>Ga0208078_1000067_pt1 | contig 31684 bp, 25 predicted proteins | sample NGESurdeep072012_3_FD_184468 | JGI IMG/M metagenome (GOLD analysis project Ga0208078, IMG submission 184468) | Arctic peat soil microbial communities from Barrow, Alaska - NGEE Surface sample 53-2 deep-072012 (SPAdes) | ecosystem: Environmental > Terrestrial > Soil > Wetlands > Peat ...
CTCCTCGAGCGCCTCTTCCGCCTGCAGGCACGCGAGATCGCGACCGAGCGATGCGAATGCCACCATCTTCCCCTTCTCCTTGTAACCGACGAGCGCGTCGCCCTTCTCGAGCTTCGCAGTCGAGTCCGCGTACCCCTCGACCTGGATGTGATAGCTCGAGTATGACGCGATCACCGGTGTGAGTTTGCCGAGGTCGCGCGTGGCGACCTTCGTGAGCGTCTTCGGTCCCGCCGCGGTGGTGCCGTTCACGAACGACGCATCGTTGATCGTCACCACGAGCCCGCGCGGAGAGAGCGTCGGCTGGCGAAGCGTCAGCGCCGTGCGGCTCAACTCCGACACCGACGCGCTCAGCTTCGCCCGCGCATCGACATCCGCGCGCAGCGAGTCCCTCGTGCGCGACGCCGAGGCGGCTTCGCTGCGAAGCGAGTCGACTTGCCGCGCCGACGTCACCGCCAGCGCCTGCACCGAATCGCGCTGGCGCTGCGTTCTCGCCTCGGCCCTCCGGAGCGAATCGAGTCGCACGTTCGCACTCTCCGCCATCCTGCGCAGCGAGTCCGACCGCACCCGCTCGGCCGCCGTCTCGCTGGCGGAGGTGCGGATGGACGCCGCGCGCATCGAGTCAGCGATTTGCGAGGCGAGCAGCGATGAGCGCTGGATCGAATCCGAGCGGAGCTTCTCCAGCGCCCGCGTCTGCTCGATCACGGCCTGCGTGATGCGGAGGGAGTCGGCCGTGCGCGACGAGAGATCCGAGACTGCGCGCACCGAGTCGCGCACGCGCAGCGAATCGCGGATGTAGGCACTCCGCCCCACGAGCCGTCGCAGCGAATCCGATTCCTGCGTCGCCATGCGTGCCGCGCGCATCAGCGAGTCGGTGCGCTGCCGCTCCACCTCCGTCTCCGCGCGCGACGCCTGCTGGCTCGCGAAGCGAATCGAGTCGACCTGGCGTTGTGCGCGATCTGCCACGGCGCGGAGCGAGTCGGTCTGCCGGCTCGACGACGAGCGCACCTCGTTCGCCGCGGCCTGCGCGATCCGCAGCGAATCCTGCTGCCGCACCACCTGCGCCTGAAACACGCGCGCGGAATCCAGTTGCCGCGCGCTCACTTCCTGCGCGCTCGCCGCCGCGGCCTTCACGGAGTCGAGCTGGAGTCGCAGCGAATCAGACTGCGTCACCGTGAGCAGATTCTGAGCGCGCAGATCGACGACCTCGGCGTGCGAGAGCTGATTCTGCTTGAAGAGCTCATCGCGCTGCCGCTGTGAGAGCGCGACGAGCTGCGTGAGCCGGTACGCGTGCAGGCTGTCGGTCACCTGGCGATCGTGAATGCGGCTGTTGGCCGCGTCCGCGGCCTGTGCATCGTGGAGCGCCTGCGTCGCCATCGCGTCGCTGGTCGCCTTGTCGTGGCCATTGGCGATCGCGGAATCCGCGGCTGCGATCGAGGCGCGCGCACGCGCCATCTCGAGCGACGCGCGATCAGTGCCGCCGTTCGACGCGACGTTCGCGTAGATGCTCTTGGCCTGATCGAGCGATGCGCTCTGGGCACTCGCGCGACCGGCGAAGATGGCGACAAACAGGAGCGCAAACAGCGCTGACATCCGACGCACCAACATGACTCTACCTCGATAGGGGACAGCCAAAACTTACACTTCTAATCTGTAACTGTCCTGTGATTCTCCGATTTCTGACTATTCTACTATTGCGAATGAAGCGCGCAACACGTTGAATGAGGTACGTCTATTTCGTCGTCGCGCGCGCGGGCTTCCCAGCTCACGCCGTCACGACGCGGCGCCTGCGAGCGAGGGCATTATGGAATCCAAAGCTGCCGATCAATCATCCCGCGAAGCGTACGCAGGGGAGGGCACGTCCGGTGGCGTGAATCGCCGCCTTCGAGCGAGCCTGCAGACCGTTTTTCAGGATGCCAGCCTTCAATGTGCCGATGTCATATCCCCTAAGCCCTTCGATCTTCGCGTCGCGCTCCGCCAGATCTGCAGTGACGCGCGACGCTCGGGGATGCGCGCCGAGCAGCTGCTGGTGCTGATCAAGGATGTGTGGTCGGCGATGCACAGTGCGTTCGCCAGCGTGCCATCGGTGCACGGCGACGAGCGCCTCAATTACGTAATTTCTACGTGTGTCGATGAATACTATTCTGCGCACGTCGCACCGCCCTCCGAAGCCACGGTCGCTGGCGACTACCAGGCATCGCCATAACGCTTTCCGTGCACGCGTGAGCTCCTCGTGGTGAGCACCATCGTGCCGGTCATCATCAACGCCGGCGCCGGCAATCCCCACGTCGACAAGCGAGTCAAGAAGCTCACGGAGCTCTTCCTCGCCGGCGGCCTTCAGGTCGACATCCGCCTCGCGTCGAGCGGCGAGGAGCTCGATAGTCTCATGCGCGCCGCGGCGGCCGAGCGTCCGCGACTGCTCGTAGCGGCTGGTGGCGACGGAACCATTAGCACCGCCGCTGCGGCGCTCGTCGACTCCGCCACTGTCCTCGGCGTGCTTCCCTTCGGCACGCTCAATCACTTCGCGAAAGACCTCGACATCCCGCTCGAGCTCGAAGAGGCGGTTGGAAACATCATCGACGGCAACTCGATCGTCGTCGACGTCGGCGAGGTGAACGGACGCGTCTTCATCAACAACTCCAGCCTAGGGCTGTACCCTGACATGGTGCGCGACCGCGAGCATCAGCACTCGCGGCTCGGGCGCGGGAAGTTCCGCTCGCTCGTTTGGTCATCGATCGCCGCCTTTCGGCGATATCCGTTTCTGACGGTGCGGCTCGACGTGGAAGGCACCAAGCGCGTGCAGGTCACGCCACTCGTGTTCGTCGGGAACAACGAGTACAGCATGGAGGGATTCAACATCGGCGAGCGCGCGCGGATCGATGGCGGCCGGCTCAGCATCTACATCGTGAAGAAGCAGGGGCGCGCGGCGCTGGTTCGCCTGTCGCTCGAGGCGCTGTTCGGAAGACTTCGCCAGGCGAGGGATTTCGAGGCGCTCACGGCCACCGACTTCGTGATCGAGACGCGCCACTCGCGGATTCTCGTGGCCACGGACGGGGAGGTGCAGGGTATGAAGTCGCCGCTCCGCTATCGAATCCGGCCGCGGAGCCTCCGCGTGATCGTGCCCCAGTTCAAGGAGTGAAAAAGAAAATGGGGGCAATCAGCCGAAGCTGACTGCCCCCATGTTCTTGAGTCCGATGACTCGGATCAGGAGCCAGTCCGGCATATCGGCTCGTTCGGGGCCCCGCACAGCTCATTGCCCGTTCCACCGTTAGCACCGCAGATCGTGAATCCATCCGTGGTACCGTTGAATCCAACGCGGGTGAGCTCGCGGAACGTGCCGAACCGTTCCACCTTTGGCTTTTGGTACACCGTGCCTCCATGTCGAAGGTTCTGCCGGGCCGCTTGCCCGGTCGAAGTCGGGGCCGTTTTGACCTCCGTCGTTCATCCTCTCTGCGAGGATAATGCCATACCGAGCGGCCAAAATGCAAGCTCCATTTTGGAGTTGCTCAGTTCGCCTCGCGCACGGTAAATCCTACCGAAGTCCTATTCCCACCGCAAGGATCACGGCGGCCGAGCCCGCCAGCGCGACCGCCCCGATCATGCGCCAGGAGGCCCGAATCCACTCGTCGTAACGTATCCCGGCGGCCGCCAGAATGGCCATTAACGCCCCGTTTGTTGGCGTTACCAGCTCGCACATTCCGGCGCCGTACTGGTAGGCGAGCACCGCAACCTGGCGCGACATGTGGAGCAGATCGGCCACCGGCGCGAACACCGGCATGGTGAGCACAGCCTGCCCGCTGACGCTCGGCACCGGCACATGGATGGCGGCGTGTGCCAACATCATTCCGACCGCCGCCACGGCTACCGGGAGCCCTGCCAGCGATGCTGCGAGCCCGTTCACCACAGTGTCGATGATCAGCCCCTGCTCCATGACCGTGGAGATCGACCTCGCAAAGCCGATGAGCAACGCCGCATACGCCATCGATCGGAAGCCGTCGACGAAGGCGTCTGCCGTACCGGTGATGCCGAGGCCGCCTGCAATTCCGACGGCGCAGCCCATCACGAAGAAGAGCGCCGCCTCCTGATTAAAATCCCAGTGGAGCATCGCGACTCCGTACACGAAGATCGCGAATGTGAGCAGTACGATCGCAAGCACTCCCTTTCCGCGAGTGCCGAACTCATGCGACTCCTCGCCAAACTCGCTTTTCACGACCTCCAGCTTTGTGTGGCGCGCGTGCCGCATGGTGCCGAGTATCCAGAGCAACAGGGCGATGGCGAGAAAGACCGTTCGGTACGCGCCGCCCGACAGCTGCGGAATCCCCGAGACCTTCTGCGCGATGAGCACCTGAAAGGGATTTACTGGGCTGAATGCCGATCCGACCGCCGCTGAGCCGACGCTCATCTCCGCGACGGTGATGGCATCGAAGCCGAGTCGCTGCGTGAGCACGAGGAGGGCGGGGATCATCGCGATGATCTCCTCCTGCATGTTCTCGAACGCGCCGCCGGCGGCGAAGGCGATGCAGAGGATCGGTATGGCGACGATTCCCTGTTTGCCGAGGCGGCGCACGAGCCAGTCGATGCCGTCGCGGAGGGCGCCCGTCTTGTCGACGACGCCGAACGCGCCGCCAACGAGGAAGACGAAGGTGATCACCGCGGCCGCGTCGATGATCCCGTCGGGGATCGCGACAGCCGTTTCGAAGGGGCCGAGTGGGTGGGCGTCGACGCGATGGTAGGTGCCGGCGACGACGATTTTTCGCTGCGTTGCTGGATCGTCGTGACGATCGAACTGTCCGGCGGGGAGCACGTGCGTGAGCGCGGCCGCGATGATCACGCAGCCGACGAGCAGCGTCAGCGGGTGCGGAAGCTTCACTTGGATCGCGTCACGTCGATTTGCTCACTGTCCTCGCATTACTTCGCGGGCTTCACCATACCCGCCGTCTCGAGCGCGCGAAAGTATTCGCTGATGATGCTCGGGTCGACCGGTCCGAACTCCGCGCTGACCATGTCGCGGATCTTCTTCACGCTGCGCTTGCCGTCGACGAAGTTGAGCACCTCGTAGGCGTAGTCGGCGCCCGTGCCGCGCGCGCCCGAGAAGGACAGGAGCCTGGGCGCGGGCGTGCCGTGAAGATTCTCGATGAGATAGTCGTAGCCCATCACGATCGTCGGGCCGGATATTGCGAGGTTTCGAGCGTAGACCGGCGTCGCATCGGCCGTTGGCGTGTCGCGCATCTCGCCCGCGCTCAGCAGCTCGGCGAGCTTGCCGAAGAAGTCGTCGGCGTTGCGGCGAACGCTGTCGGGAATCGCCGCGAAGCCGGTGATCGACTCGAAGGCCGCGCGCTCGGAGGCGAGATATTCGCGCGTGTACGATGCGGCGTCCGCGGGCGAGAGCTTGGCGCGCCGCTCGAGCACGAGCGCCGTGCGGCGAAGCGCGTCGCTTTTCATGATGGCCCAGAGCGCCGGCACGTCGGACGACTTCATGTTCGCGAGAAAGAGCGCGCTCGCGGCGCCGATGAACGCCGCTCGCTGCAGCTTGGTCGCGTCCATGTTCGCGGCGACATCGAGATTGGTGTGGATGTAGCGGTCGGGCCAATCCTGCATGTAGATAGCGGGGATGCGATACGAGCCTTCGGTATAGAGCTCGTTGTCGCTCCCCATCTGGAACTCCGTGAGCATCGCCTGCAGCGGCTCCTTGCCGCCTTCCACGGAGTTGAGCGGATAATCGCCGCCTCGTCCCGCCGCGAATTCCTCGGACTCGACGCTCACGAAGGTGCCGAGAGCGCGCCCGACGTCGTTCACGAACGTCGGCAGGCTGAGTGGGCTATCCGACACGTGAAAGACGGACTTCGTCACCTGGTTGCCGCCCACCATGTCCGGGTGGATCACGGCCTTGAAGTGCGAGCGCAGCTCGGGCTCGGAGTTGAAGAGCGCCATCGTGCATTCGACCTCGCACGGCCACACGAAGCGGATGCTGCGCGAGGGACGGGGAATTTTCCCGTCGGCAATGAGCCTCGCGATCGTTCGCCCGATCTCGAGGTTCATCGCGCAGCCGCTCGCATTGTCGTTGGCGCCGGGGCGCTGATGATCGAGATGGCAGCTGAACACGATCTCTTCGCTCCTGCGATCACTGCCGGGAATCAGCGCGGTGACAGGGTTGTACGCGGCCGGATGGCGCGCCGCGCGCACGATCGCGTGCAGCATGATGTGCTCGCCGCCGGCCAGCCGCTCCGAGAGCCCGTGCGCCTGGTTCTGATTGAGCATGAACGCAAAGGTGTGCCGCTTCTCGAACGCATCGAGATGGCCCCAGCGAATGAGATTCACATCTTCCTTCCACCACGCCGTCACCTGATTCGGCATGTCGCTGAGCATCCCCTTCGCGCCGTACTTGTCGATTGCGAGCGGAGCGGCATCGGTGAGCGGGCCGGAGATGAGCACGATCTTTCCCTTCACATCCTTGCCGGCGTAGTCTCGATCCGCTCCGCCCACGCCAACATCAACGACTTCCGTCGTCACGTCCGCGCTATCGCTATCCTCGGCGAGAATCACCGGCTCGTCCTCGAAGCTCGCGACGCGCGTCACCGGTGTCATCTTCGCGCCGTCGGCCTTCACCTCCCACAGCTCCGCGAAGTCGGCGTCCCACGCCGGACGCGACTTCTGGGTGCCGTACATCGTGTGTCCGTCGGCGGGGATCTCGTGGATCTTCACATCCTCGAGACCGTACGCGCGCGCGCGCTCCGCGACGAACTCGGCGGCCGTGCGAAAGTCCTTCGACGCGCGCATGCGATGCAGCCGCGTGATGTATTCGATGTTGCGCTTGGCGAGCGAGCCGGAGAGCTCGTTCGCCAGCGCCCTGCCGGTGGCCTCGGGAATGAGCGGCGGCGTCGCGGTGCTGTGCACGCCGAACGACAGCGGTGCGACCACCTGCGCGCTCGCCGCGAGCGAGGGGACGATGCAGGCGGCTGCGACGACGAAGCGAAGGCGAACGCGCATGGAGTTATAGACGAGGGTGATAGTGCGACGACTGCACGGACGTTACTTCGCGGACTTGATCACTCCCGCCGATTCCAGCGCGCGCAGATACTCCGACACCAGCGCGATGTCCACCGGGCCGTACTCCGAGCTCACTGCGTCACGAATCTCGCGCACGTTTCGCTTTCCGTCCACGAAGTTGAGCACCTCGTAGCCGTACTCCTCGCCATTGCCGCGCAGCCCCTGATAGTCGAGCAGCTTCGGCGGCGCGTGCCACTTCGTGTGATCGGCGAGATAGTCGTAGCCGAACACCACCATCGGGCCGCTCACCGATGCGTTGCGCGCGAAGACGAGCGCCGCGTCGCCGCCCACGCTCTCCGCAGGCGCGGGCGTGCCGGTGATCGTCGCGAGGCGCTGGAAGTACGCGCTCGCGCTCTGCTTCACGCTGTCCGGGATCGCGGCGAAGGATGCGATCGACTCGTACGCCTGCTGCTCTTGCGCGAGAAAGCCGCGGGTGAGCGTTGCAGCTTCGGCGGGCGAGAGCGTCGCACGGCGGTCGAGCATCATTGCGAGGCGGCGCAGCGACGCCGTCTCCATCGCCGCCCACAGCGCCGGCACATCCGCCGGCTTCAGATTCGCCAGGTAGAGCGCGCTCGCCGCGCCGATGAACGCCGCGCGCTGCAGCTTCGTCGGATCGATATTCGACGGGAGATCGAAGTTCGTGTGGATGTAGCGATCGGGCCAATCATTCATGTAGATCGCGGGAATCTTCCACGACGCTTCCTGGTACAGCTCGTGGTCGCTCCCCATCGAGAATTCGTCGAGATCGCCGAGCTGCGGCTCCTTGCCGCCCTCGCCCGAGACCATCGGATACTTCCCGCCCGTTCCCTCGGCGTACATCTGCGACTCGATGTTCATGAAGGCGCCGAAGCGCTGCCCGACGTCGCTCACGAACGAAGGAAGGCTCAGCGGCCCGCGGCCGACGTGGAAGATTGACTTCGTCACGGGGCCGCCGCCGACCATGTCCATGTGGATCACGGCCTTGAAGCGCGCGCGCATCTCGGGCTCGGAGTGGAAGAGCGCGAGCGTGCACTCGACCTCGCACGGCCATACGAAGCGAATGCTGCGCGATGGGCGAGCGATCTTGCCATCGGCGACGAGCTTCGAGATGGTGCGCGCGACCTCGAGGATGGTCGCGCAACCGCTGGCGTTGTCGTTGGCGCCGGGGCGCTGGTGATCGAGATGACAGCTCAGCACGATCTCTTCGCCCTTCCTGTCGCTGCCGGGAATCAGCGCTGTTACCGGATTGTACGTCGCCGCGTGACGCGAGGCCTTCACGATCGCGTGCAGCATCACGTGCTCGCCGCCCGCCAGGCGCCCGACGTAGCCGCGGTACTGCTTGAGCGACACCATGAAGGTGAAGGCGTGACGCGTTTCGAACGAATCGAGATGCCCCCAGCGAATCGCGTTCACATCTTCGCGCGACCACGCATTCGGCTGGTTTTGCGCCGCGCTCACGACACCCTTCGCGCCGTACTTGTCGTAAGCGAGCGGAATCACGTCGCCCGGCGCCTCCGAGGTGAGCACGATCTTTCCGCGCACGTTCTTCCCCGCGTAATCCTTGTCCGATGTTCCCGCGCCGACATCGACCAACTCGGCCGTCACGTCCGCGCTGTCGCTGTCCTCCGCGAGGATCACGGGCTCATCCTCGAAGCTCGCGACGCGTAGCACCGGCATCATCCGGCTCCCGTCCGCGCGAACCTCCCAGAGCTCAGCGAATTCCGGATCCCAGCCCAGCCGCGCCTTCTGCGTGCCGTACATCGTGTGCCCGTCCGCCGGAAACTCGTGCACCACGACTTCCTCGAGGCCGTAGCTCCGCGCCTGCGCGGCCACGAAATCCGCCGCCGTGCGAAAGCCCTTCGACGCGCGCATGCGGTGCTGGCGCGTGATGAACTCGAGGTTGCGCTTGGCAGAAGCGCCGGAGAGCTCGCCGGCGAGCGCTGCGACGGTGGGCTCCGGCAGGAGCGGCACGGTGGAGGGACGCTGCGCGAGGGCAACGAGCGGAGCAGCGCACGAAACGAGCGCGGCGACTTGGAAGCAGAGGCGCATGTGTATTAAGCGAAGGGTGGGAAGAGCAAGTGAGTCTGCCCCTTCGCGCCGGACGCGTCAAGGCGACCTGTACGAGCGGCCGGCCTGCGTTGAGCCCCGCTGCGACTATGGCGCGCAATGATTCTCCAACCATGTAAACCATCCGCGTCCTTCGCGCATCCAACTGTTGAACGGGTGAAGACTAGTAGCTGGTCGACCTTCCAAGCGTACCGCGCAGGACGCCATGCACAATATTCTTTGCGATCACACATCGAGAGCGGCTCGGCTCCGCAACCGCTCCGGATTCACGATGCTGGCGGTACTGATGCTCTCCCTCGGCGTCGGCGCCACGACGGCGGTGTTCGCGTTGGTCGATTGGATCATGCCACGCTCGACTCCGTCCCAGCCGTGCGAGACGGTGATGAGCTTCTCGACCTTGCCGTCGAAGTTCGCGGTCGCGAAAGTGACGAGCGGTGAGGAGCGGCGCGATCGTGTCTCCGATGCGTATCAGGCGAGTGTGGAGAGCGCGAGCGATGCGATCGGTGACATCCCCGACCTCGCCGACGGAGTTGGCCCGCGTCCGGTGCTCGCGCTGCTCGGCGCCGCGGCGCTGGCGTTTCTGCTCGCCTGCACGCGCGCCGCATCGGGGATGATCGCGCGCGCGCGGGTGTCGCTCGTGGCGCTCGGCACCTGGTGCGGCGCACTGGTGGTCGCGGCGCTCTCGCTGCGCGCGCTGGGACTTCCGAGCCTCGGCGTCCGCGCGGTGGCGTTCGCACTCTGCATCTCCCTGCTCGCCGTGTACTTCGCGCGGTTAACGCAGAGGAGGGCGGTGCCTCTCACGATTTGAAGCTGGCGCGATAAGTTGTGTGGAGACTCGTCACTATCGGGAGCTCCATGCAACGTCTACTGCTCGCCACCGTCGCCGCACTACTTGCCGCCCCCGCCGCGCGCGCACAGGCACCCGCGCCCACGCCGATCTTCACCTTTCAGGAGGTGATGATCCCGGTGCGCGACGGCGTGAAGCTTCAGACCGTGATCCTCACGCCGGTCAACGCGAAGGGTCCGCTCCCGATTCTCTTTCGTCGCACACCGTACGGCGTTCCGGATCGTGCGCCAGCGGAGCTCGCCCCCAACATCAAGGAGCTGGCTGCCGACGGCTACATCTTCGTCATCCAGAATTTGCGCGGGCGCTTCAAGTCCGAAGGCGTGTTCAAGCTCACGCAACAGGCCAACCTCGCCGACTCCACCTCCACGAGCGAGACGACGGATGCCTACGACAGCATCGACTGGCTCGTCAAGAATGTCGCGAATAACAGCGGTAAGGTCGGAATGTACGGCGTCTCGTATGATGGGCTGACCACGGCGATGGCGCTGCTGCATCCGCACCCCGCGCTCAAGGCGATGAGCGAGCAGGCGACGCCGGTCGATCAGTGGATGAACGACGACGACCATCGCTACGGCGCGCTGCGCGAAAGCTACGCCTTCGAGTACGCGGTGCTCGAGCAGGCCGACAAGAACTCGAACACGCACTTCGACTTCGACGTGTACGACAGCTATTCGTGGTATCTCGATCTCGGGCCGATTTCCAACATCAACTCGAAGTACATCCACGGCTCGCTTCCGTATTGGAACGATGTCGTCGCGCACCCCGACTACGACGACTTCTGGAAGAAGGAAGCGTGGGTCAACCAGCTGCACTCGTCGACCGTTCCGAATCTCAACGTCGCCGGCTTCTGGGATCAGGAAGATCCGTGGGGGCCGTGGCAGGTCTTTCGCCACGCGGCCCAGAGCGATCCCGATCACACGAACTTCATGGTGGCCGGCCCGTGGTTTCACGGCCAGTGGCGCCAGCCAAAGGCCGACAGCCTCGGCCTCATGGCCAACGGCGGCCACGAGACGGCGCGCGAATTTCGCGAGACGATCGAGGCGCCCTTCTTTCGCTACTATCTCCACGGCAAGGGCGAGAAGCCGAAGTGGCGCGCGTCGACCTTTCAGTCGGGCTCCAACAAGTGGCAGACATACGATGCGTGGCCGCCGAAGGAGGCCAAGCCAACAAGTCTCTATCTGCACGCGGACGGCACTCTCTCCTTCGCGAAGCCCGCCATCGGCGCCGCGCGCGCATCGTACCGCGAGTACGTCTCCGATCCCGCGAATCCGGTTCCGTATCGCCAGCGTCCGATCTCACCGACGTATCCCGCTGGCGACTGGCGCACGTGGGAGATCGCCGATCAGCGCTTCGTCGATCATCGTCCCGACGTACTGAGCTACACGAGCGCGACGCTCGATCACGATCTCGTCGTTACCGGCGAGGTGACCGCGGATCTTTTCGCGTCGACGTCCGGCACCGACGCGGACTTCGTAGTCAAGCTGATCGATGTCTATCCGGAGAACGCGACGCCGAACGCCTGGGACGCCGACGCCGGCCCCAAGCCCGGCGAGTTCGCGCACTCGGTGAACGGCTACGAGCTGCCGGTCGCGATGGAGGTTCGTCGCGGACGCTACAACACGAGCTACGAGCATCCTCGCGCACTCGTCGCAAACGCGCCCGTCGAATGGAAGGTGCCGTTGCGCGATCGCGACTATGTGTTTCTAAAGGGGCACCGACTCATGGTGCAGGTGCAGTCGACGTGGTTTCCGTTGATTGATCGCAACCCGCAGAAGTTCGTGCCGAGTATCTACAAGGCGACCGCCGCGGACTTCACGAAGGCGACGCAGCGCGTGTACTCATCTCCCGCGCTGCCATCGCACATCGTGCTGCCTGTGATGCCGTAGCACCTACTTCGTCATAGTCAGTACGACCCGGAAGCGCGCCTTGTTGTCCATCATCAGCCTGTATCCCTCGGCCGCCTTCTCGAGGGGCATCTCCTGCACCATCGGCCGCACGCCGGTGAGCGCGCTGAACTTCATCGTGTCCTGCGAGTCGATCGACGAGCCCGATGGCCAGCCGGCGATCGACTTGCGCCCGCCGATGAGCTGAAGCGACGTGACGGAGACCGGCTCCGGCGATGCGCCGAGCATGATCAGCTTTCCGTCCACCGCGAGCCCACCCAACACCTCGGCCATGGCGGCGCCGCTCGTGACCGTCGAGATGATCACCTTCGCGCCGCCGAGCTTGGCGAGCGCCTGGCCCGCGTTCCCCTTCGTGCTGTCGATGTACGTGTGCGCGCCGAGCTTCTTCGCGAGCGCGGCCTTGTCTTCGCCGCGCGCGATGGCGACGGTGTGGAAGCCCATGCGCGCCGCGTACTGCACGCCGAGGTGGCCAAGTCCGCCGATGCCGTGCACCGCGACGATGTCGCCCGCGCGCGCGCCGCTGTGTCGCAGCGAGTTGAACGTCGTGACGCCGGCGCACATCAGCGGCCCTGCGTCGACGAACGACATCTCGTCGGGAATGAGCGCGAGCGCCTCCTTCGGCACCACGATGTATTCCGCGTAACCGCCGTCCCACGAGATCCCAGTCACCTGGGGATTGATCGAGCAGGTGAGGAAGTCGCCGCGCCGACAGGAATCGCAATAGCCGCAGCTGCCGCCGAACCAGCCGATGCCGACGCGATCGCCGACCTTCCATCCGAGCACTCCGGCGCCGAGCGACTCGACGACGCCCGCGGCCTCGTGGCCGGGGACGCGCGGATAGGCGATCCCCGGCCAGTACCCCTCGACCGTCATCGCATCGCTGTGGCAGATGCCGCACGCGTGCACCTTCACAAGCACCTGTCCGGGGCCGGCCGTCGGAACGTCCTTCTCGACCAGCTCGAGCGCCCCGCCCGCCTTCGCCACCTGTACCGCGCGCATCTTCGCCATGACCAACCCCCGGTTCTGCGTTTCGACCTCGACGATACCACGAACGATAATCGTCCTCGAAAGTGCTCAACGCGCCATCGCTACTGAATGATCCCGGGGTACAACCTCGCGCCCAGCGCGATGAGCAGCACGAACACCACCGCGAGCACGGCAAAATCCACGGGAAGCCCCACTGGGCTCGTGCCGCCCTGCACCATGAGCGCGCGAAGCGCATTCACCAGATAGGTGAGCGGGTTCACGCGCGCGATGATCTGCAGCCAGTGCGGCATGATCGTGATCGGATAGATGGCATTGCTCGCGAAGAAGAGCGGCATCGTGAGCACCTGACCGATCCCCATGAAGCGCTCGCGCGTTTTGACGAGGCACGCGATGACGAAGGAGAACGTCGAGAAGAGCGCGGCGCCGAGGAGCACGGCCAGTGCGAGGCCGGCGAGGCGCAGCGGATCGAGATGCAGCGGCACGTCGAGAAAGTATGCGAGCACCATGATGATGATCCCCTGCGTCAGCGCGCGTACTCCCGCCGACACCGCCTTGCCGAACACGAGTGACGCGCGCGGCGATGGACTCACGAGCAGCTTCTGCACGATGCCGAGGTCTCGCTCCCAGATCACGGCAATGCCGTAGAAGATCGCGGAGAAGAGCACGCTCTGCGCGAGCACGCCCGGCGCCATGAAGGCGAGATAGCTCAGCGAGCCAGTGGGGATCGCGCGCGTGCGCGTGAACACCTGGCCGAATACCAGCAGCCAGAGCGTTGGCTGCACCGCGCGCGTCAGAATTTCCGTGGGGTCGCGCGCGACCTTGCGCAGCTCCACCTCGGCGATCGCCGTCGCGTCGCGGAAGAAGGCCCTGGTGGTCTCGAGGGCGCCGTCCGAAGCGGCGGCGCGCCTATCCGAGCCGGCTGGCGGTGCGGCGCGCGTTGCGGACGTCACGATATCTCCCTCCCTCGTCGATGGTTCCGGCGCCGAAGTGCGCGAATACCTCATCCAGCGTTGCGTCCGGCCCCACTTGATGTCGCAGCTCATCCGGCGACCCTTCGGCCGCTATCCGCCCCGAGTGCATGATCGCGAGGCGGTCGCAGAGCTCGCCCGCCTCCTCCATGTCGTGCGTGGTGATCAGCACGGTCATATCGTAGCGCGTGCGCGACTCGAGCAGCCTGTCCCACACCGCGTGACGCGCGACGGGATCGAGCCCGATGGTCGGCTCGTCGAGAAAGAGCACGGTAGGGCGGTGGAGCATCGCCTGCGCGAGCTCGAGGCGGCGCACCATGCCGCCCGAGTACGTCTTGACGAGCGCGCGTGCCGAGTTGAGCAGCCCCATGAAGCCGAGTGCATCGTCAATGCGCGACGCTCGCTCGCCACGCGGAATCGCGTAGAGCTTGGCGGAGAGCATCAGATTCTCGTAGCCGGTGAGCGTGCCGTCGGCGGAGAGGAGCTGCGGCACGTAGCCGATGCACCGGCGCACCTGCGTCGGCTCGCGCTGCACATCGAAGCCCGCAACGCGCGCCGAGCCCGCGCTCGGCTTGAGCAGCGTCGTGAGAATCTTGATCGTCGTCGACTTCCCCGCGCCGTTGGGGCCAAGCAGTCCGAAGATCGAGCCGTGCGCGACGGCGAGATCGATCGCGTCGACGGCTACGAGGGTGTCGAATCTCCGCGTGAGCCCGGTGGTCTGGAGCGCGAGCTCGGCGGAGGAAACGGAGGGAATGTCCACTACACAAATAACGCACAAGTGTCGGCGCACTGTTGAACCGGAGTCATGGGCGAGCGCGCGCTTACCTTGCGCGCATGCGGGATCTCACTTGAGGCAGGGAGACGCCGATCGGGCGCGGGAGCTCGTGCTGCGCCATGGCTGGAATGCCACGGCGTATCAAATTCTCAATCCGGGAATCGCGCTCTGGTTCTCGGGAGCGGGCGACGCCGTGATCGGCTTCATGCGACGGAGCGGTGTGCGCGTGGTCGCGGGCGCGCCCGTGTGCGCGCCCGCGCGGCTGCGCGACGTCGTCGTCGAATTCGCGGGGAGTGCGCGCGACGCGGGAGATCGTGTTTGCTACTTCGGGGCGGGGGCGCGGCTCGAGGAGACCATTCGCAGCTCGAGCTCAGCGGCGCGCGCGTGCGGAACGGTGGCGCTCGGCGCGCAGCCGAGCTGGGATCCGCGGCGATGGCCCACGATCATCGCGCGGCGCGCGTCGCTGCGCGCGCAGCTGCATCGCGCGCGGAACAAGGGTGTGACAATAGCGCGGTGGAGCGCGGAGCGCGCGCACAACAGCCCGGAGCTCGCCGCACTGCTCGGCGAGTGGCTCGAGACGCTCGGCCTTCCGCCGCTGCACTTTCTCATCGAGACGGACACGATCGCGCTCACACGCGACCGTCGCATCTTCGTCGCGGATCGAGCGGGCATCGCGGTGGCGTATCTGGTCGCGTCGCCCGTGCCCGCGCGGCGCGGCTGGCTGATAGAGCAGATCGTGCGCGGGCGCGGCGCGCCGAACGGAACATCGGAGCTGCTCGTCGACGCCGCGATGCGCGCGCTCGCAGATGAGGGCGCGGAGTACGTCACGCTTGGCCTCGCACCGCTCTCCCGCCAATCGCGCCACGCGAGTGCGGCGGAGCCCGCATGGCTGCGCTTCGTGCTGCGCTGGGTGCGCGCGCTCGGCCGCCGCTTCTACGACTTCGACGGACTCGATCGCTTCAAATCGAAGTTCGCGCCGGAGCACTGGGAGGAGATCATCGCGATCGATGATCGTGGGCCATTCTCGATGCGCGCACTCTGGGCGATCGCCGCGGCGTTCGGCGGCGGATCGCCGGTGTCGCTGCTCGGCCGCACCGCGGCGCGAGCCGTAGCACAGGAAGTGCGTTGGCTCGCGAGGCGGTGATCGCGCGAACGATCAGCCGTGGTCCTTTTTCTGCGGCTTGTGCGGGCGGCCATCCTCGCTCTTCTCCTCGCCCGGCACCTTCGGATTCGTTTCCTCTTCCTTGATTCGCAGCTTGTCGATTTCCGAGTTGCTCTTTTGCCCCTGCTGTCCCTCGATGTGATCGTGGCCGCTGTGAGGGTCGTGACGCTGCTTCGACATAATGCACCTGTCAGAATTGAGGTTTGTGACGTTGATTCGTACGCAAGAACCAGCCCGCTGCTGTGACCGGCGGGTGCCGCCAATCCTTATGAAGCGAGAGTCGAGCACATGAGTGGCGAACAGGAGCTGAAGGGTCCCGATCTCGCGGCGGGTGTGCCGCTCGCGCTGATTCCCGATGGCGGCATGCTGCTCGGACACGCGCACGGGAAGGCTGTGTTGCTCACCCGCTCGGGCGGAGAAGTCTTCGCGATCGGCGCCACCTGTACGCACTACAGCGGCCCGCTCGGCGACGGGCTCCTCGTAGGCCACACCGTGCGCTGTCCCTGGCATCACGCGTGCTTCGACGTGCGCACAGGGGAGGCGCTGCGTGCGCCGGCGCTCGATCCGGTGTCGCGCTGGGTGGTGGAGCGCCGCGGCGCCGACGTCGTCGTGACGAGCGAGATCAAGAGTGGCGACGGCGCGACGCCGGCCACGAGCAGATCGGTGCGGCGCGAGAGCGCGGGCGCCGCGAAGGTGCAGCGCGTCGTGATCATTGGCGCCGGCGTAGCGGGAAATGCCGCGGCGGAGATGCTGCGACGACAGGGCTTCAGCGGCTCGATCACGATGATCGGAGCGGACGCGGCCAAGCCATACGACAGGCCCAACCTCTCGAAGGATTATCTCGCCGGCACCGCGCAGGAGAGTTGGCTGCCGCTGCGCACGCCGGAGTTCTACGTGAAGCACGACATCGAGATCCTGACGTCGACCACCGCTTCCTCCATAAACACTGACACCAAAACCGTAACGCTCGGCGACGGACAGACGCGCGCGTACGATCGCCTGTTGATCGCCACCGGCGCGACGCCGATTCCGCTCAACGTGCCAGGCGCGGATCTCCCGCACGTGTTCTACCTGCGCACCCTGAACGACAGCCATCGCATCATCGCGGCGGCCGAACGCGCGAAGAAGGTCGCGGTGATCGGCGCAAGCTTCATCGGCCTCGAGGTGGCGGCGTCGCTCAGGACGCGCGGGCTCGAGGTGCACGTGATTGCGCCCGATGCGATACCGCTTCAGAAAGTCTTCGGCGACAAGCTCGGTGCGCACGTGCAGGCGCTGCACGAAGAGAAGGGCGTGAAATTCTCGCTGAAGAAGTCGGTGACCGCGATCGGTGCCGATGCAGTTGCGCTCAACGAGGGCGAGGCGATCGTTGCGGATCTCGTTATCGTCGGCATCGGGGTGCGACCGAATCTCGATCTCGCGAAGGCCGCCGGCCTGAAAGTCGACAACGGCGTCGTCCTCAACGAGTTCCTCGAGTCCAGCATTCCGGGAATCTACGCCGCAGGTGACATCGCCAACTTCCCGTATCGCACGGGCGATCGCATTCGCGTCGAGCACTTCGTCGTCGCCGAGCGGCAGGGACAGTTCGCCGCGCGCAACATGCTCGGCGCGCGCGAGCCATACGATGACATTCCGTTCTTCTGGAGCGCGCACTTCGGAACCGAGATCAGGTACGTCGGTCACGCATCGAAGATCGAGGAAGCCGTCGTCGGCGGCGACATTGAGAAGGGCGACGCGCTTGTCGCCTACAAGCAGAAGGGGAAGGTGGCGGCGTTTGCATCGCTCGGGCGTGATCTCGCGTGCCTGCAGGCGGAAGAGGCGCTCGAGGAGAACGACACCAAGGCGATGAGCGAGCTCACGGCGAAGTAGCTATCCGCGTGGCGCATGGTCTCGCGAGCCACCACCATTTTCCTAGGGCGTGTCGCCGCCAAGCAGCAGCTTTGCCACGGGGAATACAATGAAGCGCGGAAAAACCGGCCCCGAGAAAGCGACGAGCTTGTTGATGATGCCGGTGACCAGAACCGGCTTTCCCTTCATCATCGCCTGGTAGCCTGCGCGTGCGACTTCGGCCGACGTCATCTTTGGCACGAGACTGCTGCTGAACAGTGGCAGCGCGGCGGCTCCCGATTCCGCTGCGAAGCCCGTGTGCGTCGCGCCCGGGCAGAGCGTCGTCACCGTGACGCCGGTGCCGCGAAGCTCGCGCGCGATCGCCTCGCCGAGGCTGAGCACGTACGCCTTGGTTGCACAGTAGGTGGCCATGTTGGGGCCGGGCTGGAAGGCGGCGGTCGACGACACCAGCATGATGCGCCCGCGCTTTCGCGCGACCATCCCGGGTAGAATCGCGCGCGTGAGCGCCGTGAGCTGCGCGACGTTGAGCTGGATCATCGCGTCGATGCGATCGGGATCTTCGTTCGCGAACGGGCCGACGTCGCCGAAGCCCGCATTGTTCACGAGGACATCGAGGTGCATCCCGCCCGTCTCGATCTGCGAGGCGAGCTCGCGCGCGGAGCCGGGCACGCTCAAGTCCTTCGTGATCACGGTGGCCTTGGCGCCGAGCGTGCGGAGCTCCGTCGCGAGCGCATCGAGCTCCGGAGCACGCCTGGCGGTGAGTACGACGTCATGGCCATGGCGCGCGAGCTCGCGTGCCAGCTCCGCGCCGATGCCGCTCGACGCACCCGTGACGAGCGCGAGTGGACGCGGGCTATTGTCTTGCATGGATACTCCCTCGAAGATAGACCGGAACGAACACGAATCGTGCATCATACATCCGCACACAGATAGAACATGCGCACCCTCCAGCTTGGTTCCACCGGTCCCGTCGCACGGGTGACTTCTACGGCATGGGCGCCAACGAGCTACTGATTCGCGATGCTCTCGTCGGCCGCGACCGAAGTGCGGTGGTGCTCAGCGTGAAGTTCGGCGCACTCCGCGATCCCGACGGCGCCTTTCTCGCCTACGACGGCCGGCCGAACGCCGTCAAGAATTTCCTGACGTATTCACTGCGCCGCCTCGGCACGGACTTCATCGACATCTATCGCCTCTCGCGTGTCGATCCGAACGTGCCCATCGAGGACACCGTAGGCGCCATCGCCGAGATGATCGCGAAGGGATATGTGCGGCACGTCGGCCTCTCCGAGGCGGGCGCCGACACGGTGCGGCGCGCGCACGCCACCCATCCCATCTGCGACATGCAGATCGAGTACTCGCTCTTCTCGCGCGCCATCGAGAGCACGATTCTCCCCACCACGCGCGAGCTCGGCATCAGCATCACCGCGTACGGCGTACTCGCGCGCGGGCTCCTGAGTGGCCACTGGACGGGGAGCAAACCCGGCGCGCGGGACTCGCGCGCGAACTATCCGCGCTTCTCCGCCGAGAACGTCGCGCACAATCTCACGCTGGTCGACGCGCTGCGCGGCATCGCGAGCGAGAAGGGCGCGACCGTCGCGCAGCTGGCGATCGCGTGGGTGGCATCGCGGGGCAACGACATCCTGCCGCTGATCGGCTCGCGAACGCGCGCGCAGCTCACCGAGGCGCTCGGCGCACTCGACGTCTCGCTCACCGACCGCGATCTCGCGTGCATCGAGCGCGCGATTCCCGCGAGCGCGGCGGCCGGCGATCGCTACCCGACGCCGCTCATGAAGCATCTCGACAGCGAGCGCGGCGCGAGCGCCGCGAGCTAGCGTTCAGCGCGGCGCGGCGAAGCTCCAGCCGAGCGTCGCGCCGTGGCCATCGATGCTCGGCGATACACTCGGCACCGCGGCGAGTAGCCAGCGATTGGCGCGATTGTCCGCGGTCGTGACGTGATTGTAGCGGAACACCTTGAGCCCCGTGAGCGTGCCGACCCCCGCGCCCATGATCACGTCGCTCGCCCAGTGCGCGTTCGTGTAGAGGCGCGCGACACCGACCAGCGACGCGCCGCCGAACATGATCGGCGCGACGTACCACGTCGACTTGGGCCACCAGCGGTGCGTCTCGAGCGTGACGACGGTCGCCATCGCGAAAGCCGCCGTCGCATGCCCCGAGGGAAACGACGAGCTGCTGCCCTTCGTGAAGCCCCCGCCAAAGCTGAAGTCGTTGGGATCGTTGACGCCCGCGTGGCTCGGGCGCTCGCGGCCAGCGAGCCCCTTGATCACGTACGTGAGCCCGGTGCTCACCACGATCGCCTCCGTGCTGTGCAGCCCGAGGTCGGCGACGCGATCGAAGTGCGCGACTCTGCCGACGCCGAACATCGCGACGCCCGCGATCAATGTTCCCGGGCTGCCAAGAAAGTCGAATGCCTTCGCCGCGTTCGAAGCCGTACGATTGAGCTGCGCGTCCGGCTCTCGAATCTCGTTCGCGATCTGCCGGTCAAAGGGGCGAAGCGCAGCGGCGCCGGCGATGAAGCCGCCGAGAATCCATGGGTCGGCTCGCGTGAAGAGCCGCGCGCGATGCACGGAATCGCGCACGGAGTCGCGCACGATGCCGTCGGGTTGAATGCCCTGCGCACGGGCATGCGCGGGCGAGAGCGAGATGCACCCGGCCAGGAACGTGATCGCCCGAATGCCGGCCAGCCCAGCCCTCACGCAGCCACCGCCACCGTCTGTTCGCGGCAGAAGTCGCGGCCGCGAATCGCAACGAGGAATGTCGGCACGAGGTAGAGCGTAATCGGCGTCGAGAGCGCGAGCCCGCCGATCACCGCGATCGCGAGCGGCTTCTGGAGCTCGCTGCCGGCGCCGAGCCCGAGTGCGAGGGGAATGAGCCCCGCGAGTGTGCAGAGTGTCGTCATGAGAATCGGGCGGAGGCGCACGCGCGCTGCATAGCGAATCGCGACCTCGAGTGTCTCGGCGTGCTCACGCATGCGCAGCTCCGTGAAGTCCAATAGGATGATTCCGTTTTTTACGATGAGTCCAATCAGGAGGATCAATCCCATCAGGCTGGATACATTGAGCTGCGTCCCGGTAACCCAGAGCAGCCCGACCGCGCCCACGAACGACACCGGCGCCGCGAGTACGATGAGGAGCGGCTCGATGAACGAGCGGAACTGGATGAGCATGATCGCCACGACGCTCACCGCCGCGAGCAGCAGCACGATCATGAGCGCGCGAAACGATGTCTGTTGATTCGCGTACTGTCCCGCGATCTCAATGCGGACGTTTGCCGGCGGCGGGCTCTGCGCCAGCGCCCGCCGCACATCCCCCATCACGGCGCCGAGCGATCGCGAGCTCACATCGGCCGTGAGCGCGATCATCTGTTGCTGGTTCTCCCGCCGAAATTCGGCGCGCCCAGCCACCGGCGTGACCGACGCGATCGACGCCAGCGGCGTGGTGTTGCGCGTTCCAGGCACGTGGATCGGAATGACATCGAGACTCGCGGCGTCGCCCCGAAAGCCGTCCGGCGCGCGCACGCGAACATCGATGGCGTGATCCTCGAGGCGCAGCTGCCCCGCGTGCACGCCGAGCAGCGCGCCACTCACCTCGCGCCCGACCTCCTGCGGATCCAGCCCGATCCGATTCGCTTCGGCCGCATTCACCGTCAGCCGCATCTCCGCCGCAGGCTCGCTCACGCCGCTAAATAGATCCTCGACTCCATCGATCGCCTGGAGCTTTGGGGCGAGCGCCGTCGCGTAGCGCTCGAGCGTATCGAGCTGCGATCCGAACAGCTTGATCTCCACAGGCTTCGCGGCACCCGCGAGATCGTTGATGACGTCGGAGAGAATCTGGACGAACTCGATGTGCAGTCGGGGCACTGCGCGATTGATCTTCGTACGCGCATCGTCGATCACCTCGTTGCTCGAGCGCGAGCGTTCGCTCGCGGGCTTGAGGCGCACGACCATGTCGCCCCTGTTTTGCTGCGTCGCGAAGAGCCCCAGCTCCGCGCCGAGGCGCCGCGACGTTCCCGCAACCTCGGGCTCGCTCGCGAGAATGCGCTCGGCGATGGTCACCTGGCGATCGGACTCGGCGAGTGGAGTACCTCCCGGCGTGAAGAAGTCGAGGACGAACGCGCCCTCGTCCATCTCGGGGAGGAAGCCGCTCCCGACCACGCGCTGCACGAGAAAGCCGACCACGAGCAGCGCTATCGCGCCGCCGAGCATGGCGCGCGGGTGGTGCAGCGCAGCGCCGAGCGAGCGCTCGTACCGATCGGCGAGCGAGTCGAGCGCGCGCGCGATCGAGCTGCCAAGTCGTCCCTCGTTCGCGGTCGAGTTTTCCTCGAGCAGCGACTCTGCCAGCAGCGGGATCAGCGTGAGCGCGAGCACGAGCGAGACGAGCACCGCGATGCTCAGCGTGATCGAGAGCGCCGAGAAGAATTGGCCCACGACTCCAGTGAGCAGCGAGAGCGGCGCGAAGACGACCACCGTGGTGAGCGTCGAGGTGGTGACCGGCCAGATCAGCTCCTGCATCGCGCTCCGCACCGCGTGCGCGCGATCGGACGTGAGCCGCATGTGGCGGACGATGTTCTCCGTGATCACGATCGCGTCGTCGATCACGAGCCCGATCGCGATCGCCATCGCGCCCAGCGTCATGAGATTGAAGGTCTGGCCGAGTCGCGCCATGACGCCCACAGTAATCGCGAGCGTCAGCGGAATCGACGAGGCGGCGATCGCCGTCACGCGCGCGTTGCGCAGAAAGACGAGCAGCACGAGTACCGCGAGCACCGCGCCGATGAGCATCGCGTCGCGCACGGACGTGAGGGCGTCGCGCACGAGCGCCGCCTGATCGTACACGGGCACGAGGCGCACGCCGGGCGGCAGCGACTTCGCGAGCGACGCGGTCAGCTGTGCGATACTGTCGGCAATCGAGATGGTGTTACCGCCGATCTGGCGCGTGACGTTGAGCAGCACGGCGGGGCGCCCGTCGCCGGCGATCACGCTCACCCGATCTGCGGTGCCGAGCGAGACGGTCGCGACATCGCGAACGCGAAGGCCTGTTCCTACGACGATGTCGCCGACGCGATCCGCCGAGCGAATCTCCTGGTCGGCGACGACGAGGTACTGCGAGTAGCTACGCGTCACGCGGCCCACCGCATCGACGGCGAGCGAGTGGTCGATCTCCTGCGCGACATCCGAGTAGCTCATCCCGGCAGCGGCGAGTCGCGCGGGATCCGCCACCACCTCGACTTCGCGCACCGACGAGCCCTGTACATCGACGCGCCCCACGCCGGGAACGCGCGACAGCGCCGGGCGAAGCTGATATTGGGCGAGATCGTAGAGCGTGGCCGGATCGCCGCCCTCGAGATTGTACGAGAGGATCGGGAACACCGACGGCGAGAGCCGCTCGACCTCCACGTGCACGTCGGCTGGCAGCGCGTCGCGCACCTGCGTGATGCGCTGCTGCGTTTGCTGCAGCGCGACCTGCATGTCGGTGCGCTCATCGAAGTACAGCTGGAGCTCGCTGCTCCCTCGAATCGATCGCGAGGTGACGCGGCGCACGCCCTGCACGCTGGTCACTGCCTCCTCGATCGGCCTCGCGATCGTGAACACGATCTCGCGCGAGCCGAGTGCCGAGCCCTCGGCCACGATCGTGATGCGCGGGAAGAGAAGCTCCGGATAGATCGCGGACGGCAGCGAGAGTGCGGTCCAAATGCCCACCGCGCTCGCTATTGCAACCGCGAGATAGACGAAGCGGCGCTGCGCCGAAAGGAGATCGAAGAGCTTCACGGCTTTGGCGCGTCCACCGGAATCGGCGTCGCGGGGGCGCTTTCCGTGGGGGACATCACCTTTGCGCTGTCCGTGACGCCGTACGCGCCCGACGTCACCACAGTCTCGCCGCCCGCGAGCCCCGCCGTGATCTCGGCAAAGCCGCCATCGCGCACGCCGACGGTCACCGGCGTCGCGTGCGCCTGATGCTCCCCGTCGACCACGAACACCTTGAGCCCTTCGCCCTCTGGCACGAGCGCCTCAGCGGGCACGGTGATCGCATTCGCGTGCGCCGCGAGCACGACGCGCGCGAACACCGTCTCGCCAATGCGCAGCTGACGCGCGGGCTTCGTGATCGGCGCGCGCACGACGACCGCGCGCGCGGCGCTGTCGATGGTGGCGCCGACATCGGCGACGGTCGCGATTCCGAGCGCCTCGGCGTCGGCCCCCGGAGCGGAAGTCATGTCGACGAGCGCACCGCGGTGCACGCGAGCGGCGGACGCCGGGGGCACCGGAATCAGGAGATCGAGCGCGGCTGGATCGGTGACCTCGATCAGCGTCTGCGCGGGATCCACGGTGGCGCCGAGCACCGCGGCCATGCGCGTCACCACACCGGCGATCGGCGCGCGGAGCGTCGCGCGCGACTGCAGCCGCTCCGCCGATACCGCATCGGCGTTCGCGCGCGCGAGATCGCTCTCGGCCTGGTCGAGATCTTTGCGCGGCGCGATCCCGGCGTCGACCAGCCGCTTCGCGCGCTCGAGCGTTCGCTGCGCAGAAACGAGGGCCGTCGCCGCGGCGGCGTTCTGCGCATCGAGCGGTGCGCGGTCGAAGGAGACGAGCGGCGTGCCCGCACTCACGCTTTGTCCGACGGTCACGAACACACGCGTCACGCGCGTCACCGCCGGCGCGCTCATCTGCGCGATGTGATCCGGGCGCGCCGAGATCGTTCCGATCCCGTCGATGGTCTCGCGAACGGAGCGTCGCGTCGCGACGGCCGTGTGCGCGCCGACTACCGGGGGCACCTCGGTGTCGCCCGCCGCCGCGTCCTTCTTTCCGCACGCGGCAATCGAGAGCGCGATCACCATGAAGGCCGCGCGACGGCGCGAATGGAGCGGCGTGCGTGCATTCATGGCGTCACTGTCTCGCTGGTCGTGAGTGTCGCAGTGTATAGACGTAGTGTAGCGGCCGCGGCGTACGCCGCGACGAGATCATCGATGAGCTCGGACAGCGTGTCGCGCGCGTTCCGCTGCGCCTCGAGCACCGTCGTCAGCGGATAGGCGCCCTCGGCGTACGCCTGCAGCGAGCGCCGCGCGACGCGGTTGGCGGTTTCCACGAGCTCACGGTCGCGCGCCGCTCGCCGCGACGACGCGGCAAGATCCCGACGTGCCTTCGCAACGAGCGCCGCACTCTCGCGCTGCGCCGCTGCGAGCTGCACGCGAGCGCGATCTCGCTCGGCCTCCGCCACTGCGACTGCGCCCTGCCCCTGGCTGAACAGTGGAAGCGGCACCGACACGCCGAAGGTTGGGAGAAGGCCCGGCTCGGAGCCGGTGGGGTCGTGATCCTCGACGCCGGCCTGCAGCGCGAGCCCGCTCCAGATGCTTCGATGCTCGAGCGCGAGCGCCTGATCTGCGGACTGAAGATCGCGCTGCGCGGCGGCGACCGGCAGCGTCGCCGACGTTCGCGCCGAGCCCATGAGCGCCGCCGAGTCGATCGCGGGCACCGTGAGGCTGTCCGCGATCGCGATCGACTGCGCGCTCACCGCCATTCCGAGCGCCTGCTGCAAGTCCAAAATCGCCGCGATCGCCTCTGCCGAGTCCGTGACGGCCACGTTGCGCGCGCGCCCCGCATTAATGCTCGCGACGTCGACATCGAGATCGCTCGCGTCTCCGGCACTTCGGCGCACCGACGCCAGCGTGAGCAGACTCTCGGCATCGGCGGCATTGCGCAGCGACAGCGCTGCGCGTGCACGACGCGCGGCCGCGATCGTGTACGACGTGTCGACATCGAGACGGATCGCCGCCCGCTCGAACGCGAGCCTGAGCTCGGCCGCCTCGCTCGCCGAGCGCGCAGACGCGACTCGCAGTCCACGCAGCGTGAGAAAGTCGAGCGGAATGTCGAGGATCGCGTGGTACTGCGGCACCGACTTGCTGTACGACGCGGTGAGCAGCGGATTGGTGAGCGCTCCCGCCGCGCGCACCCGCGCGGATGCGCTGCGCGCCGTCGCGCTCGCGATCGCCGCGCGCGATCCGTGCGCGAGTGCGAGCGAGAATGCGCTGTCGCGGGTGATCGCCGGAATGCCACCGGCACTTTGCGCTGCGCTCTCGCTCGCCGTGGCCGTCGCGAGCATCGCCGCGCACACGAGCGCGCGCGACAGAACCGCCGGGGCGCGAAAACGCATTGGAAGATGGCTCGGCGGCATCGAGTGAATCATGAATCGCAAAGCTGTCTTGTCCATTACACGAGGGCTAGGCGCCCTGTAGCGCGCTCTGCGCGCCCGGGAAGCTCACCGTAACCCGTGTGCCGCGCTCCGTCGCCGCTGCCACCAGTGCGATCTGCGCGCCGTGTAGCTCCGCGATCCAGCGCGCGATCGCCAGGCCGAGTCCGGCGCCCGAGGTCGCCCCGCGCACCGCGTCGGCGCGATAGAATCGGTCGAAGACGTGCGGCAGGTCCGCCTCGGCGATCCCGACACCGTTGTCCTCGATGATGAGCGACGCTCCACCCTCGCTCGCGCGCACGCCAATAGTGACGGCGCCGCCCTCTTCGCTGAACTTGATCGCGTTGTCGAGCAGGATCAGAACGAGCTGCCGCAGCAGCGACGGGTCTCCCTCGATCACCGCCTCGTCGGCCTCGGTGACGGTGAGCGCGATGCTGCGCCGCGCACCGATCCATCCGGCCGTCGTCACCGCGCCGAGCACGATCTCGTCGAGTTGCACGCTCACCGGCGCGAACGGCCGCTCGTCGGCGTCCGCGCGCGCGAGCGTGAAGAGATCGTTCACCAGCGCCGCCAGCCGCTCGATCTCCTCACGCAGCTCGGCAAGCGTCGCCTCGTACGCCGCCGCGTCGCGTGGCCGCTCGAGCGTGACATCCACGCGGCTCCGAATCACCGCCACCGGCGTCCGGAGCTCGTGCGCCGCGTCGGCCATGAAGCGGCGCATCTGCTCCATCGAGCGCTCCACCGGCGCCACCGACTTCTGCGCGAGAAACCATCCACCCGTCGCAACGAGCGCGAGCCCAATGGCGCCGAGCCCCCCCGCGAGCGCGAGCATCATCTGGTAGCGATCGTCGATCGAATCGCGATTCACGACCGCCGCAGCGACGTAACGCGCCCCAATGCTCGTCGTGAACGTCTCCGCGTACGCCTGCAGCGTCAGATCGTTGGGCGCATCCCAGCGCTTCGTCGCCGATCCGCTGGTCGCGGCACTCAGCGCCAGCGCGCGCACCTGGCTATCGGCCACCGTCGGTGAGAGCGGATGTCCGCGAAGATCCAGGAGATAGAGCTGTCGATCCGGAATGTGGAGCTCGTCAACGGCATCGATCGCCGCCGCGCCACCAGCCGCGCGCTCCTGCTCCCGCCGCTCGGCCGCGCTCGCAATCTCCTTCGTTGCCGCGCGCAGCGACGAGCCGAGCTCCACTGACACGTCGTGCGCCAGCGCCGCAAAGAGCAGAGCGCCGAGTGTCGCGAGGACGATGGCAAAGGTGCCGGCGTACCACGCGGTGACACGGAGCCGCAGCCGCCGGAGCGCGAGTGTTGCGGCCGCGGTTGGCCGGGGCGCGCCCGCGCCGGCGCCCGACGCTCGAGTCACGGCCCGAAGCGGTAGCCCGCGCCGCGAATGGTATGAATGAGCCGCGGATCGAAATCGTCATCGATCTTCCGGCGCAGCCGGCGCACGAGCACCTCGAGCACGTTCGTGAACGGATCGTGGTTCTCGTCCCACACGTGCGCGGTGATCGCCGCGCGGTCGACGACGACGCCGGCGTGCATCACGAAGAATTCGAGGAGAGAGAACTCCTTCGCCGTGAGCCGGATCGCAACGCCATTTCGCACGACGGCGCGCGAGGCGAGATCGACGTGCAGATCCGCGAAGTGGTGCTCGGTCGCGGCGATCGCGGGCTTGCGACGCGCGAGCGCGTGGATGCGCGCGACGAGCTCGCGAAAGGCGAAGGGCTTGATGAGATAGTCGTCCGCGCCCGACTCGAGCCCGCGCACGCGATCGTCGACGGCGTCGCGCGCCGTCAGCATCAGAATCGGCGTCGAGATCCCGCGCGCGCGAATCCACGCGCACAGATCGAAGCCCGAGCCGTCGGGAAGCATCACGTCGAGCACGATCACATCGTAGTGGCCGAGCTCCGCGCGCGCGCGCGCCTCGCGCACGCTCGACGCTATCAGCACCGTGAGATGCTGCTCGCGCATCCCCGCGACGATGATGTCAGCCAATGAACGGTCGTCCTCGACCAGGAGCACGCGCATGCGGAAAAGCTACGCGTCTGGTCGTGGAGTGGTTATCGCCCGTAAACAAGCAACACGAAGGAATTCGGCAGGATCGGCGGTCGCTTGCGCGGATTGTCCGTCGTCGGCTGCTCCGGCGCCGCCCCGAATCGCGCGGTGACCGTGAACAGCCGGTGCGAGGCGCGGTCGAGCTCCATCGTGCGCGCGCCCGGCGAGGTGGAGATCGTTTGCAGCACGGAGAACTTCCCCGGCGAGTCCTCCTTCACCACCGTGATCGACCCCTCGCCGTTCGACGAGAACGCGAGCCCGGTGCCGGGGTCGTAGCGATTCGCATCGACGCCGCTGCCGATCGGCACGGTCGCGATGACCTTGCCCGTTCGATAATCCGAGATCGCCATCATTTTGTTCTCGCAGCCGCTGAACAGCCGATGATGCACGACATCGATCGCGAGCCCGGACGGCGATTCGCATGGTGCGAGCGCCCAGCGCCGCACCACGCGATTGTGCTTCGAATCGATCTCGACAATCGCGCTGCTGTCCTCGAGGTTGACGAACACTTTGCCCATTCCATCGGAGGCCGCAAACTCGGGGCGGCCGCCGAGCGGGATGGTGGCGACGCTGGCGCCGGTCGCGCCGTCGACGACGGTCGAGCTGTTCGCGCCGCCGTTGAAGGAGAGCACGTGCGACGACCCTTCATCGAAGATGAGCCCGTCGGTTCCCGCGCCGGCCTTGGTCGTCGCCAGCACCTTGAGCGTGACGAGATCGAACATCGACACGGAGCTGTCGCCGCTTCCGGTCACGAAGCCGTGCGACGTGTGATAGTCGAAGGCGACGCCGTGCGTGCGATGCAGCCCGGTGATCTCGCTGAGCAGCTTCCCCGATTCCTCGTCGATCACCATCACGCGATCAGAGCGCGCGACGAACACTCGATGGAAGGCCGTATCGAGCGCCAGGTAGTCCCAGCCACCGTCTCCGCCGAGCGTGTGCGCGGCGATCACGTGGTACGGCGCGGCGGCGGATTGCGCGGCGAGCGGGCCCGCGAGAAGCGCTGCGGCGGCGATGAGCGCGCGTCGAAGCGGGAGGTGGGATGCGGCGATCGGCATGCGGAGGAGGCTAAAGGGCGCGTACGACGTCGTGTACGCGTGAACGAACAAAGATCGGGAAGCTAGCGATGCCAACTGTCCGCCGGATTACAGCGCGCGTTACCGGGCGCGACCGTTGGCCATTCGGCCCCATGGCAGGAACGTCCCTTGCCTTACGTTCACGAACGTACGCTCCCCATCACTTTCGAATGGATACGAATCAATGGCACTCTCCGCCGCGCAGCTCAAGCATTTCGAGAAGCGACTCCAGGAAGAACGCACCGCGTTGCAGCGCGAGTTGCTGCGCTACACGGGCGCAGAGGCGGCGGACGACGAGCAGGAGCAGTCCGGCGATCTCACGAAGGTGCCGTACCACCCGGCCGATCTGGGCACCGACACGATCAATAAGGAGATCGAGGCCTCGAATGCGACGCGCGAGTCGACGGAGCTCGCGGAGATCGATGCGGCGCTCGAGCGCCTGTACGAGACGCCCGAGAAGTTCGGGATGGATGAGAATACGAACAAACCGATTCCGCTCGAGCGCCTGGAGATCATCCCGTGGGCGCGCACGGGAACGCAGGGGCGGAAGTAGCCGCTACGGCTTCGCGGCAGGGGCGGCGGTAGCAACTGGCAATTGCGGCCCGCACGGAGCGGTCGGAATCATTGGAACAACGAAATACTTGCGTTCCTGTGTCCGCTTCGTAGCGTGGGCGAACTGTTGCTGACCTCATCCTTCGTACCAAGGTTCTCAATGCGCCGTGTCGTTGTCTCCAGTTCGATTGCCGCAGTTGCGTGCCTTGTGAGTTTCGCCGGCTCGGCGCGAGCCGAAACGCGAGACGACATGTGCAGCCCGCCCAAGATGGCCACGGATAAGTGGAAGCCGCGGAGTGAGGTGGGCGGCATGACGATTCTCATTCCACCGGGCTTTATCGCGGGCGGGCACAGCCGCTTTCAGGAAACGGAAGACACGCACTTCTACAGCAGCGGCGAACATCGCTCGCTCGCGATTGGAAGTGGGCGCGGGCCTGCGTTCGTGACGCACGTCAGCGATGTATCCGAGAGTGGCGAATGCGAAACGGTGTTGGCTGGGCGCCGCGTTACGATCACCATGTATCGCTGGACGCAGGAGGACGCCCTCCTGTCGGCATCGGGCAACGCCGGATCACACTTCGCTGCGGTGGCGCGCTTCTATGCGTCCGGCGCGTTGCGTGAGGTCTATATCTCGCTCGAGTCCAACTCGCCTTCCGACCTGAAATACTATCGCGGGATTTTCTGGACCGCCGCCTTCGACGGCGCACCCGGTGCGGTCGCCGCCGCGCCCGCGGCCGTCACGACCGTCGCCGTGCAACCCGCCGCGAGCACGGTGGTCGTCGGCCCGGTCTGCAGCACGGCTGCGCCTCCGGCGAATCTGCCCGTCGCGAGCGCAGTAATCGACAGCGCCATCGTAGGCACGCTGCTCGCGAGCGCCGCGCCAATTCCGAGCGGCTTCGAGGTGATGCGGCTGCAGTTCGACGTGGGCGGTGAGCTCGCCGGGATGAGCGTGGCGCAGAGCGATCTTCCCGAGGCGTCGCAGAAGGAGCTCTCGGCGGTGGTCGGCACCAACCTCAAGGCGCATGGCAGCAAGGAACCGCCGTCGATCTATCTGCGAATCGATTCGTCCGCGACGGGGCTACGCTACTCAGTCGTCCCGCCTCCGAGTTGTTGACGTTGAAGTGACAGATGCAAAAAAGGCCGGCCCAAACAGGGCCGGCCTCTTTGCTTTCTCGCCTTTCTAGTAGCTAACGAGCGTAGAACTCGACGATCGCAGCCTCGTTCACGATGAACGGAATGTCCGCACGCGACGGCGAGCCGATCACGCGACCCGTGAACTTGTCGTCGGGATCGAGCGCCAGAAAGCCGGGGATGCGAACCTGCGGGCCACGCGTCACGGACTCGAGCACGCCCACACGCTCGCGAATCTTCCCCTCGGGCAGCGACACCGTCTCACCCACCTCGGCCAGGAAGCTCGCGCGGTCGACCTTCTTGCCGTTCACGCGAATGTGGCCGTGCGACACCAGCTGGCGAGCAGCGGGAATCGTCGGCGCGAAGCCGAGGCGGAAGACGACGTTGTCCAAGCGGCGCTCGAGGAGCGCGAGCAGATTGTCGCCCGTCTTGCCCGGAAGACGCTGCGCTTCCGCGAAGTAGCGGCGGAGCTGCGTCTCGGTAACCCCGTAGTTGAAGCGAACCTTCTGCTTCTCCTCGAGGAGACGGCGGAACATGCTGGTCTTCCGGCGCTTGGAACCCGTGGGGCCGTGCTGGCCGGGCGGGTACGGACGGCGCTCGCCGTCCTTGCGGGTAAGACCGGGGAGCTGAACGCCCAGGCGTCGAATGACCCTGAGACGGGGACCGCGAATCGGCATGAAGGAGCGTATGGAGTGGTAGAGGGCAAACGCGTACAGCTTCGGATAATAACCTCCCGACGGGCGTCCGGCAACTCATCCGCCGGCTCGCCCGGGGGTGAGCCCGCAGCTGCCCCTAAACCTGAGCCCGGTGATAGATCCTGAGCTCCGGAATGATCGTATCGGCGTCCTGCTTCACGCAGAACACCACCGCCTCCGACACCGCCGCCGGATCCAGCCAGTCCAGCCCCAGATCCCACGCCTCCGACTCCCGCGCCATCGGCGTCAGGATCATCCCCGGCGTGATCGTCGTTGTCCGGATCCGGCTCTTCTTCAGATCCTTCGCCACCGACTCCGCGAAGCCGATCACCCCCCACTTCGACGCGCAGTAGGCCGAGCTGTCCTCCTCGCCCTTCTTGCCCGATCCCGACGAGA
>Ga0208078_1000068_pt1 | contig 31471 bp, 22 predicted proteins | sample NGESurdeep072012_3_FD_184468 | JGI IMG/M metagenome (GOLD analysis project Ga0208078, IMG submission 184468) | Arctic peat soil microbial communities from Barrow, Alaska - NGEE Surface sample 53-2 deep-072012 (SPAdes) | ecosystem: Environmental > Terrestrial > Soil > Wetlands > Peat ...
ATTGCGCGCTGGCTCCATCTCTGGCGCGCGCGTATTGCGCTCAGAATTGCGGGCAGCGCCTGGGAGACGGAGCGCGGCGCGGTGCGGGGCGACGCGTGGGCCTCCGCGCAGCAGCTCGCGGCGCGCGGCGACTTCACCGCTGCGGCCCACGCACTGTACGCTGCACTGCTCGACGCGGGCGCGCGAGCGAACCAGCTGCGGCTCCATCCATCGAAGACCGCCGGCGACTACGTTCGCGAAGTGCGTACGCAGTCATCGCCCATCTTCCCAAACTTTCGCGACTTCGCTCGCGCCTACGAGCTCGTGATCTACGGATTCGGCGAATGCAATCGAGACCGCTACGAGCGGCTGCTCTCGCTCGCCCTGCCGGTCGTGCGTCCCAATGGCTAGCCGCTTCTCCGAGCGCTGGCTCAAGCCACGCTTCGTGCTCCCCGGGCTCGCCGTCGCCCTCGTGATTGCCGTCATCCTCTCCCCGGCCGCAGAGGTCGCGCAGGGGCGTTTCCTGAGCACGCGCTCCCGCTCCGTGAACGGCTCGCGCGGGCTGCGCGAAGTTCTCGACAAGCTCGGTTGGCACACGAGCGAGCGCATCGTTCCCTACGAGGGACTGCTCGACAGCACCGCGACGTACATCATGGTCAACACGCCGATCGATCCGAGCGCCGTCGAGATCCACACGCTCCTCGAGGTGGTGCGGCGCGGCGCGAATGCCGTCGTCGTTCCCTATCGCGGAAGCGTGCTCGCCGATTCCCTCGGCGTGCAGGCCACGGACCGGTCGATCAGCACCTACTATGCGATCGAGGACAGCCTCTTCGGATCGTACGACCGCGTCGACACACTGCGCGAGGCGTTCGGGATTTTCGACGCGCGATCCTTTCATCGATATCTCGAGGGAACGCCCGCAACAGACTCGGACTCGGTTGGCGCGTGGCCGCCCACCGCGACGCCGCTGGTGGAAATCCGCACGCCGATCCGCAAGCGCGTGCATCCCGAGATCGCTACTCAAACGATCGGGCGCGGCACCGTCGTCTCGATCGCCGACCCAACCTTTCTTCGCAACGATGTGCTGCGAAAGACCGCGGGCACCGTGCTCGCGGTGCGCCTGCTCGAGTCCATCGACTCTACCCGCACATCGCCGATCGTCTTCGACGAATATCATCAGGGATTCGGCAACTCCATCTCGTTCACGGACCTGCTGGGGGAGGCGCTGCTCGAGACGACGTGGGGACACGCCGCGCTCCAGATCGGCGCTGCGGCACTTCTCTACCTGCTCGTGATCGGCGTGCGACCAATCGCCCCAATCTCCACCGCGCGCTTCGAACGGCGATCGCCGCTCGAGCACGTGGGCGCACTCTCTCGCGCATACGAAGGAATCGGCGCAACGGGGCTCGCGGTGCAGCGACTCGTGCGCGGCGTCCGGCGCCGCCATCCGCTCGGCACCGCCGCCGCCCTCAGCGACGAAAACTATCTCGCGCTCCTGCGAGTACGACTGCCGGCACTCGGCAGCGACATCGACACTTTATCACGCGCGCTCGCGCAGAAGCCGACGGCCGAGCAGCTTGTTGCGGCGGGCGCGGCGATCGACCACATCGAGAGGAACATCATCACGTGATCACACCAGAAGAGATCACCGATTCGCTCGCGCGCGTGCGCGCAGTGGTGTCGGAGCGCGTCATCGGACAGGAAGGGGTGATCGATGAGGCGCTGGTCGCCTTTCTCGCGCGCGGCCACGCGCTGCTCGAGGGCGTGCCCGGCACGGCGAAGACGCTTCTCGTGCGAGTGCTTGCGGGCGCGCTGAATACGCGCTTCGGCCGCATCCAGTTCACTCCCGATCTCATGCCGGCGGACATCACCGGAATAAACGTGCTCCGCGATGGCGGGCGCACCTCCGAGTTTCGCGCCGGCCCGGTGTTCACCGACATGCTGCTCGCCGACGAGATCAATCGCGCGCCGGCGAAGACGCAGGCCGCGCTGCTCGAGGCCATGGGAGAGCGGCAGGTCACCATCGATGGCGAGGGGCGCCCGCTCGGCGATCTCTTCACTGTGTTCGCGACGCAGAATCCGGTGGAATACGAGGGCACCTATCCGCTTCCCGAGGCGCAGCTCGATCGCTTCCTGCTCAAGATCCGCGTGACGTATCCGTCGCGCCAATCCGAGCTCGGGATGCTCGACAACTACTCGCGCGGCTTCGACGCCGAGCGCGCCTCCGATGTGCGGCCGCCCGCCGTGCTCGACGAGGCCCAGTGCCGCGAGCTCCGGCGCGCGGTTGACGGTGTGAAGGTCGCACCCGAGATTCGCGAGTACATCGCCGACATCGTGCGCGCGACGCGCGAGGACCCATCGCTCACCCTCGGCGGATCGCCGCGCGCCAGCGTCGCGCTCTTCCGCACCGCGCGCGCGGCGGCGTTGCTGAGTGGCCGCGACTTCGCGACGCCGGACGACGTGAAGCAGTTCGCGCGCCCGGTGCTCCGCCATCGCGTGATGCTGTCGCCCGAGGCCGAGGTGGAGGGACGGAGCAGCGACGACGTGCTCGATGCGCTCCTCACGCGGATCGTGGCTCCGAAGTGATCAGCGTGCGCCGGGTGATCGAGTACGCCGGACACGCGCTGGTGAGCGTCATCCCTACACGCCGCCTCGTGCTCATCGTCGCCCTGTTGTCGCCGATCTGGCTCGTGTCGGAGAAGGCCGCAGTCTACGCGCTCGTGCTCATCGCTGCGGCAGTGATTCTCGACATGTTGCTCCTTCCCGCCAAATGGCAGCTGACCGCCGAGCGAATCGTGCCCTCCAACGTGGGCCTTGGCGACAAGGAGCGCGGCCAGTATCGCGTGCGCTCCACCGCGCCGCGCACGCTGCGCTTCACGCTGTTCGATGCGCTGCCACGGATCATCGAGTCGCCCGAGCCGCGCGGCAGCGCGCACTCCGTGGTGTCCGGCGGCGAGACCACCGTCCCCTTCACCTTCGTGGCGCGCGCGCGCGGGTCGTGGCCGCTCGGCCCCGTCGTTCTGCGCATCGAGGGCACGCTTGGGCTCGTGCAGCACAGCCTTCGCTACGAGCCCGCCGACATGATGCTCGTTACCCCGTCGCTCGCTGGCGTTCGGCATCTGCGCCTGCTCGCGATTCAGCATCGGCTTCGTGACGCGGGCATTCGCTCGATCCGGAAGCGCGGCGAGGGGAGCACCTTCGCGTCGCTGCGCGAATACTCCGTGGGCGACGATCCACGACACGTCGACTGGAAAGCGACGGCTCGGCGGCAGAAGCTGATGACGCGCGAGTACACCGTGGAGCAGGGGCAGACGGTGATGATCGCCGTCGATGCGGGGCGCATGATGACGCAGCTCGCCAGCGGGGTGCCCCGCTTCGAGTACGCGCTCTCGGCCGCCACGCTCCTTGCATCGGTCGCGGTGCAGGCGGGCGACCAGGTTGGGCTGCTGCTCTTCGACAACGAGCTGCGTGCCTTCGTCCCGCCCGCGCGCGGCGACAAGGCGATGCGCGGCATTCGCCAGGCGCTCATCCCGGCGCGCGCGACGATGACCGAGCCGGACTACGCGACCGCGTTCCGCACGCTCGCAACGCGGCATCGCAAGCGCTCGCTGATCGTTCTCTTCACCGACGTGATCGACCCGCGATCCTCGCAGGCGGTCATCGCGCACACGGTGCGGAGCGCGATGCGGCACATGCTCGTGGTCGTCGCGCTCCGCAACGACGAGCTCGTGAGCGCCGCGATCCCGACCCAGCACAGCTCGTCGAGCGATCTATACGCGAGCGTGGCGGCGGAGGAGCTGCTCGGCGCGCGCAACGAGGCGATCGTGCGCATGCGGCGCGCGGGAGTGTCGGTGCTCGACGTGTCGCCGAAGCAGCTTGCGAGCTCCGTGGTGAATCACTACCTCGAGCTCAAGGCGCGCGGCTCGGTGTAGGCGAACTCCTCGGCCGGCGCCTCCTCCTCGCTTCCGCGCCCGCGCGAGAACCAGAACGCGAGAAGGATCGCCGTGGCGAACGCGACGCCGGCCTTCACCACGAAGGGAATGTCGATGCGAGGGGAGATGAGTCCTTCAATCGTCCCCGCCGCCAACAGCATCAGCGTCGACGCCGAGATGAGCCGAACCGCTCGGCGGCCATTGATCACGAATGCCTCCCGCCTGGTGTGCGCGCCCGGGATGAGGAGCGCCCAGCCGAGCAGAAAGCCGCCTCCGGCAGCGATGCAGATCGCGCTCAGCTCGAGCACGCTGTGCGCGACCACGAAGTCGCGAATTTGATGGAAGACACCGTGGTTTGCGTAGAGGCCGAAGCCGGCGCCGATGCTCACACCATTGAACACCAGCATCACCAGCGTGAGAATGCCCGCGGTGATTCCGGCGGCGAAGGCCCCGAAGGTGATCTGCACGTTGTTGCGAATGATCGAGCTCGCCAGAATCGGGCGCTCGAAGTCTCTCGTGGAGATGTACTCGTGCTTCCCCGTGCTGTCGCGATGCGCGCCTTCGGTGACGCGATCGATCATCCCCGGCGGCAGGAGCTGCGATGCCAGCGCGGGGTGGCGCAGTAGCACTCCGAAGGTGATCGCCATCGGCACGAAGAGAAAGAATGCGGCCGCGAGAATGAACGGCGTGGAGCGGCGCACCTCGCGCGGCACCGACACCGACAGATAGCGCCAGACATCGCGAGCCGAGAGTCCTCGCTGCCGATACAGAAAATTGTGGCCGGCGCCGAGCAGGCGACTGACGTAGAAGATCTCCTGCTGATCCTCGCTGTCGGAGGCCGTGCGCAGCCGAGCGAGATCGGTGGACACCTCGCGATAGAGCGACACGAGGCTGCTGACCTCGTCGGGCGACATGGCGCGCAGCCCGCGCTTCTGCGCGGAGGCAAGAGTGTCGGAGAATTCGCGCCAGCGGCCGGCGTTGAGTGCGACGATCGCGTGTCGCTCGCGCGCGGCGCCCTTCGCGCCGGGCGAGGGCAGCCCTCGCGCGCGCGCATCGCTCTCGCTCTCGAAGAGGCGAAGGAGCTTCGCCATGGGCGCGCTGCCGTCGTCCGCCAGATGCTGGCGGTAGCGCGTCGCGATCTGCGCGGCGAACGAGGCGCGCAGCGTCGCGTCGAGCTCCGTGCGCCGCGCCACGAAGCGGCTCAGCAGCGCGAACTCCTCTTCGGTGAGCCGCGACGTGATCGCGGCACGCGTGGCGACGTCGGATTGGGCGCGCGTGGCGGAGCTGATCAGGGCGCGCTGCTCGTGCACCACGAACGTTCCCGCGACGATGTCGCCGAGTCGCTTGCCGGATTTGGAGATCGCCATACTCACGAGCCCAACCGCGTAGATGACGCCGGGCTGCATGTCGATGAAGCGCATCAGATTGCGCGCGGCCGATGCTCCGAACGACACCGAATATCCGCCATCCTGCACGACGCGAATCCCGAGCATGCGCTTGCCGGGAGTCTGGCCGTCCCACACGGCCTCGAAGAAGACGTAATAGCCCCAGATCAGGATGAAGGAGAGGAGCACTCCGGCCGCCGTCGCCCACGCTGAGGAGAACTTCTGCGCCGTCGTCGACCCTTTGCCGAACACCGCGCCAAGCTCGATGAGCACGAGAAAGATCGCGAGCTGCCCGACGACGATGATCACGAGGTCGACGAGCGCAGCTGCCGTGCGCGATCCAACGCCCGCGACCGTGTACGAGAGTATCGTCTGCTCGGGTGTCTCGATCTCGACGCGACGCTCGAGCGATTCGGTGCTCACTGCGACGACAGGTCGGAGATCAGCAGCGTCATGAACGCGACACCGCGCGCGTAGTCATGGATGCCGATTCGCTCATTCGTGCCGTGAATGCGCTCCAAGTCCGTCGCGCCGATCTGCATCGGGAGAAAGCGGTAGACGTCGCGCGCGTAGCCGCCGTACTGCCGCGAGTCCGTTGCCCCGACGACGAGAGACGGCGCGACGATGGCGTCGGGCTCGAGCACGGCAATGTCGCGCGAGAGGATGCGATACGCGTCGGACGTCGTGCTCGACACCGGCGACGGCGGCGAGGGAACTCCCGCGACGGTGACGACGACGTTGCTGTCGTCGACGACCTTCTTCACATGCTCGACGACGCTCTCGGGCGTCTCCCCCGGAATGATCCGGAAGTTCACGATCGCCTGCGCGCGAATCGGCAGCACGTTCTCCTTCGGGCTCCCCTGAATCATCGTCGGCGCCGTCGTCGTGCGAAGAGATGCGTTCGTCACGGGCGACCGCGCCATCGACCACATCACGAGCGGCCGCGTCAGCCAGAGATTCGCCATCATCACGCGCGCGCCGAGCGGCATCTCGCGGGCGAGCTGGCCGAGCATCCCTTCGGTGGCGGCGTTCATGTGCGCGGGGAGCGGATGCTTCTCGAGCCGGTCGATAGCCTGCGCGAGGACGCCGACCGCCGTCTGCGGCGGCGGCATCGAGGAGTGCCCGCCCGCGGCCATCACCGTGAGCTGCACGCTCATGTGCCCCTTCTCGGCGACGCCGATGAGTCCTGCCGGCCGCGAAACGCCGGGGATGATGCCGCGAATTATCGCGCTCCCCTCATCGATGGCGACGAGCGGGTGCACGCCGCGCGACTTGAGGAGCGCGACGATCGCGCCGGCGCCGTGTCCGTCGACCTCCTCGTCGTCGCCGAAGGCGAGATAGATGGTGCGCTTCGGCGTGTATCCCTTCGCGACGAGCGACTCGATCGCCTCGAGCGTCGAGAGCACGCCCACCTTGTCATCGAGCGTGCCGCGCCCCCACACGAAGCCGTCGGCGATGTCGCCGGAGAATGGCGCGTGAGTCCACGAGCCTTCGGAGCCCGCCTCGACGGGGACGACATCGAGATGTGACATCATCACGATCGGCTCGAGCGCGGGGTCGCTTCCCTTCCACTCGAAGAGCAGGCTGGCCGGTGCGACGACCTCGTGCGTGAGCGTCGCGTGCGTGCGCGGAAAGGTCTGCGCGAGATACGCGTGGAGCGCGCGCATCGGCACGAGCTCGGGCCCCGAGTCCTGCTTCGAGATGGTCGCGAACTTGATCGCGCCCGCGAGGTGTTGGGCGAGCAGCGTGTCGTTCTCGGCGGCGAGCGCCACAGCGGTGCGCGCATCGCCGCGAGCAGGGGTGAAGCGCATGGTGCGCACGACCACGACGACCACGAGCACGACCACGAGGGCGCCCAAAAGCGCGGCGAGCTTCTTCATCCCGCAATTTGGTGGCAGCGGCGTTGCTGTCCAGAGCGGTGGTGGGAGCCGGCCACTATCTTCATGCATCCGTTTCCCTACGAATCAAATGCGATACAACTCCATCAAGACACAGCTCTCGCTGCGCGCCACGTGCCATGCCGCGCTTGCACTTACGGCCCTCGCGGTGGCTCCCCTCGGAGCCCAGGACCCGGCGCGTGTCGGGCCCCCGCCGAAGCTCGCCGCGCCGCTTCCGGTGGATCCCGCCGTCACCGTCGGCGTGCTGCCGAACGGGCTCCGCTACTACATCCGGGTGAATCACAAGCCGGAGAAACGGGCGGAGCTGAGGCTGGTGGTGAACGCCGGCTCGGTGCTCGAGGACAGCACGCAGCGCGGGCTGGCGCACATGGTCGAGCACATGGCCTTCAGCGGCACCACGCATTTCAAGAAGCAGGCGCTCGTCGACTATCTCGAGTCGACCGGCGTTCGCTTCGGCGCCGACCTCAACGCGTCCACGAGCTTCGACGAGACCATCTACGAGCTCACCGTGCCGACGGACAGCGCGAAGCTCTTCGACCAGGGCTTCCAGATTCTCGCCGACTGGTCGCGCGGCCTCACCTTCGACACCACGGAGCTCGCGCGCGAGCGCAACGTAGTCATCGAGGAGTGGCGCCTTGGGCGCGGCGCGGGTGCGCGCATGCGCGACAAGCAGTTTCCGATCGTCTTCAGCGGCTCGCGCTACGCGCAGCGGATTCCGATCGGCGACAAGCACACGCTCGAGATGGCGCCGCGCGCAACGGTCAAGCGCTTCTACGATGACTGGTACCGCCCTGATCTGATGGCCGTCGTCGCCGTCGGCGACTTCGACAAGGCGAAGGTCGAGCGGATGATCAAGGCGCAATTCGCGAGCTGGCCGGCGAAGAAGGGGGAGCGCCCGCGAACGTCGTTCCCGGTTCCCGATCACGACTCGACGCTCGTCACGATCGCGACCGACAGCGAGGCGACGCGCGCGACCGTCGCCGTGTATTATCTGCAGCCGCTCCAGCCGCAGAAGACCGTCGGCGATTTCCGCCAGGAGATGCTCGGCTCGCTCTACAACGACATGCTCAACGCGCGGTTGCAGGAGATCGCGCAGCGCCCGGGCGCGCCGTTCATCGGCGCGTTCTCGAATCAGGGGCGGCTCATTCGTTCGAAGGATGTGTACGTGCTCACCGCGCTCGTCCCTGACAGCGGTGTGGAGATCGGGCTGCGCGCGGCGGTCACCGAGGGCGAGCGGGTGGCGCAGCATGGCTTTACATCCACGGAGCTCGATCGCGCGAAGAAGGAGATGCTGCGCGGCATGGAGCGCGCGTACGCGGAGCGTGACAAGACGCCGTCGGCGTCGTTCGTGTCCGAGTACGAGGGAGCGTTCCTCGAGCATACCGCGATCGCGAGTATCGCGCAGCAGTACACGCTCTATCAGCAGCTGCTGCCGGGCGTCCAGCTCTCCGAGGTGAATGCGCTCGCGCACAAGTGGCTGAGCAATCGCAGCCGCGTGATCGTGGTCAACGCGCCGCAGAAGGCTGCGGCGGCGCTGCCGAGCGAGCAGGCGCTGCGCGCGGTGTTGGACAGCGCTGCGCACGTGAGCGTCGCGGCGTACACGGATTCGGTGTCGTCCGCGCCACTCATTCCCACGGCACCCACGGCCGGCAAGGTCGTGTCGTCGAGCCAGATCGCGTCGGTGGGCGTCACGGAGTGGAAGCTGTCGAATGGCGCGCGCGTGCTCATCAAGCCCACGGACTTCAAGGACGACGAGCTGCTCTTTCGCGCGTACGCTCCCGGCGGCACGTCGGTGGTGAGTGACTCCGACTATCTCGACGCGACGATCGCGACCGCGGCGGTGGATGCGGGTGGCATCGGCACCTTCAACGCGACATCGCTGCAGAAACAGCTCGCCGGGAAGTCGGTGCAGGTAGGCGAGTACATCGGCGCGATCCAGCAGGGAGTATCCGGCGGCGGGTCGCCGAAGGATCTCGAGACTCTGATGCAGCTCATCTATCTCACCTTCACGGCCCCGCGGGCCGACAGCGCGGCGTTCGAGGCGTATCGAAACAAGATCGAGGTGCTGCTCGCGAATCGCGCGGCCAGCCCATCGGCCGCGTTCTCGGACACGCTCGACCTCACGCTCTCGCAGCACCACCCGCGCGCGAAGCCGCCCACCGCGCAGGACATGGAGTACGTGCGCCTGCACCACGCGATCTCGATCTACAGGCAGCGCTTTGCGGACGCGAGCAACTTCACCTTCGTCTTCGTCGGCACGATCGACACGACGAAGCTCAAGCCACTCGTCGAGCAGTACGTAGCGAGCCTCCCGGTCACACACGCCGCCGAGAAGTGGAAGGACGTCGGGATGTCGTATCCCACCGGCGTGATCACGCGCGAGGTGAAGCGCGGCATCGAGCCCAAGGCGCAGACCGCGATCGTGTTCACGGGCCCGTTCGACTTCTCGTGGGAGAACGTGCAGCAGATCAGCGCGCTCTCGGATCTGCTCGAGATCAAGCTGCGCGAGCGCCTTCGCCAGGACCTCGGCGGCACCTACGGCGTTGGCGTGAGCGCGAGCCCGACCCACTTTCCGAAGGAGAGCTACGCGCTGCGCATCGATTTTGGATCGGCGCCCGAGCGTGCGAGCGAGCTTCAGAAGGCCGTGTTCGCGGAGATCGACAGCGTGAAGATCAACGGCGTGTCGGAGAAGGATCTGCAGAAGATTCGCGAGGCGGATCTGCGGGGGCGCGAGACGAGCCTTCGCCAGAATCGCACGTGGCTGAGCCTCCTCGCTAGCTACGACGTGAACTCGTGGGATCCGGCGCTGATCCTCAAGTACGACGACGAGGTAAGGGCCTTGAGCTCGGCCGGACTCCAGGCCGCGGCGAAAAGATATTTCGATACCTCCCGCTACGTCGTCGTACAGTTGCTGCCCGCGCACTGAGCGCGCGGCACCTTCGATTGAAAGATTGACCTTTTTTCGGTGAGACACCCGATGCGCTTTCCGACAGTCGCTCTGGCACTCGTTCTCGGCGCCGCAGGCGTGGGCGCGCAATCGCCGCGAATCACGCCGTCCGGCGATCCGTCGGTGAAGAGCGACACGATCTATCGTCTCGCGGTGAAGGCTTCCGACTACGCCGATCAATCCTTCGTTTATCTGCTCGATGATGGCGTCGTGAAGATCGAGGCGAATGGAAGCGGGAGCCGCACCTATCGCCAGATCGTGCAGATTCTCACGCCGGAGGCGGCCGAGCGGTGGGGCGAACAGTCGTTCGGCTACTCGACGGACAAGGAGAAGTTCACGCTCAACTGGGCGCGCGTGGTGCGCCCGGATGGCTCGATCGTGAGTGAGAAGCCGGTGCACGAGCAGGAGTCGCTCGCCCCCGTCGCGATGGAGGCGCCGGTGTACTCCGACGAGAAGCTCCATCGCATCTCGCTCGGCGGCGTCGCACCGGGCACGATCGTCGACTACAGCTACACGGTGCAGACGCTCAAGCCGATCATTCCCGGCGATTTCTTCACGTCGTGGAGCGTGGTCACCGGAACGCTGACGCGTCGCTCGCGGCTGATCGTCGATCTTCCCGCGTCGCTGAATCCGCGCATCCAGGAGCACCATCTCACCTTCGCGCGCAAGGAAGTGACGAGCGGCGGACGACGCGTCTACACGTGGGCGACCGCGGAGGTCGCGAAGCCGGAGATCGAGCCGCTCGCGCCGGATTCGAGCTTCGGCGAATCACTCGTCATCGGATCGCCGACCAAGTGGAGCGACATCGCATCGTGGTACGCGGGGCTGGCGAAGGGGCGCTACGGCCTCACGCCTCCGATCGAGCAGGCGCTCTCGCGTGCGGTGGCGAGCTCGAAGACGCTCGACGACTCGATTCGCGCGGTACACAAGTGGGTGGCGCAGGACTTCCGCTACGTCTCGCTCTCGCTAGGCATCGCGGGCTTCCAGCCGCACCCGCCGGCCGAGGTCTTCGCCAACAACTACGGCGACTGCAAGGACAAGGCGACCTTCTTCGTCGCGATGATGCAGCGGATGGGAGTCACCGCGTATCCTGTGTTGCTGAGCAGCTTCGGCGGCGTGATCCGCACCATGCCCAGTGGGCACCAGTTCAATCACATGATTGCGGCGGTCGATCGAAACGGGAAGCGCACGTACGTCGATCTCACTGCGGACATCGTTCCGTACGGCTCGCTCCCGCCGGCGGAGCAGGGGCAGTTCGGCCTCGTCGTGCATCCGGATGGATCGAGCGAGGAGATCACCTTCCCAGCTGATCCGTCGGCGTCGAACATGATGGAGGTGCATCTCGTCGGATCGCTCACCCCCGATGGGCTGTTCAGCGGGAAGTGGTCGTGGCACGGCTCCGGTGGAATGCAGTATGGGATGCGCGGCTCGATGTCGAAGTCGACCAAGCCCGATTCCGCGGAGACGGCGCGCGCGACGCTGGCGATTGCGAACTCGATCTTCGAGGGCTCCGCGGGCGACAGCCTCAAGCTCTTCGACGGCCGCGATCTCGCGGCGGAGCCGAAGATCTCGGTGCTGATTCGCCATGGGAAGGCGGCGTCCGATGCGGGCGGCACGGAGATCCTGACCATTCCGCTCAAGAGCTTCGCGGCGCCGAACGTCATCTCGGCGCTCGAGGCGCGCGGAAAGCGCGTGTATCCGATCGACGCGACAAAGGTGTGGGGGCCGCGCACGGAGATCGTGGATCTGCGTCTGACGCTACCGCCGGGGTGGAAGGCGAAGCTGCCGGCGAGCGATACGGCAACGAGCGTGTTCGGCTCGTACGTGGCCTCGTACGCGCAGAACGGTCAGGACCTCACGATCTCGCGGCGGATGACCGGCGTGGAGGGCGTGTTCCCGGCGGAGAAGAGCGACGAGCTACTCGCGTGGCTGAAGAAGATGTCGGCGGATGACGCGAAGTACGTGATTCTCGAGCACTAGCGGAGCCGTCAGCGGCTCGTGGTCGCGAGGCGCCCCAGCACTTCCCTGTCGATGCGGTGGCTTCCGTTGAAGCTCACGTGCTCGTGCGAGAGTCCGCTCGCGGTGAGCCGCGACTTCTGCGCTGCGAGCATGTCGGCGGTCGCGTGCTCGTCGGCGGTGCCGGCGATCGACGTGATGCGCGCCGCGCGAAAGGCGGGCGCCGCGTTGAGATCGACGTCCGCGGGAATCGTGCTTCCCCAGAGCAGCGCCCGGTCCACGCGAACCGTGGTGCGCTCGAGCCAGCGCGAGACGGTCGCGACGCCCTGAGAGAAGCCGAGCACGGTGAAGCTCGGTTTCGCGCCCTCCAACTGCGCCGTGATGTGCGCATGCAGCGCATCGAGATATTCGATGTAGTCCTCGATGTCGCTGAGGCGGTCTTCGCGCGTCATCCAGCTCGCGCCGACGTGCGTGTTCGCATGTGACTTCCCCGCGACCTCGACGTAGAAGCGCGAGAGCGCCTCGGGCGCGACGATCATCCGGTGCGGCGCGTCTATCGACTCGAAGTGGCGCACGAAGCGCCCCGCGAGCTGGCCGTAGCCGTGGCAGACGAACCAGAGCTCCGTCAGCGACGCGTGCGGCTCACCGATCGTGAAGTAGCGGGCGGTGCGCGAAACGGGGAGGTGGTGTTCTCGTCGCATGGGGAAGAGTGGTCGTTGGCGGAGAGTGCGTCAACGGGTGGACTTCCGCGACGCACCCGCGAGGACGAGACTTCCGCATGCGACTGAACCGCATTCCGGCGCGCAGCTGGCTGCTTGCCCTCTACGTTTTGACAATCGTGATCGTCGCCGTCGGCAAGGCGTACGGGCACCGCGGCCCCGACAACAACTTCGTGATCTTCCGCTGGTCGTTCCTGAATCTCGCTTCGGGGGCGGACATGTACGCGGCGCAGCCGCAGCACCACGCCGATCTCTACAAGTACAGCCCGAGCTTCGCGGTGCTGTTCGCGCCATTCGCGCTGATCCCATTCGCGCTCTCGCTCGCGCTCTGGGACGCCCTGAACGCGCTGCTCCTCTTCTTCGCGGTCGACAAAGTGCTGCCGAGCAGACAGGCGGCGATCGCGCTGGCGCTGATCTATCTGGAGATGCTGCGCTCGATGCAGCGGTCGCAGAGCAATTCGCTGGTCACCGCGCTCGTCATCCTCGCCTTTCTCGCCTTCGAGCGGCGCCAACAGCTCGGCGCGGCGTTCGCGATTGCCGTCGGCGCCGCGGTAAAAATCTTCCCGCTCGCCGCGCTCGCGCTCGCGATCTTCTATCCGCGGCGCATCCGCTTCGCGCTGATGATGGTCGTCGCGACGGCGGTGGTGCTGGCGCTGCCGCTGCTCGTCGTGTCGACGAGCGGGCTCGCGGCGCAGTACCAGTCGTGGCGCGCGGTGGAGGCGGTGGACGCGCTCTCGGTGGGCGGCGGCGGCGGCGGAGGGCTCTACGGCGGCGTGATGCAGCAGCTGCGGCTGATCTTCGGCGTGAGCTGGCCGAACTGGCCGGTGCAGCTCGCGGGCACTCTACTCCTGATGTCGCCGCTCGCGCGCTGGCGAAAGTGGGAGTACGCCAGCTTCCGCATGCGCTTTCTGTGCGCGCTGCTCGTTTACATGGTGATCTTCAATCACCAGTCCGAGTCGCCGTCGTTCGTGATCGCGGTGACGGGCATCGCGATCTGGTTCGTGAGCACGCCACGCAGCTGGTGGCACACGACGGTGATGGTGCTGACGATTCTGGTGGTGTCGATCTCGTCGACGGACATCACGCCCAAGAGCTGGCAGCAGAACTTCTTCGTGCACTACAGGCTCAAGACGATCCCGTGCACGCTCGCGTGGCTCACGATGATGTGGGAGCTGCTCGCCTTCCGTCCGTCAGAGAGCGGCGAAGCTCACGAGCTCGATGTCACCACGGCGCAGGCGATCGCGCACGCCGGCTGAGAGCAGCGCCGCCAGCTCGATCTCGCGCGGAGCGGTGTAGGGATCCTGCGCGGCGAGCGAAGCGTCGACGTGCCCCGGATGCACCATGAGCTCCGTGCTCCCGGGCTCGAGCGCCTCGAGCGCCCGACGGAGCCGCCTCGCGAAGTGCGTGCCGCCCTGGAGCGAGATGCCGCGAAAGTGGTCCGTCGTCTTGAGCGGCGAAGCGAGAGGCAGCGCGCGCGACGCGCCGAGCGCCGCCGCGAGCACGAGCTTGCGCGCGGTGGCAGCCGCGTCGAGCACATTGAGGGCGAGCGGCTCGCGAGGGATTCGAATCACGCGGATCCCCGCATCGCGCGCCACCCGCGCCACTACCGGGAAGATCCCCGGCATCGCGTGCGCGTGCCTGTGGCTGTCGAGATGCGTCACCGTGATCCCCGCCCCGCGCACGCGCTCGATCTGCGCGCGCGTCTCCGCCTCGAGCTCCCCCGCATCCACGCGCCCGAGCATCGCGCGCCGCGACAGCGCGCCGAGCGGGTAGAGCTCGCCCGTCGCCCGATCGGTGAGCGACGGCACGCGGAGCAGCGGACGCCCCTGCACGAGATTGAGGTGTATGCCGACGCCGAGCGTGCGCGTGGCTCGCGCCAATCGAACGGCGTTCTCCCAGTCGACTCCGTTCGCCATGATCGACGTCGACGTCACGCTTCCGGCTGCGTGCGCCTCGAGGATCCCGCGCGTCACGCCCTCCGAGAATCCGAAATCGTCGGCGTTGATGATGAGCCGAGCGCGATCAGGCGTAGCGGCCACGCCAGTCGTTGCGCCGGATGTGCACGAGGTCGCGGAGCATGCGCAGCGCGTCCTCCGCGAAGCGAACCGTCGTCGGCTCCTCGTCGTACCTGAAGAACACCGCAGTCTGCGTGAGCGAGAGATTGTGCTTCTTCGCGATGAACAACGCCTCGACGTCGAAGCCGAAGCGCGGAATCGTGATGCGTGGAAAGACGATCTCCGCCGCGTGCGCCGTGAAGCCCTTTAGCCCCGCCTGCGTGTCGAGCACGTGCGGGATCAGCGTCCACCGCACTACCGCGTTGAACACCCGGCTCATCACGTGGCGCGTGTAGAGATACGAGAAGAAGGTCGGACTCATCAGATAGCGCGACTCCGCCAACACTCGGCATGCAATCGCGACATCGGCGCCCGCCTCGAGATCGGCGAGGATCTTCCCGACCTCGCTCGCCGGATAGGCGAGATCGGCGTCGGTGAACACTCGATAGTTGCCGACCGCGGCGCGCATCCCGCGCGTGACCGCGTTTCCCTTGCCTCGATTCTCCTCGTTTCGAATGAGCCGCACCTCGCCCATGGTGCTCGCGAACGCCTCGAGAATCGCGCGCGTCTCGGCGTTGCTGCAGTCGTCAACGAGGATGAGCTCCGACGCGTACGGCTGTGCGCGCAGAAAATCCCGCAGCTGCTCGAGGCTCGACGGCAGGCGATCCGCGCCGTTGTAGACGGGCACGACCAGCGAGAGATGCGGCGCCGCGGGAGCGGCCATCGCGCTCATGCGGCGCGCGAACTCCCGCGCAGGCGTGCCGCGAGTCGCTGCGGCCAGTCACGCTCCATGCAGGGGCGCTCGATCAACGCGAAGTACACCCCGCACACGAGAAGCACCGGCGGAACGATGATCGCCGTCTGGATCGCGAGGTGCACCCACTGCGCGCTCCCCGATCCGATCGTGAGCGTGTGGCGCCCGATGATCGAGATGAGCGGAAAGTGCAGCAGGTAGATCGAGTAGCACATGCCGCCGATCGTCGCGACCGCGGGAATGCCGAGCACCCGAGAGGTGATCGTTCCGCGAAAGGCGGCACAGAAGAGCACGAAGGCCAGCGCGATGAAGATCGCGGGGTACTGGGCATCCTGCATCCAGAGCAGCGCCAGCAGCGGCCAGCCGATGAGCGACACCACATCCCACGCCATCGAGTGCGACGGCTTTCCCTTCCAGTCGGTGACGAACAGGTCCGCGATCAGGAAGCCACAAAGAAAGAATTGCAGAAAGCCCACCACTGAAAGCGGCACCCACGCCGCCGGCGCGAGCCACGACTGCAGCGCGAGCATCACCGCAGCCGCCGCGACGATCACGCCGCGCCGAATCCAGCGATCGCGGATCGTGAAGACGATCGCGAGCGCCGGCGCGAGGATGTAGAACTGCACCTCGATCTCGAGCGACCATGCGACCACGTTGATCGTGCTCCCCACGCCATACACGATGTTGTGCACGTAGCCGAGGCTGGCGAGGAGGTGCGGGAGCAGCGGCGCGTGCGCGGCGTCGGTGAGCGCGCGCGCCGCGGCGAAGCCGAGCATCGCGATGATGTACGGCGGCTCGAGACGGGTGAGTCGGCGAATGAAGTACGCGCGGAGCTTGACCGGCGGTCTGCCACCCAGTTGATGCTGCGCGAACGGCAGGGCGAGCACGAAGCCGCTGATGATGAAAAAGAGATGCACGCCGTAGTGGCCGGTCGCCGCGAAGCGATCGAACCAGTCCGTGTTCGCGGCATTCCCGGCCGGGATGCGGAATTTCGTGGTGATGTAGTCGTGCACGTGGAAGAGCACGACCAGCGCAATCGCCACGAAGCGCAGCCCATCCACCTCGGCTATGAAGCGCCCTGAGGTCGTGCGTCGGCGGAGATGCTTGAGCCAGTCGGGCCAGCGACGCTCCTCCTCGGGCGGCGCGTGCGTGCTCTCGGTCACCGGGGCTGCCGGCAGATAGTTGACAAAGTCAACGAATCGCTGTCATCGAGCGGTGAGAGAGATGTGGACTCGCCATTGCGCAAGATGACGAGATGAGGGCGGCAGCGCGCGGGGAGCTTCGACATCACGGAGCGGAGCGTGTCCACCGCCTCGGTCTCCCCATCGTCGCCAAGCTCGAACGTCCCCCAGTGCATCGGAATCATCGTTGCGCTCCTCGTCGCGATCGCCACACGCACCGCGTCATCCGGACTAAGATGCTTGCGCGCCATGTACCGCCGCGGCCGAAAGGGCGCGATGGGAAGGAGCGCCAGCGTGAATCGACTCCAGTGTGCGTGCAGCTCTGCGTACATCCGTCCCCACCCGGTATCACCGGCGAAGTAGACCGTATCGCGCGCGCCCTCGATCACGAATCCTTCCCACAGCCGCTCGTATCTGTCGGAGAGCGAGCGCCCCGACCAGTGTCGCGCCGGCACCGCCGTCACGCGCACTCCTGCCCCGAGCTGCGCGGATTGCCACCAGTCCAGCTGTACTGCACCCTGCACACCCTGCGATGCGAGATATCCTGGATTTCCCAGCCCCGTGATGATGCGCGGATGATAGCGCCGCTGCAATCGCATCAGCGTGGGCAAATCCATGTGATCGTAGTGGTCGTGGCTGATCAGGATGATGTCGATAGGTGGGAGCGAGTCGAAGGGAATCCCCGGCGGCCGATGTCGCTTCAGGCCGAGCGTGCCCTCGAGCCCCACCCTCGCGGACCACACGGGATCCGTGAGGATGTTGAGCGAGTCGAGCTGCAGGAGCACCGTCGCGTGATTGACCATCGTCACGCGCACCTCGCCGCCGCTCACGCGCCGCGGCGGCGCCGGAGCCGCAATCGCGGCGCTGTCGGGCCACGCGCCGCGATGCCGCGAAAGCTGCCAGCGCGCGAGCTCCGCCGGCTGCTGCTCCTCGAACGGCTCCTGATTGAAAAAATGACGGCCGTCGAAGTGATTGCTGCGCGCCCCTCGGTACTCGGGTAGAATCGCGGCGGTGCACGCTGCGACCACCGCGGCGCCAATCGCCAGCGTGGCGCGGCCGATCCTCACGTGACGCGGAGTACGATCTTGCCGACGGTCTCGTTCGACTCGAGGTGTGTGTGCGCCGCCTGCACGTCCGCGAGCGGGTACTCGCGATCGACCACCGCGCGCAACACGCCGCGCGCGAAGAGCGGCACCACCTGCTCCTCGAACGCACGCGTCGCCGCGATCTTCTCCTCGAGCGCGCGCCCGCGCAGCATCGTCCCGCGAATCGTGATCCGCGAGGAGAGCACTCGGCCGAGGGGGATCTGCGCATCACGCCCCGCGATCGTGCCTATCACCATGAGGCGGCCGAGCGGAGCCATCACCTCGATGCTCGCGGGGAAATACGCGCCGCCAACGAGATCGAGCACGACGTTGATCCCGCGCCCGCCGCTCCATCGCTTCGCGTGCGCGGTGAGCTCGCGCATGTCATTCGTCGCCGCCCATCCGGCCTCGAGCCCGAGCTCCTTCGCGCGATCGAGCTTCCCCTTTCCGCGGGCCGTGCCGAACGGGATGGCCCCGAGCGCGCGCACGAGCTGCACGGCCGCGAGCCCGACTCCGCTGGCCACCGCGTGGATGAGCACGAGCTCCGATGCGCGCAGCTGCGCCTGAGTCACCAGCGCATCGTGCGCAGTGATGAACGCCTCGGGCACCGCCGCCGCACTAGCGTAGCCCATCGCGCTCGGAATCTCCGCGAGCAGCCGCTCGTGCGACACGAGATACTCGGCGTACGCGCCGCCGCCGACGATGCCGAAGACGCGCTGACCGACCTTCCACCGCGTAACACCGGCGCCCAGCTCGGCGACCTCGCCGGCGAACTCCATGCCCGGGATGTCCTTCGGCGCATAGGGAGGCGGAGGATACTTTCCTTCGCGCTGCATAAGGTCCGCGCGATTGAGCGCCGTCGCGTGCACGCGCACGAGCACTTGCCCATACGATGGTACGGGGCGCGCGACCTCGCGCAGCTCGAGCACCTCGACGCCGCCGGGCGCCGTGATGACGATCGCGTTCATCACTGCTGGCTGCGCGGGAGCATCAGTGTGAACACGCATGCATTGGACGTTACAGAGTGCTCGAGCAGATGTCTAGAATCTCGCGGACGTGTAAAGGTCCGCGCGCAACGCGTGATTGGGATTGATCCCATGCGCGATGTCGAGGCGAATGAGTCCGTCGAGAATCGACGCTCCGATGCCGGCCCCTGAAATCGGGCGCAGCGATTTCCCGAAGCTCGCGCGATCGCCGGCCCATCCGATGTCGTAGAAGATCGTGGGGCGAACCCCCGCGAAGGTGCGCCCGATCTCCGCGCGACCAAGCCAGTACGCGTCGCCCGCCTGCGTTCCCGGTTCCTGCCCACGCACCGTCGCCACACCGCCCAGAAACCACGCTCGCTGTATCGGTACGGATCCAACCGAACTCCCCACGCTTCCCGTGAGCGCACCATCGAGCTTCGCGCCCAATCCGTGCGTGACCGTTGCCTCCGCCGAGGCGCGCGCGTAGTCGAACGTTCCGGTCGCGCCCTCGCCTCGCAGATCGACCGTCGCGCGCAACCCCTGCGGATCGAGGCCGATGGACTCGTGATACTGCGCGCCCAAACCGAACGCCGTCGCTTCTTCTGCGCGAATGTTTGGAATGAATCCCGCCCCGCCCAGCGCATGCCAGAGCGAGAGATTGGTGTGCTTCTCCGCGTCGTCCTGCCGCTCCGCGAACAGCCGCCACGTGAACGCACCGTTTCGCGGCGAGGTAGACGTCAGCTCCGCACCCGCGCTCCGAAAGTAGAAACCCTCGTCGTGCGCCCACAGCAGCGCCGAGATCGAGCTGCCGACGCTCAGCGGATCTCCCCAGTCGTTCGCCGTGTTGAGCCGGCGATAGGCGCCGAGCGAGTACGCGCGATCGCCGTTGCTGCGCATGAGATGCGCCTCGACATTCGGCTGCCAGTCCGCGAGCCCGATGCGCGCCGATGCGTTGGCCGTGTAGCCGCTGCCGAGCGTGCTCTCGACGAGCACACCCGCAGACAGCGCCTCGACGCGGTTGTAGCGCAGCATGCCGTGATCGACACCGTAGTGGATGGTGGGATGCTGCGGATCCCACCCCGCCTGCAGGCCGAAGCCGAGCGACTTCTGCAGCTCCTCGCGATCCTTCGTGCCGAAGAGCTCATCGCCGGGATCGTAAATCGACTTGGAGAACTCGTTCGAGTGGATCAGGCTCGCGGTGTCGCACGGAATGCGCACGAGAATGGGGAGCGCGCCATGGTAGCGCACCGAGTGGCGTGAGATCGTGTCGCCCGGAGTGCAGTTCTTGAACTCCGAGTCCTCGCCCATCTCGCGATTCTTCTCGCGCACCGCCCTTCGCTCCGCGCGGCTCATCCTCATCGTGTCGCCCATGGCCTCGCGACGCGCATCCTCGCGCATTCGGTGCGTCGAGTCGCGCTCCGCCGACGCGACCGAGTCATTGATCGAGCCAAAGATTGGCGGAAGCGAAGAGGTGCCGTTCACGCTCGCGTAGCGATAGCTCTGCTCCACGGAGAACGGCGCGCGCATGAAGCCGACACGCATGCGCCCCTCCACCGTCTCGAGGCGCGGCAGCCACCAGCGCTGCTCGTGCAGATCGTACTCGACCGTGAGCGACGTAATGTCGAGCGACATCGGGAAGATCACCGGCTTCATGACCTTGGGCACATCCTCGAAGGCATCTTTCTCCGTCGCCTCGACGAACTGCACGACGTCGAGCGGGAGCGACGGGCGATAGACCGCGCGCACGAGCTGCGCCGTCTTCACATCGAACCAGAGTGAGCCGACGATGAGATCGAAGCGCGGCTGGCGCGCCTCGACCTTCACTTCGCGGAGGCGACCCTTCGTTCCATCGGGAAGGAGAAACGACACCGAGTCGCCGCTCTGAAATCTGTAATACGCCTCGGCGCCCGTCGTGAGCGGGTTGATGAGCACGTCGTCGTTGTTTTCCGTGTCGGCGGCGCGATTCACGCCCATGATGCGCAGCAGGCTCTCGCGCCCCGGATAGTATGGGATCGCGTCGATGTGCAGCATGTCGGTCATCACGTGTACGCCCGGCGCGACCATCGGGAATGCCGAGCGCGCGCCGACGACATCGACGACCGCGCCGTGGCCGCGCTGCCAGCGCACGTGCGACGCGGTCTCGTTGCGCAGAAAGAGCTTCTCGCGCCCTACGCTGCCGATGCCGAGTCCGACGGTGAGGCGCTCGTGCGCCATCGCGTCGTAGGCGATGAGTGAGGAGTCCTGTTGCACGCGCGCGCGCCTTGCGTGGAGGATGATCTCTCGCGCGACGGGATCGCGATACGCGCTCGCCTCGAGCTCGGGGGTCAGGGCGATCTTGCGCGCCTCGCGCCAGTGCGCGAAGCGAGTGGAATCCTCGTCCACGAGCGCAAGGATGCTGTCGCGGCGACTGTTGCCGCTGCGCGCGTGGAGGCCGGTGTCGGGGCGAGTGGCCGGGGTGGCCACACCCTGGAGCACGACGAGGAGCGGGAGCAGAGCAAGAATATGCGATATCCGGAGGAGGGCGGTCCCCACCCTACGGCGCCACTGGCCGCGGTGTTTCTCTCCGGCACAACGTCCAACGGCGGCCTACATTCCCTTCATCCCAGCCATCCCCTTCGCGGTGTGCATGCGATCGGGGCGCAGGCGGAGGAAGACCGCATAGCCCTTCGGGTATCGTGTGCCGTACGCGCTCTCGAGAGTGCCCGGCACGACGCTCAACGTGCCGAGGATCGACGCACCGAGCGTGAGCCCGTGCGCGCGCACGATCTCGCGGCTGTAGCCGAGCGTGAACGCGCCGATGTCGTAGTGCGTGGAATCGGATTGATCGCCGAGCACGAGATCCTGTGCACTCTTCTGTACGAATTCCGCGCGTCCGAAAAAAGTGTTCACCCCGTCGAGGCTCAAGTCGCTCTCCACGAGCGCACTGTTGGAGAGATCGACGTGCGCAACGGCATTCGCGCCGTAGATCAGCGAGGTGCTCCACTCGCCGCGCTCGCCCAGGAGTCGCGTGTTCATCACCGATGCGGAGTAGCGATGCAGCGACTCGTCCGGGTGCAGCACCTCGGGGCTCGCGACATACGCCGTCGACACGCTGTAGCTCCAGCGCTCGTTGGGATTGTAGAAGATGCGCCCGGAGTACGAGTCGAGCTTCCGCACCTCGATGTTCGTGCGATGCTCGTCCGGCTCGCGGCCGTTGAAGATCGAGCCCTCGACCTTCCACGTGCGGCTGAACATGCCGAGCGTGAGCACGCCGAAGGTGATGTGCGTGGCGTCATCCCAGTGGTGGCCGAGCGGCGCGAGGGGATCGCTCGCAGCCGAGGAGCGATGCGGGAAGGCGACGGGGCCGATCGCCGGATCGCCGACGGGCGCGACGTAGAGCGAGAGTGCGAGCCGCTGCGTGATCTCGTGCTCGTAGAGCGCGGCGATCTCCATGAAGAGGTCGTGCGGATGCTGTCGATCGTGCAGCGGCTCGCCGCGATAGCTCTCGCCCGTCTGCAGCAGCAGCGGATACCCCGCCGAGCCGATCGTCGCGGGCTCGGCGCTGAGCATCCCGTGGAGATGGAGCATCCCTCCCCACAGCGAGTGCATCGCCATGAGCATCCCCCAGTTGATCGATCCAACCTGATCGTCGCCACGCGGGCCGAGCTGCCTGTCGTACTCGGCGTACGCAACGCCGTGGACCATGAGCGACCATCCGCCGCGCAGAAAGTGCCAGCCGTAGTGCGGCGCTGCTTCCGGCTGCCAGCTCGTGCCGGAGCCGAGGCGCGTGTGCGGAATGCCGAAGACGCCGGCCATGTGCATCTCCAGCTCGTCCGCGGCCTGGCTTGGCGCGCCGGCGACGGTGTCGGCGCCCTTGGCATGCGCGGACATTCCGGGCATCGATGCCATCGAATCCGTCTTCTGCGCGAGCGCCATGCGCGGCGCGAGCGATGCCGAGACGATGAGCGCCGCGCGCATCCATGCTGCAATTGTCACGGCGCGTGCGGCGCGGGCGGCGCAGCCGACTCGGCGTACGCATTCCCGACCTCGGTGCGTGTGTTGGCGAGCACGATCTTGAGCGCGTCGCGCAGCTTCTTCACCGCCTTGCCGCGGATATTGAACAGCCCACCACTTGGTAGATCGTCGAACTTCGAGCGGCGGAGCACTACGAGATACATCGCGCTCTTCCCCGACGATGCGGGCGCGTCGGCGACGGTGAGAAAGTCCACTTGCGACTCGAAGTAGTGCGACGCGTACAGGAGCTTGCTCGTCATCCAGCTCTCGTCGGTGTGCGCGGGCGACGAGTACATCGAACGTTCGAGTACTTCGAGCGTGGGCTTGAGCCCGGGCACGCGGTTGAGCTCCCACGAGATGCGTGTCGCGACACCGGCCGGTCGCGCGCTGCGCGGCGTCGTCAGCATCGAGGCGAACGGTGCCCCATCGAGCCCCGCGATCATCGGCTCAGCCATTAGCGCTCGGAAGGCATCGCTGCTGCGCACCGAGTGCTTCGTGTCGTCGTACACCACCGTCTCTTCCGCGCTGTCGGCGCGGTAGCCGTTCACGTACGCGACGAGCCAGTCGCGCATCAGCGAATCCGCGCGAGGGCCAGGCGCCGAGGAGCTCGCGAGCGCCGAGCGAAACTTCACCATCTCGCTCGCCGGCAGCTTCACGTCACATGCAAGCGACTCACACTTCTCGAGCGTCTTCGCGTCCGAGGGATCGAGCACGAGCGAAGCGACATCCTCGAGCCTCGCCGGTTCGCCGAAGGCACCCGAGAGCGGCTTGGGGCCGTTCGAGAGAAAGCCCGTGAGCTGCTTCACGCGGTCGACGTAGAACGCGCGGGGAACTTCGAGACGGACTATGCCAAGCATCGCGATCTCCGCTTTCTCGGCCGCATCGAGCGTCATTGTCACCGCTTCGCCGCGCTCCACGGCCTCCGCCTTCTTTGCCTCGAGGATCGTGAGGCGCTGCAGCAGCGTCGCCGCACTTTGCGCGTGAAGAGCGGGCGCCGCGAGCGCAGCCGCGATGCATGCACAGCGACGTAGGGCGCGCGTGCTCGCGCTCACGCGAAGCCGGTCACCGCATGGGGAACGTACGGCTCCTCGAGAAACTCCATCTCCTCCAGAGTGAGCTTCACGTCGAGCGACGCGACCGCATCGTCGAGATGGTGCGGCTTCGACGCGCCGACGATCGGTGCGCTGACGAAGGACTTCCCGAGCACCCACGCGAGCGCGATCTGCGCGCGCGGGAGCGAGCGCTTCTCCGCGAGCGCGGCGACGCGCTCCACGATCACCCGGTCCGCGCCGGCGGTGCGCTCGTAGAGCGTCTTCCCGAACTCGTCGGTCTCCTTGCGAAAGCTGCTCTCGTCCCAATCGCGCGTGAGGCGGCCGCGCGCGAGCGGGCTCCACGGGATCACGCCGACGCGCTCCGCCTCGCAGAGCGGCATCATCTCGCGCTCCTCTTCGCGGTAGATGAGGTTGAAGTAGTTCTGCATCGTGATGAAGCGCGACCAGCCGTGCTCCCTCTGCAGCCCGAGCGCTTTCGCGAACTGCCACGCGAACATCGACGAGGCACCGATGTAGCGCGCCTTCCCCGCCTTCACGACATCGTGCAGCGCCTCGAGCGTCTCCTCGATCGGCGTGGTGTCGTCCCAGCGATGAATCTGGTACAGGTCGACGTAGTCCATGTCGAGACGACGCAGGCTGTTGTCGATCTCGCCGAGGATCGCGCGGCGCGAAAGTCCCGCGCCATTGGGGCCGGGGCGCATACGACCATGCACCTTGGTCGCGATCACGACATCATCGCGCTTCGAGAAATCGCGGATGGCGCGGCCGAGAAATTCCTCGCTCGTTCCGTCGGAGTAGACGTTCGCGGTGTCGAAGAAGTTGATTCCCAGCTCGAGCGCGCGCCGGATGATCGGGCGCGACTTCTCCTCGTCGAGCGTCCAGAGATGATTTCCGCGCTCGGGGATGCCGTAGGTCATGCAGCCGAGACAGATGCGCGAGACATCGAGTCCGGTGTGGCCGAGCTTTATGTACTCCATGGTACGAACTCACTGAGTGAGAATAGCGGTTCTCGAGCGGTGGAAGCCCGGAACGAGCCGACCATGGGAAAGTTGTGTTCCAGCAAGGGGATGCGTAACCGTACCGCTCGGAAAATCCCCGCTTCCTCGGGGTGCGCCGCCTATGGATCCGGCGGACGGCCGAGCTCGCGCGCGCCGACGTGAATGAGAGAAAGGTGGCGGGCGGATGTCAATGGACTAGCATCGCTCTGTCAGAGAGCTGTGCGACAAAGCCGGCGCTGCTACCAGAGCGCCAGCAGTGCGATGTCGGAGATCAGTGCGATCAACTGCCCCGCGAGAACGTCTCCCGGGTAGTGAACGCCGAGGCGCACGCGCGAAAAGCCGACGGCAACGGCTAGCGCCATGAGCGCTATGGCGTAGCTCGGAAATGCTGCGGCGTACATGAACGCCACCGACATCGCGGCGGTCGCGTGTCCCGACGGAAACGAGAAGCACGGCGGCTCCGCGACGAGCGTATCGCAGTGTACTCGGCTCGATGGGCGCGGGCGCTCGACGCTCCGTTTCACGAGCTGCGCCGCGGCATGCGAGAGTGCGAGCCCCGCGAGCGCGTGCCACGCCGCCGCGCGCACCGCGCCTTCGATCAGCAATGGCAGCACCGCCGCCAGAGCGCTCGCCCACAATCCGCCGGCATGGGTGACGATCACCCAGGCGGCGCGCGAGGTGCGTGAGCACGGCCGGCCGGTGAGCGTCATGCGCAGAAACAGTGCGCGATCGCGAGCATCGAGTCGTGCGATCGAAGATGCAGTCGACACGCGTTCCTCCTCTGGAGGTACGCCTTCAAGCTGATCGGCGCACGTGACGTACTGCCATCCGTCGGGTTCCGAACGCGTCACGACATGCGAGGGCTTTCGCTTAATGCCCGTTACGTGATAGTCGTTCGCACGTGACACGCGGCCACAATGCTTCGGAAACCAGAACTGGAGTGCATCCGCGATGCGCGTGCTCTACTGCACCGACACGTATCCCCCACAGGTGAACGGTGTGTCGGTAGTCACGGCCCTCTCAGTCGCCGGCCTCTCCGAGCGCGGCTGGGATTGCGCCGTCGTCTCCCCGAGATACCCCGCGACGATGCGCAACACGTTTGGCGCGGAGGGCTACGGCGGCACGATGGAGCTCGAGCGCACGACGCTCGCGAGCGTGCCGATGCCGGGATACGCCGAGACACGTCTGTGCGCGCCGGACTATCTCGCGGTGGCGCGCGCGGTGCGCCGCTTCGCCCCTGATCTCGTGCACTGCGAAACCGAGTTCATGGCCGGGCGACTCGGCCAGATCGCTGCCGCGCGTTCCGGCGTTCCCATAGCGACGTCATATCACACCGACTTCGCGAAGTACACCGCGGCGTACGGCGTGCCGCGCCTCGAGCGCACTGTGTCCAACTACATCTCGCGCTTTCATCGGCGCGCGCTGCGCACGTACACACCATCAGCGCCCGCGCGTGACTATCTCCACTCGATCGGTGTCGTCAATGTCGAGGTGTGGGGGCGCGGCGTCGAGATCGAGGCGTTCACTCCACGTCGTCGCTCAGTGGCGCTGCGCGCGATGCTCGGGGCAGATCGCAAGTTTGTTTTTCTCTATGCGGGTAGGCTGGCAGCGGAGAAAGGCGTCGACGTGATTCTCGAGGCGTTCGCCATCGCGCGAGCTGCGCTGCCGCCGGATTCCATTCATCTCGTGATCGCCGGCGGCGGCCCGCTCGAAGACGACATCCGGGCGAGCGCCACGCAGGACATGAGCTTCCTCGGCTACCTCGATCGTGGCCGCTCGCTCCCGGAGCTGTACGCGAGCTGCGACGCGTTTCTGTTCTCGTCGACCACCGAGACACTCGGGCTGGTCGTGCTGGAGGCGATGGCGAGCGGAATGCCGGTCATCGCGACGCCCGCGGGTGGAGTGGCCGACCATCTTCGCGCCGAGGAAAACGGTCTCACGTATCCGCCACGCGATGCGCCGGCGATGGCTGCTCAGATGATCCGCCTCGCGCAGGACCACGCACTCGCCGCACGACTGGGCGCCGGCGCGCGACTCACGGCCGAGAGTCTCAGCTGGGAGCTCGAGTACGATCGCCTCGATCTCAGCTATCGCGAGCTGTTGGAGGATCAGCCGGCGGGCGCGAGCTGGTACTGCTCCAGCTTCCCGTCGGCCATCTCGTACGTCCACACGCGCAGCGAGCGGCCGGCGAACGTGACGCGATAGATCCGCTCGAGCATCCCTCCCCTCTCGTGCTGCGCCGTCTGCACGAACGCGGTGGGTGCGCCCAGAGGCCCAAGCGTCGATTGAAAGTCGATGAGCGCCTGCGCGCTGAAGTACGCGCTCGCATCCGCGGTGAGAAACGAGCGATCGATGGTGCCGTGCTGCAGCCCGTCGAAGATCGCGCGTGCGCGCGCGGTGCGATTCTGTGTGTCGGCGTCTTCGGTGGTGAAGAGCGTGCGCCCGATCGAGGTGGCGATGAGCGTCGATGCGGGCGCCGCATCCTGATTCGTCAGCACGATCACCGCGGCGCTGTCATCCGGATACACGATGTTCTCGGCCGTGAAGCCCGCAACTTCCCCACTGTGCTCGACGGTGCGATGTCCGCCCGACATGTCGACGTCGACGCCGAGTCCGTAGTTGGCGCTCGTGCCATTCTTGAGGAGGACAGTCGTCTCCATCGCGCGATACGACTCGGGCTTGAGCAGTGACTGCTTGATCATCGCGATATCCCACTTCGCGAGATCGCTCGCGGTCATCGCGAGCTCGCCGGCGCCGTACATCCAGCCCGGGCCCGTCGATGTCGCGGCGCGCAGGGGGCCGAGTCCGAAGCGCATGTAGCCAGTCGGCTGGACGGAGGTGGGGCCGAGTGCGTCGAAGTCTATTGCGGTGGTGATGCCGAGCGGCTCGAGCACGCGTGTGCGGACGAACTGGAAGAATGGCTTGCCGCTCGCCTTCTCGACGATGAGCGCCGCGATCTCGAAGTTCGTGTTGCTGTACTGCCAGCGCGTGCCGGGCTCGAAGTCGAGCGGCTGCTTCGCCCAGTGATCGAGGATCGCCTGCGGCGTGATCGCCTTCTCCATGGCGGGTGGCACGTAGTCCTGCGGCCAGAAGTCCTGATAGCCGGAGGTGTGCGAGAGGAGCTGGCGAATGGTGACGTCGTTGCCGCGCGTGAGACCGGGCACGTACTTCGACACGGGGTCGTCGAGCTTGAGCTTTCCGTCCTGCTGCAGGAGCAATACGCACGCGGCTGTGAACTGTTTGCTGATCGAGCCAATGCCGTAGCGCATGTCGGGGGTGGCGGCGACGTGCGGATCGAGCTTCGCGGAGCCATACGCCTGCGCGTACGCGAGCTGCCCGTGCATGACGACGGCGACGGTGGCGCTGGGAACTCCGGTGCTCGCGAGCACCGCGTTGGCGATCGAGTCGACGTTCGCGGCGAGTCGCGCGGATGCGTCCTGGGCCTGTGCGAGCGCCGGGGCTGCAGCCAGTGCGGCGAGGAGCGAAACAGTCGAGCGGAATTGGCGTATTGTCATGCGCGAAGAATACCTTGGTTGCAGAAGCGTCAATAGCCAATTGGAGGCCGTGTGAACATCAGGAGCTCAGCGTTCGTCGCCGTCACTCTCGCGCTCGTGCCGCTCGCGCGTGCGAGCACCCAGCAGCTCGCGGACACCGCGCACTATGTCGTGCTTTTCTCGGGGCGCCCCGCGGGCGAGTATCGCGAGTGGTGGACGAACGGCGAGCTGCACTCCTACTACGAGTACAACGATCGCGGGCGTGGACCCCATCAGGAGGGCGTGCTGCGCGTGGGCCCTGGCGGCGTGCCAACCTCGAGCTCGATCGTCGGCCACGGCTATCTGAAGGACAGCGTCGACGAGAGCTTCACGTCGAGCGGCGGGACGGCGACGTGGAAGAACTCGAGCGAGCATGGGACGCACGCCGATGATGGCCACGCGTACTATGTGTCGTCATCCGAATCGCCGGTGGGGTCGCAGCTGCTGATCAAGTCGGCGCTCGCGAATGGCGGGAAGATCGCCCTGCTGCCGAATGGCGAGGCGACCGTCGTGAAGTCCGGCGAGATGACGATCACGGCGAATGGGAAGCAGGTGCACGTGGTGCGCTACGACATCGGCGGGCTCGGCTTCTCACCCTTCCCGATCTGGCTCGACGACAGCGGCGAGCACTTCGCCTCGGTGTCGGGATGGTCGAGCGTGGTGCCCGCGGGGTGGGAGAGCGCGGTGCCGGCGATGACCGCGGCGCAGGAGCAGGCGCGAGGCGAGCGCTACGTGCGCCTCGCGCGCGAGCTGTCGCACAGGCCAACGAGTGCGCTCGTGATCCGCGGCGCTCGGCTCTTCATCGCGGAGTCGGCGACGGTGAGGCCGGCGATGACCGTCGTGATGAATGGCGATCGCATCACGGCGGTCGGCGCGGACGGGAAGGTGAAGATTCCCGCCGGCGCGACCGTGATCGATGCGGGCGGCAAGATGCTGATCCCCGGGCTCTGGGACATGCACGTGCACGTGTCGCCCGGCGACGACGGGCTGATGCATATAGCGGCCGGCGTCACGAATGCGCGCGACATGGGGAACGACACGATCTCCGTGCTCGCGGAAAAGCGCGAGTTCGCCGCTGACTCGCTGATCGGGCCACGACTGATGCTCGCGGGGCTGATCGACGGCTCGGGCCCGTACCAGGTGCCGACGGGGCTGCTCGCCGACGACGAGGCGACTGCGCGACGCGATGTCGACTGGTACGCGGCGCACGGCTACGAGCAGATCAAGGTCTACAGCTCGATGAAGCCGGAGCTCGTGCCGGCGATCATCGCCGAGGCGCATGCGAAGGGGTTGAGGGTGAGTGGGCACGTGCCCGCGTTCATGACCGCGTCGCAGGTCGTCACGCTCGGCTTCGACGAGGTGCAGCACGCGAACATGCTGCTCTTGAACTTCATGGACACCGTGAAGGACACGCGCTCGATGGCGCGCTTTACGGCGGTCGGTGCGGCGGGAAAGGATCTCGATCTGACATCGCCTCGTGTGCGCGAGTTCGTAGCGCTCTTCAAGTCGCACGGCACCGACATCGACCCGACGCTCACGACGTTCGAGGGGATGTTCACCGCGCGGCCGGGCACCATCGATCCGAATCAGGCGATGATCGCGGAGCGGATGCCGCCGCAGGTGAAGCGCGGCTTCTACGCCGGCGGGATGCCGGTGCCTGCCGGAATGGATGAGCGCTATCGCGATGCCTTCGGGCAGATGAAGGGGATCGTGAAGGCGATGTACGACGCGGGTGTGCCGATCGTGGCGGGAACGGACAACGGGCCCGTGGGCTTTCAGCTGCTACGCGAGCTCGAGCTGTACGTGCAGGCGGGGATTCCGGCGCCGCAGGTGCTGAAGCTCGCGACGATCGGATCGGCGCGCGTGATGCATCACGAGTCGGATCGCGGCTCGATCGCGGTGGGGAAAGTTGCGGACGTGGTGCTCATCGATGGTGATCCCACCACGAACATCAGCGACGTGCGGAAGACGGTGATGGTGGTGAAGGATGGGATTCGCTTCGATCCGAAGGAGCTGTATGCGGCGGTGGGCGTGAGGCCGTAGCGCGAGCATGCGAATCTTCCGCCCCTGCGCATCGCGCCTCTTCGCGCTGGTGATCGCGGCAAGCATACTGCTCGTCGCCGAAGCGGCGGCGCAGCGCAGAACTTTGCCCACGCCTGGCGACCGCACCGTCGTATTGATCGTCGCTGATGGACTGCGCTGGCAGGAGATCTTCACCGGCGCAGACTCGACGCTCATGAACTCCGCGCACGGCGGAATCTGGGCCGACTCGACCGCGCTCCAGCACGAATATTGGAGGGCGACGAGCGGAGATCGACGCGCGATCCTCTTTCCGTTTCTGTGGGGAGTCGTCGCCAAGCGAGGGCAGATCTTCGGCAATCAGGATGGGGGCAGCATCGCTCGCGTGACCAACGGGATGGCGTTCTCGTATCCCGGATACAACGAGATGCTGACAGGCGCGCCTGACAAGCGCATCGACTCCAACCAGTTCGGCACGAATCCCAACGTCACCGTGTTCGAGTGGCTGAACGGAACGCCGGAGTTCCGCGATCGCGTGGCCGTCTTCGCAACCTGGAACACGTTCAAGGACATCTTCAACGAGAAGCGGAGCCACTTGCTCATGCACGTCGGCTTCGATCCGCCGTACAGCGGAACGCTCACGCCGCGACAGGAGCTGCTATCCGAGCTGTATCGAACGACGACAAGGCTCGACGACGAAGACAACTACGACGCCTTCATGCAGATTCTGCTGCTCGAGTTCGTGAAGTCGGGAAAGGCGCGGCTGCTGTTCGTCGGCTATGGCGAGACCGACAACTGGGCCCATCAGGGGCGCTACGACCTCGTGCTCGCGAGCGCCCACGAATTCGACCGCGATGTCGAGCAGCTCTGGAGCGCGTTCCAATCGATGCCGGAGTATCGCGGCAAAACGACGTTCATCATCACGACGGACCACGGTCGCGGCAGCGGATTGGTCGACTGGAAGGAGCACGGCGTCGACGAGAAGGGATCGGAGAACGTGTGGATCGCCGTGATGGGCCCG
>Ga0208078_1000069_pt1 | contig 31273 bp, 29 predicted proteins | sample NGESurdeep072012_3_FD_184468 | JGI IMG/M metagenome (GOLD analysis project Ga0208078, IMG submission 184468) | Arctic peat soil microbial communities from Barrow, Alaska - NGEE Surface sample 53-2 deep-072012 (SPAdes) | ecosystem: Environmental > Terrestrial > Soil > Wetlands > Peat ...
CGAACTATCTCTTCAAGAGCAACACCCGCGGCGATGCGTGGACTCGCCTCGGGCCCGATCTCACTCGGCAGCTCAATCGCGACAGCCTGCCGGTAATGGGCAAGATCTGGCCGCGCGATGCCATCGCCCGGCACCAGGGAACGGCGGACTATGGCAATATCAGCACGATCGACGAGTCTCCACTGAAACAAGGGTTGCTCTTCGTCGGGACCGACGATGGAGTTATTTCCGCTTCGCGCGATGGCGGGGCGACGTGGACCAGGTATACCAAATTCCCGGGCGTCCCCGACCAGACATACGTGAGCCGCGTGGTCGCTTCGCGGTTCAATGAAGCAATCGTGTACGCTACGCTCGACAATCACCGCAACAATGATTTCAAGCCGTATGTCCTGAAGAGCATCGATTACGGCGCGCACTGGACTTCGATCGGCGGCAACCTCCCCGCCAACGGATCGGTGCAGGTGATACGCGAAGATCTCGCCGAGCCGAATCTTCTTTTCGCCGGCACGGAATTCGGTGTGTTCTACACGGCCTTGGGGGGCGGCTCGTGGACGCAGCTCAAGTACAACATTCCAACGGTGGCCGTGCACGACATCGTGGTCCATCCACGCGAACACGACCTCGTCATCGGCACGCACGGCCGCGGCATCTACATCATCGACGACATCACCCCGCTTGAAAAACTCGGGGAGGCCAACAGAGTCGGCACCTATCTCTTCCCGGTAAAATCGGCGACGGAGTACAACCCGAACGGCTCTGTCCCCGGAGGAGTCCGCGGTGCCGGTGCTACCGGCGATCGCGAGTACTCAGCCCCCAACCCAGCGTTCGGCGCGATCATCACATACTTCCTGCGCGACTCTCTGCCGAAGGGCGGAGATGTCACGCTCGGCATCTACGATGCGACGGGGAAACGCGTGCGCGAGCTGACCGCGAACAAGAAACGTGGAATGCATCGCGTGACATGGGACCTTCGTACCGCGGCGCCCTATACGGTGCGCCGTCCCGCCGGTCAGGCTGGAGAGTCGCAGGGCAGGCAGCGCGATCCGTCGGGACCGTTCGTGCTTCCAGGCCGATACACGGCGCGAATGAGCGTGAAGGAAGGATCAGGCGCGCCGGCCGTCCAGGAAGTCCCGGTCGACGTCCGCTCCGATCCGCTCGTGCAGATGAGCGATGCCGACTACCGAACGCTCTACGACATGCGTGTGAGCACCAGTCGGCTGCAAGCGACAGTACAAGCCGCGGTTCGAACGGCCGAACAGCTGAAGGAGCAGGTCACCGACGTGAAGACCGCGCTGAAGAGCAATACTGCTCCCGACAGCGTCTCGAAGCAGGCCGATGCGGTCGACAAGGAGATCTCCGACATTCTGAAGAAACTGCGCGGGGATCCCGAGGGTGAGCCCGTGAGCGACGACAAGAGAGTCGAGGATCCGTCGATTCAGGAGCGTGTGAACAACGTTGCCGAAGAGATCGGGAACGTCAGCTCGCCACCTACTGAGCTTCAGCGCGCGACGCTGACGCTGGCGTCGTCGGACCTGCAGCGCGAGGTTGGCAGAATCAATGCGCTACTCGAGCGCCGCATTCCCGCGCTGAATGCGAGTCTCGACGCGGCAAAAATCCCCTGGACGATCGGGCGGCCGGTCGAGTTCATGAAATAAGATCTCCGACCTTCCCCATCGACGAACAAGACCGGGTAGCCTCGGAGACGCAATGAGTCGCAATCGAGAGTACTGCCTCTGGTCAAGATTGCGGGCCTAGCCGTACCCCAATAGTATCCGAGTGTGGATCTCCTCCTTTCCTACCTGCGCAAATACCGCAGGCTGATTCTCCTCGCGCTCGTGCTGGCGGCAACCAACCAGGTGTTCTCGCTCCTGGATCCTCTGATTTTCCGGCACGTGATCGACGATTACGCGACGCGCTTCCGGGAATACCAGACGAGCACGTTCATCAAGGGCGCGGGAAAGCTGCTGCTCATGGCGATGGGCGTCGCATTCGTGTCGCGTGTCGCCAAGAACTTTCAGGACTATTACGTCAACGTCATCGTCCAGCGCGTCGGCGCCGAGATGTACTCGGACGGCATCAGGCACTCGCTGGAGCTTCCATATTCTGTCTTCGAGGACCAGCGCAGCGGTGAGACGCTCGGCAAGATCCAGAAGGTGCGGTCCGACGTCGAAAAGTTCATCTCGCTCTCGATCAATCTCATCTTCACGACGCTGGTCGGCGTCGTGTTCGTCGTCATCTACGCGTTTTCGGTGAACTGGATAATCGTGCCGGCTTTTCTGGCGACGGTCCCGTTGCTCGGCACGTTGAGCTGGATGCTGAGCGGGCGCATCAAGACCATACAGAAGGTGATCGTGGCCGAGACGACGGCGCTGGCGGGGTCCACCACGGAATCACTTCGCAACATCGAGCTCGTAAAGAGCCTCGGTCTCGCGGAACAGGAGGTCGTGCGGCTCAACGCGACAACGGTGAAGATCCTCAAGCTCGAGCTGAAGAAGGTGAAATACATCCGGAGCCTGAGCTTCATCCAGGGCACATCGGTAAACCTTCTGCGCACGTGCATCCTGTTCCTGATGCTTTACCTGATCTTCACCCAGAAGATCACAGTCGGCCAGTTCTTCTCGCTCCTGTTCTACTCGTTCTTCATCTTCGGCCCGATGCAGGAGCTGGGCAACATCATCAACGTCTACCGCGAGACCGAAGTATCACTCGGCAACTTCAGAAAGATTCTGGAGACGCCCAAGGATCTAAAGCCGCTGACTCCGATTCCAGTGACGGAGATCCGGAGGCTGGAATTCGCCGACGTCGGGTTCATGCACCAGAGCGCCAGCACCCCGGCACTCACTGATATTTCCTTCGAGGTGAACCGCGGCGAGACGATTGCGTTCGTCGGGCCGTCCGGTGCCGGGAAGACGACGCTCGTGAAGCTGCTGGTCGGTCTCTACCAACCCAGGCAGGGAGAGATTCTCTATAACGGAGTAAACGGCACTGACGTCGACCTGGACCGGCTGCGCGAGCAGATCGGTCTGGTCACCCAGGACGCGCAGCTGTTCTCTGGAACCATTCGCGAGAATCTCAAATTCGTGAATCCGCACGCGACCGACGAAGAGTGCCTCGACGTGCTGCACAAGTCCGCGGCGAACGCTCTCCTGGCGCGGGCTGACAAGGGGCTCGATACGCTGATCGGCGAAGGCGGAGTCAAGGTCTCGGGCGGAGAGAAGCAGCGGCTCTCGATCGCGCGCGCACTGCTCCGCAACCCTCATCTCCTGGTGTTCGACGAGGCCACGTCGTCGCTGGATTCGCTCACCGAGGAGGAGATCAGCCGCACGATGCGGGAAGTTGCAAGCTCGCGCGAAGTGATCACGATTCTCATCGCGCACCGGCTGTCGACAGTGATGCACGCCGACCGGATCTACGTCCTCGAGCGCGGCAAGATCGTCGAGGTGGGTCAGCACGATGATCTTCTGGGGCAAACCGGCCTCTACTATGCAATGTGGCGCCAGCAGGTCGGCGAACGGCGTGCGATACCGCAGCTACCATCCGCTAAATCGGAAAAACTCGTCACCGCAGGATAAATCCCTAGATGCGCGCTCTTTCCCTCCTCTGTCTTCTCGTCGTCTCGTCGCCTCTCGTCGCGCAGATTTCCACCCCACCCAGCGGCTCGAATGCGCTTGGTGCATCTGTTAGAGAAAACAAAGTCACGGCGTCGGGCCCGGACACCCTGTACGGCCTCGCGGTCAAGCCGTCGGACCACCCGGATGAAGCGGCGGTCTGGCTTCTCGATGAGGGGGTACTGCGGCTCGAACCCGATGGACGCGGCACGCGTACCTACCGTCAGGTCGTTCAGGTTCTCAACGAAGACGCCGTGGGGCGATATCGCGAGCAGGAATTCTCGTTCAGTCCAGGCCACGAAAAATTGACCGTGAACTGGATTCGGGTCGTCGACCCAAATGGAAAGATGATCAGCACCGCGCCTTCTCACATCCAGGACTCCGACATTCCGGCGGACATGGGTGACCCGGTTTATTCGGATCGCAAGGTGCGTCGCGTCTCACTCACCGGAGTAGAGCTCGGATCGATTGTCGATTACAGCTACACCACTGAGGAGCTCAAACCGTACCTGCCGGGAGATTTCCTGGCGTCGTGGTCGGTGAACACCGCGACAAGGACGATGAGATCCAATTACGTGATCGACGTGCCCGAGTCATTTCACATTCGGATCAAGGAGCGGAACCCGCACTTTCCTGGGAAGGTCGTGGCCCGAAACGGGCGAAACATCTACAGCTGGTCCGCCGCGAATCTACCTCCCGAAAAGTTTGAGGCGTTTGGATCGAGCGATTCGTCGCAGATATTCCAGTCGATCAGGATTGGCGGAAACCTCACCTGGTCAGACATTTCAAAGTGGTATGCGGATAATGCGAGGACCCGCTACGCAATCACGCCCAAGGTCGCATCGAAGATCGCGCAGATCCTGGCCGGCTCGAAGACGCGCGGCGATTCGATCCGGGCCATCCACCGCTGGGTTGCGCAGGACATCAGATACGTTTCCATCGCATTGGGAATGGGTGGCTATCAGCCTCGTGCCCCCGAGACGGTGGTTGAAACGGGATTCGGGGACTGCAAAGACAAGGTGACACTTTTCATCGCCGCGCTTGGCAAGATCGGCATCACCGCGTTACCCGTTCTGCTCAATTCGGACGCTCGTGCCGATCGAGAGCTTCCTTCGATTGCGCAGTTCGATCATGTCATTGCCGGAGTCCCACAAGGCAGCGGATATCAATACACTGATCTGACCGCGGAGCTCGTACCCTATGGCGAGCTCCCTTCATCCGAGCAGGGCGGATTCGCCGTCGTCGTTCACCCCGACGGTCGCGCTGAGGAAGTGATTCTCCCGCTCGAGCCTATCAGCGCCAACCGCGAAGAAATCAGAATAACCGGCGCTCTCGGCCAGGACGGCATGTTCAATGGAAGATACGAGGAGGCGGGTAAAGGCCGCTCCGCCGAGATGATCAGGTCGCTGTTCGAGAATCCGCTCGATTCGGCGCAACGTGCCGACTTACCGAAGCAGCTCGCCCGCAGATTGTTCGAGAGCGCGGACGGCGATAGTCTGGCCATTTTCAACGGCAAGAATTTGTCAGCGCTCCCGCGATTGAGTTTCCGGATCAGAAACGCGAAGGCCGCTGTCGATGCGGGAGGAACCCACATTCTCACCATTCCTCTCGGCAGCATGGCGGGAATGGCGACGATGGCTTCGGCTCTCGAACAAGAGCCGAAGCGCCGATTTCCAATTGATGCCATCAAGGTCCTCGGACCGTTGGCCTCGGCGACCACGGTGAGCATCACGTTGCCGACGGGGTGGAAGGCGAGGCTTCCGTCCGGTGTTGCTTCATCGAGCGTTTTTGGCAGCTACACCTCCGAATACGCACAATCCGGTAACGAACTGCGCATATCGCGCACGATCTCTGGCGCGCGAGGAATATTTCCTCCAGACCGGGTTACCGATCTGATCACCTGGCTTCGGCAGATCGGGAAGGACGACGCGAAATTCATCGTTTTGGAGAAGACCAGTGAGTGACGACACCGGCAAGCTGAAAAAGGGAAACTTCATGCAGGCGCTGGATTCGATTCGCCAGGAGGCGGAGCGCCTGATGGCGCGCCGTGATCTGCCGCCGGAAGTGAAAGCCGGCCTCGACCGCATCATTGCCCTCACCCGCTCCAAGTTCGAACTCGGCGACGACATCGAGTAACCGCACCACTCGGCCAATTAGCGCTGAGGGCTCCTAGGAGAGCATAACTCGTAATCTTCGGGACTCCATGCCTTTCCAACCATGGAACCCCGAGTGGCATCTTATTCCCGGCTGAGATGAAGACGAGCGCGGTGGTATCAGACACTATCGGACCTTTCCCGTCCACGATTGGTGAAGAGAAGACTGCAGCGCTGGATACCATCCGGCGCGCGCAGTCGGGAGATGTCGATGCCTTCGAGCTGCTCTACCGTGAGCACTCGGGACGGACCTTCGCATTGTGCCTGCGTCTCAAGGCCGGTGATTCCTCCGACGCGACGGAGCTGATGCAGGATGTATTCGTCAGGGCGTGGCGGAGGCTCTCCACGTTTCGCGGAGACTGCGCGTTCTCATCATGGCTTCATCGCCTGGCGGTCAACACGATGCTCGAGAACGCGAGAAGCGATAACAGGAGAACCGCGAGAGTATTGCAGATGGACGATACGGCGCGGCTGCCTGGCGCCGTCCGATCGAGCGGCGTGGAACTGAAGATGGATATGGAAAACGCAATCGCCTCGCTGCCAAGAGGCGCGAGGCTCGCGTTCGTGCTACACGATGTCGAGGGGTACCAGCACCAGGAGATCGCGGAACAGCTGAGCATCTCCGTTGGAACGGTCAAGGCGCAGCTGCACCGTGCCCGCCGATTATTGAGAGAGAGGTTGGAGCGATGACACACGAAGTGATCAGACATCTACTGGACGATTACGTCACCGGCGAGCTGACTGAAGACGCGCGCGGCCCCGTGGCTGATCATATCGCTACGTGTGCCATCTGCGGCGCTGAAGTCGAGAGTCTGAAGGGAATCCTCGCGCGGGCAGCGGATCTGCCGAAATCAATTGAGCCGCCGGCCGAGGCGTGGTTGAACATCCGTGCGGCCATCGAGCGTGACAAAGAGGCGTTCGCAACACAACGCGAAACGTCTGAGAGCTTCTGGCGGCGGCCGTACGTCCTGGCGGCCGCGGTGGTTCTGGCTGCAGTCCTGTCTTCCGGTGGAACCGCGCTCTATCTCAATTCGCGAGGCGCCGGCGCGGATTCCTCGCGCGCTACCGCGAGCAATACCGGGAACGGAGCTACGCCAGCTACATTCGTCGCCTTCACGATCGAAGAGAACACCTATTTGCGGAATGTCGCCGTTCTGCAGGATCTCCTGGATCAGCAGGAAGCGTCGCTGGCTCCGGAAACCGTCGCCCAGCTCAAGGCGAGTCTCCGCACGATTGACGAAGCGATTCTCGAAGCGCGAAGCGCGCTGGCTCGCGACCCGGCGAACAAGATGCTGATCGAAATGCTGTCGGGAACGTACAGACAAAAGATGGATCTGATGCGCCGGACGGCGGAAATGACGCGTGGAAGCTGAGCCTCGCGTAGCAACCGATCGTGGTCGAGCGAGAGCGCGGGCCGCGCTGGGTCGCGCCTGCATCCTTGGAGTGGCCGCCATCCTGTTCTTGTCATCGCCGGCTTTTGCCCAGAAGAAGGTCGAGCGCAAGCTTCCGCTCGGAATGGAAGGCGCGCTCCGAATCGTCAACATGGTCGGCAGCGTGGTAGTTCACGGCTGGGACAAGGACACCGTCATGGTGCGAGGAACGCTCGGCGCCGGGGACAACTTCTACATGGGGGGAGGCTACGCCGGCGCCAAGATGTTCGTGGAATCGGCGAACGATCGGGATCCGAAGCCCACCCGCCTCGAGGTTTGGGTACCGAGTCGCATCCGCCTCTGGGTGAAGACGGCCACGGCAAACATCGATGTCAATGGAGTCGATGGCGGGCTCGACCTGTACGTCGTGAGCGGAACGATCGACGTCACCGGAAGCCCGCACGAGCTGAACGCCGAAGCGATCGACGGCGACATCCATATCACGGGCTCGCCGCCATGGGTCAGGGCGAAGAGCGCGTCAGGAACGATCGTCTTCCAGGGCGCGAGCTCCGACGCGGCGTTTTCCACCGTGAGCGGAGCGGTGAAAGTCGATGGCGGAGTCTTCGAGCGCACCAAGATCGAAACAGTGACCGGTAGCATCACCTTCGTCGGCCGGCTGGACCGGAGCGGCGCGTTCGATTTCGATACCCACAGCGGAACGATCGATATAGCGATTCCAGATAGAACAGCTGCGTCTTTCTCCGTCGTGACGATCGCCGGAAGCATCACCAACAATCTCTCGAAGAACAGCCCGATTCCCGGGCGGTTCGGCCGCGGCGCGGAGCTGACGATGGACACGAGTGGCGGCGGTGCAAAAGTGTCGGTGCGAACCTTCAAGGGTCCGGTAACTCTGCGGAGAACGCAGTAGCGAAGTTTTTCAACCATTGAGGGGCCAGTGGCATCGTAGAGGCGCTGGCGAGTTCGAAGTGCTCAACAAACTTTGGCCGTCGGCAAAACTTCTTCAGGAGATTGCCATGAACCGCACACTGCTTCGCACCTTTGCACTCGTCACCGCGCTCACGCTTACAGCGTTCAGCACCGCGCTGGCGGGACCACCGTGGATCGCAATCGAGTACCCCGCCAATCCGTTCGACCGCACATCGCGAGATGCCTTTCTCACCGTCCGCACCTACCATCACGGCGACCTGATGGCGAAAACCGTAACGGGAACAGCAGAGGGAGTGGTAAATGGAAAGCGGCAGAGTATGCCGCTCGACATCCGTGCCGGATCTCAGCCTGGTATGTACGTCGTGCGCTGGCAGCGCCCGGCGGTCGGAAGATGGGTGCTGGTCATCAACAGCGGGATGCAGGGCGTGACCGACGCAACCGCGGTTGTAGAGATCAGTCCGACTGGAACTGTCGCGAGCGTTACGGTTCCAACGCGCGCCATCAGCGATGGTTGGATCTCGCCGCGTCCGGTTGCGGCGGCTGAGATCGACGCGTTGCTTCAGGGCCGGTCGCTGGCGAGCGCGGGGATGCAGTACAGGGCGAACCGCTAGCAAACAGGGAAGCGCAAAGGCCTGACGTTGCCTTCAGGCCTTTCGCTACTGCCCTCTCAGGTTGTTGAGATTCCGCTGAAGCTCGGTGGTTCTCTTCGCGGAATAGTCGGCCAGACAGCGCGCGCGCGCTTTCGCCCACAGCTTGCCATTCTCGGTCTGCGTCTGCGCGGTACAATCAGCGTCGCGCTGGTTGATCCACTCCCGCTGCGATTGCTGAAACCTGCCCTCCAGGTCTGACCCGCCCGATTTCCGAGCCTGGGCCAGCAACTCCTGGTAGGTCCCATTCAAGTCGACGTCATTCGTAGCTATCGCGCGATTCAGGCACGAACGCTGATCAACCGGCGCTGGAGAGTTGCACGGATCGCGAGAGGCTCTCTGCAATCCGGACGCAGGCGACCGATCGACTGGAACTGTAGTCGGGGCCGGCGCGTCGTTGGCCTTCGTCGGAACCGTCAGCCTCGGCCCTGACGTCAGGACCTCACCTCCGCTCGGCGATGGTCGCGGGACAACCTTGGTGTCCGACGGCCGATTCTGAGCTGCCACCCCAGCAGCGGGAACGGCTCCGCCGCCGCTCGTTCTCACGGTGTTGAGGCTATTGTCCTGTGCCGTAGCCGTAGCGGTGTTCCTGTTCGCCTCGGCGAGATCGTGCAACAGCATCGTGTCCTGCCCGGCGTTGCCGATCCCCTTGGCCTTGGTATCCTTGCGGCAGGCGACCCCCGCCACAAGGAAGGCAAAGCAGAGCGCCACTAATGGTCGGGAAAGAGCTTTCATAGTTTCGTCACGGGGAGAAAAGCATCATCATCTGTTCGCGGCAGACAACATGCCATCCGCGGAGGAGTTTTGCAGGAGGCAGTGCAGTTGACGCGTCACTGATACACATTTCCAGGGCAGCCACGCAGCCAAGGATGGAAGATGGAGAAAGAACTGCCGGAGCTCAACACCGTGATCAGGACGTTTGCCAACGAAGCCGAGGCGCACATAGCGCAAGCGGTGCTCGATGCAAGCGGGATCGACTCCAGTCTCATTCGGGACGACGCCAGCGGGATGATGCCATGGCTTCAATGGCTTCATCCGATTCGACTGGTAGTATGCGAAGAAGACAGCGCCCAGGCGGTAGAGCTCCTGGATACGCCACCGGGGCCCACACTCATTCTGTAAGCCGAGCCTCTGCGTTTATGGGGCACGACTGTTAGTTTACGCGCCATGCTCTCACAATTACTCGCCCGAAACAAACAGCGCCCGCTGACGACGCTCATCAGCGCCTTAAGCTTTCTGCTGTTCATCGGCGCCGTGCGTCCGCTCGACGCACAAACTGGCTCGCCAGCGGCCGACGACCCGTATCTGGCGCGAGCAAAGCGCATTCTCAGCCAGACTCCGCTCATCGATGGGCACAACGATCTGCCGTGGCGAATCCGGGAGGATTCAGTCGCGCGCGGGAACGTCGATGCCTATGATCTCCGCAGGCGCACGCCGGGGCATACGGATCTGGACCGCCTGAAGAAAGGCATGGTCGGCGCGCAGTTCTGGTCCGTTTACACACCCGGAGAGTATCGCGACTCTGGCTACGCGCGAGTACAGCTCGAGCAGATCGATATTGCGCGCCGTTTCATAGCGAAATACCCCGACCGGCTCGCGCTTGCCCTCAGCGCCGCCGACATCCGGCGCGACTTCAAGCAGGGTAAGATCGGATCCCTTCTCGGACTCGAGGGCGGACACGCCATCGAGAACTCGCTCGGCGCGCTACGCGCCTATTACGACCTTGGCGTGCGCTACATGACGCTCACGCACAACGTCACCCTCGACTGGGCCGATGCGGCTCTCGATTCCGCGAAGCACAAGGGGCTGACCCCATTCGGCGACAGCGTCGTGCGCGAGATGAACAGACTCGGCATGCTGGTGGATCTTTCTCACGTCTCGCCGGCGACGATGAGCGCGGCGCTGAACGTGAGCCAGGCACCCGTGATATTCTCGCATTCCGGAGCGCGAGCGCTCGTGGATGTTCCGCGCAACGTGCCGGACTCGATCCTCCGGCGGGTGACGACGAACGGCGGAATAGTTATGGTGCCATTCGTCACCGGTTTCGTGTCACCGGCTGTATTCCTGTACGACCAATCAACCCGGCCGGTGATGAAAGACCTGCAGGCAAAGTATGGCAACGACACCGCCGCGATCACACGAGAGGTGAAGCAGTGGCGGGCTGGCCATCCCGAGCCGCGTGCAACTCTTTCACAGGTAGCCAACCAGATCGAGTACGTGCGCAAGGTCGCCGGCGTCGATCACGTCGGCATCGGAAGCGACTTCGATGGAATTACCGAAGTCGTGCAGGGGCTCGAGGATGTCTCGACCTTTCCTGCACTGTTCGCGGAGCTGGCAAGACGCGGGTGGTCGGACGCGGATCTCAGGAAGCTCGCGGGAGAAAATCTCCTCCGCGTGTTCGCGCAGGCCGAAGCCGTGGCCGCGCGTCTAAAGAAGAGTAGTGCAGCCACGCCGCAATCAGCGCGCTAGCGGCGCATAGATGCGGAGCACCGGCTTTCCACGCAGGTTCTCCAGCGGCAGATAGACGCGGTGTGTCATCGGATCGACTGCGACGGTGTGCGCGTGAGGCGCCCGGATCTCACCGATTGGCCGGAGTGTCGCGCCATTCAGCCACCACGCAGACAGAACACCTGATTCCGCCGCGACGTATAGTCGTCGCCAAGCCGGATCCCACGCGAGAACATCTGGATCGTCAGCGACTTTCTTGCGATCAACGATTATCATCGTGCGGAGATCGAGCACCAACAACGCCGCATTCCCCTCGCACGAGACGAACGCGAGGCGATCCTGTTCGTCGATCGTGAACCCGTGGGGTTGGTCGCAACCCGGGAGATTGTAGCGCGCTACGATTCGCTCCATGGCAGGGTCGATAGCGACCATCTGGTTGCGTGTTTGCACCGCCACCATGATGCAGTGTGAGACTGCGTCGTAATGTGTGTTTCCGGCCTCACCGCCGAGATCGATCGTCGAGCGCTTGAGACGTGTCTTGGCATCGATGACGACATCTGCGCCCCCGGATTCATCAGATACGAAAACCTTGTCAACTTCGAGCGCGTAGGCGATGCCGTCCGGGAATCGAATGCCGCCGACACGCGAAGAGATGGTGAGGGTCCGATCGTCTGCGATTGCCACCTCGTGCGCCCCAGCCGCGGAGATGTAGACGGCGTGATGCTCTGGTACTGCACTGACTCCCGTTGCCCGAGGGACGTCCTTGATCTCACCGACAACCTGTCCCGCATCGAGATCGAAGACAATCGTACGCCCGGCGTTCATGTGATTCATGTAGAGGCGACGCGTCGTGCTGTCGATGCTCTGGTAATCGAATCGATTGGCGGGGCCTGGCAGCACCATTTCGGCCACCAGCGTGAGCCCCGGACTGGGTTGCGGCTGCACCGGCATCCCGGTTGCACGCAAGGAGCTCGGTGTGAGAGCTTTCGCGTTGGCGGAACAGCCACCTCGTCCCTTTTGCGCTAAAGTGAGCGACGGCACCAAGGCCGTGACCAGCAGGATCGATCTCCCGATTCCGGATAGGTGCACCCTTCAAGAATGCGCATGTCAGGGCGGGCGTCAATGCCGGGCGACATTCCGCCGCAGTACATGACATGCCGGCAACACCAATCAACCGTGGTCGTGTCGGTGGTGGATGTCCGGGTAATGAGCGTGTGCGTGGACGAGCGGTTCGTGTCGATGCCGGTGAGTGTGAGGAATCGGGTCAGTAATTGGTGGGTCGGAAGGCACGTGGGGGTGCCGATGATGTTCGTCATGCACGTGCGTATGGTCGTGCTCCATCGCTTTGTGCCGATGCTCGTGCTCATGCCGCTCTGTGAAATGTAGCCAGACGCCTATTGCCATTAGTGTCGCCGCGACCAGCAGAAGAGGCGCCGGGCGTTCGCGAAAAATGGCGAGTGAAAGCACCGCTCCCACGAAAGGCGCCGTGGAGAAATACGCCCCTGTGCGCGCCGTGCCAAGATGACGTAGCGCCAGGACGAAAAATACGAGACTGACACCGTAGCTCAGGAACCCCAGGAAGAATGCTCCTATGATGTGTGGAACTGGTGGCCAGTTTGCGCCCAGAAGGAGCGCTATCGCCGTGTTGATGCTTCCCGCCGCGAGTCCCTTAAGCATGGCGATCTGCACAGGATCACCGGCCGAGACCTTCTGCGTCAGGTTGTTGTCGATTCCCCAACAGAGACACGCTCCGGAAACCGCGAGCGGTCCCGCCAATCCACCCCACGACAAGCGACCCTCCCATGAGAGAACGATGCCGCCGGCGACAATCGCGAGCATTCCAAGCGCGATACGACGGTCGAAGTTCTCGCGGAAGACAAACCACGCGATGAGCGCTGTAAACACGCCCTCCAGGTTGAGCAGGAGAGAGGCGCCCGATGCTGGCGTTCGTGTAAGGCCGATCATGAGCATCAATGGCGCTAGCACTCCGCCGAAGCTGATCGCGCCGAGGAGCCACGGCACGTCGCGCCGTGCAAGCGCGCTCTCGCGAACAGCTTCAGTAGAGCGCCGTCCACGCACCCAAACGAGAACCAATCCCGTGCCGGAGCCCAGGTAAAGGAGTCCAGCCAGCAGTTGTGGGGACGTACCCTGGAGTAGAAGCTTCGCGAACGGAGTGCTCGCCCCGAACAACGCTGCAGCGGCCAGTGCGACGCCGACACCGCGTCGCGGCTGGTGTGTCGTCAAGGACATCACCGACTTACCGGCCAAGGCATCGACGTAAACGGCGCCATAGGTCGCGCTTGAAGAGCGCCCCTATCGTTCCGTGGGGAGCGCGGCGGCTCCACCCGATCTCAAAACTTCCGCGAATTCGTCAGGCAGGTCGCTTTCATGAATGGCCCGCGCGGCTTCCTCGATGTCGTACGCCACCCGCACGAACTCAACCCGCGCGCCCGATCCGTCGATCGCAAGCGACACGTAGCACGCGCGCGGGTCCCCGTCCTTGGGACGGCCGACGCTTCCGGTGTTGATGAACTGAACTCCCCCGACCACGCGTTGCCACGGTTTGTGGGTGTGTCCAAAACAAATGATGTCCTCTGCACGGGCGCCGAGATCCTTTGCCATCTTCTCGAGAAAGGAGTCTGATCGGTCGGCGGTCACGTAAACCGTGTTCAGCGTTTGATTGCCGTGCACGAGAGTAATCGTCGGGCCCGACACGTGGCCGCCAAACGGCCGAATGTCCAGGCGGAAGGGAAGACTCCCCAGATATTTCTTCGTCTCCGCCGTGACGTGCGAGCGGGTCCACTCGAACGAGAGATGCGATAGTTCTTCATCGTGTGGAGTATCAGCCCTGCACCCGCAGTGCTTGTAATCGGTTGCGACGGTCGAATCGTAGTTGCCGGAAATGCCGGGAATCGCCCGCTCGCGGAGCAACGCCGCCACTTCATTCGGCCACGGCGCGTAGCCGGTGAGATCGCCGAGATGATAGATCGCGTCGATGTCCGTGCGTTCGTCGATGTCGGCCAGGACCGCGCGGAGCGCGGGGAGATTAGCGTGGATGTCCGAGATCAGCGCGTATCGCATCAGCCTGGGACTCTGCGGGCCGTACCGAAGCGGCGTGTCATCACCACCGCAGTATCGGGACACGCTCCCTGGAATTCCGCGGACGCCTTCAACGCGTCGGGAACCGCCGCTCGTGTCGTGGGTGTGAAGCCGAAGCGCGGAAAATATTTCTCGGCAGTGGTGGTCAGCAGATAAAGCTCCTCGATCCCCGCGTCCTCGGCGTGGTCCAGCAACTGTTCCACCAGCCGGCGGCCGATACCGTTGCCGCGATGCTCGGCTGAGACTACCGCCGAGCGAAGCAAAGCAGTCGAGCCAAACTCTTCGAGGCCAATCGCTCCCGCGATCTTGCCCTCGTCTTCAGCTACGATGAAGCTGGAGAAATTGTTCCGCACTCCATCGAGCGGAAGATCGCTAGCCGAGAGCAGGCTTTCGACGGCGGATAAGTCCGCGTTCGTTGCATTTCTGATTCGCATTACACTCTCCGCGATGGCCCGTGCGTTTAGCCGCGCGATGCCGTCTGAAATCAGCAGCAGTCAGGACCGCAGCACTGTGCAAGCGGCTTCGTCGCGCGCACGAATGCTCCCATGAACTTTCCATCGATCTGCGATGCGAATTCGACGGCGTCGAGACCACTTCCGCTCAGAAAAGCCGCTGCATCTTCGGCCTTGTACACCCTCGTCGGCTCGATCGACGGCTTTGCGAATCCGACTTCGCGCAGCAGATCCAGGAATTCACGCTCTTCGAGCGCACCGGCCACACAGCCGATCCACAGCTCCATATTCGTTTTCACCGCGGCCGGAACGTGGCCGCGAACAACGACATCCGACACGGCGAATCTGCCGCCCGGCTTCAGAACGCGAAAGGCTTCTTTTAGCACCTTGCGCTTGTCCGCGGACAGGTTGATCACGCAGTTGGAGATGATGACATCTACCGACGCGTCGGGCAGCGGAATCTGCTCGATTTCTCCTTTCAGGAACTCGACGTTCTCCGCGCCCGCTCGGCGCTTGTTCTCGTTGGCGAGCGCGAGCATCTCATCGGTCATGTCGAGCCCGTAGGCCTTGCCGGTTGGACCGACGCGTTTGGCGGAGAGAAGCACATCGATTCCGCCGCCGGAGCCGAGATCGAGAACGGTCTCACCCTCGTTTAGCGCGGCGAGCGCGGTAGGATTTCCGCAGCCGAGCGACGCGAGCACCGCTTCGACGGGAATGCCGGCCTTTTGTTTTTCGTCGTAGAGATCCGAGGTGATCGGGTCCCACGCTTCCGTGGTTGCTCCACAGCAGGCGCTCGAGCCACAGCAAGGAGCGGCGGTGTCGCCCTCGCTGATGCGAAGTGCGGCCTGACCATACTTCTCCTTGACGCTGGACTTGAGTGTTGAGTCAGATACGGTCATATGATCTCCAAACAATATTTGTTGATGCGTGAGTGAAATAAAAAATCAGGCGCAACAGGATTCGGAACGACTAAGAGCGCGCGGCTTCATGCCGGAGACCAGGGTCTCAACCTCTTCGAATGCTTCGGGATCCAGCACGTAGTAAACCCAACGTCCGTCTTTCCGATCGCGGACGATTCCCGCGTCCTTGAGGACGCGAAGGTGGAACGACAACCGCGACTGGGCGGCATCCAGCGTGTCGGTCAGCTCGCAAACGCATCGCTCTCCTTTGCGAAGCAGCTCGATGATCTCGAGTCGGGTCTCGTCGGAGAGGGCGTGAAAGAGCTCGATCGCGCGGTCGGTCTTATCGTGCGTGGCTACGGCCATTGTTCTAATATATCAAGAAAACTTGTTGTGTCAATCCTGCGCTTTTTGACCGAGGTTTGGACTCCAACTGAAGACTTATCGGCCAGCCATCAGTGTGTGGCTACTGGTTGCGGGCGACAACTTCCGCTCCCGTTCGACTAGAAGTGATAGAACCCCGACAATAGTAGCGCCCGCGTTTCCTGGACGGCTCCCGTGCCAAGCAGCACGCTCCCTCCGAACATGAGCCGCCTGTTTGGAAACGGATACACCTTCAACCCCGGTGCGATAGACGTGCGAGGCGGCCCCGCATCAGGGCCTACCAGCGCTCGTTCGGTTGTCAGCTCGACTAGAGCTTCGAGGCGCGACCGGACTTGATACAATGCGGAAAAGTCGAAAGCGAGCGCGCGCTCGGCTTCTTCACCCGCCCGGCGGCGGAAAGTGGATGATGCTCGCGCGAATCCGACAAACTCGAAGGCGTTCCGCTTGTAACCGAGGTCCACAAATGGCTCGAGTTCGACGATGTGCCCACTCCCAATTCCCTTCAAATCATTCCCCGTTGGAAGCGAGCTCGAAAGCCCGCCGCCGAGCAGAAGTCCCCGATCCCCAAACATCAGGCTCGCTGCCTTAAGCGAAACTTCGATGTCACCAAGTCCACTGGCACGCGCAGTCTGCGGCGCCGTCCGCCAGACAAAGGGCGTCACCACCGCAACGCTGACGGTGTGATTGAAGGCGTACTCACCTTCGAGCCGAACGACGTGCTCACGAAGGTCGGTTGGGTCGCTGACTCGAGTTCCGAGGTAGTCCAGTCTGATCTTTGTGTCAGGACTTGGCGACTCCGTAACCATCGGATGCGAGAAATGCAGATGATCGTGATCGTGATCGTCGTCATGCTCCTGGGCCTTCAACCCGGTAAGCGGAAGCATCAAGGCGAACACAACCAGCAGTGAACGGGACGAACACGCGGAGCAAAGCTCCGAAGCAGACACGTCCGGAAATAGCATTATTTACGTCTCCCTTTTTTTTGTGAGGACACCCAGGAATTCCGGGGCTCAATCAGCGTTGGATCAGGACAGGAGACGCTGAGGGGGACCGGTTGCGGGAGGGAGCAGTCGGACGGCAGCGTCGGAATCGCGACGCTCGGTGGCGATCGTTTGCTTCGGCGCCATGCGAGTGACGGCCGGAAAGAGCTCGCGCGCCTGAAAAGTGAACGATGCACCGGATCGTCCACACTCACCGACGCAGTTGCAACCGCGCGCCGAGGTCCCGTGATGCTGGCTATGGTGATCGTTGCTGGCGTCATCCCCCGCTCGCATATGCGCGGCGTGCCCGTGCGCTGCCGTTTCATCGGAGCGATGCATCGGGCAAGGAACAGCCGATGTTGCCGCGCCGCTCAGAGCCGCGATCCACGGCGCGAGAAGAACGATGATTCGGACTCCTGTGCACCTTCGTGCCGCCTCGTGTGTTTACCTGAATCAGGGTGAAACTCCCGTCAGGAATCCGGTGACGACAAGGATCAGAAAGCCGAGGCCCAGCTCGAGTACTGCCGATCGCCGAAGTCGGGCCGTTCCCTCCTCTCTGACCAACAGGGGCTGCACTCTGCGGAAGTTGTAAGCTCCTGTCATCAGGGTGAGCGTAACCAGAGCGAGTTTCACGAGCAGAACCCGCCCATACGAGGTCTGCCAAAGGGCAGTGAGATGCTGAACATGCACCCACGACGCGATGACGCCGCTGACGACAACGATGGCCGCGGAAAACAGGGCAACGGGAGAGAATGCATTTACGAGCGCGGCTACGGATTGCCATCGCTCCGCTCCCATGAGTGTGAGCGATATCGGCACGCCGATCAGCATCACGCAGAGGAGGCTCCCAAGCCAGCTGGCTCCGCCCAGCACGTGAAGGAAATCGCTGGCAATCAGCAATGATGTAAATCTCGGGCTCGCCGCGGCGTGTCCGGCCAGTGCCGGCGTCACCGCGAGCACGATAGCCGAAATGCTCGCCACCGTCCAGGCGCCGCGAAGTCGGCCTATGGCGAGGGCGAAGGAGACGAGCGCTACGAGCGCCGCTCCAAGCTCCAGCTGGAGCGCGAATCCCCACCGAGTATGTAACGTCATGTCCGTCATGCTCATCGTCTTCATGCCGGCGACTCCGGCCATCATTTCCGACTCGAGACCTATTCTGGCAAACGCGGTAAGGATGACGAGAACGCTGGCTGTCAGCCCGAGGACTGCTGCGCGGCGTTCCATGCGTACAGCCAGGTCCGGGTTTGTCCCACGAGCTCGCGGGAGAACCAGGGTTCTGAATGTCGTTGCGCCGATGAGGACCAGAAGACCAACAAACGAAAATGCACGGGCCAGGGAGTTGGACGCCGAAGAAGAAGCCTCAGCTGCTCCCTCGTCCATCTGTTCCATCGATGACGCCACGCCGTTGGGGGAGACGGTGGCGACTGTGCCAGCCTGCGGCGACGGCCGATGCACTGATACAGACGCTTCAGGCGCAACGATAAAACTGAAGCTTCCACGCGATGGATGTCCGTCTGATGCGGCGGTTCTCCACGAAACGATATACCGTCCGGGCGGAAGAGATTCAGAGACTCGAAGGGAAACCTCGAGCGGCGTGCCCTGTTCGGCCGCCGGTGCACCCAACGCGAACGCCCGCCCACTCGCGTCCGTGAGCGAAACGGACGTCATCCGCAGCTCCGGTTGCTCCGAAAACCACAGGCGGATCAATTGCGGCGAGGCCGCTATTGTGGAACCGGCTGCGGGATCACTGCGCTTGAGGAGAGCATGTGCCCATGCCCGCACCGGGCACAACACAAGGACAAGCGCGACAGCGAGGCGAAACCCCCTACTCACGATCTCGCTTCATTTGCATTCCATTCATCTCGTCCTTGTGCACCGCGGGTTTACGTGAATGAAAAGGCCGGACTCTCAGAAAGATGAAAGTACCGACTGGATGTCTCGAACCGTAGTATGGCTCGAGGGACGCTCAACGCTACTCGACACCATTTGGCGCCGTGCGTGCGATGCGGCCGAGTGCGGCAATGAGAGTAAGCTCGGTTTCAGGCACCCATTCGACGAGGTCTCGAACGGTCCTTTGAAACCATTCCCGGTCGACGGCTCCGCGCTCGAGCGCCCGCGCGCGTTCGAGCTTGAGCTCTTCCTCCAGCTTTTCGAGCAAAGGCCCCGCCGGCTCTCCCCCGATTGCCTTCATTCCGGCCCTGATGCACTTCCGCGATTGCGTGATCGCGGCATCAAATGCGGATTCAAACTCAGCAGGAGTGGCCAACGGTCGCCTCGGAGGTCGAATCTTGGAAACGGTTGTGTAAGTAAGTGACTACTTGCATTTCTTGATCGCTGTTTTTAGTTTCCCTGCCCATGAATCACCGAGACGCAATCCTCGCCGCCGCTGCCGGAGTCTTCGCCCAGCATGGTTTCCGCGGCTCTACTACCCGTCGCATCGCGGATGCCGCGGGTGTAAACGAGATCACGATCTTCCGCCAGTTCGGGTCCAAGGAAGCACTCATTCGCGCCGCAATGCAACACCTCACGCAGTCGGCCGGCCTCGCCACGCTGCCCGACATCCCGTCCGACCCGGAACGGGAGCTGACGGTGTGGAGCGAGTCGTTCATGCAACATTTGAGACTTCATAGCTCGATCATCCGTAAGACGATGGGTGAGATCGAAGAGCGACCGGAAATGGGCGAATGCGCCACGGAAGTCCCGAGACGGGCCTCGAACGATCTGTGCCACTACCTCGTTGCGCTCAAGCGGCAGGGACGGATCACTGAAAAGTTCGAGCCGAAGACGGCCACCGCAATGCTCCTGGGGGCGATCTTCTCCGACGCGATGGGACGCGAGATGATGCCCGAGAATTTTCCGCAACCCAAGGAGAAGGCGGCGCACATGTACACCCGGGTGCTACTTCGCGCTCTGGGTGTCGAAAACGGCTCGCGCAAAGCGACGAATAAGCAGACCAAACGATCGAAACAACTTTCAAACTGAAAAGTGTCTTCCAACAAAGCCCAACTCCGCGCCCTCAGGCTCGGCAGAATTCTGAGGGTGTCCCTCGCCACAGCAGCTTTGCTGATCCCGGCGATCGCACCAGCACAGGTGACTCCCAGCTTACCAACGGTCCATACGACCGGGGAACGTCGCACGCTCTCGCTGGACGAAGCCGTTCGCATCGCTGAATCCCAGAGCGAGGCGGTACGCATCGCGCGCGCTGGAGTCCAGCGCGCCCAAGGCCAGCAGTATCAGGCGCGCAGTCAGAGGCTGCCGCAGCTCCTCGGATCGGCCAGCTACACCCGCACCATGGCGTCGCAATTCTCCGTCGCCGCCGGGCCGGCACCAGATACGACGAAGCCCGTACCGCCCCCGGCTCCATGCGACCAGTATCTCCTCGACGCGACGGCTACCACGGCCGACCGGCTGGCGGGCCTCGAGAACGCAAATCGCTGCGCCCTCAGCGGGAATCCGTTCGCATCGTTCGGCGACCTCGGCTTCGGCGCGAAGAACCAGTACAATCTCGGCCTCGCCTTCTCGCAGAGCCTGTTCGCGGGCGGACGCATTTCGGCGCAGAATGCGGTCGCGAACGCAGGGCGTCGCTCGGCCGACATCGAGCTGACCGCGCAGCGCGCGCAACTCCGTCTCGACGTGACACAGTCGTACTTCGATGCCGCGCTCGCCGACAGGCTGGTCGCGCTCGCCGAGTCGTCTTCCGTTCAAACCGACAACGTTCTGAAGCAGACCAGGCTGGCCCGCGCCGTCGGCAATGTTTCCGAGTTCGAGCTGTTGCGCGCCCAGGTTTCGAGCGCCAATCAGCTGCCCATCGTTATCCAGCGTCAGAGCGATCGCGAAGTAGCGTACCTGAGGCTCAAGCAGCTCCTGAATATTCCGCTCGATTCTCCAGTGGAGCTGACGACCGTTGTCGATGATTCCGCGGCGGTAAATACCGCTCTCGAGAGCATGGGAATCACTAGCGATACGGCCGCCATCGATCGAGCAACGGTCAGACAGGCGGCCGATGCGATCGATGCCCAGCGGGGACTTCTCAAGGTCGCGAAGGCGCAGAGATTTCCCACGCTCGCCCTGACGTCGCAATATGGGAAAGTCGCGTTTCCGGCGACTGGTCTTCCAGGGTCGGGAGATTTCCGGACGAACTGGACGATTGCCCTGGGGTCGCAGGTCCCGCTCTTCACCGGGGGCCGCATCAAGGGCGATCAGCTGGTGGCGGAAGCCAACGTGCGTGAAGCGCAGGCCCGCTACGATCAGGTCCGCGAGTTCGCCGCGCTCGACTCCCGGGTGACGATCAACAATCTTCTCCAGGCTCGCTCAGCGTGGCTGGCAAGCCAAGGTACGGCGGAGCAGGCGGCGCGGGCTTACTCGATCGCCGAGGTTCGTTACAAGGAGGGGATCTCGACGCAGATCGAGCTGAACGATTCGAGAATTCTCCTCGAGCAGGCGGTCACGAATCGCGCGCTGGCAGCGAGGAATCTGCAGGTCGCGCGCGTGAAGCTGGCGCTCCTTCCTGATCTTCCGCTGCAGAGCACCGGAGCAACGCAGGCGCAGAGCCAGTCAACAACGCAGCAAACGCAGTCGCAGCAGAGCAGTCAGCCGGCGCAGGCCGCGCAACAGCAGTCGCAGGGACAGCAAACGACCGGCATTCCACCACAGTGATTATTTCGACGAGAGTATTTATGAAGCAAGATCGGAGCATTTTGAGAAAGGGTGCCACTGTTCTCCTGAGCGTTTGCGCACTCGCTGCCATCAACGCGTGCAGCAAGGGCGACAACGCCTCGGCGGCCGAGATGGCGAAAGCGGAAACGATGGTGGTGGGGCCCGAGAACATCGCTGTGGCAGCCAATGGATCGATCATGACCGGGCCGTCCATTTCCGGGACGCTCGAACCTGACCGCGAAGCCGTGCTTCGCGCGCAGGTCTCCGGCAGCGTTCTCCAGACCTACGCGGATCAGGGTCAGGCCGTGAACACCGGTACCGTGCTCGCGCGCATAGATGCGTCGGGAATCCAGGACGCTTATACCTCGGCGCGAGCCGGCCTCGTCTCCGCGCGCAACGCGGCGGATGTGGCGGCGAAAGATCTCGCTCGAAACGAGAAGCTGCTCGCGGCCGGCGCGATCGCCGAACGGGATATCGATCAGTCGCGCCGGGCGTCGATCGCCGCGCAGGCGGCCCTCGAAGATGCGAACTCCAGACTCGCGACAGCCGAGAAAGCCTACCGCAGCACGACTGTCACGTCACCGTTCGCGGGCGTCGTGAGCGAGCGTCCGGTGTCGTCAGGCGATGTCGTGCAGCCCGGGACGGCTCTCTTTACGGTCGTTGATCCCTCGAGCATGAGACTCGAAGCATCGGTTCCGGCCGAGCAGCTCGCATCGATCCGTATAGGTGTGCCGGTCGATTTCACCGTCAGCGGCTATCCAGGTCGCCAATTTGTGGGACGTATCACTCGCATCAACCCGACCGCGGATCCGACCACTCGCCAGGTGCGCATCTACGTCTCGATTCCCAATGAAGGTCGCGCGCTCGTCGGCGGTCTGTTCGCGACCGGGCGGATGTCCACCGCGACGAAGATGGGACTGGTGGTTCCGCAGTCCGCGGTCGATGTGCGCGGGTCGATTCCATCCGTGATGCGGGTGAGGCAAGGAAAAGCTGAGATGGTTCCGATAAAGATCGGCCTGACGGACAAGACGTCGGAGACAATCGAGGTGTTGTCGGGTCTGCAACCGGGCGACACGTTGCTTATGGGCGCGGCCATGGGAATAACTCCGGGGACTCCCGTAAGGATCTCGGCACCGACAGCGGATCCGGCAGCGAATAGCGGTAAAGGGAGCTGATTTTATGATTATTTCAGATTTTGCGATCAAGCGGCCGATGATCACCGTCGTAACGATGGTGGCGTTGGTCGTATTCGGACTGTTCGCGCTCTGGCGCCTTCAAACCGACGAGTTTCCGGATATTCAGCAGCCGGTCGTGCTGACCTTCATTCCTTATCCGGGTGCATCACCAGAAGGCGTCGAGCGCGAAATCCTGAAGCCGGTCGAGGACGCGATCAAGGGAATCGCCGGCGTCGACAAGATCTACGGCACTGCCGGCGATGGATACGCTCAGATCATTACGCTGTTTCTGTTCGAGAAGGACCCGCAGATCGGCTCACAGGACATTCGCGATGCGATCTCCGGAATCCGCTCCGACCTTCCGGTCGAGATGAAAGAGCCGGTGCTACAACGATTCGATCCATCGGACCAGCCGATCGTGTCGATGACGATCGCTTCGCCGACGTTGACTCCGGCGCAGCTCACACGGCTCGCTGATCCCGACATCACGAGCAAGCTGAGAGGAATTCCGGGCATCGCCCAGGTGCAGCTGGTGGGTGGCGTGAAGCGCGAGATGACGATCCAGCTGAGGCCTCAGTCGCTTCAAGCAGCCGGCATCAGTGTCGGTCAGGTCGTCCAGGCGCTGGAGGCGCAGAACCTCGCCGCGCCGGTTGGGCGTCTCAACGGAAACCTGGACGAGCGTACGATTCGTCTGCAGGGACGTCTCGAAGGCCCGCAGGACTTCATGAACCTGGTAGTCGCTGAGCGAAACGGTCAGATCGTGCGATTGGGTCAGGTCGCCAATGCGATCGATGGCACGCAGGAGCAGCGCTCGCTCGCCCTCTACAACGGGAATGAGGCGGTCGGCATCAACATCGTCAAGGCGAAGGGCTACAGCACGACTGATGTGAGCGCAAAGGTTCGCGCAAAGGTGGCGGAGATCCAGAAGACTCTCCCTGCAGGCGTGAAGATCGACGTCGTGAAGGACTCGGGTCTCCGCGTCAAAGCATCGGTGACCAACGTCGAGGAGGCGCTTCTCATCGGAGCGCTTCTCACGGTGCTGGTGGTGTTCGTGTTCCTCAACTCGTGGCGATCGACCGTCATCACGGGCCTGGCGCTGCCGGTGTCGGTGATGGCGTCGTTCATAGCCGTGTGGGCGTTCGGATTCACGCTCAACACGATGTCCCTGCTCGGATTGTCGCTCGCGATCGGAATTCTGATCGATGATGCCATCGTGGTGCGCGAGAACATCGTGCGCCACATCGAGATGGGTAAGGATCACATGACGGCGTCGCACGAGGGCACCGACGAGATCGGTCTTGCGGTCGCTGCCACGACGTTTTCGATCGTCGCGGTATTCGTTCCGGTGGCGTTCATGTACGGCGTCGCGGGGCAGTGGTTCAAGCCGTTCGCTCTTACGATCGCGGCCTCGGTGCTCGTGTCGCTGTTCGTGTCGTTCTCGCTCGACCCGATGTTGTCGGCATACTGGGCCGATCCGCAGGTGGAGGCGCACGAGCACCGCAATCCGATCGCGCGCACACTCGAGAAGTTCAACAACTGGTTCAACCGCATGGCGGAGCGCTACAAGGGGCTGATTGCCTGGGCGCTCGATCATCGGGTTGCGGTGGTTCTGCTTGCGATCGCCTCGTTCGTTATCGCGCTCGCGCTTCCGGCGGTGGGGCTCGTGGGTGCGAGCTTCTTCGGGACCGAGGATCAGTCGGAGGTCAACATCGCTCTCGAGACTCCGCCGGGGTCGAATCTCGCCTACACGAGGATCAAGGCTGAAGAGGCGGCTCGGGTCGCACGCGCGCACAAGGAAGTCCGCTTCACCTTCACGACGCTCGGCGGAAGCACGGGCGACGTGAACAATGGGAATATTTACGTGCGACTGGTGCCCAAGTCTGATCGCAGCATCGGCGCCGAGGATTTCGGCCGCCAGCTGCGCCAGGAAGTCGGGCGCATCGGTGGCGCGACTATGTCAGTGTTCACCAACGACTTTCAGGGCGCGCAGAAGCAGATTCAGATCGAAATGCGCGGTGGCACGTCGCAGCAACTGGCGACGACGGCTGAAGCGATCGCCGAGCAGGTAAAGCAGGTAAAGGGCGCGGTAGATGTCGGGCTGTCGACCAAAGGTCAGAAGCCGGAGCTGAACGTCGAGCTGAATCGCGGACTGGCCGGTACACTCGGAGTCACTGTGGGTCAGGTGGCTCAGGCGCTCCGTCCGGCATTCGCCGGAATCAAGGCCGGAGACTGGGTGGACCCGAGCGACGAGACACGTGAGGTAAACGTGCGCCTCGCTCCTGAATCCAGACAGCGCGCCGTGGACCTGGAACAGCTTCCCCTGGTAGTGACTGGGCCCGATGGTCAACCGAGAACATTGCCTTTGGGCCAGATCGCGACGGTTACACAGGGGTTGGGGCCGGCGCAGATCACCCACCTCAATGGCGATCTCGTCGTCACGGTTCAGGCGAACACGTCGGGTCGTCCGCTAACTGAAGTGATGAAGGACATCAACGCCCGGATTGCGAAGATCACCTTTCCACCCGGCGTGCACATGACGCAAGGCGGGGAAGTCGACAGCCAGAACGAAGTGTTCGGTCGCATCTTCTCGGCGCTCGGCATCGCGGTGATGCTGATGTATCTGATTCTCGTGATGCAGTTCGGCTCGTTCCTCGAACCGCTGGCGATCATGATCTCGCTGCCGCTGTCGCTGATCGGCGTCATGCTGGCGCTCATGATCACCGGGACGACGATCAACATCATGAGTCTGATCGGTGTGATTCTGTTGATGGGCATCGTCGTCAAGAACGCGATCCTGCTCATCGACTTCGCCAAATGGGCGCGCGAGAAGGAGGGGCTGCCGAGGCGCGAGGCGCTGATTCAGGCGGGCGCGATTCGTCTGCGTCCGATCCTGATGACAACTCTGGCGCTGATCGCGGGCATGATTCCGGTCGCGCTCGGCATCGGCGAAGGCGCCGAGTTCCGCGCGCCGCTCGGGCGCGCGGTGATCGGTGGGGTGATCACGTCGACGCTGCTGACGCTCGTCGTGATCCCGACGTTCTACGAGATTCTCGACGAGTGGAGAGAATGGGTATTCGGCAAATTCGGGGTGTACAAGCGCCGCACCGCCGAGCACCCGATACCGCGGGCGGTCAACCCGAGCGAGAGACTGGAAACGCCCGCGTGACCGATTCAACGGCCGGCTTGCCCTGATTTTATCTGGGTTGGGAAGCTTTCCAACTATCCGTGCTCAGTATTCAAAGAACGCGTCGTCGGGATAACAGTACAGCCATCGTTCACCGGGCTCCGCCGAGGCAATCACGGGGTGACCACTCGCGCGCGCGTGCTTTGTCGCGTGCTTATTAGGCGAGTCGTCGCAGCAGAGCGTCTTGCCGCATTCCTGGCAGGTCCTCAGATGAACCCAGGATGCGCCGATCTTGACGCATTCCTCGCACTCCCGCTTCTTCGGAAGCTTGACGGTACTGATCGCTTTGATGTGGCCGCACGGCGCGTTAAGCATGATGATCAACCTCAGCTTGCATCACGGGAGATAACGATTGATGTGGCACCTGTCGAGTCGAGCCACACGTGCGTCCAGCATTGTTCATCGTCACTCCCTTTTTGCGCAGATAAAAAGTTCTGCATCACGTGCTAGACCGCACCACCGGTGGGACCGAAGCGCTCCGTCTTTACGAGCGCGGGCTGGTGCCCAAGCTCGACCAGCGTCGAAGCAACTGATTCAACCAGAGGCGTTGGGCCGCAGATAAATACGCGTGGCTGCTCGCTCGCCGGCCACGCGACCTGCTCCAGCATCGCGCGGTCGATCCTGCGCCGGAATCCAGCCCATCCCTCCGGCTGTTCGCGAGTAAGCGTATGCGTTACCTGGAGCGTTGGGTCCTTCTCCGCCAGACTTGTTAGCTCGTCCCGATAAATCACCTCGTCCCAGCGGCGGGATGAGTACAGGAGCCGCACCGGAAGTTTCTCGCGCGCACCAGCGCCCGCGCTCGCGAGTGCAGCGTCGCGATGACGCAGCATCGCCATCAGCGGCACGATTCCCGATCCGCCCCCGACGAGAAGCAGAGGACCGCCGGTCGGGATGTCCCAGACGAAGTATCCGCCGATCGGACCGCGGAGCTCGAGCGTGTCCCCAGCGTGAAGCGCCTCGGACAAGTATGGCGAGACCTCGCCGTCTTTCAGTTGCTCGACAGTGAGAGAGAGTCGAGTGTCTTCCGGTGGTGACGCGATGGAGTAGCTCCGCTCGGCCTGATAGCCATCGTCCGCTGTGAGTCGTACGTCGACGTGCTGCCCCGCGCGGTGGCCGGGCCACCCCGGCACGTCGAGTACGAGCGTCCGCGTCCTTGGCGTCTCCAGCACGACGTCGATCACGGTGGCGAGCCGCCAGGCAATCCGGGACGCGGTGCCATCAGGACTCACTCGTCGCCGGAGTATCGCTGCTCGCGCCAGGGATCACCATAGTTGTGGTAACCCAGCGATTCCCAGAACCCGGGCGCATCGCTTTCCATGAGGCGCAGCTCACGCACCCACTTCGCGCTCTTCCAGAAGTAGAGGTGCGGCACGAGCAGGCGCGCGGGTCCTCCGTGCTCCGCTGGCAGCGGAGCGCCGTTGTACATGAAAGCGACCCAGGCCTTGCCCCCAGTTACGTCGGCGAGCGGAACGTTGGTGGTGTAGCCGCCATCGCATGTGGCAAGCACGAATGGCGAAGGCACGACTCCCTTTGCCGCCGCTTCCGACAGAAGTGTGTCAACCGAGATTCCCTCCCACACCGTGTCGAACTTGGACCACTTGGTGACGCAATGGATGTCCTTCGTTGTCGTCTGACGCGGCAGAGCGGTAAACTCGTCCCACGTCCAGCGCGCGGTCTGCCCGTTGGCACCTCGAAGCGCAAAATCCCACGTAGTGAGTGAAGTACGTGGTGTCGGCCCCGCCGATAGTACCGGAAAGTCTCGTGTCTCGTACTGGCCGGGCGGGAGTCGGCTTGCAGTGTCCGCGGATTGTCGCCGCCCGCGAAAGCCTCGAGAGACCGGTGGCATCGTTACTCCTGCAGTGCCTGATGAACGAAGGAAACCGCGATCGATCCCTCTCCGACCGCTGAAGCCACGCGCTTGATATTGTCGGCCCTGACGTCACCCACAGCGAATACTCCGGGCCGGCTCGTTTCGAGAAGATGCGGCTGCCGGGAGAGCGGCCACTTCGCCGCGGTGAGCTCGTCACGCGAAAGTTCAGGTCCGGTCTTGATGAATCCACGCGCGTCCAACGTGAGACAGCCGCTAAGCCACTGGGTGCTCGGCGCCGCGCCCGTCATGACGAAGACGTGCCGGATGTCGTGACTCTCGCTGGGCTCATTGTCCTTCCGCCATTGAACCCGCTCGAGTTGTCCGTTTCCTTCGAGCGCGATGAGCTCGGTACACGTCCGCAGCACAATCGCCGGGCTTTCTTCGATACGTCGGATCAGGTAGCGCGACATGGATTCGGCGAGACCTCTCGAGCGGACGAGCACGTGCACCTTGCTCGCCGTCTGCGCGAGGAACACCGCGGCCTGGCCGGCGGAGTTGCCTCCACCAACTACCACTACCTCTTCGCCTTCACACAGCTGTGACTCGATGAACGTCGCGCCGTAGTACACGCCGGCTCCTTCGAACTTCGAGATGTTCTCTATAGGCAGCTTTCGATACTCCGCGCCTGTGGCGATGATGACCGTACGTGCCGGTACGCGCGGGCCGTTGTCGATCTCGATCGTGTACGCTTTGCGCGTGCAGTCGAGGCGCGTCGCGCCTTCCGCAATCATTACTTCCGCGCCGAACTTCTGGGCCTGCGTGTACGCGCGGGCCGTGAGCTCCTGACCAGAGATGCCCGAGGGAAAGCCGAGGTAATTCTCGATCCTCGAGCTGGAGCCGGCCTGTCCACCAGGTGAGTTCGCCTCGACAACGAGGACGTCGAGCCCTTCTGACGCAGCGTACACCGCGGCCGCGAGCCCGGCTGGCCCGGCGCCTATGATCACAACATCGCGGACGTGTACCTGATCGATCGCCTCGTTGAAGCCGAGGCAATCGGCGATCTGCCGATTGGTCGGGTTACGAAGGACGGCATTGCCACGACAGATGAGTACCGGCAGATCCACGATCGCAAACTCGAAACGATCCAGCAGGTCCTGAACGCCGGCATCGCGATCCGGGTCGATAAATACGTATGGGTGGAGGTTCCGGGTCAGGAACTCCTTGATACGAAGCGTGTCGGAGGAATGATTCGACCCCACCAGCACCACATCTCCAAACCCTCCTGCTACCAGTCCCGCCCGGCGGAGGAGGAACGCACGCACGAATATCTCGCTCAACTCCGCGTCTACCTGTATGAGCGACAGGAGATCATCGCGCTGGACTTCGATCACCTCGCCCGGCTCGCCAACTCGAAGAGTCACGAGCGAGGGGCGGCCTGAGAGCATGGAAACTTCGCCGGTGAACTCGCCAGGGCTAATGGTTGTTACGGTCGTGGTTTTCCCGTTGCCGCCCGGCTGAACGACCTCGATGGTTCCCGTGAGGACAACGAAGAACAGTGGAGTCACCTTTCCCACGGCGCCGAGCACTTCACCACGCTCGATGCGGCGTGTGCGGCCATGCGCGGCAACGCGTTCGATCTGCGCCGGCGTCAGCTTTGGAAAAGTCTGGTCGACGTTCGGCGCAGGCCTCGAGGGAGTTGCCGCGATCGGTGCCGTCATGATGCCTCTCTAATCGAAATCAACAGAATCAGCAGAATCAATGTGATTCAGCGGAATCAGGCCTCAGGATTCAGGTGCGAATCTCGGTGCTCCTGGTCCCGGATTGTGTCGTAGTCGGCGGGAACGCCGATTTGACATCAGCCAAAGTTACCTGGTCGCGCGCGTGCTCGGTTGCCCATTGGATCGCAAAATCCGCAACTTCTTCCCATCCCTTCTGCCCGACAGTGTGGTGCGTGCGATTCGGGAACTCCCGATAGTCCGTGACGGCGGAAGAGTTCTTGATGTACTTGCGCACGTTGGCCTTGTTGATGGACGGAGGAACGAGGTGATCGTTGCTGCCGGCGATGAACAGGAGAGGCGCGCGGTTATTGTTGGCGTAGTTCACCTTGGACGACGCGTTCGGATTCAGGAGGGAGACCGCCGCATCCCAGAGGATACGACCACTGCCCGGGATCTGATACCGATCGTAGACCTTCTTCGATTCTACGGCATCGAGCTCGTTCGTGAACGCGTAGTTGAATTTCTCCGGGCTCAGGCCAACGGCCGCGTTGAACGTGAACGGGTTACCGAGCACCGTGATCGTTGCCCAGACCGTCGAGAGTGGCAAAACCGGTACTGCAGCCGACTGTGCCGAATCCACGACAACTCCGGCTGATCCGAGTCCGCGGTCAACCAGCATTTGCACGATGAGGCCGCCGAACGAGTGGCCCATCAGGATTGGCTGCGCGTCGAGCTTGCGAATGATGCGGTCGTAGTGATCGACGACAGTCTTGAGCTTGAGACCTTTGAGCGGCGACGGATCCTTGCGAACGGCTTCGACTTCTCCTTCGAGTCCCGGCCAGGAGGGGGCGATGACGTTGTAACCAGCCTTCTGATAGCGGTCGATCCACCCTTCCCAGCTTCTCGGCGTGAGCCAGAGTCCGTGAATCAGAACGATGGTCGGCTTATTCGAAGTTCGTCCGTTGGCGCCCATGATGTTCTCCTTTGAAGGGATCAGAAAAAATCTAGACGAGGTGTCAATGGCTCGCACACCTGTGGGCATGACACTCTTTTTGCAAACGCCTCCGATTAGTCAACTGGGTAGGCTTTCAACTTATCGGTGATCATTTGTTCAGCGAGATGTGCGACGAAAGGTCGCGACTATTGGATCCCCGATCCCGATCCCCGTCGAGCTGTACCAGACGCTTCCGTCGAGCATGTCGGCGGCACGGAGGGTTCCGGTGAAATGACCGACGGGGCCATTGCTCTGCGCAAAATCAATGTTCACCGACGGTCCGAATTGTCCCGTTACGATTTTTCCGGTTACGGTGAGCGTGCCGCTCGGCCCTGCCTCGCCAGCGAATGTGCCGGTACCTGCGATCGTCGAATCGTGCACGCTCAGTTGCAGCACGGTGGAATTCCCCGGAGCGTCAAAGGTTCGGGACCACGTCCCGCGCAATTCCCCCGCGATCACGTTTGGGTCAGTGAGATCAACGGAGCTCGAGCACGCTGCGCTGGCGACGAGCGCGAACGCAAATACTAGATGACGTGAATTGAACATACGCTCCGTTGTTTGATGTTATTCATGGGCGCACCTTAGGGCGCGTCAGCATCGGTGAGCGGGGGCGCGGTTGTAACGCCCAATCCTCCGCCGGGAAGGCCTGACGCCGCAAGGCGCTCGAAGAATGCTGATGCAGTCAACCGCTCGGTTGCGATTCTCCAGTCATAGCGCCCGTCCTGAAATCGAGCGCCTGAATACCAGA
>Ga0208078_1000070_pt1 | contig 31001 bp, 23 predicted proteins | sample NGESurdeep072012_3_FD_184468 | JGI IMG/M metagenome (GOLD analysis project Ga0208078, IMG submission 184468) | Arctic peat soil microbial communities from Barrow, Alaska - NGEE Surface sample 53-2 deep-072012 (SPAdes) | ecosystem: Environmental > Terrestrial > Soil > Wetlands > Peat ...
CCCGCCGACGTGTCGTAAATCCGCACTCCGCATTCGAGCGCGGCCAGCGTGTTCGCCAGTGCTGTCCCGCGCGTGTCGTGGAAGTGCAAGCCGAGTTTCTCGGGTGGAACCACCGCGCGCAGGGCGTCGACGATGTCGAACACTTGGTTCGGTGTCCCCACACCGATCGTGTCGGCGACGCTGAGCTCGTCGACGCCGAGGTCGAGCAGACGCTTGCAGACGCGCACGACGTCCGCGACCGGCACGTCGCCCTGGAAGGGGCAGCCGAACGCGGTCGAGAGTGCGCCGCGCACCCAGATCCCGTCGGCCTTCGCACGCTTGACGACGTTCGCGAACGTGTCGACCGATTCGTCGATCGACATGCGGATGTTCGCCTTCGCGAACGCCTCCGACGCCGCGGTGAACACTGCGATCGCGCGAACGCCCGCTTCCATCGCGCGGTCGAGCCCGCGTTCGTTCGGGACCAGCACGAGGTAGGTGCGGCCGGCGTCCTTGCGGATGCGGCGGAACACCTCGCCGGCGTCGGCCATCTGCGGCACGTGCTTCGGGCTGACGAACGAGGTCGCTTCGAGGATCGGCACACCCGCGTCGGAGAGCAGATCGCAGAAGCGGATTTTGTCCTCGGTCGAAATGGGGACGGCCTCGTTCTGCAGCCCGTCACGGGGGCCGACCTCGCAAATCGTCACGCGCTTCGGCGCCGAATCGAGCGGGTGGTTCATGCGAGGTGTTCCTTTCGGAGAAAACGGGCGATCTGCTCGACGACCTGCGGCCATACCGCGTCGTCGGAGCGGAAACCGCGGAAGATCGTCGCGAAGATATTCGATGCGGCGCCGAGGTTGAGGTGATTGGCCTCGTCGGCGTCGATGCTCACGACCGGCATCGCGCCGTCCATCGTTGCCGACTCGATCATCACCACGCCGTCGCTCTGGAGATGGTACTTCGGCATCCGGCCGATGACGTGCAGGAACGGATGCCCCTCCGGCATCACCCACGGTTCGCCCGCCAGCTTCCAGCGCTTCTTTTTCGGGTTGTCCGGGTCGGTCACCCAGTATCCCGAGACCCCGTTGAGCCAGGTCATGAACGGCGCAGAGACGTCCATGTCGGCCAGTACGTGCACCGGCATCCGCGCGAGGCGCATCGTCCCGACCGCATAGTTTGTGATGAGCCCTGCGTTCGGGCCGGCGATCTGCACCGTTGCCGCGATCTCGGTCGCACGGTGCGGGTACGCGCGCAGAAAACCGCGATTGATCAGCGCGCCGGCACTGTAGCCGACCGTCGCGACCGGAAAGGCGTCGGGCTCGCGCGCATGCAGCCGGTCGAGAAACGTCGCGAAGCGGTCGATCCGCTCCCGCAGCGGCTCGTCCCCTTCGGGGAAGATCGTGCAGTCGTACCCGAACGCGGCCAAGCCGTCCTTGCCGTTGCGTCCTTCAGAGAACGTCCGCATCAGATTCGGCTGCTCGTTCCAGCCCGGGACCAATATCACGCGCATGTGGGGCTACGTCGGCGAGGTCAAGCGGGGCCGATCGTCACCAGCGTCGCGCCGGCGGTGACGAGCTGGCCGGGCGTCACGCGCACGTCCTTGACGATGCCGGCGACCGGCGCTTCGATGCGGTGCTCCATCTTCATCGCTTCGAGTACGACCAGCAGCGCGCGCTGCTCGACCGACGCCCCACGCTCGACGTTCACGCTGACGATCTTCCCCGGCATCGGTGCCGTGACGCTACCCGAGCCCGTGGCGTGGGCCGATTGTTCCGCTGCGGCACTCGGTGGCTTGAGGTACGACCAGCGAATGATCTGGCCGTCGACGAGGACGGTGCCGCCGGACGAATCGAACGTAGCGTCGGTCGCGTCGGCGGCGACGACCGACTCGGAATTTCCGTCCAAGCCGACGACGTTCCAGATCACTCCGTCGAAGTTTGCCTCGCCGCGTACCGTTTCGCCATCGATGGTGAATGCGAAGGGCACTCCGACGCTACCGACTCGCCATGCCTCGCCGCGGGCCAACAGCGCGGCGGCGACGCGATACCTCCAAATGCGCTCCGTGCGTGGTTCGCCGAGCCGGAAGAGCGGCATCTGCTCGTCGAGGTAACGCGTCGTCGTGTCGCCGGCACGGTAGGCGTCGTCGGCGACGATCGCGCGCAGCAGCGGCAGGTTCGTCGCGATCCCCACGACCCTCGTCTCGCGCAGCGTCGCACCGAGCCGCGCGATCGCCGCGGCGCGGTCGGCGCCCCACACGATGATCTTCGCCAGCATCGAGTCGTAGTAGACCGGCACCTCGTCGCCGGCACGGAAGCCGGCATCGAGCCGAACGCCGGGCGCGCGCGGGACGTCGAAGGCGGCGAGCGTCCCCGACTGCGGCAGAAAGTCGTGCGCCGGATCCTCCGCGTTGAGCCGGGCTTCAATCGCCCACCCGCGCGGGACGAGCTGCTCCTGCGTGAGCCGCAGTGGCTCGCCGTTCGCGATGCGCAGTTGCTCGTGGACGAGATCGACGCCGTACACGAGCTCGGTGACCGGGTGCTCCACCTGCAAACGCGCGTTCATCTCGAGGAAGTAGAACGCGCCGTCCTCGTCGAGCATGAACTCGGCCGTCCCGGCGTTGGTGTAGCCGACGCTGCGCGCGGCCGCGACCGCCGCTTCGCCGATTCGCACGCGCAGCGCCGGATCGAGCGCGACGCTCGGCGCTTCTTCGATCACCTTCTGGTGCCGGCGCTGGATCGAACACTCGCGCTCGCCGAGGTGCAGCGTCGTTCCGTGCGTGTCGGCGAGGATCTGAAACTCGATGTGGCGCGGCCGGTGCAGATAGCGTTCGAGCAGGACCGTGTCGTCCCCGAACGCGCTCTTCGCTTCGCGCCGCGCGCTCGCGAGCGCTTCGTCGAAGCGCGCGAGGTCGTCGACGACGCGCATCCCCCGCCCGCCGCCGCCGGCGCTGGCTTTGATCAGCAGCGGCGTGCCGATCCGCTGCGCCTCGGCGCGCAACGACCGATCGCTTTGATCGTCGCCGTCATAGCCCTGGACGACCGGGACGCCGGACGCGCGCACCCGCTGCTTCGCGTCGATCTTCGAGCCCATCGCGGCGATCGCGTCGGGCGTCGGCCCCACGAAGATCAGCCCGCTTTCGACGACGAGCCGGGCGAATGCCGCCCGCTCGCTCAGGAACCCGTAGCCCGGATGGATCGCGTCCGCGCCGAGCGTCTTCGCCGCCGCGACGATCTTCTCGCCGTCGAGGTACGACTCGCTCGCCGGTCCTGGGCCGATGCGCAGCGATGCGTCCATCGCCTCGCGGAAGAGTGCGTGTTCGTCGGCATCGGAGTACACGCCGACGGGCGAGATGCCGAACTCGCGCGCGCCGCGCGCGACGCGGATCGCGATCTCGCCGCGGTTCGCGATCAGCAGCCGGCGGATCATCGGACGACCCAGCTCGCGGTGCGCCGCTCGAGGAAGGCGCGCAGCCCTTCCTGCGCCTCGGCGGTGACGCGCCGGCGCGCGATCGAGAGCGCCGTGATAGCGCGCGACTCCTCGTACGACGCCGCGCGGACGGCGGCGATCAGCGCTTTCGCCGCCGCGATCGCCTCGGGACCCGCCGTGTCGAACTCGTCGGCGATCGCATCGACCGTGCCGTCGAGGGCGTCCGCATGCACCATCTCGTGCACCAGCCCGATCGCCTGCGCGCGCTGCGCATCGAAGCGCTCGCCGGTCAGGAAGAAGCGGCGCGCGTGCGAGACGCCGATCTTGGCGAGGACGAACGGCGCGATGACGGCCGGGATGATCCCGAGCTTCGTCTCGGTGAAGCCGAACGTCGCGGTATCCTCGGCGACCACGGCGTCGGCGACCGCGCAGAGCCCGGCGCCGCCGGCGATCGCCGCGCCTTGGACCCGGACGATGACCGGCTTCGGGCAACGGTCGATCGCGCGGAACATGTCCGACATCGCCTCGGCGTCGCGCACGTTCTCGTCCTCGCCGAGCTCGAGCGCGCTGCGCATCCAGTTGATGTCGGCGCCTCCGCAAAACGTCTTCCCCTCGCCCTCCAGCACGACGACGCGGACCGACGCATCGGTGCCGAGCGCCACGAACGCGTCGCGAAGCCGAGCGATCAGCTCGGCGTTGAAGGCGTTGCGGACGCCGGGGCGGGCCAGCACGACGCGGGCACGCGCTCCCTCGCGTTCGACGCGCAGGACGGGGTCGGGCACGGGCTCGCTCGTTCGCCGAGGTGTCGGCCCCGGCCCGTCGGAAACAGCGGTCATGGGTCCCCGCCGTCTTCTTGCTGCCGCGCTCGCCGCGGCTTTTCTCGCCGTCCCGGTCGCTCCGACGCGGGCGCAAGCGCCGCCCGCTCCGGCCGCGCACGCCGTCGACGTGACGCGTGCTACGTTGCCGAACGGGCTGCAGGTCGTCGTCTTGCGCGACACGCTGGCGCCGGTCGTCTCGACGTGGATGAACTACCTCACCGGGTCCGACGAAGAGGCGATCACGGGGATCGCGCACGCCCAGGAGCACATGCTGTTCCGCGGCAGCAAGACGCTCACGGCCTCGCAGTTCGCCGACACGACCGCGATCACCGGCGGCACGTTCAACGCCGACACGCAGAACGAGATGACGCAGTACTTCTTCGAGATGCCTTCGCAGTATCTCGACGTCGCGCTCAACCTCGAGCGGTCGCGCGCGACGGGCGTGCTGGACTCGCAGAAGCTGTGGGATCAGGAACGGGGCGCGATCACGCAAGAGGTGACGGCGGACAACTCGAGCGCGACCTTCCGGCTGTTCGCGAAGTCGATCGAGCATGTCTTCGCCGGAACGCCGTACGCCGACTTCGGGCTCGGCACCGTCGAGAGCTTCAAGCGCATCCAAGCCAAGGACCTCAAGGCGTTCTACGACCGCTGGTACCACCCCAACAACGCGATCTACGTGATCGCCGGCAACGTCGATCCGCAGGCGACGATCGCGAAGGTCAAGGCGCTCTTCGGCAACATCCCGGCTGCGAAGCTGCCGGTGCGGCGTCCCGTGCACCTGCGTCCGCCGACGCCGCTGACGCTGCACGACAACAGCTCGGATCCGATCACGCTGGGCTTCGTGGCGTACCGCGTGCCGGGCTATGAGGACAAGGACTTCTTCGCCTCGCAGATCCTCAACGACGTCCTCAACAGCCAGCGCGGCGCGCTCTACGAACTGCAGGCGTCGGGCAAAGCGCTCGGCACGTTCGCGCAGTCGGTGACGTATCCGAAGGCGGGGATGACCCTGGTCGGTTCCGCGGTGCCGGTAACGACGACCGGCGAGCAGGCCGTCAGCGACGTGAAAGCCGTCATCGAGGCCTACAAGAAGAGCGGCTTGCCGCCCGAGCTGGTCGCGGTCGCGAAGCAGCGTGAGGTGGCGCAGGCGCAGTTCGCGCGCAACTCGATCAACGGACTCGCGACCACGTGGAGCCAGACGCTCGCGGTGGAGCATCGGACGCCGGACGAAGAGCTGGCCGGGCTCGAGGGCGTAACCGTCGAGGACGTCAACCGCGTGCTGCGCACGTACTACGTCCAGAATACCGCGACGGTCGCGATCTCGACGCCGAAAGAAGCGGCCGGATCGGCGTTCGGCGGACGGCAGGGCGAGGACAACACGGTCATCCCGACCGAGCACACCGGTCTGCCCGCGTTCGCCCAGCACATCCTGACGAATCTGCACGTCCCCGAGTCGACGGTGAAGCCGACCGTGCAGACGCTGCCCAACGGGCTCAAGCTGATCGTCGTGCCGTCGACGATCTCGCAGACCGCGCTCGTCCGCGGCGAGATCCTCAACAATGCGGGCGTCCAAGAACCGGCCGGCAAGGAGGGCATCGCGTCGATCGTCGACGGGCTGTTCCAGTACGGCACGCAGACGTACGACCGGATCGCATTCCAGACGGAGCTCGACAAGATCGCGGCGAGCGTCAGCGCGGGCCGTACCTTCGGGCTCGACGCCCTTTCGAAGGACTTCGACCGCGGCGTCGAGCTGCTCGCCGACGACGAGCTCCATCCGGCGTTTCCGCAACCGGCGTTCGACATCGTCAAGCAGCAGACGGTCGGTTCGCTGACCGGTACCGTGAAGAGTCCCGACTACAAAGCGGGGCGCGCCCTCGCAGATGCGCTCTACCCGGCCGGCGACCCGTCGCGGCGCAGCGCCACGCCGCAGACCGCGGCCACCGTCATGCTCGACGACGTGAAGTCGTTCTACGCCTCGGCGTACCGGCCGGATCTCACCACCATCGTCGTCGTCGGCAACGTCACGCCGGAGCACGCACGCGCCGCGATCGAAAAATCGTTCGGCGCGTGGAAGGCCGACGGTCCGCGGCCCGACGTCTTCCCTCCCGCGGTCCCGCCGAACAAGGCGACATCAGTGACGATCCCCGCGACCGGCCGCGTCCAGTCGCAGGTGACGCTCAGCGAGACGCTGCCGCTCTCCTACAAGGACCCGGACTATCCCGTTCTGCAGCTCGCGAACACCGTGCTCAGCGGGGGATTCTATGCCTCGCTGCTGTTCCACGACCTGCGCGAGCTGCACGGCTACGTGTACAGCGTCGGTTCGAGCTTCTCGCCCGGACGCAATCGCAGCTCGTTCTCGGTGACGTACGGGGCCGATCCGAAGAACGTCGCGCGTGCGGCGCGACTGGTGGTCGACGATCTCAGCTCGCTGCAGCGCAAACCGCTCGCCGTCGACCGCCTCACGCGCGCGAAAGCGCTGGTCCTGGGGGAGATCCCGATCGCGCGAGAGTCGTATGACGGCCTGGCCGGTCAGCTGCTTTCGTACGCCTTGACCGACCGCCCGCTGGACGAGGACCGGATCGAAGCCACCGCCCAGCTGGCGGCGACGCCGGCGACCGTCCGGGCGGCGATGGCGAAGTGGATCCGTCCGAAGGACTTCGTTCGCATCGTCGTCGCGCCGGCCGGAAAGTAAGGGCGCTTACGCCGCCGGGGCGGACCGCGTGATAGCATCGCGGCATGGACGGACTGGGCGTTGCCCTGGAGCGATTCGCGGCGATGCGCCCGCCTGAGCCGCCGCCGAGCGGCGGCGACGATGCCAACAAGGTCTGGTACCTGCGCCGCAACCGGCTCTTCCTCGAGGCGACCGAAGCGGGCGTCGTCTCGAGCGAACACCTCTTCACGATGTGCGAGATGCCGCGCGGGACGCGCGTGTTCGATCAGGGCGACACGACCCGCGTCGTCTACGTCGTCAAGCGCGGCGCGGTGCGGATCGCGCGCGAGACCGCCGACGGCAAGGACGTCACGGTCGCGCTCCTCGGCGCGGGAGATTTCTTCGGCGAGGAGACGCTCTTCGACGACCGGCCGCGCACGACGGTCGCCGTCGTGATGGAAGACGCGCTGCTGTGCACCGTCAAGGCCGACGACCTGTTCGCGCTGCTCTCGCGCGATCCGGCGCTCGCGCTCAACGTCGCCAAGCTGCTCAGCGGCCGGCTCGACGACGCGCGCGCGACGATGGAAGATCTGGCCTACGCGCGGGTCGGCGACCGCATCGTCCACCTCTACCGCAAGCTCGCCGCCGAGCACGGCGTCGCTGCCGCGGGCGGAACGCGCGTCGACCTCCGCCTAACGCACGCCGACGTCGCCTCGCTGGTCGGCAGCACGCGCGAGACCGTCAGCGTGGAGATCGCCAAGCTCGTCGATGCCGGCCGGCTGGGCCTCGACGGGCGCGCCGTCGTCGTTCCTCCGGAGGACCTCTCGTGATCGCTGCGATTCTGCTCGCCGCCGCGACGACGCTGGCGCCGGTCCTCTCGGCGACGCCGTGGGCGAACGCCGGCGGACCGCCGCCGACCGCGGGCCGGGTCACCATCGTCGACGTGTTCACCTTCGACTGCATCAACTGCAAGCACGTCACTCCCGAACTGCGCAAGCTGCGCGGGGCGTTCGGCGCGCACGATCTCGCGATCGTCGGCGTCCACGCACCGGAGCTGCCGCAGGAGCACGTCCACGCGAACGTCGTGCAGGCGCTGCGCGATCAGGATATCACCTGGCCCGTCGTCTACGACGACGACTTCAAGGTCTGGAAGGCGTACGGCGTCGACGCCTGGCCGACGCAGCTCGTCTTCGACCGCCACGGACGCCTGCGCGCCAAGTACGTCGGCGAAGGCTACGACGCGCAGCTCGAGGCGACGGTGCGCGCGCTGGCGGCGGAGCGGGCATGACGGCCGGCGTTCATGCCGGTGCGCTCCCGAGCGATGCGTCGCACGCGCAAGGGCGACGCGTCTACCGCCACGGCATCGCCGCGCGCACCGCGCACTGGACCTGGACGCTGGCGATCCTCGTCCTGATGATGAGCGGATTGCAGATCTTCAACGCGGCGCCGTACCTCGATGCGTCGGACAAGAGCGATCCCGCCAAGCGCGTCCTCGCCTTCGACGCGCAGAACACGGCGGGCGGGCCGGTGGGATACACGATCGTCTTCGGTCACCGTATTCCGACCACGCACGTGTTCGGCTACACCGACGACGGGATGGGTGCGGAGAGCCCGCGCGCGTTTCCGGCCTGGCTGACGCTGCCGGCCCCGCAAGACCTCGCCGACGGTCGCCGCTGGCATCTGTTCTTCGCGTGGGCGTTCTTCGTGGCGTGGGTGGCGTACCTGATCTCTGCCGCCCTGCGCGGCACGCTCCGCGAGCTCGTCATGCGGCCCGACGATTTTCGCAAACTCCGGCCGATGCAGCTCTACTATCTGCGGCTCCGCAAAGAACCGCCGCCGCACGGGACGTACAATCCGCTGCAGAAGCTGACGTACAACGTCGTCCTGTTCGTGTTCTTTCCACTGTTCATCCTGACCGGGTTGACGCTCTCACCGGCCGTCGACGCCGCCTTGCCGTGGCTGACCGCCCTCTTCGGAGGACGGCAGTTTGCGCGGCTCTGGCACTTCGTGCTGATGGCGCTGTTGCTCGGCTATTTCGGGACGCACTTGGTGCTCGTGCTGACGACGGGGTTTTGGAACAACATGCGCTCGATGATCACCGGCTGGTTCGTCCTCGGCGAGCACGACGGAGTCGGACCGTGAGACGGCGGCTGTTTCTGGCCTCCTCGCTGTCGGCGCTCGGGCTCGCCGGGTGCGGCCAGGTGAAGGAATCCCTCACGAACGGTCCGTTCCGCAACGTGCTGCTCTCGACCGAGAAGCTGAACCACGCGGTGATCGGGACGCACGGCATGGCCCGTGAATACAAGGATTCTGACATCGATCGCAACTTCCGCGTGAACGGCCTCGATACGCCGAGCGACAGCACCTACGGTGCCCTCGCGCGCGGCGGGTTCCGCGACTATCGCCTCGTCGTCGACGGCCAGGTCGACCGGCCGCAAAAGCTCTCGCTCGCGGAACTGCGCGCGGCCGGCGACCGCACGCAGATCACGCGGCACGACTGCGTCGAAGGCTGGAGCGCGATCGGAAAATGGCGCGGCGCCCCGCTCGCGACCGTCCTCGCCATGGCGCAGCCGAAGGCCACCGCGCGCTACTGCGTGTTCCACTGTTACGACGTCGACCAGAGCGGACAGAATTACTACGAGTCGCTCGACCTGCACCAAGCCGCGCATCCGCAGACGGTGCTCGCGCTCGACCTCAACGACAAGCCGCTCGACCTCGATCACGGCGCGCCGGTGCGGCTGAAGATCCCGACGCAGCTCGGATACAAGAGCGCGAAGTGGGTGCGGCGCATCGAGCTGGTCGCCGACTTCAAGCCGATCTACGGCGGAACCGGCGGCTACTGGGAAGACCAGGGCTACGAATGGTACGCCGGGATCTGAGGGCAGCGCATCACTCGGTGCAGCCGGACTTTTCGAACGTCAGACCCGCCTCGCCGTAGAGTTCAGTTGGGTACCGCGTCGCGCTGAGCCGACAGCGCATGAACGTGAAGACGATCAGCTTGTTCTCGCGGCGCGGTTGCGTGCGGCCGTCGCGGGGCAGCAAGCCGATCGCGTTCAAACGGACCTCGACCTCCCGGCCTCGGACGCGCCACGTCCCCGTCTCCCGCACCGGCAGCACGCCGGGTCCGAGCCGCTGTACGAGCTCGGGAAAGCTCGTGGTGAACGTTGCCTGGCCGTTCGGCGTGAGGACGAGCAGGAGCTCTTGCGTGCCCTGGGCGCCGGGCCGCGTCGTGACGTACGTTCCCGCGTAGGGAGAAGGCGTGGGCGCGCCGCTCACCGGCTGCGTCGCGACCGAGCAGGCCAGCAGCGTGATGAGAACCGTGAGAGCGCGGCGCATGGCGCCTCTATCCGGCGCCGCCCGGTCAGACCCCCGCCCGCTCGACCGCGCGGCCCGAGCGGAGCGCGAGCCAGACGCCGAAGATGACGAGCGCCGCGCCCGCGAGCTCTTTCCAGCCGAACGCCTCGCCGCCGAGCAGTGCCCCGACCGTCACGGCGATGACCGGCGTGATGAGCGAGGAGAGCCCGACTTGCCACGCGCTGAGGCGCTTCAGGAGCCAGTGATTCAAATAGAAGGCGAAACCGCTCCCGAGAACGGCGAGGTAGAGGATGGCGCCGATCGACGACGGCGACGTTCCGCGCGCATAGTCCGGGTGCTCGAACAGCGTGCCGGCGAGCGTCATCGTCGCGCCGCCGAGCAGCATCGCCGGCGGCAGCGTGCGGAACGGGTCACTCGCGGCGGATCGCTTGAGCTCGACGATCGCAAAGGCCGAGAGCGCCGCCGCGCCGAGCGCGGCGAACACGAACCGCAGCGAGCCGTGCGTGTCGGCGCCGATCGAGATCGTCGCGACGCCCGCGAGGGCGATCGCGGCGCCGCCGACCGCTGCGGGCCCGAACGGTTCTTTGAGCAGCAACGCGCCGAAAGCGAACACGAAAAACGGCAGCGTTCCGAACAGCACCGCGACGAGGCCCGACGCGAGCCCCGTCTCGGCGTAGTACGTCAACGCGTAGTTGGCGCCGCAGAACATCGTTGCGAGCACCAGGATCGTCCGCCACGGCGGCGCTTCGCCGCGCGGTGCGCGAACGGCGCGTCCAAGAAGCCACAAGAACACGCTGCCGATCAGGAACCGTACGCCCGCGCCGGTGACGGGCGGCAGGGCTTGCAGCCCGATTTTGATCGCGAGCCAGGTCGTCCCCCAAATACTGCAAATCGCCGCATAGGCGAGCGCGGTGCGCAGGTCCACGCTGCGGTAAACCCGTCAGACGTGCCGGCGATGCAACAGGCAGCGCCGTACCAGCCCGAGAACTGACGCGCGTCGGGGAGATCACGGAAGCCGGTGCGTATGCATGTGTTTTGGTCGTCGAGAGGAATGGAGCACGCGCTGCCGTGCGGGGCCTCACGATGAGCTACCGCGACGGGCTCGCACGAGCGGGCCCAAAGCGCCTTCTTGCGCTTGACGGCGGCGGGATCCGCGGCCTCATCACTATCGAGATCCTCGCCCACCTAGAGCTCCAGCTGCGCGACGCTCTGGGGCGCGGCGAGGATTTCGTGCTCGCCGACTATTTCGACTACGTCGCAGGTACGAGTACGGGCGCGATCATTGCGACGTGCATCGCGAAGGGATTCTCCGTCGAACGTATTCGAGAGTTTTATTTGGAAGGAGCGCGCGCATTGTTGACGCCGGCCCCATTGTGGCGGCGCTTCAACTACCGCTATCTCCACGGCGGCTTCACCGCGAAGCTGAAAGCCGTACTCGGCGACGAGACGCTCGGCGACGATTCACTGCGCACACTGCTGCTGCTGGTGCTCCGCAATGCCGACACCGATTCGCCATGGCCGCTCTCGAACAATCCGCGCGCAAAATACAACGACATCGCAGGCCCGAAGTCGAATCTGCACTTCCCTTTGTGGCAGCTCGTCCGAGCCAGCACCGCCGCTCCGACGTATTTCCCGCCTGAGGAGATCGTGATCGGGGGCAAAGCGCGAAAATTCGTCGACGGCGCGGTCTCCGTCTACAATAATCCCGCCTTCTTGCTGTTCCTCATGGCGACGCTCCCGGCATACCGCCTCTGCTGGCCCGCCACCGAGGAGCAAATGCTCCTGGTTTCCGTCGGTACCGGCTCGCTCTTGAACGCGACGGACGCCGTCAAAGCCTCGCAGATGACCCTGCTCTACAACGCTCGACACATCCCGTCCGTGCTCCTCAATGCCGCGTCTGTCGAGCAGGACATGCTGTGTCGTGTCTTCGGCCGTTGCCGCTTCGGCGAGGAGATCGACGGCGAGCTCGGCGCGCTGCGCGGCGCCGAGGCCGAGGGCGGCGTGTTCCTGCCGAAGAAGTTTACCTACGTGCGCTACACACCCGATATCACGCAAGCCGGTTTGAACGGCCTTGGCCTGTCGGAGATCGACGCGACGGACGTGCAGCCGCTCCTCGCGGGCGGCAGCGTCGCGGAACTCCAGCGTATCGGCCGTACCTACGCCGAACGAATCTTCGATTTCGGGCATCTCGGAGCTCATGCTCCCCGTGCGTCCGCGGCGGCGGAAAAGGTCCGGTAGGTCATGCGACCGCTGGTTTTCGTCGCGATGCCGTTCGGGCGGAAGCTCGACCCGCTTCGCCGCTACGAGATCGACTTCGACGACGTCTACAGGCGCGCGATCCTTCCGGCAATCGGGCGCTTCGACGTCGACGCGGTCCGCGCCGATGAGGAGCGCGGCGGTGGGATCGTACACCTTCCGATGTACGAGCGGCTGCTGTTGGCGGAGATTGCCGTCGTCGACATAACGATCGCGAATCCGAACGTCTACTACGAGCTCGGGATCCGGCATGCGGCGCGTCCCCGCTCGACGATCGTCGTCGGGTCGTTCGATGGCCCGATTCCGTTCGACCTCGCGCTGGTCCGGGCCGTGCCGTACACGCTCGTCGACGGGCAGCTCAGTGACGCTGCCGCGACGGCATTCGTCGAAGCACTCGCACTCAAGATCGGCCACGCGCTCGAGGATCTCGACGCGCGCGACAGCCCGCTCTTCCAGCTGTTGCCTGCGCTCGTCGCCCATACGCTCCCGCACGACGTTACCGAGAGCTTTCGCGACCGGGCGCGCGACATCGACGCGATACGCTTGCGGCTGGACGACGCGCGCGGACTCTTCCGCGAAGGCAAGGCCTCGAAGGACTCCGCAGCGATGGAACGCTCGCGCGACGCCGTGCGCGCAGACGAGCGCGCCCTCGGGGCGATCTCGCAAGCCACGGCCGAGTCGTTCTTCGACGTCTTTCTCGCGTTCCGCGATCTCGAGGCATACGACGACATGATCCGCGCCGCCGACGCGGCGCCGGCATGGCTGTTGGCGTCGATGCCGGTGCTGCGCGAACAATTCGCCTTAGCGCTCAATCGCACGAAAGTGCCGGAGAACCGGCGTCGCGCGACGCAAGTCCTCGAGAAGTTGATCGCTGAGCGCGGAGACAACCCGGAGACCTCGTCGCTGCTGGGACGCGTGTGGAAGGACCAATACGTCGAGGCGCTCGCCGCCGGCGAGGCGAGCCGGGCGCGCACGTTCCTGGCGCGCGCGACGGACGCCTACCGGCGCGGATTCCACGCCGATCCTCGCGATTTCTATCCCGGCATCAATCTCGCGACGCTCCTCGCGCTCTGTGGGGACGAGGATGCAGTGGCCGAACTGCGTCAGGTCGGTCCCGCCGTGACGTTCGCGGTCGCGCGGCTCGGGGGCCTGGGATCGAAAGACTATTGGTTGGTGGCGACGATGCTCGAACTCGCGGTCCTCGCGAGCGACGAGAGCGCTTCGCGCAAGGCGCTCGCGCGCATAAGTACGCTTCGCTGCGAACCGTGGATGCGCGAAAGCACGGCGAACAACTTGAGCATGCTGCGGCGCGACGTTCCCGCCGGCGTGCTCGACGCGGACCTCATCGACGCCGCGATCACCGAGTTGCGCGAACCGGTGTAAGCGCTCCCGCGAGATCGGCGATGAGGCCGGAGGGGTCTTCGAGGCCGATCGCGAGCCGCAGCAGGTCGCCGGGTGTCGTCGAGTTCGGGCCTTCGACCGAGGCGCGGTGCTCGACCAGGCTGTCGGGGCCGCCGAAGCTCGTCGCGCGGCGGAACAGGCGCAGCCGCGCCGCGACGCCGAGCGCGTCCTTCGCCTCGCCGTCGATGCGGAACGAGAACAGGCCGCCGGAGCCGGTGCTCTGCTTCGCCGCGAGCGCGTGCGCCGGATGTGTCGTCAGACCCGGATGCAGGACCTCGCGCACCGCGCGATGCTGCGCGAGGAACCGTGCGATTGCGACCGCGCTCTCGTTCTGCCAACGTACGCGCTGCACGAGCGAGCTCAGGCCGCGCAGCGTCAGCCACGAGGCGAACGGCGAGGGGATCGCCCCGCACAGCCTCTGCTGCGCTCGAATGCGCTGCCAAAACGCGTCATCGCGCCCGGTGATGAGGGCGCCGCCCATCGCGTCGTGATGGCCGGAGATATACTTGGTCGTCGATTGAACGACGATGTCGGCGCCGAGTGCGAGCGGCTGCTGCAGCACGGGCGTCGGAAGCGTGTTGTCGCACGCAAGCAGCGCGCCGGCGGCGTGCGCGATCTCGGCGGCGCCCGCGATATCGGTGACACGCATCAGCGGGTTCGACGGCGTCTCGATGAACACGAGCCGCGTCGCCGGCCGCATCGCGCCGCTCAGCACCGCGAGATCCGAGCAGTCGGCGAACGTGACGGTCAGTCCCCAGGGGACGAACACCTCGTCAAGCATGACGCGGATGCTGTAGTACGAGTCGTCGGCGACGACGACGTGATCGCCCGGCCGGAGCGCCTGGAACAGCGTCGACGCCGCGGCGCTCCCGCTCGCGAACGCCGCCGCCTCCGCGCCGCCTTCAAGCTCCGCGAGCGCGTGCTCGAGTGCGCGGCGGTTCGGGTTGTCGTCGCGCGAGTAGTTGAACCCGCCGGAGTACTCGCCCGCTTCGTCGCGCTCGAACGTCGTGGACAGGTGGATCGGCGGCGCGATCGGTCGTTCGTCGCCCATTTACATCCGGAACACGCCGAACTTCGTCGGCGCCGGGGCTTTGTAGCGGGCGGCGCGCAGGCCGATCGCGAGGACACGCCTGGTGTCGACCGGATCGATGATCCCGTCGTCCCAGATGCGCGCGGTGGAGTAGTACGGGCTGCCTTCGTGTTCGTACTTGTCGAGGATCGGCTGCTTGAACGCGGCCTGCTCCTCGGGTTCCAGCGCGGGTTTTTTCTTCTCGGCGTCGGCGTTCATCCGCACGGTCAGCAGCGTCGAGGCGGCTTGGATTCCGCCCATCACGCTGATCCGCGCGTTCGGCCACATCCAGAGCTGGCGCGGCGAGTACGCGCGGCCCGACATCCCGTAGTTGCCGGCGCCGAAGCTCCCGCCGATCACCACGGTGAACTTCGGCACCTCGGCGCAGGCGACCGCCGTGACGAGCTTCGCGCCGTCCTTGGCGATCCCGCGGTTCTCGTACTCCTTGCCGATCATGAAGCCGGTGATGTTCTGCAGGAACACCAGCGGGATGCCGCGCTGGCAGCAGAGCTCGATGAAGTGCGCGCCCTTCAGCGCCGACTCGCTGAACAGGATCCCGTTGTTGGCCAGGATCCCCACCGGGTGGCCGTCGAGGTGGGCGAAGCCGCAGACGAGCGTCGCGCCGTAGCGCGCCTTGAACTCGGCGAAGTCGGAGCCGTCAACGATGCGCGCGATCACTTCGCGCACGTCGTACGACTGGCGCGCGTCCGATGGGATGACGCCATAGAGCTCATGCGCGTCGTGCGCGGGCGGGCGCGGCTCGCGCATCGGCCACGCGTCGTACGGACGCCGGTCGAGATGATCGACGACCTGGCGCACGATCCCCAGCGCATGCTCGTCGTCGACGGCGTAGTGGTCGGCGACGCCGCTGATCCTCGTGTGCACGTCCGCGCCGCCGAGCTCCTCGGCGGACACGATCTCGCCGGTCGCGGCCTGCACCAGGGGCGGGCCACCGAGGAAGATCGTCCCTTCATCCTTCACGATGATCGACTCGTCGGCCATCGCCGGGACGTACGCCCCGCCCGCGGTGCACGAGCCCATCACCGCGGCGATCTGCGGGATCCCTTGCGCGCTCATGCGCGCCTGGTTGTAGAAGATACGGCCGAAGTGATCGCGATCGGGGAAGACCTCGGCTTGCAGCGGCAAGAACGCGCCGCCCGAATCGACCAGGTACACGCACGCGAGACCGTTCTGCTCGGCGATCTCCTGCGCGCGCAGATGCTTCTTCACCGTCACCGGGTAATACGTGCCGCCTTTGACGGTGGCGTCGTTCGCGACGATGACGCAGTCGGTGCCGTCGATCGTACCGATCCCGGTGACGATCCCGGCCGACGGGGCGTCGTCGTGATACATCCCGTTCGCCGCGAGCGCCGAGAGCTCGAGGAACGGGCTGCCGGGATCCACCAAGCGGTCGATGCGGTCGCGCGCGGTCAGCTTGCCGCGCTTGCGATGGCGGTCCACCGCCACCTGGCCCCCGCCGCCGCGAACGTGTTCCAGCTTTGCTCGGAGTTCGTCCACCAGCGCCGCCATCGCCGCGGCGTTGCGCTCGTAGTCCGCGGAGCGCCGGTCGATGCGGGTTACGAGGAGGCTCACGACCGCTGGTTTTAAGCCAGCGTGAGAATATCCATCCCTGGGAGTGCGCTGGGGCCATATCGCGTTATGATGCCATCGTGGCTGCTCAGACGAACGCCCCAATTTCGTACCGCCCGGCCGGCACGCTCGACGCGTCCGGCGCCCTGGCGCCGTACGCCGGCCCCTGGAACCGCCGCCTGGCGGCCCATCTCTTGCGCCGTGCCGGGTTCGGCGGGTCGCCGGCCGACGTCGATCGGTTCGCGGCGATGTCGCCGCGCGACGCGGTCGACTCGCTGGTCCGGTTCTCCGACGCGGGCCCGCTTCCGGCGCGACCTGCGCTCGAGGATCCGCCGGTCCCGCCTCGCGGTCTCTATCGCGGCTTCTTGGCCGGGATGGCCGCCGACGACGCGACCGCCGAGGCGCGCAAGGCGTTCCAGATGCAGCGCAATCAGAACCGCCGCCGCAACCTGATCGCGATGCAGACTTGGTGGCTGCAACGCATGATCGCCTCGCAGTCGTCGCTCCAAGAGAAGATGACGCTCTTCTGGCACGGGCACTTCACCAGCTCGCCGGAGAAGGGCACCAGCGCGCAAGAGCTGCTGATGCAAAACCAGCTGTTCCGCGAATACGCACTCGGCAACGTCCGCGACCTGACGCTGCACGTCTCGCAGGACCCGGCGATGCTGCGGTACCTCGACAACAACGTCAACGCGAAGGCGCACCCGAACGAGAACTACGCCCGCGAGCTGATGGAGCTCTTCACGCTGGGGATCGGCAACTACACCGAACAGGACATCCGGGAGTCGGCGCGCGCGTTCACCGGCTGGACGTTCCGCCTCAGCCCCGACGGAACCGGCTCGTTCATCGACAATCGCGCCCAGCACGACGACGGTACGAAGACGTTCCTCGGGCAGACCGGCAACTTCAACGGCGCGGATATCGTCAACATCATCTTCCGCCAGCCGGCCGCGCCGCGCTGGTTCGCCAAGAAGCTGCTCGCGTTCTTCGTCTACATGGATCCCGAACCGCAGCTGATCGATCAGGTCGCGGCGCTGATCCGCAAAAACGACTTCGAGATGAAGCCGGTGATGGCGACGCTGCTGCACAGCAACGTGTTCTTCAGCGAGCGCGCCTACCGCGCACTGGTGAAGAGCCCGGTCGAGTTCGTCGTCGGGACCCATCAGCTGTTCGGGATCAACGAGGTCGCGCCGGTCGAGCTCGCGACGATGCGCCAAATGGGGCAGATGCTGTTCTATCCGCCCAACGTCAAGGGCTGGGACGGCGGCGTGGCCTGGGTCAACAGCCAGACGATCCTGACGCGCGAAAACTTCGCCAACGGGGTCGCGAAGAGCCCGAAGATGATGGACGCCGCGAGCTGGATCGTCCCGGCGATGCGCTCGATGGACCCGCGCGGCGTCGCGCGAACGCTGACCGACACGATGCTGCAGGGCGACGTCTCGCCGGCATCGGTCGCGCAGCTCGTCACCTACCTCGGCGGCTCGGGACAGACAGAGCTGGCGCAGCTCTCGATGGAAAACGTCGACGAACGCGTTCGCAATGCGGCCTACCTCACCATGGCGATGCCCGCCTACCAACTCGCATAGCACGGAAGAAGCAAGATGAAACGCACAGGATTCCTCCTCGGCGCACTCTCCGGACTCGCGGTCGTCGCGAACAACGACACGATCTTCTCGCAGGCGCTCGCGCAAACGGCGCTGCCGGGCCTGCCCGGCGGGAGCGACCGGATCTTGGTCGTCATAAACTTCCAGGGCGGCAACGACGGACTGAATACGGTCGTCCCGTTCGGGATGTCCGACTACTACCGCTACCGTCCGTCGCTGGGGATCGCGCAGAACGAAGTCCTGCGCATCGACGATACGTTCGGGCTCAACCCCGTGCTGGCGCCGTTCAAGAAGATGTACGACGGCGGGAACGTGGCGATCGTGCATGGCGTCGGCTACCCCGATCCGGATCACTCGCACTTCCGCTCGACCGAGATCTGGCAGACCGCGCAGCCGAAGAGCTACGAGTCGACCGGCTGGCTCGGGCGCTATCTCGACGACGCCGGGCTGCCCAAGGCGAACCTGTTCAATGCCGTCGCGATCAGCAACGTGCTGCCGGAGCTCCTGATCTCGAAGTCGACCGACGTTCCGGCGATCGACGCGCTCGCCTCGTACGGGCTGCGCAGCGACAAGACGAAGGGCAACAGCGAAGCGTTCCACGAGTTCGTCCGCGACACCACGGTACCGTTCCGCTCGCCGTTCCTGGCGCAGGTCGCCGAGATCGAAGACCACGCGCAGCGCGGCGCGCAAGAACTGCCGAAGCTGATCGCAGGCTACCAGCAGCAGGCGACCTATCCGGCGACCCCGCTCGGGCGCAGCCTCGCGCTCGCGGCGCAGATCGTCGGCTCGAAGCTCGGTACGCGCGTCCTGTACGTGCAGCACGGCTCGTTCGACACGCACGTCACGCAGAAGCAGACCCAGAACCGGCTGCTCGGTGACTTCGCGAACGCGATCGCCGCGTTCTACCAAGACCTGGCTGCGCACGGCAACGACAAGCGCGTGCTGACGATGACGTTCAGCGAGTTCGGCCGGCGCGCGGCGGAGAATGCGAGCCGCGGCACCGATCACGGCGAAGCCGCGCCGGTGTTCATGATCGGCGGCGGCGTGAAGGGCGGCCTATACGGCCGGCATCCGGACCTCGGGCAGCTGAACGCCGGCAACCTCGCGTTCACCACCGACTTCCGCAGCGTCTACGCAACCGTCCTCGAGCGCTGGCTCGGCCGCCCCTCGGCCGCGATCGTCGGCGGCGGCTACACCCCGCTCCCAACGCTGCTCGCCTAGGGCGACGAACCCTCCCGAACCCGGACGACGCCTTTTCCGACGAGGCGTCGTTCGTGCAGATCGGCGATCGCCTGCGGCGCGTCGGCGAAGGCGTAGGTCGCGTCGACGTGCGGGTGCAGCTTCCCCGCGCGCATCATCGCGAAGAGGGCCTCGAAGTTCGCGCGGTTCCGCTCGGGGTAGCGCGCCGCCCAGTCGCCCCAGTAGACGCCCAGCACGTCGAGCTCTTTGAGCAAGATGCGGTTGGCGGGGATCTGCGGGATCGTGCCTCCCGCGAAGCCGACGACGAGCAACTGCGCGTCGCGGCCCGCCGCGCGTAGCGCGGCGTCGAACTGTTCGCCGCCGACGTTGTCGAGCGCGATGTCGATCCCGCCGCCGCTTGCAGCCTTGATCTGCTCGACGAGATCCGTCGCGCTCGCGTCGAGCACCACGTCGGCGCCCGCGCGCTTCGCCGCCGCCCGCTTCGCCTCGGAGCTGGCGCTCCCGACCACGTGCGCGCCGAGCGCCTTCGCCAGATCGATCGAGGCCGTCCCGACGCCGCCGCCTGCGCCGCTGACATAGAGCCGATCGCCGACATGGAGTACCGCGCGGTCGACGAGCGCGTGATACGCGGTCCCGTACGTGAGCACCATCCCGGCCGCGGTGACGAAGTCGACTCCATCCGGCAGCAGGATCGTCGTCGCCGCGTTCGCCACCGCGCGCTCGGCGAAGCCGCCCATCACGCCGGCCGCGACGCGGTCGCCGATACGGATTCCTTCGACGCCCACGCCGACCGCGGCGACCACCCCGGCCGCCTCGACGCCGGGTGAGAACGGCAGCGGCGGCTTCACCTGATAGAGGCCCTGCACCAGCAGCACGTCCGGGAAGTTCACCCCGGCGGCGTGCACGTCGATGACGATCTGGCCGGGCCCGGGCTCCGGGTCCGGCGCCTCCGCCATCACCAGGCTCTGCGGCGGTCCGTACGCTCGGCACACAATCGCTTGCATGGAGCGCACGTTGCCAAGCGGGGCGAGCCGTTCCTCGTTCAGAAGCCCGCGAACCGCGATGAGCACCAATCACGAGCCAGCGGCGGTCCAGCCCGTCGCCTTTTCCAGTCTCGCCGATCTGCAGCAGGCGCAAGGCGCGCGGATCGGAGCGAGCGGCTGGATCACGGTGACGCAGGCGATGATCGACGAGTTCGCTGAACTCACCAACGACCGGCAGTGGATCCACGTCGATCCGGAACGCGCGCGCCGCGAGTCACCGCTCGGAACGACGATCGCCCACGGCTTTCTCACGCTGAGCCTGCTCTCGTCGATGATCGAGCAGTGCGTCAGCTTCCCGACCGCGCGGGCCGGCTACAACTACGGTTTCGACCGGGTGCGGTTCGTCGCGCCGGTCCCCGTGAACGCGCAGATTCGGGGCGTCTTCGCGATCGAGGACGTGCGCTCGATCGCGGGCGGCGCGGACGTCACCTGGCGCGTCAGCGTCGAAGTGCGTGACGCGCCCAAACCCGCGCTCATCGCGACCTGGCTCACGCGCACGCTCTTCGCCGCCGCCGCTCCGGGGTAAACGCGATGCTCGTCACTGCCGCGAGCGGCGTCGCGCCGCGGCGCCGCGATCTCGACTTTCAGCTCTTCGACGTGCTCGACGTCGAGGCGCTGCTGCACCTGCCGCACTTCGCCGAGCACGACCGCGCGACGCTCGCGGGCGTCCTCGACGCGGCGTACGAGGTCGCGGGCGACTACTTCTCGCCGACCGCTGCCGAGCTCGACGCGTTTGCGTTCCGGCTCGAGAACGGCGAGGTCGCGACGCCGGACTCCCTCAAGGCGGCGGTGCGCGCGTACGTTGATGCCGGCTTCATGGGCGCGACGTTTCCGGCCGAGCACGGCGGGCTGCAACTGCCCGCGACGCTCTCCTCGGCGGCCGCGATCGTGTTCACGGCCGCGAACGGCTCGGCGAATGCCTACGCCTTCCTGACGATCGGCGCGGCGCATCTCCTGGCGGCGTTCGGCGACGACGAGCAGCGCGAGCGCTGGATGAAACCGATGGTCGAAGGCCGCTACTTCGGCACGATGGCGCTTTCGGAGCCGCACGCGGGTTCCTCGCTCGGCGACATCACGACGCGCGCCGTTCCCGCCGGCGACGGGACGTACCGGCTCCACGGCAGCAAGATGTGGATCTCCGCCGCCGAACACGACCTCTCGGAGAACATCGTCAACCTGGTGCTAGCGAAGCTGCCGGACGCGCCGCCCGGGGTGAAGGGCATCTCGCTCTTCATCGTGCCGAAGTTCTTGGTCGAGGCCGGCGGCGCGCGCGGCAGGCGCAACGGCGTGCACGTCACCGGGCTGAACCACAAGCTCGGACAGCGCGGCGTCGTCAACACGGTGCTGACGTTTGGCGACGACTGCGTCGGGTATCTGGTCGGCGCGCCGCACGACGGGATGCGGCAAATGTTCCACATGATGAACGAGGCGCGCATCGCGGTCGGCGCCGGCGCCGTCGCGCTGAGCCTGGCGGCGTACGAGTACTCGCTGGGCTACGCGAAGGAACGTCCGCAGGGGCGGCGTCTCACCGACAAGGACCCGCTGGCGCCGCCGGTCGCGATCGTCGAGCACGCCGACGTGCGCCGCATGCTGCTCAAGCAGAAGGCGATCGCGGAGGGCGGGCTCGGGCTCGTGCTGTACTGCTCGCGCCTCGTCGACACGGCGACGGCGTCGCAGAACGCGCGCGAGCGCGACGATGCGAACCTGCTGCTCGACGTGCTGACACCGGTCGCGAAGACGTGGCCGTCCGAGCGCGGGATCGAGTCGACCTCGCTGGCGATCCAGGTCCTCGGCGGCTACGGCTATTCGCCGGAGTACCCGGTCGAGCGGCACTTCCGCGATCAGCGCCTTAACCCGATCCACGAAGGCACCACCGGGATCCAAGGTCTCGACCTGCTCGGACGCAAGCTGCGCGTGAACGGCGGCGCCGGGCTGCAGCTGTTCCTCGATGCGATCGGTCGCGAGCTCGTCGCGGCCCGCGACGTCGAGGCGCTGCGTGAAGAGACGGCCGCGCTGGCCGCGGCCTGCGAGGTGCTCGCCACGGTCACGCGCACGCTGCTCGACGCGCAGATCGACCTCGGTGCCGAACGCGCGCTGGCTGAGTCGACGGCGTTTCTCGACGCGTTCGGAACGATCGCGGTCGCCTGGCGCTGGCTCGCGCAGGCGCGCGTCGCCGCAACCGCGCCTCCCGATGATTTCTATGCCGGGAAGCTCACCGCGTGCCGGTATTTCTTCCGCTACGAGCTCGCACCGGCGGTCGAGACGCTGCAGCGGCTCGCCGCGCTCGACGACCTGATCTTCACGGTGCGGCCAGGGATGCTGTGAGCTAGGCGTCGCCCGAGAGGGCCGGCATCAAGACGCGCAGCTGGAGCTGCTGTTGGATCGCTTCTTCATCGGAAGACTGGTTGGAACGTCCGGTGACCAGCATGTCGGAGCGGTGGCTGGGCTGTACGGGCGCTGCGTGGACAGCGGTGGGGATTGCCGCAACGGACGATGTCGCGACGGCCGGGGCCGGGGTGTTGGTTGCGAGTGCCGCGCCGAGCGCGAGCGACGCGAGTGAAACGAGGATCATGATTAGCCGCCTCCTGTGACGGGTTGCGGCATGAGCCGGTCGAGCTCGGCCTGCCACGAGCGCGAAATCTGGTTCGCGCTGAGTGCGTTGGTGAAGTCTGGGTGGAACGCGCGATCCGAACGCGCGTCTTGCCGCGGTGCTGAGGTTGACCGAGCGGCGTTGGCGACGCCGATCACGCGCAGCGTTGCGGCGGGCGGCGTGTCGGTGACGATCGACCCGACGGTGTGGCCGTCGGAGTCGACGATGGTGTATTGTGCGCCGAGTGCGACGAATGCCGCGACGGCGACGGCTTTGACGTTGGGTTTCAGCGTTGTTCTCCTCGAAACGGTGTTCCATCATTGGTACGCCGCCAAGGAGATCGTTGGTTCGTCGGGTGCAGTACGCGAACGGCAGCGCCGTCGAAAGGGCGGCGCGTTACTGGCTCGCCGCGGCGACGATCCGTCGCGCGTTCCCGATGATGACGCCCGCGTTCGCCGCGGTGACGCCGCGCAACGCTTGCGCAACGTCCAGGGCGTTCGCCGTGGCGAGCTGCTCGATCGTGGTGATCCCGGCCTTTCCCAGCGCGCTCGCCCGAGACGCCCCGATCCCCGCCACGGCGGTCAGCGGCGGCAGCGGTTGCGCTGTGGCGAGAGAGGCTGCCGTCTGGTGGGGCGCCGCGGCGATGACGACCGCCGGCTGCATGACCTCGGCTGCCGTCGCGAACGCCGTCCCCAGCGTCACGGTTCCGCCGCCGCGCACCATCGTCGTTCCGCAGGTCGCGCACGTTCCGACGGTTACCGGCCGGCCGGCCGGCGTGGCCGTCGTGGTCGGGTGCTGCATCGTCCGATTCGCATTGCAGCACGAGCAATAGCATTGGTCGTCGGCACCGCCCTCGCCGGGCGCCTGATCGGCCGGAGTCGGCGTGCAGAGCCCGCCCGCCGGGACGGGCGGCGCCGAGGGTGCGACGCGTTCGTACGCGACGACGGCCTGCGAGACGCGCAACTGGCCGGGCGCCTGCGCGATGAACGAGACCGGCACGTCGACTTTCGCGAGCGGCCGTACCGCAAGCGTTCGCAGCTCGAGCGCCGTCGAGGGCGGTAGCCGAAGGCGAACGTTCGCCTTGGCGGCGTTCGGCGGCAGAGCGATCTCGGCGGGATGCTGCTCGAAGTCCGACGGGTCGACCGTGATGCTCGTCGCGGTGCCGGCCGGCGAACCGTCGCTCGCGACGAACTCGATCGCGACCGACGGCGGCGTCGTCGTCGCTTCGGCGCGCGCCGCGAGTTCGACGTACAGCGGCGCGCCCGGTGCGACGGCGACGGTCTGCGTCAGCTCGACGTTCTGCGTGCCGGGATTGCTTAGCCGCGTCACGCCGCTCGCGTTGCGCGTCACGCCGAAGGTTGCGCGCGCGGCCGCGGGCGCCACCGACCACCCCGAGGGCAACCCGTCGGTGCCGATCTGCTGGAGATCGCCGTTCGTCACCGCGTCGGTGCTGCCCATCAGCGAGACCGAACCCAGTGCGATAACCATGCCCGGCGCGGCGCGGAAGCGCACTTCGGCCTGCGTCGCGCCGGGCGGCGCCTGCAGCGGCGCGCGCCGGCGCGCCGCCGCAGTCGAACGCGTCTGCGCGATCGGGAACGAGTCGGTGCGCACAACGCCGCACGCGCCGTCGAGCCAGAAGACTTCCGCGACGGCGTCGCCCGCCGCGCTCGAAACGAACGCCGAACGTTCTACGACCGCTGCGGCGTCGGCGGAGAAGCTGAACACGTAGCCGCAGCTTCCGACGGGGACGACCTGCGAGATGCTCGCGCTGCTCGCGTCGAGCCCGCCGCTTTCCGGGTCGCCGAGCACGACCGTCGGTGGATCGCCGCGTTGCGGCGCGAGTTGCACGTTGCCACTCGCGGTCCAGTCCGCCGGCGTCAGCGTGCCGACCGGGATCGACGCGAGCCTCGCCCCCGTGCCGTCGGCGACGTAGAGGCGGCTGCCGGACGCCGTTACGCCGAGCGCCACCGGGGCAGTCGTCGGGGGCGGTACCGTGAACGGCGTCGGCGGTCCGGTGAACGGCGTCGGCGGTCCGGTGAACGCGAGGCGCGCGAGGTCGATGACCGCGATCGACTGCGCAACCGGGGTGCGGGTGAGGACGTATGCGCGCGCGCCGTCAGGCGAGACCGCCACCGCTTGCGGCGTGCCGGACGGGATGGCGAGCGAGCGCAGGACCGACGCCGAGGCGGCGTCGATGACAAATGCCGTCGGCCCGCTCGCGTCGAGCACGATGACGCGCCGGCCGTCCGGCGTGACGGCGAGCCCGACGAGATTCGTGCCGAGCGGGAGCGATGTTTGGACGGCAAGCGACGGCGCCGCGAGCACGAGCAGCGAACCCATCGTCTGCGCGTCCAGCACGTAGAGCAGTGTCCCGTCCGGCGAGACCGCGAGCCCGCGCGGGTTCGCGGACGCGGTCGCCGCCGTGCTCAGCGTTTGCTGCGTCGCCGCTGCGGTGGCGAGTGCGTCGGTCGCGAGCGCCGCGACGCTGCTCGCCGACGCGACGTACAGATATGCGCCGTCCGGTCCGACCGCGCCGAACGCGCCGGGGCTGAAAGACTTGGTGGCGACCGCGCCGAGATCGGTGCGCGAAGCAACGTCGATGACGTGTACGTCGCTTGCCGTGCCGACGTAGACGCGTGCGCCGTCGGGGCTCGCCGCAGCGAACAGCGGGACGCCCCCCACCAGCGTGATCGGCGCGCCGGCGAGCGCGTCGCGCAGCACGTCGACGATGACGAGCTGCGGCTGCGACGCAACGCCGGCGCCGGCGTACGCGAGTTGGCCGTCGGGCGAGAACGCCAGCGCGCCGGTCGCATTCGTCCCGATGAAGACGCGCGCCGCGCCGAGATCGCTGCCGAGCTGCAGCCACTGCCGGAAATCGCCGTTGGCGATGTGCTCCGCTTGTGAGCACGGCTGCGGCGCCGCGTGCGCAAGATAGTGGTTGAACGCGTCGGCGAGCTCGGGCAGATCGAGCGCGAAGTCGATGCGGTTCAGCGGCTGATAGCGGTCGAGCTTGACCCGCGCCGCACCCTCGCCGCTCCCCACCTGCACCTCGATCGGAACCTGGTAGCGCGCGGGCTGATAGCGGAAGCGGAACAGCGAGGTCAGCGTCAGCGGCTGCGTCGTCGCCCGCCACGACAGTCCGCCGTCGGTGGTCTGCTGCATCACCGGCAGCGGTTTCGCGGTCTTTGCCTGCACCGCGAGCGCCGCCGCGTTCCACGTCACCTGACCGTCGTAGCTTTGCAGCACGAGCCAGTAGCGCGTCGCCAGACCGTCGCTGGCGAAGTGGAACTCCTTGGGCAGCGGGACGCTGACCCAGGTGGGCGCCGGCGACGGGCTGCTCTGCAGCGGAAACGCGACGGCACCGCCGATCAGCGAGTTGCCGTCCGGCTTGCCGTCGAGATCGGCGCGCAGATCGAGCGCGAGGTTCGCCGTGCGCGTGATGCCGGTCAGCGACAGGTCGATCGCGACCGCCGAGACCGGAGTGTCGACCTCGATGATCTGCGCCAGCGAGAGCGCCGGCGAGATCGTCGCGCCGCCGCCGGCGGCGACCTCGCCGGTCGGTGCGCCGTAGCCTTCGACGATCCGCGTCTCGGCGAACGAGCCGGAGACGCGCGCGGTCGTCGCGCCGGGGACGACGCGCGCGTCGGCCGGCAGCGTGGCGCTGAGCTGCTGCGGCGCGTTCGCGACCGTTCCGACGTCGAACGGCAGCGTCGTCTCGGGCAGCCCGTTCGGCGTCGCTATCACGGTGTTCAGGTAGGCGATGTCGAGCGCGACCGAAAGACGCGCGAGCGTATCGGAATGCACGACGAACGGGACGAGGTAGTAACCGTTCTCGACCGCCGCCGTGGCGAGAAACGCCTGCAGCAGCGCGGCGAAATCCGGCGAGGTGTCGGGCGCGGCCAGCTCGCCCGGGCGCGCCCAGAACGGCGCCATCTTGCCCAAGCGCACGGTCAGGTTCGCGGGCGTCGAGCGGATCGTCACCGTGCTCGTGGTCGGCGCGAAGTTGCCGGCCTTCGCGGTGAGCTTGAATTTGGAGACGGTGAGACCCGGCAGCGTTCCGTCGGTGACCGTGAACGCAGTGAGATCCGACGGCGTGAGGATCGCCCCTTTTTCGTTGATCTGCACGTAGACGCCGCCCAGATCGACCTGCAGGTCCGCGTCGGTGAGGTTCGTTCCGGTCATCGCCGCGAGCGTGCGGCGTTTGTGAAAGTCGATCTCGACGAACGTTCCGGCGCCGCCGTTGACCGGGATCTTCGTCGCGCCCAGCGTGCGCGCCGCGTCGGTTGGATCGGCGAAGTCGATCCGCTCCTCGAACAGCGTGCCGGTCGGGCCGGCGACGGGCGCGACGGTGAGTCGTGCGCGCGTGACGCGCGCGCCGGCGGGGACGCTGCGCAGCAGCAGCGTCGTCTCGCCCTCGAATGCACGCCGGCTCCCGTCGTAGCCGTCGCTCGGATCCATGCAGCCCTCGCCCTACGCTTCGGCGATCATACCTTCATGATCACCATGACGACGAGCTCCGTCTTGAGCGCGTCGGGGACGTTCGGCTGCGGCACCGGATCGTTGATCAGCCCGAGCGCAACGGTGTTGTAGTCGAGCTGGATGACCTCGACCTGCGTGGGCGCCGGAATCGCGAACGGCGAGAGCGTGCCAGCCTTGGCGCCCGCGGCCGCAGTGGTCGTGCTGACGTTCGAGAGGGTGGTCGTACCGGGATCCTGCGCCGGGTAGTTGATCGTCTTGCGCGGCAGCATCTTGAACCAGATGTGGTCCCAGTCGCCGCGGTCCTTGAGGTCCTTGATCGTGCGCAGCTCGCCGCAGCACTTCTCGAACCAGAACGAGTGGCAGTACTGCGCCGGGTCGAAGGTGTCGTTCGGGCTGCCGAACAGCGCCGTCCAGAACGAGGTCACCAGCTCATCGATCGTCGTCCCGTCCTTGCTGGTATCGACGTTGAACTCGCTGAGTATGTCCTTGAACGGGATGCGGTACTGCGGTAGCCGCTGGTCCTCGATCGTCACCGTGATGACCGACGTCGACGGGGTCGAAACCCCGTTCGCGCCCGTCGTCGTGATCGTCTGGTTGCCGCGGATCACCTTCTCGCTCTCGTGGTAGAGGAAGAAGTTGACGTACTCGACGATCGCGTCAGCCGCGGTCTCGCCCTGGGCGCAGACGACTTGCATGTAGTCGAGCTGATAGACGTCGACGACCGGCTCCGCGCCGAGGTTGTGCTTGATCACCGTCGGCGAGCCGACCTTGAGGCGGTTGAACGTGCGCATGTATCCGGTTCGTCCTGGAAGCATAGCCTTCACTTTCTCGAGGATCTGGTTCGTGAGCTGGTCGACGTTCAGGCCGTCGACCGTGCCGGCGTCGTCGGCGTGCTTGACCGTCGTGATCCCGCCGATCGAGGTTTGGATTTGCTGCGCGATGTCTTTCTTGACGTCTTCCTGGACGGTGTTGAAGAGGTCGGCGGTGATCAGATCGCCCGGATTCACTTCGACGTACGGCGTCGCGTCGGTTGGCATGGCTGTTCTCCTGTTTGGTTACGATAAGACCGGTTGCGCGCGGTCGCGCGAAACGTCGGCCCGCACGCCGGCCGCTTTCGCTTGCAGCACGCCGACCGGGCGAGGGGTGAGGATCTGAGCGGTGAGCGCGGGGAGCGGATCGTCGCTCGGCGCGATGATGCGCCCGGCGAGCGCGGTGATGCGGCCGTTCTCGAAGCGTGCGCCGTCGAAACCGACGGTCACGTCGAAGCGCGCGGGGCCGGCGTTGCGCGCGGTGACCGCGATCGCGTTGCCCCAGGTGCCGTTGCTGACGGCGGTGAGCCGGTAGTAACCGGCGACGCCCTTCTCGGTGAGGTAGAGCTGCGCCGGCGCGGTCGCCGTGCCGTTTGCGAGAAACCGCTCGCGCGGCTGCTGGAACGGCATGACGTAGCCTTCGAACCCGATCGGCACGACGTCGACGTGGTCGACCGTGACCAGCGCGCTGTTCACCCGCTTCGGGAAGCTATCCGGGTCGGCCGGCGGATCGAACACGACGCCGTCGTACGTCTCCGGCGCGGCGCCGGCCGTCGCGAACCGCCCGCGGTCGAAGCGCGCGCCGAACTCGTCGGGGAGGTCGGCGGGCAAATTGACGGTGAACGCGCCGGGCGCGAAGTGGCGGTAGCGCGCGCGCGCGAGGAGCGGCGGCTCGGGGAGCGGGGGCGCGCCGGCGAAGAGCGTCTGCATGGTGCGCGGCGGCGTCGTGCGCGAGAACATGCTTATGTCGAAGATCCCGTACTCGCGGCACGTCCCGCCGGCAAACGTTGCTTCGTCGAAGCGCGCACGGTCGAAGCGCGCGCCCTCGCAGTCGAGGTAGATCCAGCTCGACGTGCCGACCGGCAGGTGCAGCACCGCACCTTTGTCGGTCTCGAGCGCGCGCACGAGCAGCGAGCTCTGCGCGATGCGCGCTGCCAGCGACGGTGCGGCGACATCGGCTCCCGCGCCGATCGCGACCGCGGCGTACGTCTCGGTGCTCGGCGGCGCGTCGTCGGGCGAGTACGCGAGCGCGATGTCGAAGAGCCGGACGACGCTGCTCGCGACGAGCACCGGCGGCTGCGCCGGCTCTTCGAACAGCGATCCGGTGACGGCGACGACGGAGCCGCCGTACGGTTCGATCGCAAGCGCGGCATCGTGCGCGCGCACCTCGGCGACGACCGCGTTCGCCGCATCGACGAGCTGGAAGCCGCCGGCGGCGGCGACGAGCCGGCCGACGGCGCGCACGCCGCTGCCGGCCGGTGCCGGCGCGGCGAACGCGCTCGTCTCGGCGACGCGAACCGTGATCCCCGAGCGTTGCCCGAGCGCGCGCAGCTGGGAGGTGAACGGTGCAAGCGCGTCGTCGAGCACGAGCGCTTCGCCGGATTGCACGCGGCGCAGATGCCGCGCGCCGGCGAACGGCACGAACGCGTGCTCGCCGATTGGCGCGGCGATCACTGCGCGCGGCGGGACCGCGACGAGCGTGCCGTCGCCGCGGCGCCGCTCGGCGAGGAGTCCGGCGGGTTGCGCCGGCGCGATGCGGATCGACTCGTCGAGTCCGATCGTCGTCGCCAGCCGCAGCCGCAGCCCGGTGGCCAGATCGACCAGCTCGACGCCTTCGGCACCGGACGGCGCGCGCAGCGTCAGCTCGAGCGTGCTCGCGAGCGCGCCGGCGTTCTTCACGCTCAGCCGCTCGCTGTAGCGCAGCGACTGCTCCGGCTCGTCGCGCCACTCCGGCGGGTACTCGATCACCTCGATCGCGCGCACCGGCCGCAGCTCGACGCTGCTGCTCTCGCCGCTCGTCGGCGAGGTCAGCTGCAGCCGCTCGTCGGCGGTCGCTGCGGCGAGCCGGGGCACTACCGCATTGATCTTCGTGATGACCTCTGCGAGCGCAGTGCGGTCGGGCGCGGTGCCGGCGACGTCGATCTCGACCGGCGTACCGCCGTCGACGGCGAGCTGCAGGACGCTCTGCTCGGCGAGGTTCACCGGCGCGAGCAGATCGACCGTGCCGGTCAGCGCCGCCGCCGCGGCCACTTCGCGACCATCGACGAACAGCCGCGCGGTGCTGCCGTCGTAGGTCGCGGCAACCGCATACCAGCGCCGCGACTGCAAAACCGCGCCGCTCGCGAGTGGCGGCGCAGAGCCGAGCGCGACGGCGAGTTTGTCATCTGCCAGGAGCACGCCATGCCAGGCCGTGCGCTCGACGTCGCCAACCGCGGCGACGATGCGCTCTGCCGGATGATGCCGCGCGATGAAGAGCCAACCGCTCAATGACCAGGCGGCCCGTGGCATCAACGCCGCGGCGTTTGCGGCAAGCGGCCGGGCGATGCCGACGCTGCCCTCGAGAAATGTGGCGTTATAGGGACCCGAGCCGTCCGTGGCTGTAATGACTGCAGGCGCCGCTGAGGCTGCGACGACGGCACAACACGTCGCGCACAGCGCGCGCCACAGCGCCACCCGTCGGTCCGGCATCTTATTGTCCCCCCTCGGTTGCGCTTCATCCGCTCACAGGCTGCAGATGACATCGCTGATAAATCATATTAAATTGATTTAAGAATT
>Ga0208078_1000071_pt1 | contig 30241 bp, 28 predicted proteins | sample NGESurdeep072012_3_FD_184468 | JGI IMG/M metagenome (GOLD analysis project Ga0208078, IMG submission 184468) | Arctic peat soil microbial communities from Barrow, Alaska - NGEE Surface sample 53-2 deep-072012 (SPAdes) | ecosystem: Environmental > Terrestrial > Soil > Wetlands > Peat ...
CACCATCTCGAGTCAGGTTAATGACCCCGTCGTCGGAGCCGGTCCAGATGGTGTTCACGTTCCGGAACGACGGCGCGACGGCGTAGATGACTCCGCGATTCTTCGCGCGCGAGAGATCTCCGTTGGTAAAGATGCCGTAACCAGGAGGCACGTCGTAGTTCTGCCGCGTCAGATCAGGACTGATGACGTCCCAGCTGTGCCCGCCGTTCGTCGTCTTGAACAGGACATTGCCAGCGTAGTAAAGCGTGTGTGGATCCACAGTGGAGAAAATCACCGGCGCGGTACGAAGAAACCTGTACTTGCCGGAACCCACAGCTTCCGGGCTTATGTTCTGGACCTCTCTCGAGCGCTGATCGAAGCGCGTGATCTTCCCGCCGTAAATGATGTTGGGATCGAGCGGATCGGGAGCCACATAACCGTATTCCTCGACTCCCACCGAATTCCATTCGCGGAATGTGATCGCGCCGTAGTCCCCTCGGCTCATCGTTCCTATGGAGCCGCTCTCCTGCTGGCCGCCGTAGACCCAGTACGGAATTCGATTGTCCGTGATCACGTGGTAGAATTGCGCGGTGGGCTGGTTGTACCACGAGCTCCAGGTTTGCCCGCCGTTCACGGTGATCGTCGCGCCCTGATCGGCCGCGATGATCATGATCTCCGGGTTGTCGGGATTGATCCAGATCCGGTGATAGTCGTCACCGCCGGGCGCACCCTTGATCGCCGTCCACGTAGCTCCGCCATCGGATGAGCGGTACGTCGAAGTATTCGCGGAGTACACGACATCGGGATTTCGCGGATCGACCTTCACCTCCGCGAAGTCCGACGCGCGGTCCCAGACTCGAACCTCGTCGTTGGTGCGTCTCCATGTCTCGCCGGCGTCATCCGAGCGGTAGATGCCGCCAAGCGTTGGCGCCTCGACGGTCGCGTACATTCGCCGCGGATCGCTGGGGGCAATCGTGAAGCCGATTCTGCCAAGACCCTGCTCCGCGGACGGAAATCCTTTTCCGATCTGGCGCCACGTCGTTCCGCCGTCGGCAGATTTGAACAGGCCACTCAGGGGGCCGTTCCACGATGCGTTCTCCCACGGCCCCTGCCTTCCCGCCCAGAGCGCCGCGTAGACTATCTGCGGATTCGACGGATCGAACCCGACCTGGGCCGCGCCGGTGTTCTCGTCCTTGTAGAGGACCCGCTCGAACGACTCTCCACCGTTGGTCGATCGATAAACCCCGCGCTCCGTGTTAGGGCCGTACGGGTGGCCGAGCACACCGACGAAGATTTTGTTCTCGTCACGCGGGTCGACGATGACTGAGCCAATCTGCTGCCCATCGCGCAGTCCCAGGTGGCGCCAGGTCTTGCCGGCATCGACCGACTTGTAGATGCCGTCACCACTCGAGAGATCGGGCCGCTGAACTCCCTCGCCGCTCCCGACATAGAGCACGTTCGGGTTTGAAGGCGCGACAGCGACATCGCCGATCGATCCCGTCGGTTGCTCGTCGAAGATCGGTGTCCACACGCGCCCGGCATCGGTGGTCTTCCACACGCCGCCGTTGTTCACCCCGATGTAAAAGACGTTCGGTTGCCCTCGAACTCCGGTGGCGCCGATTGTACGCCCGCCGCGAAAGGGTCCGATCATGCGCCACTCGAGACTCGAGTAGAGGGAAGGATCGAGTTTCTGCGCGCGCAGCTCGATCGAGGAAGACGAGATCGCGACGAGCGCGAGCAGGGCGGCTTTCTTTGGCGTATGCACGATTTCTGGCTCGGTGAAATGGAGCTGGTCGCTAGATCGCCCAAGAAAATGCAGAGCGATGACAGCGCGGGCCAGCAGGCGCATTTCACGTGGCCGAACGGAAAAGACCGCCCGAAACTCCTCCGGGGGAGCGAAAAAGTTCCCTGGACGACGTCCCAAAATCATGCTCAAAGTGGAACGGCATTTGAATTAACTACCCGTATTGGAAGACCGGCCAAAACACGCAACCTCAGCCGTTAAATGACCATATATCGCAAGACTTTAGCTGTCGTCACTCTTCTGACCGGATTGATCGGTGCCCGCACGGTTTCTGCCCAGATCGAGCTTCCACGAACCGCGCCTACAGCCGGTAGGGACACGAGCGTCGAGGCGCCTCGGACTCCTGAAGCGCCCCTTACGCTTCGCGCAGACCTGGGCGCGCGAATCCTGATCGTTCAGCGCGGAGACAGCACGCTCAAGACGTACGCAGTCGCCGTCGGACTGGACAGATATCCGACGCCGGTTGGCACCTTCATGATCAGTAGGATCGTCTGGAATCCCAGCTGGCGACCGCCACCGGGTGCTGACTGGGCGAAGGGAAAGACTGCCACAGGCCCGGGGGATCCGAAAAATCCGATGAAGGTGGTGAAGATCTTTTTCCAGGATCCCGATTACTACATTCACGGGACTGGCGACGTCGAGAGCCTCGGCTCCGCCGCGTCACATGGATGCTTGCGAATGGATCCAAGCGAAGTCGCCGACCTGGCCAAGCTCATTATGGAACACGGCGGACAGCCACGCGACGAAAGCTGGTTCTGGCGAATACTGCATTCGCGCCGAGAAGAGAAGATTATTTATCTCGACAACCCTGTCTCGCTGACGATCGCCTACTGAGGCGCAATTCTTTCCAGCTCCAGAAAGAAAGGGCCGGCCGCGCGCCGGCCTTTCTTCACCCGCTGATACGAGTCACGCCGAGCGCGGCAGACTCCTTCGCGTCGCGAGGAGTCCCGCCAGCGCGCCAGCAATGATCTTGAGCGTCGAGGCGAGCAGGTATCCCGCAGGCACCCCTTGATGACCGGCGATCGAACCGCCAACCGAGAGCGCGATGGCCGCAACCGCCGCCACGATTCCGTGTGCGATGAAGCGGATCGAGAGGTGACGCATCAACCGCTGCGCGAAGATAAAAGTGTAGAGCGTACCGCCGACAATGCCGACTGCTCCTCCGACGCGAGCATTGAACGCGGCGTAGTCCGCGTCCGCCAAGCCGCGCGAAAAGACATATCGGTATAGCATCGTCACCGCGATAATCGTGACGATCGTCGATATCTCCGCGAGCAATCCGTAACCGATGGCGCGGAGCCAGCGATCGCCCCGCGCCGGAATTTCGGACGACGTCAACTATTTCACCGTGAACGGTGCTGCGTATTCCTTGTCGTCCCACGAAAAGCGCAGCACGCCTCCGGACCCCTGCGGAACTACTCCGATCACGAATTGATCGACCGGCGGCGACACCTGCTTCGTAGTAAGCGCGACGCGCGCAAAATCCTTGTCGGCGTGATAGTCGGTGCCCCACTGACCCGTCTCGCTATTGAAGATCAGCTGCGCGCCGGTCGGCGTCGGGAGCGTCCAGAGCGTGTATTTGCCAGCCGGCACCGCCGTGCTCCCGAATACGAGATCCTTGTCGGTCGAGAAAACCGTCGCCGCGTTGGCACCGGTGCGCCACACCTGATTCCACGGAACGACGTTGCCGAAGATCACGCGGCCGCGCTTGAGCGGGCGGCTATAGGCCACCGCCAGGTTCGCTCCGCTGATGGTCGCTCTGACCGTGTCGGGCGGAGACATCTGTCCCATCTGGCCGCCCCTCGCGACCTCGGTCGCGGCCCAGCCCTTCACCACGTTGTCCACGTCGAGACTGGGCACGCGCTGCGCAACGGTTTTGATCGTAGTCGCTCTGGAATCGACTCCGTTGATTCGGCCCCGCGAGTCTACCTGCGCCACCTCTATCCAGCCCGGGAAGAAAGTGCTCCTGAACGCTACGGAGTCTGCCCCGCGCCGACGCAGGATGATGGAGGGAGTTGGTCCAGGACCCGGAGCGATGAGCGCAAAGGCCGCGCTGTCGCCTCCGAGCTTCGAGGATGAGAGCAGCTGCTCATAAACGCCGTATGACGTCGGCTCCACACCGAGCGTCGGTGCCACCCCGCCGTGAAACGCCTTCCTTCCGCTGACCGAGGTATCGGTCGTCCCATTACGCTCCACATTGATCACGGCGAGCGTGTCGCCGAATTGCATGACGATCCGGGTCACGGGAGCAGCCGTCGGGTCAGTGTTTGGTCTCCGCGCGGAGGCAGTCATCGCCTTGATCTCTCCACGGGGGCCGAGGTCGGCGACGTAATGGATGGTGCGCACACGCGGATACCGGAGCACGAGATCGCCTTCCAGCTTGTCGTTCGAGCGCGTGTATCGCTCTACTGCGACGGTATCGGTTCCAAGGCGCGTGATGATGTACGCAGTGGCGGGCGCCTGCGCGGAGAGTGGACCCGCCGCGAGAATGACGAATGCTACTGATGCGATCCTGGTTGACATGAGGGCATCCTGCTGTAAGAACGTGAGCTATGAATTGCCGCGTCGTAGATAGTGCAGCCCGGCACGCGCGAGTGCAACACTCAGACGGTCGCCCCCACGTCGGTGCTTTCCGTCTCGGCATAACTATCGGAAGCATACGCCGCGGCGTGGTCAAGCGCGGCCGCCAGATCAGCCACGAGGTCGTCGGCGTGCTCGATTCCGACCGATAGCCGCAACAGAGAACTCTCGATGCCAGCCGTCGCGCGGGCCGTCTCATCCATTGACGCGTGCGTCATCGTCGCTGGATGCGCGACCAGACTCTCAACACCTCCCAGCGATTCTGCCAGCGTGAAGCACTGGAGTGCGTTGACGAACCGCTCGACGCCATCGATTCCGCCGTTTACTTCGAAGCTCACCATTGCGCCGAAGCCGCTCTGCTGAGACGCGGCAACACTGTGTCCAGGATGAGAGCTGAGCCCCGGATAGTAGACACGCCTTACCGCGTGGTGGCCGCACAACAGCTCGACCACGCGCGCGGCGTTCTCGCAGTGGACGCGCATCCGCGCATGAAGTGTCCGAACTCCGCGCAGAGTGAGAAAACTGTCGAAGGGAGCGCCTGTGATTCCCAGGCAGTTGGCCCACCAGGCCAGCTCCTCGACCAGCGCCGCGTCCGATGCTACCACCGCGCCACCGACGACGTCGCTGTGTCCGTTGAGGTACTTAGTGGTCGAGTGGACTACGAGGTCCGCGCCGAAGTCGATCGGGCGCTGCAGCACCGGTGAGAGGAAGGTGTTGTCCACGGCCACAATTGCTCCAGCTTCGTGCCCCGCCTCGATGACCCGAGCCAGATTCGTCACCCTCAGCAGCGGATTGCTCGGCGTTTCAATCCACAGAAGTTTTGGCCGACGCGACTTTACCGTCTCCACGGCGGTCTCACCGGTGAGATCGACGAACGCAACGTCAAAATGCCCGCGGGCAGCGAGCGAGCGCAGAATGCGATGCGTTCCGCCATAGCAGTCGTGAGCGGCGAGAATGAGATCTCCGGGGCGGACCAGCTGCAGCACCAGAGCCACCGCCGACATTCCGGTGCTCGTCACGACCGCTCCCTCTCCATCCTCGAGCTCGGCGAGGGCGTTGGCGAGGTACTCGCGCGTCGGATTGCCCGTGCGCGTGTAGTCGTAGAGCCTCTTCTTTCCGAACCCTTCGAAGGCGAATGTCGAAGAGAGATGAATTGGAGGCACAACCGCGCCATGGTGCAGGTCGGTCGCTATGCCCGCGCGTACCGCGCGCGTTGCGGGCTGCTGCGGAGGACGCAACGATGAATGTCTGACCTCGTCCGTCATGACACCACCTCCACTCCGATTCGAAGCAGCTCGTTGATGAATGGAGCAACGCGAGAGGAATCGCCGAGGAACGCGTCGTGGCCGTGAGATGAGTCGAGCTCGACGAGCTGGCTCGGACCGCCCAGCCTTCGCGCGAGCTCGCGACTCTGCGCGACTGGCACCAGCCGGTCGCTACTAATCGCAATCACGGTCGCCGGGACGGTGACATCCTCGGGGCGGATCTTGTGAAGGTCTAGCGAGAGCGAGAGAGCGTTGTACCGCTCGGACGTCCATTGTTCGGCGAACCGTTCGCCGCGCGTTCTCAGGTAATCACCGATGCGATCCTCGACAAGCCGCGAATCGTTCCGATCACATCCCGCGAGGCGCTCCTCGAAGTGCAGCGGAGTCAGATAGCTCGTCATCGCAATGCCGCGCGCGATCGCCAATCCGTCGCGCTCCCGACCCACCGCGCTTCCAAGGGCGACAACGCGGCGCTGAAGGTGACGGAGCGCCGTCGCGATGGGATCGCTCTCGTGCGCCGCACTGATCACGATCAGACGCCCTGCTCGCCCCGCGAATCCGACGCCGAAGGCGAGCGCGACCATCCCTCCATAGGATGCGCCTACGACTGCATGCAGGCTGCGAACGCCGGCCTGGTCGAGCGCCGCAGCAAGGGCTTCAGCCTGATCGGCGGTCGTAACCGATTCCGTGCTTTTCCCGCTCGTGACATAGTCGATGCCAAGGACCCGGAACTGTCGAGTGTCGATTGCGCGGCCCTCGCCAACCACATCCTCCCACCACCCTGAAGACGGATCCGAAGCGGACGACGTGACGTGTTTCGACGCGGAGATACCGCCGAGTACAGCGATGACAGGCGCTCCACGAGGTCCAACGATCTCATAGTGGGCCGACGGCGCATCAAACCCGCCCAGACCGCGCGAAGGTGCGGGCGTCGACGCGATGCTCGGGTCGCTCGGTGAGACCAGCGCAATGGCGGTCATTGGAGCACCTCCGCTTCCTTGCAAGTCTCGTATCGAGCAACCGAAGGCGCCGCGCTCACCGAATCCAGCGCGGCAATCAGTCGCTGCGCGGATTTCCAGGATGCTGGAGCGGTAATCAGCGCCGCATCGGGCCCATCGCTGGCGCAGCGCTCGGAACGAACCCCGACCGCCGTTGAAGTTCGTTGCAGTGCAACTGCATCGAGGTGGGCCCCGACGAGCCAACGATGTTCACGCGGGTCGGCGACGGAGAGGAACTGTGTGGCACCTGGCCCCCGATCGTTGGGGGGCGGCGAGACCCGGAGCAAATCACCCAACAGCGCCGCGGCAGTTGGAGGCCCGCCGGCACCCGGGCCGGATACGCTCAGCGGCGAGCGCCAGCCAAGATCTACTTCGACTCGGTTTTCCTCGAGAACTGTTCGCCCGAACGCGCTCTCCGAATGAACGATCACGGGCTCGACTGAAGCCGTTACACGGTCTCCTGGAAGCCGGGTACACTCGGCGATAAGGCGGAGGCGCGCGCCCGTGATCGTCGCAAATCGCACGAGGCGCTCCAGGCCCGGTACCAATGGCGTCCGGCGAACGTGGAGGTCGGCTGGGCGTATGCCAAATGCGATCCATGCGATAATGGCGAGCTTCGCCGCCGCATCCCGCCCGTCCAGATCGCGCGCGCAGTCAGCTTCGGCGAGGCCAAGCTCGCGCGCCGACGCGAGCGCGCCATCGAGGCTCGCTCCGCGCTCGAGCAGGGATATGACATAGTTCGACGTTCCGTTCAGGATTCCGCGCACAGACAGTGGCGTGGAGGCGCCGACCAGATCCCGCAGCGTCGAAATTACAGGGGCGCTTCCGCCCACCGCCGCGCCAAAATCGAGACTGGCGCCGTGCTCGCGAGCGAGCGCCGAAAGACTGTCGCCATGCGAGGCGACAAGCTCCTTGTTGGCCGTAATGACTTTCGTTCCACGCCTCAGCGCGGCAGACGCGATCGTTCGCGCTGGCTCGTTGCCGCCAACCGCCTCAATGATCACGTCGGAATCGTGGGCAAGAAAGGCTTCGATGTCGTTCGTAAAGAGCCGCGAGTCGAGGGGCAGATTGCGCTCCCGATTGAGATCACGCACCAGCACGCGTACGAGATCGAAGCGGACGCCGAAGCGGGCCGCGATTGCGGGCGCGGACTCGTGGAGAAGCCGCACGAGGCCGCCACCGACGACACCACATCCGGCGAGAGCGACCCGGATTGTTCGCGGCGTGTCGACGGAAGTCGCGGAGGTGGTGGCTGCGACTGCCCGGTGGGGTGTGAATTTCGGAAGGCCTGTGTTGCTGCGTGCGCCCGCGGAAACAATGGGAAAGTCGTGGAGCGCCGGTGGTGCGTCGATCTCGAGCTGCTGGGGAGTCATGGCGATTCTGGTTGATGGACTCCGCGGATAAAGCAGAACGCCCGTGGCTATGTGGCCGCGGGCGTTCCTCGCTTTTTAGCATTTATTTAACGTGGCTGCAATACGCGGCAAATTACCACAGGGTCTTCAATTGTTCTGGGATAATATGGCGATCAGGCGATCGCGTCAAGGGCGCACATCTCTCACAAAAAAAAACGGGAGCCGCCAGGTAGCGACTCCCGCTTGAACTCTTGCCGGGTGAGAGGCTAGTACATCCCGCCCATACCGCCCGGATTGCCACCGCCCTGAGCACCAGCTCCAGCCGGCTCCTTCTTCTCTACGATCAATGCTTCGGTCGTGAGCAGAAGTCCCGCGATCGACGCCGCATTCTGCAACGCGGTGCGGGTGACCTTGGTCGGGTCGATGACGCCCGCCGCGACCAGATCCTCGTACTCGTCGGTGAGCGCGTTGTAGCCGTAGGCGTTGTCCTTCGACTGGCGAATCTTCTCGACTACGATCGAGCCTTCACCACCAGCGTTCTGGACGATGATCCGCATCGGCTCCTCGATCGCCTTACGGACAATCTCTACACCGATCTGCTCGTCGCTGTCCGCGAGCTTGAGTGTCTTGAGCGCCTTCTGCGCGCGAATGAGCGCGACGCCACCGCCGGGGACGATTCCCTCTTCCACGGCCGCTCTCGTGGCATGCAGGGCGTCCTCAACTCTTGCCTTCTTCTCCTTCATCTCGCTCTCGGTAGGCGCACCGACGTTGATCACCGCCACACCGCCGGCGATCTTGGCCAGACGCTCCTGAAGCTTCTCACGGTCGTAATCGGAAGTCGTCTTCTCGATCGCTGCCTTGAGCTCCTTGATGCGTCCCTTGATCTTGTCCTCGTCGCCCTGACCATCGATGATCGTGGTGGTCTCCTTGTCGACGACGATACGCTTAGCGCGACCGAGATCGGTCACGACAGCGTTCTCGAGCTTGAATCCGACTTCCTCGGAGATCACCTGGCCGCCGGTAAGGACAGCGATGTCCTCGAGCATTGCCTTGCGACGATCGCCGAATCCGGGAGCCTTGACGGCTGACACGCGGAGCGTGCCACGGAGCTTGTTGACGACCAGAGTCGCCAGCGCCTCACCCTCGATGTCCTCGGCGATGATGAGCAGCGGCTTGCCCAACTGCGCGACCTTCTCGAGAATCGGAAGAAGATCCTTCATCGAGGAAATCTTTTTGTCGTGAATGAGAATCAGAGCATCCTCGAGGGCTGCTTCCATCTTCTCGGGATCCGTGACGAAGTACGGCGAGAGGTAGCCGCGGTCGAACTGCATTCCCTCGACCGTCTCCAGCGTCGTCTCGAGGCCCTTCGCCTCTTCAACGGTGATGACGCCGTCCTTGCCGACCTTCTCCATCGCTTCGGCGATCAGGTCACCGATTTCCTTGTCATTGTTTGCAGATATTGACCCGACTTGAGCTATTTCCTTCTTGCCCTTGGTCGGGACGCTCATCTTCTTGAGCTCCTCGACGACCGCGGTGACGGCTGAATCGATGCCGCGCTTGAGCGCCATCGGGTTGACGCCAGCGGTGACGTTCTTGAGGCCTTCGCGGAAAATCGCCTGGGCCAATACCGTTGCCGTCGTGGTACCGTCTCCAGCGAGGTCGCTGGTCTTGGTCGCGACTTCCTTCACCATCTGCGCGCCCATGTTCTCGAGGGGATCCGAGAGCTCGATTTCCTTGGCGACGGTCACTCCGTCCTTGGTGACGGTCGGCGCACCGAACTTCTTGTCGATGACGACGTTCCGGCCCTTCGGGCCAAGCGTGACCTTGACCGCCTCCGCGAGCTGATCGACGCCGCGCTTGAGAGCCGCGCGTGCTTCGGTGTTGAAGTGTAGTTCCTTGGCTGCCATATGATTCGCTCTTTGGTGTCTGGTTTAGTTCACAACCGCGAGCACATCAGACTCGCGAAGGATCAGATACTGTTCGGTGTTGATCGTAACTTCGGTACCGCTGTACTTGCCGTAGAGAACCTTGTCTCCGACTTTGACTTCCATCGGAACGCGGACGTTCTTCTCATAGCGGCCGGGACCAACCGCGATGATTTCGCCCTGCTGCGGCTTTTCCTTGGCGGTGTCGGGAATAAAGAGCCCGCCGCGCATCTGCTCCGTGTCCTCAAGCGCCTTGACGACGACGCGATCTGCCAGGGGAGCAACCTTCGTGTTGGTTTGCGTTTTTGTAGCCATAGTTAGCTGTCCTTCTGCTGGAAAAAGTGGCTTGTGGTGGGAAAGCTCTGCCGTTAGCACTCGACCATGGTGAGTGCTAAGGCCTCAACTTAATGGGTCCGGGAGGGGTCAGTCAACCCGGAAAAATCCCGGCCGCGAGCCGGGTGTTTCCCGACCCTCAGCTAAGCAGCTCGAAGCCGAGTCGGATCCCTTTCAGGGTCAAAAACGGGTCAACCAGCTCCAGCTCAGCTGAATGCGGTCGGATCGTTTCCGCCATCCCCCCGGTCGCGATCACGATCGGGTGCTTCTTACCAGGCCATTCCTTCTTGATCCGGCGGACTATCCCGTCAATCGAGTCCACCGCCCCATAGAGAACGCCGGCCCGGATGCATTCGTCCGTGCGGCGCGCGATCACCTTCCTGGGCGGGACAATGTCAGTTGCCGGAAGCTGCGCCGTGCGCCGGAACAACGTGTCAGCCGAGATCATGATCCCGGGCTGAATGACGCCCCCGAGGAAGGTCCCATCAGCGGTGATGCAGTCGTAGGTCGTGGCGGTCCCCAGATCGACGACGACAGCATCCTTCCTGTAAATCCGGCTGGCGGCGAGGGTGTTCGCGATCCGATCGGCCCCGACCGTAAATGGCTCTTCCACATCGAGCTTGATCGGGAGCTTTGCGCGGGCGTCGATCATGATCGGCTTGCGGCCAAAGCACATCTCGCACGCTTCGGCGAGCATCGGGGTGATGGCTGGGACGACCGAGCAAATTGCTGACCCTTGCGCACCTCCGGGCGACGCTAGCTCCGGACCAGCAATGGATCGAATCAGGAGTGCCAGTTCGTCGGCGGTCCTGGGCGGTGCGGTAGTCAGCCTCCAATGGGAGAGCAGCTCTCCCGCATTGAAGATTCCGATTGTGATCTCGGAGTTGCCTACGTCGAAGACGACGATCATTGCGGATCCTCGAGCACGAGAGAGCCGGAGCGGAACGGAGCCACGGAGTCTGCCAATGCGACGAGCAGCTCGCCAGTCGCAGTAATTCCCGCCACGCGCCCGACCGCCGGCTCGACGCACCTTCTCCCACGAGCCAGGTCGCGGGCGTCGAATTCCTCCATTTCATCGGCCTGGAGCGGACCTGTCGCCCGCGAGGCCGCGAGAACCGCGGGAATCAGGTCGCCGAGGACATCGAGCCGATCGGTTCCCGGTTCGAGGCCTGCTGCCGTTTCAACGTTCTTTGGTGCCTGCACATTCACTCCAAGGCCGATCGCTACCCACTCCACCGCCTGCTCGCGCCATCGGGCCTCTACCAGAATGCCCCCGAGCTTTCCCTGATCGATGTAAAGGTCGTTCGGCCATTTGAGGCGGATAGGCTCTGGCGCAAACCGGTCGAGCGCCTCGGCGGCCGCGAGGCCGACGCGCAAGGAGAGGACTCCGAGGCCCGAGCTGTCGGACGGGCGCTCGATCAGAGTCAGCCAGAGACCGGCGCCAGGCGACGACTGCCAACTCTTCCCGCCCCTTCCGCGACCCGCGGTCTGTTCGTTGGCGATCACGAGCGTGCCTGCGGGCGCGCCTCGAGCCGCGAGGCGATGCGCGACGTCGAGCGTCGAAGTCGTCGACTCGAGTAGCTCAACGCGCGGAAGCTCGAGCATCTGCTCGATTGCTTCGTGGGTAGCACCATCGAACCGTACCTCGCTATCCGCGCGCGTGGATCACCGCCAGGACAGCGATACCGAGCGCGACACGATAAAAGGCGAAGATGCGGTAGCTGTGCCTGCTCACAAACCGCATGAGAATCGAAATGGCGAGCCAGCCGCTGATCGCCGATGCGACGACGCCCGACATTAGCTCGTTCGTTAGCCCACCCTGTTGCAACGCTTTGGGGCCTTCCAGCACGACTGCTGCGGCAATGATCGGCATGCTCATGAGAAAGCTGAATTCCGCGGCGCTTTCACGGTCGAAGCGCAGGCCGCGCGCGGTCGTGATGGTCGACCCCGACCGCGAGACACCCGGAATCAATGCGATCACCTGGGATAGTCCGATCAGCAACGCGTCCACCCAGCGCATCTCGCCAAGTATGCGGCGCTGGTCGACCGCCTTGTCGACGGCCCAGAGGATAATTCCCATCACCATCAGCGCGATCGCGATGATCTGCGGATCTCGAAACGCGGACTCGGCCCTCGACTGAAGAACGAGCCCACCGATGGCTCCCGGAATCGTCGCGACGATGAGGTAGATCACCTTGCGCTTTTCAGGAGTCTCGACTCGCCCGGTCGTGACGATGCCGAACGCGGCCTTGATCAGGGTTAGCCACTCCATTCGGAAGTACCACAGGACGGCCAGAAGTGTCCCGAAATGGAGCGCGACGTCGAACGCCAGTCCGGGATCTTCCCAGCCGAACAGCCACGGCGCGAGAGTGAGATGCGCCGAGCTGCTGATGGGAAGAAACTCCGAGAGCCCCTGAATGATTCCGAGCGAGATCGCCTGAAGAGGAGTCATGTTGTTTTGGCGGGAAGTGATGTGCGATAGAGTGATTCGTACTTGCTGACGATGGCGTCGCGAGAAAATCGCTCGCGGGCATCGGCGGACGCCAGCTTGCTCATTTCCGACCAGCGCTTCCGATCCTGGAGAATCTCGAGGGACGCGGCGGCCATGCCCGGAATGTCGCCGACCCCACAGAGAACGCCAGTCTCGCCGTCGCGGACGACCTCTGGAAGGCCACCCGCGTCGGTGCCGATGACGGGCACTCCCGATGCGAGGGCCTCGAGCGCGCTCAAGCCGAAAGACTCGCTCTGGCTCGGAAGCAGAAAAAGATCCGCTGCCGCGAGGAGCGGCGCGATCTGATCCAGCTTTCCCAGGAACGACACCGAATCCGCGACACCGAGCATGCGCGCCTCCTCCTCGGCGGCGGGCCTATCGGGTCCGTCTCCGATCATCACCAGCACGCTGGGAAGCTCGCGATTCACCTCAGCGAAGACGCGTACAACGTCCCGCACGCGCTTGACGGTGCGAAAGTTGGAGATGTGCATGAGAATGGGTTTCGATTGGCCGACCTGCTTCTTTAGCAGGGACGGATATTTCTCGCGATTGTAGACGTCCGGGTCGATGAAGTTGTGGATCACGTCGATGGCGGGGCCGTCGCAGCCAAATGCGCGACACGTCTCCTCCTTCAGGTACTGAGAGACCGCCGTGATGCGATCCGACTTCTCGATCGAGAACTTGGTTATCGGATAGAACGAGGGATCCTGCCCGACGATCGTGATGTCCGTTCCGTGCAACGTCGTTATCACGTGAACGTCTTCGCCCGCCTCGCGCAGCATTTCGCGCGCGATCCAGGCGCTGGTGGCGTGCGGGATCGCGTAGTGACAGTGTAGCAGCTCGAGGTGATGGCTCCTCACGACTTCGTGCATCCGCACCGCCAGAGCGAGATCGTACGGTGGAAACTCGAACAGCGGATAACGGCCGACATCGACCTCGTGGAAAAAAATGCGGGGCAGAAACGATGGAAGACGGAACGGCTGACGGTAGGTGATGAAATGGACTTCGTGCCCGCGCTCCGCCAACGCGATCCCAAGCTCGGTCGCGACGGCGCCGGATCCACCGTACGTCGGGTAGCACGTAATCCCTATGTTCACTCAGCCCTTTCCCACCATTCCCGCGCGACGGCGCGGGCTCGAGAGTCATCAGGATTGACAACCGTCACAGCGGCCGGCGGCAGCTGGTGTCTGAACCACGTACGCTGGCGCTTCGCGTACTGTCGCGTCTCAATAATGATCCGCTGCCGCGCGGATGACAAATCCAGCCGGCCCTCAACGTGCTCCCGCATCACCGCGTAACCGCTCGACTTCCACGCGGGCGCGTCCGGAGGCACGCTGCGCTGGAACTCGCGAACTTCGTCCGCCCAGCCGGCCTCGAGCATCCGGTCAACGCGTGTCTCTATTCTGGACCCGAGCACGGAGCCAGGATCCACGATCAGATACGCAGCCTTCTTGCCCTCGGGTTGGATGGCCGTGGCGGCTTTGTGCTCCGCGTGTAGAGCGCTGATGCGAGAGCCCGAAAGCAGTGCCGTCTCGATCGCGCGCACCAGCTGAGTGCGGCCAAGATGCGCCCGCGCAGGGTCGAGTCCCTCGCACCAGCGGCGCAGCTCGGCGAGAGACTTTGACGCAAGCTCACTCTCCAGCTGCGAACGCTGAAGCGGATCCATGTCCGGCATGGAGAAAAGCGGGTCGGCGAGCGTTTTGATATAGAGTCCCGTTCCCCCTACGATCACCGCCTCTTCGCCCATTTTGCCTGCGCATTCGATCCATCCGCCCGCCTCTTTGGCCCATCTTGCCGCGGAGTAACGCTCGTCCGGCCTGGCGACATCTATTCCGTAGTGCGTTACGCGCTCGCGCTCTTCACCGGTTGGCTTGGCGGTTCCGATGTCGAAGCCGCAATAGATCTGCCGCGAATCCGCGCTGACGATTGCCGCGTTGTACGTCTCGCAAAGGTCCAGTGCGACAGCCGATTTGCCTGCCCCCGTCGGACCGCAGATTATGCGCAGCGGGCGTTTCCGAGTTCGCGTCGGAAACGAGAGGCTTTTTTTATCGCCTGCCAAAGCGCCGCTCTACCTCGTCCCAGGTGAGATGAACGATCGTGGAGCGGCCGTGGACGTCGTGCGCCGGCAGCGTGGTGTCCCGCAGCGCGGCGAAGAGCGAGCGCATCTCTCCCTGGGAGAGCTCCTCGCCCGCCTTGATTGCGGCCTTGCACGCGACAGTCGCGGCCAGGCGCTCGTGTTTCGCCGCGGCGCCCGCGACCCGGTCGCCCGTCAACGAATCCAGCGTCTCCCGCAAACAACGCTCGGCGTCGAAGCGCGGGTGCGGCATCGGGACAGTGTTGACGATGAGAGTGTGGCCGCCAAAACCTTCGACTTCGAAGCCCAGGCGCTCGAGATACTCGCGATTGGAATCGAACGCTTCGCCCTCGGCTGGTCCAAGGTGGAGAGTCAGCGGAAGGAGGAGCCGCTGCGCCGGCGCCGCCCCGCTCTCCAGCGTCTGCATGAACTGCTCGTAGAGAACCCGCTCGTGAGCGGAATGCTGATCGATGAGGACGAGGCCATCTTCGTGCTCGAACGCGATATAGGTGTGGCGGAGCTGGAAAAGCGGCGGAATCTGCTGCGCCGGCGGCGAGACATCTACCGTTGATACGGTGGTGGCGTATTCCGCGCCGTCAACATCTGCCGCGCTGGTGCTCCCCGCGAACAAGGGCGAGTCGTGATCGATCGGCGGACGAAGGATCTCCGAGTCGGGATTCGGCGGGATCGTGTCAGGGCGGAAAATGAAGCTCGAGCCCCGAAAGCCGAGCGACGCCGCGCTGTCCAGAGTGCCGAGAGATCGCCTCACGGCGGTTTCCACGGCGCGCTCGACATTCCATCGGTCGCGGAAGCGAACTTCCGCCTTGGAGGGATGCACGTTCACGTCGACGGCGTCAGCCGGCAGCGTGACATTGATAAAGAACGATGGCCGCACTCCAGCGACGATGGTAGAGCGGTAGGCGGCCTCGACCGCGCGTCCAATTCCGGCGTCGCGGACGGCGCGGCCATTGATCGAGAGAAAACCGCGTCTCGTCGATGTGCCGACGTCGGCCGGTCGCTGAACCAGACCGCTGGTGTGAATCGGTCCGGCGACATCATCGACGTCGAGAAGATCTTCCGCGTATCTCCCGCCCCAGATCGCGCCAAGACGCGACCGGACGCTCGACACGGGCGGTAGAGTGAGTGCGTTCTTGCCGTCGTGCGACAAATGAATGCGAACCCCCGGCTTTGTGAGCGCCAGTGCGGTCAGCGACTCTACCGCGCTTCTCCATTCCGATCGAGCGCTCCGGAGGAATTTGAGTCGCGCCGGCATGTTGTAGAACAGCTGGCTGACCGTCACCGTGGTTCCACGGCGCCGCGCGATCCGCTCGGCCGGCGAGATCTGTCCACCGAGTACTCGGGTCGACGTGCCCTCTCCGTCCGCCGCCGCCGACTGGATCTCGAACTGTGAGACCGAAGCGATGGCGGGCAGCGCCTCCCCGCGAAACCCAAAGGTGGACACTCCGACCAGGTCCGACGCTTTGGTGATCTTCGAGGTGCCGTGACGAGCGAGCGCTCGCGGTACCTCTTCACTCGCGATGCCGGTGCCATCGTCGCTTACTCGAATGAGCTTGCGTCCGCCATCCTCGAGCGAGATCTCGATGACCGTCGCACCGGCATCCATCGCGTTCTCGACGAGCTCCTTTACCACCGACGAGGGGCGCTCGACCACTTCACCGGCCGCGATCTGATCCGCGACCGAGCTCGGAAGAATTGAAATCACCGGCATGGTACTAGCGAAATTACCAATCCTTGCCCCTCGGCGGGGTCGGCACGTTCTTCATCTGCCGCTTGCCTTGCACGTCGATCTCCTTGTCCTCCGCCGCGTTGAGCACCGCTTCCGCCTGCTGGGGCGTCATTCCTGGAACCGGTTTCGGGGCGGGAGACTGGTTCTGGCTCGGTGAGGGAGAGGGACTCTTGGTCGGACCCTGACCGCCGCCACCTCCTCCTCCTCCGCCACCTCCACCGCCGCCACCGCCCTTTTTCTGCCTCAGCGCCAGCTCGTAATTCCACCGCGCGTCAGAGTCAGCGACGGCAACTTCGAGAATCTGTTTGTAGCGATAGAGCGCACTGTCCAGCGGAACGTCGGCGGAATCCTTTTTTGCGCGGCGTCCCTGTATCAGATAGTCGAGGCCGAGGTTGAAGCGCGCGCGATGGCGAACCTCGAGATCCTTTGAATCGGAAGCGCGCGTGAGAGGCGGTAGCGCGGGGGCGAGCGAGTCGCGAAGGAGAAGCCCCGTGCCCGTGTTGTAGAGCGCGATCGCCGGCTTGTCGCGCTCCGTTGGCCGGCACGATGCCGTGAGCAGGAGCATAGTCGCGGTCGTGGCCGCGGCGGCAACCGCCCTTCCCCTGCGACGCCGCGTCTGAAGGAAAGTGTCGAGGGTGAGCAGCAGGAGCGCTGCCAGCACGAACCATTGGAACTGGATCCCAAGATTCTCTCCGGATACCAGGGAACGCGGGCTGGCGTGAAGATTGTTCAGCGCAGCCCGGATTTTCCCCGCCTTGTCAGCAACGCGAGCGTCAATGAATGTCCCTTTGCCTTCGTCGGCGATCGCCTTGAGCAAAGCTGGATCGTAGTGGGTGACCACAATGTTTCCGTTTTCGTCGCGCTTCTGGGTGACGACACGGTTCTCGACGATCGGAATCGTGGATCCCTCGGGCGTCCCGAATCCCACGGTGACGATTGTGAACCCCATCTCCCGCGCACGGCGGGCCTCGCCCAGCACCTCATCGGGATTGTCGAATCCTTCGCCGTCACTCATCAGGATGATTGCCTTGTCGCCCTGGGATTTATTGAGCGCAAGAAGGTTCGTCGCCTGACGCAGCGCGCTCGCGAGCGAGCTCCCGCCCTGCCCGACGATTGACGGATCGAGGTTCTGCAAGAACAGATCGAGCGCGCTGTTGTCCACCGTGAGCGGCGTGAGGATGTAGCTCCGGCCCGCGAACGCGAGCAGCGCGAACCGGTCTCCGGGCGACAGATCTCTCAATCGGTCGATCTCCTGCTTCATCGCCTGAAGCCTGCTCGGCTTCTCGTCCGTCGCTAGCATGGAGAGCGAGGCATCGAGTGCGAGGACCACGTCGACACCTTGCTGTTTGACCACGGTCTGCTCGACACCCCAGCGCGGGCCGGCGAGCGCCAAGCCCAGGAGCAGAGTCGCGAGCGCCGCGCGGAGGGCCGCCGACCAGGTGCGCTGCTGCGTGATCGAGGGGGCGAGTCGCGCGATCATTGATGGAGTACCGAGCCGGGCGAGGCGCGTCCTGCGCGCGCGAATGCCCCAGGTCACGAGCCACGCCGTCACCACCGGCAGAACGATCACGAAAGCCAGCGCCCACGGCCACTGGATGTAGCGCAGATACGTCGAGATTGTCACGGCAGCGGCGCCTTCCACGCGACGATCCCCAGCTCCGCGAACAGCGCGAGGAGGCCGATCGCGAGCGGCCACCGATAGAGCTCCTGGTACCTCACGATGGTGCTCGAGTGGACCGGGGCCCGCTCCAGCTGATCGATTTGCGCGTAGATGTTCTGGAGCGCGGCAGCGTCGCGCGCGCGGAAGTATCGGCCGCCCGTCATGCGCGCAATGTTGCTGAGGAGGGCTTCGTCGATTTCCACTGGCTGATACTCGTACCGAAGCCCGCCCGCGGCGGTCCGACCGACCGGCACCAGCGCCATTCCGGCGCTGCCCACTCCGATTCCGTAAATCTTTATTCCGTAAGCCGCGGCCGCCTTGGCCGCGACAAGCGGCTCGATGGTGCCGCGGTTGTTGACGCCGTCGGTGAGAAGGATCAGCACGCGCGATTTGCCGGGCGCATCGCGTAGCCTGTTGGCCGCGGTGGCGATCGCGTTTCCGATCGCGGTTCCATCCTCGAGCTGTCCCGCCTGAAGATTCGATACCGCCTGCATCACGACGGGATAGTCGGTCGTGAGAGGGACCTGGGTCAGAGCCTCACCCGCGAACGCGACGATACCGATGCGATCCGACGTCCGGCGCGCGATGAACTGCTTCACCTTCTGCTTGGCGACTTCGATGCGATTGTTGGGGCGAAAATCGAGCGCCAGCATCGAGCTGGAAAGATCGATTGCCATGACGATGTTGATTCCTTCGCTCGTCTGGGTTTCCGTGTGCGCGCCGGAGCGCGGACGGGCAAGCGCCACGATGAACGAGGCGAGCGCGATGTTCCTGAGAACGAATATCGCCGTCGGTATCCAACCTCCGACGTGCGGGCCCGTCGCCAGCACCGAGGTGCGTGAGAAGACGATCGCATCCCTGCGCCGCAGACGACGCCACAACCACCACGCAGGCAGCAGCAACAACAGCCACGACGCTTCCGGCGTGAAGAATTCGAACAGCCCGAAAACGCTCACGCCGCGCGCTCCTTCGAGGCTGCGATACGCTTCGCGACCCCGGATTCCGGATTTACCCGCGCTTCGACGTGATCGACGACCGCCCTGAGCGTCCGGCCCGCCTCTCTCGCTTCTTCGATGGAAACATCGGCGCGCGCGAATTTCACCAGGTCTGCGTGCTCGAGCAATCGAGCGAGGTCCATTTCCGCGCCACTGCCCGGCTTCATCGCGCGCAGCAGCTCAGAGGTAGTATCGGACCGACGAACTCCCGGGATGCGGGCCGCCAGATATTCGCGCGCGACGTCAACCATCGCGGCGAAGTATTCCGCGCGCTGGCCGTCCTCGAGCAAGTGGCGCGCATCAAGACGCGCGAACTCCTGCTGCGCGCGCGCGTAGGGATCAACTGGCCGCTTGGGCCGGTTGCGCCAGCGCCGCCATGCCCACCAGAGCAGAACCACGGCGATCGCGGCGGCGAGTAGCCCGAGCCAGAGCAACCAGTTGATGACGGGCAGAACGATCAGGGGTCGCGCGGGTTTCGGAATCCGCAGCGAGGTGTCGGCTGGCAGAACCGATTTGACGAAGACCGAGGCGCCCGCCAATGTCGGACGCCGTTCCTGGCCCTCGAACGTGACGCGCACGTCCGGAAATCTGAGTGGCTGCGTCCCGATGTCCCACGCCACGAGAGAATAGAGCGCGACCGCGGTGTCGCCGAGCATCGTGACGACTTTTTCGCCACGAAGCTCGATCGGACGAACGCCGTTGCTGGTCGTCGTGTCGGGGCCGGGCGGAAACTCGAACCGCACTCCCTTGGGCGCGAGCACCTTGACGAACAGGTTGAACGGCTGTCCGATGATCACGGTGTCCGGGTTCACCCGATAACCCATCTGCACCGACAGCTCGGCTCGCGGATTTTGGGCGGCTTGCGGAGCTATCGCCTGCCACAGCAATAGCGCGAGGGTGACGAAGCTCACCGCCGGTGCGCCCGCGTCTCTCGGGCGCGGAAGAACCGAAGCAGCGGCTCGACGACTCCGCCTTCCGTCCGCACCGCAACCTCGTCGATTGCGAGCCGTCGCAGCAGATGCTTCCGTTCTTCCCGTTCCGTTGCGACACGCCCCGAGTACGCCTCGCGGACATTCGGGCTGCTGGTATCGACCTCGAACGTATCACCGGTCTCCGGGTCCATCAGCCGGGCGATGCCGATGTCGGGAAGATCGCGCTCGCTCGGGTCTTCGACGGTAACGGCCACGACGTCGTGCCGCTGCGCCAGAATCTTCAGCGGGTGGGAGATGTCGCCCCCGAGAAAATCCGAGACGATGAACACGATCGCGTGCTCATTCAGCATCTTCGCGACGTAGTCGATTGCCGTCACCATGTCGGTCCCGCGCCCGACCGGCTCGAATGCGAGGAGGTCGCGAATGATGCGCAGCACGTGACGTCTCCCCTTCCGCGGCGGAATGACGTGCTCGATTCGATCGGTGAAGAGGAGAACACCGACGCGATCGTTGTTTCGGATCGCGGACATTGCCAGCACGGCCGCCAGCTCGCTCGCCAGCTCGCTCTTGAATCGCTTTACCGTCCCGAATCTCTCCGACCCCGAGAGATCAACCACCAGCATAACCGTCAGCTCGCGCTCTTCGATGTAGCGCTTGACGAAGGGCCGGCGCATTCGCGCGGTCACGTTCCAGTCGATCGAGCGGACTTCGTCGCCGGGCTGATACTCGCGCACCTCCGAGAACTCCATCCCCTGCCCTTTGAATACCGACCGGTACTCACCGGTGAAAACTGAGTTGACCAACCCGCGGGTCCGCAGCTCGATGAGCTTTACCTGCCGCAGAATCTCGGGTGGCACTCCCATCGGCTTCTCGGGAGTGCGCTTGGGCGCCTCCTTGCGAAGGCGACGCGCGCGAAAAAGTCCGATCACGGAACGGGTATCGCTTCCAGGATGCGGGAGACGATCTCGTCGCTGGTCACCTCTTCCGCTTCGGCTTCGTAAGTGCGGAGCACGCGGTGGCGCAGAACGTCGGGCCCGATCGCCTTCACGTCGTCGGGCGTAACGAAGGCACGTCCGCGGAGAAAAGCGTGGGCGCGGGAGCCCTGAGCGAGCGCCAGTGTTGCGCGCGGGCTCGCGCCGAATTCGATCAGGGGTTTCAACTCGGCGAGTCCGGCCTGATCGGGATTGCGCGTGGCGTGGACGATCTCGACGATGTAGTCGACCACCCGTTCGTCGATGTACAGCTCCGCGATGTGCCGGCGGGTATCGAGGATCTGCTGCGGCGTGGCGACCTGATCGACGGCGATCGGCTCCCCGCTCGCCATCCTTCGCAGCACCTCTTTCTCTTCCTCACGTGTCGGATATCCGACGTGCAACTTCATCATGAAGCGGTCTACCTGCGCTTCAGGAAGCGGATAGGTGCCCTCCTGCTCGATCGGGTTCTGCGTCGCGAGCACGAGGAACGGCTCCTCGAGCACGTGCGTCGTCCCGCCGATCGTCACCTGCTTCTCCTGCATCGCCTCGAGCAGCGCCGCCTGCACCTTCGCCGGCGCGCGATTGATCTCGTCCGCCAGAATGATATTCGCGAAGATCGGCCCCTTCTTGACCGAAAACTTTCCATTCGACTGGTCGTAGATCTGTGTGCCGACGACATCCGCAGGCAGCAGATCCGGCGTGAACTGGATCCGGCTGAACGAAGTGTTGATCGTCTCTGCCAGAGTCCGGACGGTCAGGGTCTTCGCGAGACCCGGGACGCCTTCCAGCAACACATGTCCACCGGTGAGAAGGCTTATCATGAGACGCTCGACCATGTAGTCCTGGCCGACGATGCGGCGGCCTACCTGACGCACGACCTCCTGGACCATCGATGCATCAGCGGCTATTGCGGTGGTTCCGTTCACGTCTTGCTCCTCCCGTAGTGTGCTTGCTCCTGGCGCCGCCCTTCGTGAGGGCGCCAATGATCTCCGTCTCGCGCGCCGTCAGCGGACGCGTCTTGCCCGATTCCAGCGTGCCAAGTTTCACCGGACCGAACTTCGTCCGCACCAGCCGGTCGACCTGGAGGTTCAGCGCTTCGCACAATCGTCGTACCTCCCTCGTCTTTCCTTCCGCGATCGTTAGCTCCACGTCCCACGTCCCGCGACCGATCCTGCGCGCCGACACCGCCGTCGGCATCACCAGCCCGTCCTCCAGCTCTACACCTTTCATCGCGGCACGTGCCGCATCCGCTCCGTCGCCGCGCACGGTGGCGACGTAGGTTCGCTCGATCTCGCTGCTCGGGTGTGTCAATTTGTGCGCCGCTTCGCCGTCGGTTGTGAGCAGCAACACTCCTTCGGTCATGTAATCGAGTCGTCCGACGTAGGTCAGTCCGGGCACATCGTCCACCAGATCGAAAACCGTCCTGCGCCCTCCCGGATCGGAGCGCGTGGTCAGAACACCGGTCGGCTTGTTGAGAACGATCCAGTCCGGTGCCGCTGGTAAGGCAACGGCCTTGCCATCGACGGTGATCTTGTCCAGCTCGGGGTCGACACTCTGGCCGGTTTGCGCGACCGCTCCATTGATGCGGACGCGTCCCGCGGCAACAAGCTCTTCGGCCTTACGACGAGAGGCGATTCCCGCGCGAGCCAGTGCGCGCTGAATTCGCATTGATCCGGGCATCAGTCTGCCCGCGGGGGCGCCTCGCCGTTGTCCTTGTTCGCGGGCACGGACACTCCACCCGGCGGTGTCGCCTGCCGCGGGGCTCGCAACGCAATCGCCAGCTCGTCGGCGCGTGGAAGCTCTTCCAGATGCCTCAACGCGAACTGCTCCAGGAACGACGGCGTCGTGCCGTAGTGTAGCGGACGCCCGAGGCCTTCGCCGCGCCCGACGACGTCGATCAGCCCGCGCTCGTGGAGCGACTTGAGAATCGCTCCCGCGCCGACACCCCTGATCTCTTCGATCTCGGAGCGGCCGATCGGCTGGCGGTAGGCAATGATCGCGAGCGTCTCGAGCGCCGCCGTCGATAACCTCTGTGGCCGCGCCGCGAGCTGGGCGCGCTCGATCGCTTCCGTGTACTCAGGCCGGGTGAGGATCTGCCATCCTCCGGCAACCGCGATCAACTCGACCCCGTGACCATCAGTGTCGTAGTGGAGGCGCAACTCTTCGAGCGCGGATTCCAGCGTCGCATCCGCGTCGTCGGCGTGGGCCGCTATCGCGCTGAGTGCCGCCTCAGGGATCGGTGTGGCGCTCGCGAAGAGCGCCGCTTCAAGCAGCTTCGCTAGAGGAGTCACGTGTTATCTCGAACGCGGCGAACGCGTGCGGCTGTAGTAGTCGGAGCTCACCACGCTTCGCGAGCTCGAGAAGCGCGAGCAGGAGCGAGAGGACTTGCCACGGCTCGGCCTTTTTCGGAAGGATGTCCTTCCATTGCGCGCGGGCACGGATCGCAAGCAGCGCGCGCACGATTCCTATTGCCCCATCAACATCGAGAGCGCGCGGAACGACATCGTGGATGTGGGGCTTCCTGGCGAGCCGCAGCACGCGGTCGACCGCCGAAAGAAGCTCGGGGAGGGAGAGCGAGAGCTTGCCGGCCACCGGGATCTGCACCGATTGCTGACTGTACGCGCGCGCGAACCGCCCGCGGCGATCCTCGCTTCGGCGTTCGAGAACGTCGACGACCTCGCGCACCTGCTGGTACTCGAGCAGCCGGCGAACGAGCTCCGCGCGCGGATCGTCCCACAAATCCTCTCCCTCTCTACGGGGAAGCAGTGTTTGTGCCTTGATGCGGACTAGCCGGGCCGCCATCTCGAGATAGTCGGCGGCCTCGTCCAGCTTGAGCGATGAAATTCTCGCCAGGAACTGCTCGGCGATCCGCGCGATCGGGATGTCGTAGATGTCGATCTGCTCGTCGCGAATGAGCGTGAGCAGAAGATCGAGCGGCCCCGAATACTCCGCCAGCTCGACGACGAAGACCTCGGACGCCGCCGACTCGGCGACAGCCAGAGATCCCGCAGACATCGAACCCGCGGTCATCGTACCCATGATCAGCGGACCCGCAGAGTCGCCATTCACATCGTCCATGGACTGGGGATGATGAAGGGAAACACGGCTCGAGTTGCTACGGTATCGAGGAAGAACACCGGGGCGAACCAAAGGTTGAGGAGCGGGCGGCCAAAAGTCAGGAGTATGATGAGTATCAGCAATCCTTGTCTGCCGACTCGTTGATAATTCAGAGCCCACGCCGGCGGCAAAAGGTATTTGAAAACGTGAGATCCATCGAGCGGCGGGATGGGTATGAGGTTGAAAGCCATCAAAGAAAGATTGATCACGATGCCGAAGCGAAGCATCGTCTGAATGATTGCGCCGGTGGTCGCCGCTGCCGGGACTGCGCTCCCGATTACCCCCACAACAATGATCAGCGGAACGCAGGCAAGCGCAATCACGAGATTGGTCGCAACTCCCGCGAGTGACACAATGATGTCGCCGCGCTTGAAGTTACGGTAATTCCGGGTCACGACGGGAACCGGCTTCGCACCTCCGAAAGCCATCGTTCCGTGACTGCCGACGAACGTCAGCAGCGGCAGGAGGATGGTCATGAACGGATCGATGTGGGGCAACGGATTCCAGGTAAGCCTGCCCAGCATATAGGCGGTTGGGTCTCCCTGCTTCCACGCCGCATATCCATGCGCATACTCGTGCGCCACCATCGAGAAGAGGAGTATAGGCGCAAGGAGGATGAAATACTGAAATTGATTCAAGATCTCGGAGTTGTCGTTTGGGTCGCTGGTAGAAGTTAAGCATTTCGCTCCATCGCCGGGCGCCCGCTGACAAAAGAGCACCGTCTTCGCCTTGACGTGAGCCTCTCTCGAGGGCAAATTTCACGGCTAAACCACAGCCCTGAATACACCGGAGATCAGTTAGTGCCAAATCTTGCTTCAGCGAAAAAGAACATGCGGAAATCGCGCGCCGCTGCCATCCGCAACCGCGGCCAGAAATCCGCGCTCCGCACTGCCCTCAAACGGGCGTCCGCCGGAACCGCTGATGAGAAATTGGCCGCGGTGAAGCTGCTCGACCGCGCTTCGCGGAAAGGGCTGATCCACCGGAATGCGGCGGCTCGCCACAAGAGCCGACTGGCGAAGGCCGGAAAGTAAAGCCGGACGAAAATCAAAAGGGCGCCTCGAGGCGCCCTTTTTTATTTGCATAGTGGCCCGCTCTTGCATCGTGGCCACGTTTACATCGCGTCACGATGGCCAGCGCTTACATAGTGGCCAGCTCGCCGCCGCACCGCTCACAGTACCACTCGGTCGGATAGTTCGCGGCCCCGCACTCGGGACACTTGAGCGTTTTGTGCTGCTCGGATCTCGGATCCTGTGTGCCGCCGGTCCTGGGAACCGAAGGCGGAGTTGCCACCGCGGTCGACGGGGGTGCGCCGGATCCGCTTCCCGGCCGTAAGACGGGAAATTCGTCGAAGGGCGACCGGGTGCTTTGAGTGCTTTGGGTTGGCTGCTGCGCGCGTGCGGTCATGGGCTGCTCGGAGCGCGCGGGCGGATTCAGCGTCGGCGGCTCGGGAACTGCCGGGCGCGGTACGACCGGTGATATCGGCGGCCGCGAGCCGTCCATGGAATCCCGTCTGCCGGCGGCGATCGCTCCCGCCTGCTTTTCCTTGACGCTCAGGGCGAAAATTCTGTTCAGCTCATTCAGCTGCGCGTCGAGCGCGACTTTCTCCTTCACCAGGCGCGCCAGCTCTTTATCCCAGGCGCCACCGATCTCCTTCCACTGCTTGTCGGTATACTCTCCGACAGCGGCGCGCAGCTCGGCTTCCTGCCGGGCATCGCGCTGCTGCGATTCCTGACGGGAGACGTCTTCGAGCCTGAGCGTCAACGCGTCGATGTTCTCGCGCAGCTCGCCGGCGCGTTCCGCCAGCTTGCTCGAGACTTCACGCAGGCGCGTCTGATAGTCGGCCTGCACGCGTTGATACACCGATGCGGAAGTGTTCGCGCGCTTCTCGTCCAGCGCGGCAAGCCACTCCTCGTACCTCTGGCGCTCCTTCAGGAGGCCGTTGAGCGCGTCCAGTGAGACTGGGTCCTTCTCAGCCATCTACTTCATCCCCTTGTTCGATTCACCTTCTCCCGCCCGCGGGCAGGAATCCCCGAGCGATAGACGACCGACCCAGCCACAATAGTACAAGCGGCGCGCCCCACCAAGGTCATTCCGTCGTACGGACTATTCCGTCCTTTGGAGACAAATCGTGAGGCGTCGACCTTCCAACGCGCCTTGGGATCGAACACCGTTACGTCGGCGGCCGCTCCGCGCTTGAGTGATCCGCCAGGGAGGCCGAAGATGCGGGCGGGGCCGCACGCCATCCGATCGACGAGATCGGAGAAAGTGAGATGGCCCGTCTCCACGAGATTAGTCACAATAACCGCAAGCGCAGTCTCGAGGCCAACGATTCCATTCGGCGCGTCGGCGAACTCTCTCTCCTTTTCGTCGTAATGGTGGGGCGCGTGATCCGTAGCGATCAGATCGATTGTTCCGTCCTTCACGCCAACGCGCAGCGCTTCGACATCCTTCGCCGTGCGTAGCGGCGGATTCATCTTCGCATTCGTGTTGTAGCCGCGCACACTCTCTTCAGTCAGCGAGAGATGGTGAGGGCAGACTTCCGCGGTGACCCTTATCCCGCGCTCCTTCCCCCAACGAATCAACTCGACGGATCCCTTCGTGCTCATGTGCGCGAGGTGAACGTGCCCGCCCGTCAATCGCGCGAGGAGGATGTCGCGGATGACCATGATCTCCTCCGCTTCCGCTGGAATTCCCTTGAGGCCCAGCTGCGCGCTCACGATCCCTTCGTTCATGGATCCGCCGACCGAGAGCGTGGGCTCCTCGCAATGGTCGATCACTGGAATCTTGAAGGTCCGCGCATACTCGAGCGCCGTTCTCATCAGCTGCGCACTCGCCACCGGCTTGCCGTCATCGCTGACGGCGACGGCGCCGGCGCCAACCATCTCGCCAAATTCCGCCAGCGCCTTCCCCTCCTGGCCGACAGAGATCGCGCCGATCGGATACACGCGCGCCGACTCCGCGCGCTGCGCCTGGCGGACGATGAACCCCACCGCGGCCTGGTTGTCGGTGACCGGATCGGTGTTCGGCATCGCGCAAACGGCCGTGAATCCTCCCGCCGCGGCCGCCCGCGCTCCCGTCGCGATCGTCTCCACGTCCTCGCGTCCGGGCTCGCGCAAATGGCAGTGAACGTCGATGAAGCCGGGCGACACGATGAGTCCGGCGCAGTCGATCACATCGGCCTCTTTCGGACCCTCGATCGTTCCTCCCACGCCGTTGATCACACCGTCGGCGATGAGAACGTCACCCACCCCGTTCAGACCCTGCGATGGATCGACGAGAGTTCCGCCTTTGAGCAGGATCGGCTTCATTCCCTGTCCTCGCGTCCGCGACCGCTGCCACCCTTGGCGGCTTCGGCCAGTTCCGGCTTCCCGCCGGCCAGCAGGTAGAGCACCGCCATGCGAACCGCTACGCCGTTCGTAACCTGCGCGAGAATCACGCTGTGCGGGCCGTCGGCCACATCGGAGTCAATCTCGACGCCGCGGTTCATCGGGCCGGGGTGAAGAATCAGAATGTCACCCGGCGCGCGATCGAGTCGCTCGCGCGTGATGCCGAAGACTCGGTTGTACTCGCGCGCGGACGGAATGTATCCGGCAGTCATCCGCTCGAACTGGAGGCGGAGGACGTTGAGCGCCTCCGCCCATTCGATCGCCTCCTCCACCCGATCGAAGATCTTCACCCCGAACTCGTCGATCGCGTTGGGGAGTAGCGAGCGTGGTCCGCAAACCGCCACCTCCGCGCCGAGCTTGTTCAAGCCCCAAATGTTCGACCTCGCGACACGCGAGTGCAGAATGTCGCCGCAGATACAGATACGCCGTCCTTTCAGATCGCCGAACCGGTCCCTCAGCGTGAGAATGTCCAACAGCCCCTGCGTGGGATGCTCGTGCGTGCCGTCGCCGGCGTTGATGACATTCGACTGAATGCGCTCGGCCAGAAACTGCGCCGCGCCCGAGGCCGAGTGCCGGATGACGACCATGTCTATTCGCATCGCTTCGAGATTGCGCGCGGTATCCACCAGCGTCTCCCCTTTTGAAACGCTTGAACCAGAGGCGGAGACATTGACTGTGTCCGCGGAAAGTCTTTTCTCGGCGAACTCGAACGAGATCCGCGTTCGCGTCGAGTTCTCGAAGAAGAGGTTTACGATCGTCGAGCCACGCAGTGCCGGTACCTTCTTGATCGCGCGCTCGCTGATCTCCTTGAAGGGTTCGGCGGTATCGAGAATGAGTCGAATCTGGTCGCCCGTTAGCGACTCGAGGCCAAGTAGATCCTTGCCGAGCGTCCCCGTCACGCCGCTGACTTGGGCACGATGACGACCTCGGTGCGCTCGTCGAGCTCGGCAACCAGAACGTCGACTCTTTCGTCGGGACCGACTTCTATCTTCTTGCCGACGACATCGGCGTGAATCGGAAGCTCGCGTCCACCGCGATCGATCAGGACCGCCAGCGAGATAGAACCCGGCCTCCCGAAGTCTGCGAGCTCGTCGAGCGCCGCGCGGACGGTGCGCCCCGTGTACAGCACGTCGTCGACGATCACGATGTGTTTGCCCTCCAGGTCCCACGGCAGGTAGGTCGGGCCGACGACAGGTCTCGGGCCGACGGTCTGGAGGTCGTCTCGGTAAAGCGTGATGTCGAGCGAGCCCTGCGGCACCGTCACTCCTTCTCCGCCCTCGATCATCTTGACGAGCCGGTCGGCGAGCTGAACGCCGCGACGCTGTATTCCAACGATGATGAGATCGTCCGTGCCGTGGTTGAGCTCGACGATCTCCACCGACATGCGCTTCAAGGTGCGCTCGACGGCCCGGGCGTCGAGGACCGTCGTGGTTTTCGTAGCCATTGGGTCTCAATATGGCTTGTCGTGGCGGCTAATTGAAGGACACCGCCACCAGCTACAAACGTCATCTGAACAAGATGTCAGCAGTTGTAGTCAGGCACGAACGACTATTTTTCACTGATGCTGGCTGAACTGTTGAGGCTGTTCGTCGGAAAACCACAAGCGGCCGCCGCCACTACGCACCAGGTGCTTGGGATTCCCGTGGTCGTCTACAACACGCGCCCCGACATCGACACCAACGCCGTTATCGCGCGCCTGGAGCGCAGCCTGGCTCTCATCGAGCGTTACGTACCCCACCATTTCCGACATCTCAAAAGGGACTTCGCCTATATCGTCGTTCAGCGCTTCGCCTGCCGCGGAGCCTACTTCCACGCGCAGCGCGCGTGCCTGGCGGAATTGACATTCACCGTGAACCCCGACTTCTCCGATGCTGAAGTCGCGGCGACGATCCTCCACGAAGCGATGCACGCCCGTCTGCACGCGCTCGGGTTCCCGCTCGAAATGGATAACCGCGCGAGGCAGGAGCGCTTCTGCCGCCGAGCGGAGATCGAGTTCGGGATGCTGGTTCCTGGCGGAGAGCGGGTCGTTGAGCGAGGGCAGTGGTCGTCCGACCTGTCGGACGAGGAGGTTGCCCCCGAGATTGACCCGCGTCTCGCCGCTCAGAGAATTGCGGAAGTTGACCGCGCGGCGACGGCCAAGCGGATCTAGCGACCGCCCACTCACTTGATCTCGACGCCATTCTCCCGCTCGACCATCTTGACCGCCTCGACGTGGTCCGCCTCTTCGCCGAGTAGTTCGCGCGCCTCGTGAAACCGCTCGGCTGTGAGCGAAATCAGCGGAGTCCGAACCTGTAGATCATCGGCCATCACCGCGGCGATGCCGATGTCCTTTTCCAGCAACGCCAGCCGGAACGTTCTTGGAAACGCCCGGGTGATTACCCGTTGTGGGATCAGGTTCTCCGAGCTGTTGGACCGCCCGCTCGACGCGTTGATTACATCGAGCGCCACCTTCGGATCCACGCCCTCTTTCACCAGCACGGCTAGACCTTCGGCCGCCGAGAGAATGTGAACGGCGAGCAGCGCATTGTTCACCGCCTTGATGGCGTCGCCAGCTCCCACCTCTCCCGCGTGGACGATTTTCTTTCCAAATGCTTCGATTACCGGCCGCACGCGCTCGAATACGGCGAGC
>Ga0208078_1000072_pt1 | contig 30194 bp, 33 predicted proteins | sample NGESurdeep072012_3_FD_184468 | JGI IMG/M metagenome (GOLD analysis project Ga0208078, IMG submission 184468) | Arctic peat soil microbial communities from Barrow, Alaska - NGEE Surface sample 53-2 deep-072012 (SPAdes) | ecosystem: Environmental > Terrestrial > Soil > Wetlands > Peat ...
GGGGAGCGTTGATTCCTACGGGTTCACCGCGCGCGTGCGCCGCGCGATCCCCGTCGGCGCGAACGATGCGAGCGCCGGGCGGGCGCTGGCGGTGCAGGGCTTCGACTGCGCGCGCACCGATACCCTGCAGTCCGACGAAGGCGACACGCTCCAATCGCACTCGGCGCCCGACGAGGTGGGCACGGAGTATCTCACGTGCGACTACGTGCGCAGTCGCCGGTGGGGGGAGAACACCCGGCGCCGATACCTGGTGGTACTATACATACGCGAGCACCGCGTCGACCGCGTGTTCGCCGTCACGCACCTGCTCGAGGTGCACTGATGTCCCGGCACCCAAGGAACATGTGAGTAGCGGTGAACGAAAAATCCATCACAAGATCGTGTTTGGCGGAGTCGTGATCCTGATCGTCATGCTCGTCTGGATTTTCGCGTTCCCCAAGCCAGCGCCGTAACCCGTGAATAGCGCCACTGCAGAAGAAGTCTCGAAGTACGCGCGAAGCGGACTCGGCCTGACGCCGTCCCGACTGCTTCTGGCCGCGCTCTTCTCCTTCGCCGGCACTATGCACTTCGTGGCTCCAACGCCATACATCGCCATCGTCCCGTCCTGGCTGCCGAATGCGCCGCTGCTGGTGATCGTCAGCGGTGTCTGCGAGATACTCGGCGGCCTCGGCGTTCTGCTCCCGCAAACGCGCCGCCTCGCGGGGTGGGGGCTGATCGCGCTGCTCTTCGCCGTCTTCCCTGCGAACATTCACATGCTGCAGCTCGCGTACGCGAACGATGGAACCACGCTCTGGAAGGCGGCACTGTGGGTTCGCCTCCCATTGCAGCTGCTGATGCTGTGGTGGGTGTGGCGAGCGGCCGCGCGCCCCAAGCGGTGAGCGGCGCGCGCTACCTCGTGCCGGGCGCGAGGCACCGGGCCGAGCAGACGATCGATCGGAGTCGCTTCATCTGCACGGTCGAGCGCGTGTCATCCGCGGCAGATGCGCAGGATTTCCTCCGTGAGATGAACGCCGAGTTCGCGGACGCGACGCACAACTGCTGGGCGTATCTCATAGGCGCCCCCGGCAGCACCGATCGCATCGGGATGAGCGACGCCGGTGAGCCGCACGGCACCGCGGGGCGACCGATGCTCACGGTGCTACAGCACAGCAGCGTAGGCGACATCGCTGCGATCGTCACCCGCTATTACGGCGGCACCAACCTCGGCACCGGCGGCCTGGTCAAGGCGTACGGCGGCGCGGTGCAGCTCGCGCTCGCGACCATGCCTCGCGTGGAGCGCATCGACTACACCGAGCTCACGGTGGCCGTGGGCTACGAAAGCATCTCGGCGGTGCAGCAGCTGCTCCCGCGCTTCGGGTCGTCATCGCTGAGCGAGGAGTATGGCGAGCGGGCGACCTTTCGCCTCCGCGTGCCCGTGGCGAACGTCGAGGCGATGCGCGCCGCGCTGCTCGACGCGACGAGCGGCCGGGCCGAGGTGGCGCTCGGTGAGCCAAACGCGCTCCAGGAACCGGGATAGCCCGTCGCGCGCTTATCTTGGGTAACCGCTGTATCTCACACCGCAGGTCATCATGAAGAAGAGAAAAACCACGATTCCCGCGGGCGCGCCAAAGCCGAGTGCCATTCGCGGCCCGAAAGTGCCGATCTGGGCGCCGCGTCAGTCGAAGGCTCCGCAAACGCGCATTAAGCCACGCGACACGTCGGGGAAGTCGGGACAGCGCGGCAAGTAAGGCTCTGCCCCGTGGCACTAACCGCAACGATCTACAACTTCGACATCGAGCTCGCGAACGTCGACCGCAATGTCTACGAGACGCTCGCGCTTCGCGTCGCGCAGCAGCCATCCGAAACGGAGGAGTATCTCCTCACGCGCGTGATTGCGTACTGTCTGGAGTACGCGGAGGGAATCACGTTCTCGAGAGGGATCGCGGAGCCGGACGAGCCGCCGCTCTCCATTCGCGATCTCACCGGCGCGCTCAAGCTATGGGTGGAGCTCGGCGCGCCCGATGCGGCGCGGATGCACAAGGCGAGCAAGGCCGCGCCACGCGTGGCGATCTACACGCACAAGGATCCGCAGCAGCTCCTCCGCCAATACGCCGGCGAACGCATTCATCGCGCGGAGGAGGTCGAGCTCTACGCAGTCAACCGCGAGCTGCTCGCCGAGCTCATTGCGCGACTCGATCGCCGCATGTCCTTTCAACTGTCGGTCATGGAGGGGCATCTCTACTTCACGATCGATGGCGACGCCGTGGATGGTGCCGTGGTGCGGCATTCACTCGTCCCTGCGGATTAGCATTTTTTCTTTTGCGCCCGGGAGCGTTACGTGATCGACATCTCAGTTGATGGTGACAAGGCGGTGTTCGAGGTGGAGGGCTTCGACAAGATGTGGAGCTTTCGAAGCCGGCTCGAGATTCCGCTCGCGCACATCAAGAGCGTGCGCGCGGATCCCACGGCGGCGCGCGGATGGTATCACGGCCTCCGCCTGCTCGGCACCAACATGCCCGGCGTTCTCACCGCCGGCACCTTTCACAGGGACGGCAACAACGTGTTCTGGGACGTGCACAATCCCGAGCGCACGATCGTTCTCGAGCTGGATCACGAGTTCTACGACCAGCTCATCATCGAGGTACCCGACCCGGCCAATGCCGTGGCGCTACTTCAATTCAAAATTGGCTCGGCTCGCACATAATTCCTGGGCCCTGCCTGATCACCCGGTGCCAAGCGTACCGGAGAAGGCTATCTTTCAAGTGACTCATGACCACACGCTACAACCGGTGACCACACCCCGCCGCCCTCGACGTCCGCGCCGCCGCACGAGCGCCGCCCCGCGCCTCACGTCGGTTCCAACCAGCCGGAACGCCTACCAGGCCACGCGCGAATGGCTTCTTTCGCGGCACGGCTCGGTGTGCGCGTACTGCGAGCGCAGATTCGACGCCGAGCTGATGACGCTCGACCACGTGACGCCGCGCCGCGGGCAAACCGCGTACGACCGGCGCGACAATCTCGTGTTGTGCTGCCCCGCCTGCAACGCGCAGAAGGCCGACCAGCCCTTTCTCGCCTTCCTGCTCGCGCGCAGGGCGCGCGCCGCTAGCCTGCTACGATACGGAGAGCATCTGAGCCCGATGCTGCTGCAGCTCGCGCGAGAGATCGCAGGGCCTGAAGCGTCCGCGCGCGCCTCGCGCCTCGCGGATCCCGACTATCCGTATGCCGACTGACGCTCCTCAGGCTGCCGACCGGCAGCTGAGCAAGCTGGTCGACCATCTCGAGTGGGCGGACAAGCGCGTGCTCGATTCCCTTCGCGCGATGCCGCATCCGGACGCTCGAGCGCTCGATCTCTACGCGCATGTTCTCGGCACCGAGCACACGTGGCTCTCGCGCATCCACGAGCGCGCGCCGCGAGAGAAGGTGTGGCCGCAGCTCACGCTCACCGGTGCCGCCGCGCTCGCGGCGGAGAACGCCGCGGCCCTGCGCGCGCTCATCGCGACCAACACTCCGGAGCAGCTGCAGCGGAAGGTCGCCTACAGCAACAGCGCCGGCCTCGCCTTCGAGTCGACGGTGGAGGATATGCTGCTTCAGGTAGTGCTTCACGGCTGCTACCACCGTGGCCAGGTCGCGATGATCGTCAGGGGAGCGGGCGCCGAGCCGGCGCCGACGGACTACATCGCCTTCGTCCGCGGCGCCCCAGCCGCCGTCACTTCCCGACCAACCCGTTAGCTCGCTGCTCTCGTCGTGCCAGAGGTACAAATCACATCCTCGCGGCAAAGAGCAGCAGGAGCAGAAACGCGGCGAAGACGCCGCTGTTGCGGCGAATGGCGACGAGCAGGAGCGCCAGCGGCACGACGAGCGCAATCATGGAATAGAGGGGAAGGGGTGCGGTGCACCAACGCACCGTTCTCAGTGAAGGCCCTTACCTCTAAAGCGTAAGTCACCCGCCAAAGCGGACAGGCGATCGTGACAATCATGGCTGGCGCTGCGGCCCAGGTCGGCATAGTGTAGCGGGCGCCCTTCGTCGCGACTCCACCCGCACCCCGGCACCCACTTGAATAGCAGCTACCTGTTCCTGCTCGCGCGCTTCATTCACGTTGTTTTCGGCGTCGTCTGGGCCGGCGCGCTGGTCTTCATCGCCTGGTTTCTGCTGCCGGCCGTACGCGCCACCGGACCAACGGGCGTCGCCTTCATGCAGCAACTCGTTCGCGTGCAACGCGTTCCGACTTACCTGATGATCCTGATGGCTCTCACGCTCTTGTCGGGGCTGTCGCTCATGTATCTCGACTTCGCCGCGTTCGGCAGCGCGTGGGCGCACTCCGGCCCGGGACGCACCTTCTCCCTCGGTGCCCTCATCGCAATTCTCACCGCGCTCCTCGGCATGTTCGTCAACGTCCCGACGGCGAAGAAAATCGGCGCCCTCAGCGCTTCGATCCAGGCGACGGGCGCACAACCGTCACCCGCACAGGCTGCGGAGCTCGGCCGCCTGCAGAATCGACTCTTTCGCGCGGGGCAGGCCGCAGCCGTGCTCATTCTGCTCGCCGTCACCTGCATGGGCGTCGCCCGCTACGTCCCGTAATGATCCGTCCGACGCATGACCGGAGGGCACCGTGCTTCGTTACGTCGTGATGATCGTCGGACTACTCGTTGCCGTTGTTGCGCTGGTTCTCATTATCGGCTCCGCGCTGCCGGAGAAGCACACGGTCACACGCGAGGCGACGTATCGAGCGACCCCCGAGCAGCTGTTCACGCTCATCCGCAACGTGAGCGACTATCCGTCGTGGCAGAAGGCCGTTTCGAAGGTCGAGCTTCTTCCGGCTATCGACGGGAAGCCGCGCATGCGCGAGACCAACAGCGGTCAGGCGATCACCTATGAGCTCAGCGACATCGTGCCGAATCAGGGGATGACCAGCCGGATCGCCGATGCGAAGCTGCCCTTCGGCGGGAGCTGGACCTACGAGATTGCGCCCGGAGTCACGCGCGATTTGACGACGTTGCGAATCACGGAGAACGGCGAGGTCTACAACCCTGTCTTCCGCTTCGTGTCGAAATTCGTGATGGGACACAGCGCGACGATCGACAAATATTTAGGGGCGGTGGCGACGCGATATCCGAGGTTGCCGGCGAGCGATTAGTTGTTCGCGTGGCGATTCGCTATCAGGTGCCGCCGTACCATTCGTAGCCCTGATCGCTCCAGTAGCCGCCGTTCCGCTTCGGAAGGAACACGACCTTCGTCAGATACTTCGTGTTCTTGTAGCCGAGCTTCACGGGCGAGTGCACACGCGCGGGGGCGCCGTGCGCCATGCCGAGCAGATGGCCGTCCATCGCGAAGACGATGAGCGTTTGCGGATGCATCGCGCTGTCCATGTCCCAGCTCTCGTGGTAGCCGTCGTCGAACGACTGAAAGTCGACGTAGGCTGCGTCCGGCTTCACGCCCACGACGCGCGCGATGTCGCTGAGGCGCACGCCCTGCCACACAGCCACCGCGTTCCACCCTTCCACGCAGAAGTGATCGACGCGCTGGCTGCGAAAGGGAAGCTTGCGCAGATCATCGAGAGTGAGCGTCACCGGATTGTTCACCGCGCCACTCACCTCGAGCGCCCACGGGCCGCGCACCTTCTCGTCCCACACGGGCACCGTGTTGGAGATGAAGTACGAGGGAAAGGCGGTGCCGGCGATCTTCGCGCCGCTCCGCGCGCTGTTCATCGCGGAGTGATGAAAGAGCGAGCGCTCAACCCCCTCGTTCTTTCGCTCGGCGAGATCGAGCAACCGCTGCGCGCGCGGCGAGCGATCGACGCTGCACGCGGCGAGAAAGGCGGCCGTGAGCGAGAAGCCGCCCGTGCTCAGAAAGCGTCTGCGGTCCACGTCACTTCTCCTGCGTCGCGCGATGAGCCCAGCGCGGAAGCAGGTGATAGAACGGGCGCGCGTTTCGCGCCTCGGGAGAGAGATCCTCGCGATAGCCGCCGGTGACCATCGATTGAATCGAGTACGGATCGACGGCGAACACCATGAAGACGTGCGCGAACGACAATGCGATGAGGCCGACCATCGTCATGAAGTGCCAGTAGCGCGCCCATACAAAGCCGCCGAAGAGCGCGGTGATCCATCCCAGCTGTACCGGCTTCCAGATCGCGAGCCCGGTGAGCACCAGCACGATCGCGAGAACCGGCAACGCGAAGTACGTCGCCTTCTGCATCGCGTTGTGCTTCCCCTGCTTCGGATGCGTCTTCGAAACGAACAGGTAGAACTTGATCATCGCGAGCGCATCGCGCGCATCGCCGCGGCGCGGCACGAGATCGCGCCACTCGCCGTGCAGATAGATGAACGTGAGGTAGACGAGCCCGTTCAGCACGAGAATCCACATCAGTGCGAAGTGCCAGTGGCGCGCGCCGCCGAGCCATCCGCCGAACGTCAGGTAATCAGGGATTGCCTTGTGCTCGAACGGATAGCAGCAGAACTGCTCCCCGCGCCGGGCGAACGCGGGGTATGCGTTGAAGATGCGGAGGCCACTTCCCACCATCAGCGTCAGCGCGATCGCATTGACCCAATGCGTTACGCGGACGATCCAATGGTGGCGGCCCGTCACGGCTTGTGCGTCGTCGGCTTCGAGTCGGCCTTCTTGAACAGCGTGTCGTACTGGCCGTACCCAGCCTTATCGAGCTGGCTCGCCGGAATGAACTTGAGCGACGCGGAGTTCATGCAGTAGCGAAGTCCCGTTGGCGCCGGCCCGTCGTCGAAGACGTGGCCGAGGTGCGAGTTGGCGTGCTCGGAGCGAATCTCATCGCGCTCCATGCCGAGCGTGCGGTCGGACTGCTTCTTGATGTTCGACGGCTCGAGCGGCTTGGTGAAGCTCGGCCAACCGGTACCGGACTCGAACTTGTCGGTCGAGCTGAAGAGCGGCTCGCCGGAAACGATGTCGACGTAGATACCGGCCTCGTGATTGTCCCAGTACTCGTTGTGGAACGGCGACTCGGTGCCGGCGTTCTGCGTGACGTAGTATTGCTCGGGAGTGAGCTTCTTTTTCAGCTCGCCATCGCTTGGCTTCTTGTAGTCCATCTTTTTCACTTGTGTGGCTTGAGTCAATGTAGTGTCCAGCTGCGCGTCCGTAAGAAAGACCGGCTGGCGCGGCGTATCGTTCGCGGTGCGCGCGGCGGATCGGCTGCTGATGCTCAGCGCAACGAATCCGATCGTCGCAATCCCGACTGCGATTCCAAGAGTGCTCATGTCAGTGTCCTGCGAGAGATGTCCATACCATACTAACGACGCCTTGGTGTAGAGGGTTCCGGCCCTGTCAGCCTTCAAATAGCGTTCAAGTCCAGCGTACCCAACCGTGCGTGCCCGCACCATACTATGCGTTAGGGCACTCTCTTACGCACCCCCAACTGCCGGGCCCGTGAATCCTCATTTTGTACGTCCTGGTCGGCTCATCGGATTCATCGGCTTCGCGCTCGCTGGCTGCGGCGCCGGGCATCCGCAGAGCCGCGGCGCGCTCGCTGCGCCACCAACTCAACCACCCAATGCAATGACAGACAGCGCCATCGACGCGATCCTGGGCCAATACAACCGGCCCGGCGTGCCCGGCGCGAGTGTGATCGTGCTCTCGCGGGGGAAGGTGGCGTACGAGCGAGCATTCGGCAGCTCCGATCTCGAGACGCACACCCGCGCGACCATTCACACCGATTACCGGCTCGCATCGCTCACCAAGGCGTTCACGGCGATGTCGATCATGCTGCTCGTGAAGGACGGGAAGCTTCGTTACAATGATCGCGTCATCGATGTGCTCCCCGGCTTCCCCGCGTACGCGCGCGACATTCGCATTCGGCATCTCCTCACGCACACGTCGGGGATCGTCGACTACGAGGACTTCGTTCCCGACTCGCAGACCACGCAGCTCGACGACGACGATGTGCTCCGCCTCGTGCATCGCACGGACACGCTCAACTTCGCGCCGGGCTCCGCCTATCACTACAGCAACTCCGCGTACGTGTTGCTCGGCCTCATCGTGCAGCATGCGTCGGGAGTGCCGTTCCCGAAATTTCTGCACGACCGGATCTTCGCGCCGCTGCACATGGATTCGACCGTCGCGCACGTGGCGGGCGTTTCGCGCGTGCCCGAGCGCGCATACGGGTACACGGGCGATTCCGCCGGCCACTTCTCGCGCACCGACCAGAGCTCCACCAGCGCCACGCTCGGCGACGGCGGCATCTACACGTCGGTGGTGGACATGGAGAAGTGGAGCAATGCGCTCGATCATGCCGCGCTGGTCGGTGCGGCGGCGATGAACGAGGCGTGGTCGCCGACCCTCTTGACGACGGGAAAGGAGAGCGGCTACGGCTACGGCTGGTTCGTTGCCACGGTGAACGGCGAGAAGCAGCTGCGTCATCACGGCGAGAGCACGGGCTTCACCAACGCGATCCTCAAATATCCGCGGCGTGAGCTCACGATCATCGTGCTGACGAATCGCACGGGCGGAGATCCGTGGGACATCGCGGATCGCATCGCGGCTCTTTTTCCGTAACGCGATCAGAGCGCGACTCGCTCAACTCGCTGAGGGGCGGCGCGTGCCTTCGGGTGCGCGCCGCCCTTGTTTTGTCCCGCGGCGCGAAGGGAATGCGACGCGCTGGTGTAGCACACAGACACCGCATATATCTCGCGCATGGCTCGCCACACAGCAGCTCTCGTCACGTGAACTCCTCCGCCGCGCTCGTCCACCTCCTCGGCTTTTCTGCGGGGATCGTCCTCTACGCGATGCTCGGCGTCATGACGCTGCGCTCGGGGCGGAGCACGGGCGCATCGGGCGCGCGGGCGATGGACAGAATTCCGCTGGCAACGTCGGGGCTGGGGCTACTGTGGAACGCGGGCGCGCTGGTCATCTATGGTACGCGCGACCTGGGTGGCGCGCCGAACGCGTGGTTCGAGGCCGCGGCGTTCGCAGCGCTCGGCTTTCTCCCGGCGGTGGTGGTGCACTCATCGCTGCAGGCGGAGGAGCGCAAAAGCGCGAGGGTGCTCGTCGCCGCGGCCTACGCACTGAGCGCCATCGGCGCGCTGCTGCAGCTGCGCGCCGCATTTCTCCACGAGGAGATTCCATCGTCGCTCGCGCTGACGATGCTCACCGCTGGCTACATCGCGGTCATCGCGCTGCTCGCACTCCTCGCGCCGAAGGCTCCGCGCGCCGGCTGGACGCTCTCGGCCGTCGCGCTCGCGGCATTCGCGGTGATGGCGCTTCACCTCCAGCGGCACACCACCGGCACCGAGAGCGTGCCGATCGAGCTCGTCGGTCACCACGCATCGCTGCCGCTCGCGCTAGTGATTCTCTACCAGGACTATCGCTTCGCGCTCGCCGACATCTTTCTCAAGCGCGTGCTGACGCTGCTCGCCGTGGTGCTGCTCGCGGCATTGCTCTACACCTTCGTGGCGGTGCCGGTGGTGCTCCCCAGTCTCGGCGCGGGGAATGGCGCCTCGTGGGCGGTGAGCGCACTCATCGCGCTCTGGGTGATCACGGCGCTCGCCTATCCGCCGCTCGAGCGCGCGATCAGCCGATTCGTCGATCGCATCGTGCTGCGCCGCGCGGACTACGAGAAAGTGCGCGTCGATGTAGCGATCGCGATCGCCGAGCTGTCGAGCGCATCCGACATTCTCGACGCGGTGTGCGAGCGCGTCGCGCCCGCGATGTCGGCGCGCGCGGTCACGTGGGCGCCGGTCTCGCAGACACCGAGCCTCGCTGCGCACACCATGAGCCTCGCCACCACGACGCGCGCCGGCGAAGCAACCGTGCTCGTGCCCACCTCCGACGCGCCGTCGTACCAGCTCGCGGTGAGTGAGCTCACCGGCGGGCGCCGCCTGCTCTCTGGCGATCTCGCGCTGCTCGAGACGCTCGGGCTCCTCGCCGCGCGTCGCATCGATGCGGTGCGCGTGAGCGATGAGCGTCACCGCCGCGATCTCCGCGAGCGAGAGATCGTGCAGCTAGCGGCCGAGGCGGAGCTGTCGGCGCTGCGCGCGCAGCTCAACCCGCACTTTCTCTTCAACACGCTCACGACCATCGGCCAGCTTATTCAGGAGGCGCCGCCGCGCGCGCTCGACACGCTGTACAAGCTCACCGGCCTCCTTCGTGCCGTGCTAAAGCGCTCGGACGGCGGCTTCGTCACACTCGGCGAGGAGATCGAGATCGTGCGCACCTATCTCGCGATCGAGGGCGCACGCTTCGAGGAGCGCCTCGCGGTGAGCATCGACGTGCCGGAGTCGCTCGCGGAGCTGCCGGTGCCGCCGCTGGTGCTGCAGCCGCTCGCGGAGAACGCGGTCAAGCACGGGATAGCGCCGATGCGGGCCGGGGGCCGAGTGCGCGTGAAGGCGGAGGTCGAGGGCGACACGCTCGTGCTGAGCGTGACGGATAGCGGCACGGTGGTTCCGGCGGCGGAGCTCGAGCGCCGGCGCGGCGCGGGGATCGGGATCTCGAACCTGGAGAAGCGGCTCGAGCGCTACTATGGTGACTCTGCTTCGCTGGCATTGCACAGCTCAGCAGAGCATGGGACGCAGGTGTTCGTGCGGATCAAGCTCGCCGCAATGTGCGCAGGCCCCGAAGCGCCGCTCGCGGCGCGGGAGCAGATCGCGTGACCGATCGCTTGCGTGTCGTTATCGCGGACGATGAGCGCCCCGCGCGCGCCTTTCTCGCGCGGCTGCTCGCGGCGTGCGGCGATGTAGAGCTCGTCGGCGAGGCGACCGGTGGCGCCGAGGCGATCGCACTGATCGAGACTACGAAGCCCGATCTCGCGCTGCTCGATCTGCAGATGCCGGAGGTCGATGGCCTCTCGGTCGTGGGCCTCGTGAAGAAAAAGCTCCTTCCGCTCTTCGCGTTCGTGACGGCACACGACGCGTACGCGGTGCGCGCATTCGAGGCGAACGCGATCGACTTCCTCCTCAAGCCCGTCGAGCCGGCGCGCCTGCGGCACACGCTCGATCGCGTGCACGCGCGCCTCGCGCGCGGCACGGATCCGGGCGCGGCCGCGGGGCGCGTACGCGTGGCCGCGGCGCAGGCGGCGGGCGGCGATGCGAGCTATCTGCGCCGCATTCCCGTGCGCCTCAAGGACGACATCGTGCTCGTTCCCGCTGCGCAGCTGGCGTCCGTCGTCGCCGACGGCGAGCTGCTGCATCTCACCACGATCGAGGGCAGGCACTACACGATCAACTATCGCCTCAAGGATCTCGCCGCGCGCCTCGACCCCGCGACCTTTGTGCGCATCTCGCGGAGCGCGCTCGTGAATCTCGACATGCTCGCGAAGGTCAGCGCGATGCCCGGCGGCAGCTATCTCGTCACCCTCACGAACAAGCAGCAGCTCGCCGTGAGCCGGCAGCGCGCGCGCGACCTGCGTGAGGAGCTGCTCAAGCTCTGACTCGTTTGTTTCGCCCGCGCCATTCGTTGGGCAAAAGCGACCGTTCGTTGCCCGCCCGCGCCGCTCCACTGAACTCCGCTCTGACTATCCTACGCCGACCGCGAGCTTCGATGCTCCTCGTTACGGAGCACCCGCATGCGTGGTACCTGGGTCAGTCGTTGCCTCTCGCTGTGCACTTCGATCCTCACCATCGCCGCGCTCGGCGCCGCCACACCCCGCGCAGCGCACGCCGCAACCGACCCCGACGGCGGTGACATCGCCGGCGTCGTCCGCGACTCCACCACCGGCGAGCCGCTCGCGAACGCGGAGCTCAGCGTGACACGCGAGACGCATCTCGTGGTGAACGCCGAGAGCGATCAGTTCGGGCACTTCATCGTGCACAACGTTCCGTCGGGGGCGTACGCGATTGAGGTGCGCATGATCGGCTTCCGCGCGGAGACGCGAACGGTCACTGTGACGGCAGGCGGGCGAGTGAATCTCACCTTCGCGCTCGCGCCCGTCGCGACGCAGCTCGAGGCGCTGACCATCACCGCGCAGGCGCCGATCGCCGTCGACACTCGCAGCGGCAATCAGGTCTACAAGCAGAACGATTATCATGGCGCGCCATCGAACACGACGTCGCAGATTTTGCAGCAGAGCATCGCCGGTGCGGCGCGCGCACCCACAGGCGAGATCCACATTCGCGGGCAGCACGCGGAGTACGAATACTACGTCGACGGCGTGCCCGTGCCCTCTGGAATTTCCGGGAGCCTCAACGAGCTATTTGATCCGTCCGTCGTCGATCGCATCGAATTTCAGACCGGCGGCTGGGACGCCGAGTTCGGGAACAAGAACGCGGCGATCGTCGACGTGCACACGCGCATCCCCGCCGGCGGCTTCCACATGAACGTCGACGGCTATGCCGGCTCGTTCAACACGAACGGGCAGGGGCTCAACCTCAGCGACAACGTCGGCAAGTGGGGCTTCTTTCTCTCAGGCTCGCGACAGGAATCGGGAATGCGCCAGGAGCCAGTCGTCTTCGACACGACGACGCTCAAGCCGATCAACTACCACAACAGCGGGCAGGATTATTTCACCTTCGGCAAGGTGCAGTTCACGCCGAGCACGCGTGACGTGTTCAATCTCGAGGGGAACTGGTCGCGCACGCGCTTCCTCGTGCCCTTCGATTCGACGCAGGGTTTCTCGAACGATCGGCAAACCGATGTGAACTCATTCGCGAATCTCGGTTGGCGTCATCGCTTCGGCGATCTCGACTCTGCGAGCGTGTCGAGCTCGGAGCTCTTCACCGGATTTTACTTTCGGCACGGGAGCCTGGGCTACGTGCCCGGGGCTGCGGACGATCCGGGATTCTTCTTCTTCCCCGACACGACGACGCCGTACAACATCGCCGAGCAGCGGAACTTCAACACGTACGGCACGAAGGTCGACTTCAAGTGGCGCGCGACGCACGCGCTCGAGCTCAAAACGGGCGTGCAGGCGTCAGTGACGACGGGGCGCGAGGACTTCGTGTCGACGGATAGCGTTGGCGGGATCGGACCGGGGTCGAACTCGAATCTCAAGGGGCACGATATCGGCGTGTACGTGCAGGACTCGTACACGCCGTTCGAGTGGATGGAGCTGCGAACGGGCGTGCGCTACGACTCGCACGTCGCGCCGTTCGCGGGCGATCAGCATCAGCTGAGCCCGCGCGTGAAGCTCAGCTTCTTTCCGAATCTCTCGAACACGTTCTATCTGTACTATGGTAGGCAGTTCATTCCGACGAACATCGAGGACCTCCGCTCGATCACGACGGTGTCCGAGGGCGGCGACACGACGTCCACGTCGCCGACGCTCCCCGAGCGCGACGACTTCTACGAGGTTGGCTACATCCATCGCTTCCCGGCCGGCATCGTGTGGAAGCTGTCTGGGTACGTGAAGAACAGCAGCCCGGGCATCGACGACAACACGATAGCGGGGACTGCGATCGTGACGTCGGTGAATCTCGCGCAGGTGCACATCCGCGGCGTCGAGACAGTGGTCGAGATTCGTCCCGGTGGCCCGTTCTCCGGCTACATGAACTTCGCAATCAATCATGCGTACGGGCGCGGACCGGTGACGGGCGGCTTCTTCCCGACGGACATCGCCGATGTTCCGGGCGGCTGGTTCGATCTCGATCACGATCAGCGCGTCTCGTCGGTCGCGTCGCTGGTGTACTCGAAGAGTCGCTTCTTCGCGAGCACCACGAGCATCTACGGCACCGGGCTCGCGAACGGCGCCGACATCACGTCGCCGATCGGCACGGGGCTCTTCGACTTCAACAAGGCGATTCACACCGATCCGAGCTTCATCCTGAACGGGTCGCTCGGCTACAGCCTCATCGTCGGCGGCACGATCGTGCGCCCGCAGCTCTTCGTCGACAACATCTTCGACCATCGCTACCTGCTCAAGGGCGCGTTCTTCAGCGGGGCGTCGGTGGGGCGGCCGCGCACACTCGAGGTGCGCGTGGACGTAGGGGTGTAACTGGACGTTTTATGACGCGGTGGCGAGCAAGGCGCACGTCTGGCCTTGCTCGCCGACGCCGTTGGGTACAAAGTTTCCCGATGTCGCTCCGTCCGATTTTGCTCGCCATCGTCGGCGACAGCGCTGCAGGCAAATCGACGCTCGGCGACGGCATCAGCGCGCTCCTCGGCGATGAGCGCGTCACCGTCGTCACGACGGACGACTATCACAAGCACAATCGACGGAAGCGCCGCGAGCTGCGCTTGAGCGCGCTCCATCCGGACTGCAACGACCTCGACTTGCTCGGCGAGCATCTCGAGCAGCTCGCGAGCGGAAAGTCCGTGTGGAAGGCGCCGTATAATCACTCGACCGGCGACTTCGATGCGTCCAGGGAAATTGCGCCGTCGGAGTTCTTGATCGTGGAGGGGCTGCTCGGACTATCGACGCCCGCGCTCCGCGAGCGCTATGACGTGAGCGTGTATCTCGACACACCGGAGCCGCTGCGTCATCGCTGGAAGATGTCGCGCGATACGGCGAAGCGTGGCTATTCGGAGAATCAGGTATCGGAGCTCCTCGAGCGGCGCGAGGGCGTGTCAGCCGCGTTTGTGCGTCCGCAGCGCGATCATGCGGACATGGTGGTGCGCTTCCGTCCAGGGCCAAGGGCGATCGACGATACGAAGCTGCACGCGACCGTGGCGATGCGTGACCAGGTGCGGCATCCCGCGCTGCGTGCGGTGCTCGAGCAGTCGCCGCTGGCGGCAGCGAGGCTGCTGCTGCGAAGGCAGGGCGCGGGGGCAGTGCTCGAGATCGACGGACGCATCTCGGATGCGGAGACGGCGCAGGCGGAGCGAGCGTTGATACTCCAGCGACCGGAGCTGCAGTACATCCTGCAGCGTCGCACGGGGCAGTTCATGACGAATGGAACGCAGCGCCACAGTAACGCGCTCGGGCTCGCGCAATTGTTGATCGCCTATCCGGTGCTGAGTGCGAAGCTCGAGCAGGGAGACTCTGGATGATGATGTCGCACTCGCTCTCGGCGCTGACTCTCGCGTGTGCGCTCGCGGCGGCGCTGCCGGCGCAGAGGACGGGCTTTCTCGATCGGACGGTGAAGTCGGGCGTGCTCACGATCAAGTATCAGGTGTACGTGCCGCCCGCGTACGATGGGCATCAGTCGCTGCCGGTGATTCTCTTCATGCACGGGTCGGGCGAACGCGGAAGCGATGGGCTCAAGCAGACGCAGGTCGGGATGCCGTCGCAGATCAGGTGGCATCGCGACTGGTTCAATGCGATCGTCGTGATGCCCCAGTGTCCCGACGACAGCGTCTTTCGTGGAGTGGTTGCGGACGCGACGTATGCGGCGCTCGAGAAGAGTGTGCGGGAATTTCACGGCGATCGCACGCGGATCTATGTTACCGGGCTCTCGATGGGCGGCTACGGCGTGTGGCAGGAAGTCTTAGATCATCCAGGGGTTTTTGCTGCCGCTGTGGCGGCGTCGGGCGGTCTCACACCGTCGGCGGACATGGACAATCTGTTCGTGAGCGTGAAGGGCGACGATCCGTTCGCGTACGTGGCGGCGCAGACGAAGGGGCTGCCGATCTGGATTTTTCACGGGGCGACGGACGACGTCGTGCCGACGGTGCAGGCGCAAAAGCTCGTGAAGGCGATGCGCGATGCCGGCACGGATGTGAAGTACACGGAGTATCCGGACGTTGGCCATGGCGCGTGGGAGCCGGCGTACGCGGACGAGGCGCTGTGGAAGTGGCTGTTCGCGCAGCGGCTCACCAAGGCGAGCCGCTGACGCGAGCGGCGCGGAGTTAGCGCCGCGCCTCCAGTTCCTTCTTTCCGACGTGGCGCATGTCGCCGATCTTCGGGACGCTGCCGGTAAGGAGCGCCTTTGCAACCTTGAAGAGTTGCACGGCGCGGGGCTCGTTCGACTTGAGATACGTGGCCTCGTGCGCCTCGACCTCGATGAGCACGAGCCGCGGATCATTCGGCCCGCCATTCCGATTGCCGCCTTCGTCGCCGAACCACGCCTTCCAGTCCGGCTTATAGAGAGTGCGAATGAGATCGCGATCGGTGATGATGCGGGCGGTGCCGCTCACGGACACCCACTCGCGCGACTTGTTGTTATAGTAGGCGAGATTCACTTCCGGCTGCGCCTCGATCTCGTCGACCTTGTGCGTCTCGGTGCTCGTGACGAACCAGAAGTCGACGCGGGGACGCTTCTCCTGCGTGGACATCGGGCGCGATACCAGCGTGCCCTCGAAGTTGCGGCTCGTGAGCATCGCGATGTCTATTCCTTCGACGAGGGAGTAGAGCTCCTCGATCTTCTTCGCAGGAGAGACGTTGTCGTTTTCCATCTTCGCGGCTGCGGTCGATGTGCCTTTGCTCTTGGCAGGCTTCGCGGTCTTATTCTTGGCTTTGACGCTGGGCATTTTGACTCTCCTCGCATAGCGGAAACGAAGGGCGCGGTGCGCTCTGTGGGGGAGAGTAAGGCAAGGCGTGCGCCGCGCCGCATTGCCGGGCTCGGCTACCCAGCCTTGTCCAGACGCTGGCGCAGCCGGAATGCGCGCGATCAGTTGATCGATCCCAACTCGTGGGGCGAGAACGATCAATAGAAGTGCGCGCCGCGAGTTCAATGCGGCGTATCCACTCGTCGCACCGGCATCGCGGCTGGCGCCTCGCTCATCAGTGGCTGCGCTCTCTCGTTCAGCAGCTTCGTCACGAACCGCTGCCCCTCACTCACCCGCTCGATCTCGATCGCAATCGCCTCGACCGCCTGCTCCACTCGCTCGAGCCGCTCATCCGATGACGCGCGTCCCAGCTTCGTGAGCGCGAGCTCCTTCATCCGCTCCTGGTAGCCGAGCATCATCTTCATCATCCAGCCACTCGTTGCGAAAACGACTACGACCGCGACGATTGCAATAGGGTCATTCATGTGGCGAATCCATTAGTGGGATGTACTTCGGAAGATCGCGCTCGCCGCCACGATTTCCTACGAGCATCGGTAAGCGAAGGTGTCGCCCCTGGCAATTCGAACACTTCACCCCTCCTACGCGCGATCGCCGCGCCCTGTCCGCTTTGACGGGCCGACCTGCGCTCTAAACCACATAGGGCCGCAGCACCCCCTCACACGAACAGGCGCCTCCCGTGACCACTCGCGCACGACTCCAGCTCTCCATCGCGCTCCTGCTCACGCTCGCCGCCTGCGCGCCCGGGCGCGTCACGCCGCCCTCGCCCACGCACGACTCGCCGCCGACGATCACCGTCGACTACGCCGACATTGCCGGCCTGGGCCCGGTTCCTCCGACAAACCCAAGCTACACTCGGGAGACCACCACCACCGAAATCGACATGCCGACGAAGGGCACCGACCACCAGATCGCGCTCTGGGCAACCGCGCACAACCCCGGCGGCGTGAAATATCTTCGACTCTCCGTCAACACGACGGACACGACCTCGCTCACCGTCGCGCCCGATGCAAACGGACAAGTCCCGCCGACGATCGGCATCGTCGGCTCTGACGGAGCCGGCGCACCCGGCGATCAGAAGATCACGTTCCTCAACACGGGCGCCAACGTCGTCGTCGCAACGGCCACCAACTTCAACAACCAGTCGTCGCACATCACGATCACCTTCGTCGCGCATCAACTGCCGTGATCGCAAACGCTGCGTGATGTCGGCGAGCAGAATCGAGTGGTCGGAAACCGTCGAGTGCGCGCTGCAAGTTCTCGAGGACAACGTGGCGGTAGTTGCGATCCGTGGGTGTGATCGCGAAAGTCCGGCGTTCACTCGCGGAGTGAGCGCTAGCGCGCATCTACAGAATCCCCGCGCTCCCCGCCCATCGGGCAATGTAGCCCTGCAGAAATCCGGTAAACGCATCGGCACCCTCCGGAAGCCTGGTTGCCCGATTGCGAATCTGATGGAAGTCGAGCGTCACGACGGGGCTCGTGAGGCGCGTGATGACCAGCTTCCGATTGCGACAGGCCGGTATCCCGAACGACGGGACAATGGCGATCCCATGCCCGGCCTCGACCATCGCGAGCACTGTATCGAGTGAGTTCAGCGCATCCGTGGTGCGCACGACGACCTTCGCCCGCGCGAGCTGCCTGTCGATCAACTTCTGGACGGGGCTGCCAGGCCGAAGCGCGATCAGCGTTTCGCCGTTCAAAGCCGACCATGGAATCGTTGCGCGCTGTTTCGCCGACTCCGAGGACGGCCGGGCAACCATCAGAGAAAAACGAAAGAATGGCGTGCGTCGCGTACCGGACGAGGGATCGAAGACCCCCAATCCCATATCGAGCTTGCCGCTTTCGACCTGCTGGAGAATGGTCGTGAGGTCGCTGTCGAACAGACGAATGTGAAGGTCGGGTCGCTGTGCCTGAAACTCGCTGATCGCCAGCGGCATGATGTTCGACGCAATCAGCGGTGGAGCACCCACCGAGATCTCCCGCGTGGCGCGATTCGCCTTCTCGGCAATGCGCGCGATCGCCGCGTCGAGCTGCTGGACGCCCGATCGTGCCGCGACGAGCAGCTCGCTCCCATCGGGTGTCAACGAGACGTGCCGCGTCGTGCGATCGAACAATCGGAATCCTACCTGTGCCTCCAACTGACTGATCATCACGCTCAACCCCGACGGCGTGATGAAGAGCGCATCCGCTGCGCGCGTAAAACTTTGAAAGTCGGAAACCAGCAGGAACCCACGAAGCTGGCGCGCAGTAAAGTCGATCATTGAGGAAAGCTCAGTAATTGGTGAATTATTGGAACTTGTACCATAAGTCATGCGGGTGCTAGTGTAGAGGCACGGCAGCACCCACTCCGAAGCCGGAATCAATGACCTGGACGAACAGTCGTATCCGCCGCTCGCCATTGACGCCGATCCAGAACCTCGTCTGCGCGGTCGCCGGGTTGGGATTTGCCTTCGACCTTTACGAAACGCTCATGATGCCCCTCGTAGTGAGTCCCGTCCTGACGACGCTCGGCCACCTGACGCCAGGCACGCCGGCGTTCAACCGGTGGGTCGGGCTGTTCTTCTTCGTCCCCGCTGTCTGCGGCGGACTCCTTGGGCTGGTCGGCGGGAATCTGGCGGACCGCTTTGGTCGACGCCGCATTCTGGTGTGGAGCATCCTGCTCTACGCCTTCGCCGCCTTCGCCGCGGCATTCGCAACCTCGTTGCCGGTGCTGCTCGTCCTCCGCTGCGCGACGATGATCGGCGTTTGCGTGGAAGCGGTCGCCGCCATCGCGTGGCTCGCCGAGCTGTTCCCGATTCCCAGGCAGAGAGAGGCGGTGCTCGGGTACACGCAGGCCTGCTACGCATTGGGAGGGCTCGCCGTTTCCGCCGCGTACTATCTCGCGGTGACGTATGCTGATCGCTTGCCCTCCGTGCTCGGCGCGCACGAGGCGTGGCGATACACCCTGCTCTCCGGGTTGATTCCGGCGATTCCGCTCATCGTCGTCCGACCGTTTCTCCCCGAGTCTCCCGAGTGGCGGGGAAAAAAGGCGAAGGGGCTATTGAAGCGGCCCGCGCTCGCGGAGCCGTTCCGTTCACCTCTGCGTCGCACGACGCTTCTCGCGGCCCTGATGATGGCCTGTGTCTTGGCGCTTCAGTACGGCGCGCTGCAGCACACACCTCGCATCGTTCCCGGGCTCGCCGCCTTCCGCGAGTGGCGCCCGCAGCAGATTCAGCAGGCCGTGAGCGTCGTGTACCTGGTGCAGGAGCTTGGATCAGTCACCGGACGAATCGCGTTCGCGTTGCTCGTCACCCGCATCCTCACACGGCAGCGACTGTTGCGCAGCTTCGTAGCACCCGCGCTGGTGATCTTCCCGGTCCTGTATTTCTTCACCGCCGCGCGTGGATTGGCACTCTTCCTCGGAGCGATCTTCTGCGCGCAGGCACTCTTCAACGGGCTGCATAGTTTCTGGGGCAACTACTTACCGCGCGCCTATCCAACGCATCTGCGCGGGACCGGAGAGAGTTTCGCGATGAATATCGGCGGCAGAGTAGTCGGCGTCTCATCTGCGCTTCTGACCACGCAACTCGCGAACGTGGTGCCAGGCGGCGGCGCGTCCACTCGTCTCGCCTACGCCGCCGGAGCCACGGCCCTGATCGCGTTGAGCATTCTCGCCGTCGCGAGCTACTGGTTGCCGGAGTCGCCAAGTGCGTCGACGGCGCTCGTCGACGAACAAACGAACATGAGCGTCGCATGAGCGCGCGCGACAATAACGACGGAGCCGTGCCCAACGGTGCATACGCGCTCGACAACTCGAGCCGAGAAGCGTTGGCCCGTTTGCCGGCTCTCTCCGATGCGTTCGACGCGGGAACCCAACGTCATCTCGTGGCGGTCGGCGTCGGCCCCGGATGGCGCTGCCTCGAGGTCGGTGGCGGCGGCGGATCGATCGCGCGCTGGCTCGCGGAACGCGTCGGTCCCACGGGACACGTGCTCGTCACCGACATCGATCCACGACACCTTCGCTTTCCGAATCTTCCCGAAGTCGAGGTTCGCGTCCATGACATCGCGGTAGACCCGCTGCCCGCGGCCTCCTTTGATCTCGTGCACGCACGCCTCGTGCTGGTACATGTCCGCGAACGGGAAGCCGCGCTCGCGAACATGATTGCGGCCTTGAAGCCCAACGGCTGGCTGGTCGACGAGGAGTTCGACAGCTCCGTGTTTCCCGATCCCGTGCTGAGTCCCGGCGAAACTCTATTGAAAACGCACATCGCCCTGTCGCGGACATTGGACGATCGCGGCGTGGACAGAACATTTGGCCGACGCCTGTTCGGACGGCTGCGCGCGCTCGGACTCGACCACGTCGCCGCGGAAGGGCGAACGTTCATGTGGCCCGCCGGATCTCCGGGTACCGCCATGATGCGCGCGAATTACTTGCAACTTCACTCGCAGATGATCGACGCGGATCTTCTCACACAAGCGCAGTTCGATCGAGACATCGCCGCCCTGGATGATCCAGACTTCTTCATGCCGTCGCCCATCCTCTGGGCGGCTTGGGGGCAGAAACGCCCATAGGCCAATGGCCGAAGAAGCACACACTCACGTCACGCGCGCGTCTACTTCATCCCCGCCCCAACTCCCCGCAATGCGCGCCCCGGCTTCGCCCCCGTGTGCACGCCGTCCCTCAACACCTCCACACCATTCACGAACACCTCGCGCATTCCCACCGACAGCTGGTGTGGTTTTTCATATGTCGCACGATCGATGATCGTAGTCGGATCGAACACCACCACGTCCGCATACATGCCCGCGCGCAGCAGCCCGCGATCCGGAATCGATAGCCGCTCCGCAACGCCCGACGAAAACTTCCTGATCGCATCCTCGAGCGTCAGCACGTGCTCCTCGCGCACGTACTTGCCGAGCAATCTCGGATAGCTCCCGTACGCGCGCGGATGCGTCAGCCCCTTCGCGCTCTCCGGATCAAAGCCCTCGGCGTCCGTCCCAATCACCACCCACGGGCGACGCAGCTGCATCGCGACATTCTCGTCCGTCATGCTGAACGTCACCTTCCCCGCGCGACCGCCCGACGTGAGCACGACATCCGCCATCGCCTCGCCCCATGACTTGTGCATGTCGTCCGCAATCTTGTCGAGCCGCCATCCCTCGTACTTCGCGAGCGATGGCGTCGACAGCAGTCCGACGACCATGATCGGACCCGGCCCCGACTCCTGACAGTAACTCGGCTTCCCCGGCGTCGAGTCCATCGCCTCGCTGATGATGCGCGCGCGCGCCTCCGGATTTTTCAGATTGTCGAGCAGCTTCCCGTTCTCCGCCGCCCACGGGGGCACGCACGACGCGAGACCATTCCCCGACGCCGTGTACGGATACATCGTCGCGCCGACATCCTGCCCCGCCACGCGCGCGGAGTCGATCTTCGCGACCATCTCGCCCGCCTTCGCCCACGCGCGATGTCCCGCCGCCTTCAGGTGATAGATCTCCACCGGCACGCCACCCGCGTTTCCGATCGCGAGCGCTTCATCGACAGCCTCGAGCAGCGAGTCACCCTCCGACCTGATGTGCGAGATGTAGACGCCGTGATACGGCGCGATAGCTTTCGCGATCTCGCTCAGCTCGTGCGTCCCCGCGTAGTTCCCCGGCGGATAGATCAGCGCACTCGCGACGCCGAACGCGCCGTCCTTCATCGCATCGCGCGTCACGCGACGCATCGTGTCGAGCTGCGCCGTCGTCGGCGCGCCCTGTGCTTGCCCGTTCGCATAGGCGCGGATGGTGCCTGCGCCGATGAACGAGCCGACGTTGATCGAGTTGCCATGCTTCTGCATCGCGTCGAGCCATGCACCGAAGCCGCGGTCGCCCATGAACTGCTTCGCGACACGAATGCCGCTGGTGTCACTCGCTTCGAACGTCGCCAAAATCTTGTCGTTCACCGGCGCCGGCGTATCGCCTTCGCCAAGTATTTCGGTGGTGACGCCCTGGGTCACCTTGCTGATGACGCGGCCGTCGCCGGTGAGCAGCTGCTCGTCCGACTGTCCCTGGATGTCGATGAAGCCCGGCGCAACGACCATCCCCTTCGCATCGATGCGCTTGCCCGCCCGCGCGTCGGCGAGCGTCCCGACCGGCGCGATGATCGCGATTCGCTCGCCCCGCAGTCCGACGTCACCATAGAACCACGAATTGCCGGTTCCGTCGACAATCTTGCCGCCGCTGATCACGACGTCGTAGGAGCCCTCGGGCGACATTGTGCCCGGATGGGCGCTTCCAGCGCACCCGGCGAGAACGAACGCGACACTCACGATCAATGCGGAAGAGCGAAAAGAAATTGTCATCGATCCTAATGGGAAACGGTGTCCAGGCTGCGTGCGGTATCGTATGCAACGTTGCGTATGTCGCTGTTAAATCTTAACTTGCGCATCCTTTTGGGGCGTAGCTGAGCTGGCAAAGCGCCGGACTGTTAATCCGGAGATCGGTGGTTCGACCCCACCCGCCCCAGTCGTTGTATTGACAGTCTTGCAGGGCGGGTGTGTCGGACCGCTCATCTATCGCGGCGGTGCCGCTCCTCCCGGCCTCGGCGCCGTGAACTCGCCGGGCTTCACGCGCTCCTCGCCCGGGGGCGCGCCAGGAATCGCGGAGCCAGTCTCGGGCTCGGGATTTTGCGCCCGGAAGAAGAGCGCGGCCAGCGCGCCCCCCGCGAGCGGACCCACGAGATAGAGCCAGGCGTTGGCGAGCGAGCCATGCGCCATGAACGTATCGATCAGCATCGGGCCGACACCGACCGCCGGATTGAACGCGCCGCCGGAGATCCCGCCGCCCGCAAACGCGGCAACGACGATCGTGAATCCGATCGCCAATCCATAGAAGGAGTTCTTCTCGGTTTGTCGCGCTGTCGCGGAATTCAGGACGACCAGCGCAAGCGCGAAGGTGAAGATCGCCTCCACCGCGAGCGCGCGCCCCCACGTGACATCGGCACCGGGCGCAGCCGCGAACGTCTTTCCGGTTAGATAGAGCACGGTGAGCGCCGCGAGAATGGCGCCCAGAAGTTGCGCGATCCAGTACGGAACGACATCGCCCGCAGGGAGCTTGCCGCGCAGCCACACGGCGAGCGTCACGGCCGGATTGTAGTGCGCGCCCGAGACATGTCCTCCCATGTACACCATGATCATCAGCGAGCAGCCGATCGCGAGAGGCGCGAACGGCGTTTGCGCGAGCGACGTGAGGCCAACCGTTAGCACGAGGAAGTACGTGCCGATGACTTCCGTGGCGTACGCCATTTTCATAGTTCTACGGGGAAGGGTGTGAGTGGAAACCGCTCGAGTGCGTGAATTAACGACGCGAGCGATTGGCCTGCTAGACTCTGGCGATCAGCTGGCGGCATCGCTAGCGTCCCTTGCGCGCAGTCGGGCACCAGGTTCGCGGGCAGCCTAAGTGATGCGCCGAACGGGTGTTACCCCTGTATCAAGCCGCCTGTGGTCGTGCAGGGGCCCGCTCCATGCATCAACTTTCGTCTCGCGCCATTCGCACGGCGGTACCTTCTCGACCATCCAATTGTGGAGCCACGAACATGAGCGACAACAAGCACGAAGCAGGCAAGAAAGGCGAGTCCGATGCGAAGAGCGACAGCGATAAGGCGCTGCAGGACGAACTCCGTCGTGAAGCCGCGGAAGGCAAGGGCTCGGTCGGTGACGCCGCGAAGAATAGCAACCTCTCGGGCTCGTCGACGTGGGAGACGCTGCCGGAAGGCAAGGGCGAAGGCAAGAAGGACAAGAAGTGACACGCGTTACATCCAGCGGATCGACAGACAGCTCCGGAGATGATCGGAAGAGGATCGGCGAAGAAGTCTCGTTGCGCCTTCGTCACCAAGGCGTTCAGCTCATTGGGAACGAATCATCCGATGATCTGGCGGATCTCGAGGAAGCGGTAGAGGAGTTCGAGCGCGCGGTCGAGCGCGCCGGCGGCGACCTCATGGTCGACGAGCCGGTGTCCGGAGGCAAGCCGATCGCGCCCGACAATTCCAGATTCGTGCTTCCGAAGCGCAAAGCGTCCGAATCCGTGCCCGCGTTCATCAATCGAATCAACGAAGCCGCAACGCAGGCCGGGCAGAAGAGGAGCGCGAAGTAGCTCGCTAGCGCATCACTGCACCGTGATGGTTCCCGACATCGCGGCGCCATGCACGGCGCAGTGATACGTGTAGATGCCGGCCACCGCGAACGTCCGACTGAAGGTGCCCGAGCTCATGATGGCGGAGCTCGGCCCCGCATCGTCGAACTGCACGCTGTGCGATCCGCAGGACATTCCGCCATAACCGTCGCCCGTGCACGTGTTCCACGTCCACGTGAGCATTGAGCCCGCGGTCACGCTGTCACTCCCCGGCGAGAAGTGATTGTTCGTGATGGTCAGACTGTGGGTGGATCCACTTGCGACCGGCGGCGGAGGGGCCGGGCTGGTAATGCCATTGGACGACGATCCGCTTCCGCCGCAGGCGAACGCGGTCGCTGAGAGCAGAAGGGCGACGACACGGGTGACACGTGCTCCGACAAACGAACTGCACATGGATCCTCCCTAATACGGGTCTAGCTGGAGGGTAGGGCGGTTCGCAGGACCACGCACCTGATGCGCGGTGAATACACGCGTGTAGGGGGTGAGCGGCGCAAAAGTGAAGGCGTCGGCGACTGTCTTTTTTGTCGTCGTGCGGGAGTCTCGGCGCGGTCAAGCATCCGCTTGCATGACCGAGAGCCGCCACATACTCTAGCCAGTGCGCGAGTTTCACCGCCGCGCGCGCTTCGTCCAACACCTTCCTTCACGAACCGTACCTTGTCACACCGCAACGCAGCCCCGCCGCCGCTCACCGCTCGGGAAATCCGTTGACTCCACGAACGATTCCCGAGAGCACCATCACGGCGCTACGGGAGTTGCTGGTGCGCATGGTTCGCGACGAACCGCAAGCGAGCGCGGAGGGAGTCGTGCGCGCCGGCAAGGAAGTGCGCCGCGCCCTCCGCGAGCTCTGCGACGACGCGCGCATCAACCGCGTGCCCGTCGAGCAGCTCATGATCGCGATCAAGCAGGGATGGTCTTCGCTGCACAGCGATCATCCCCGCACGCGCGCGGCTGGCCCCGACGAGCTGCTTAATCAGATCATCACGTTGTGTATCGATGAGTACTACGCTGGGCGCGAGCACACGTAAGCGCTCAGTCTTTGATTAGCAAAATCTCACGAACGACTGTCACTCGCTGGGCGCTGTTGCGGTAGCGCGCTCCCCTTCGTCTGCAACCCAGACGACGAGCCCTCAGCAGCCTTTGCTAAGACGATTGTAGGATGCGCGCAAGAATTCGAGGATCGATGATGACACTTGGGCAATTCGTCTCCACCGGTGCTCGCATCGGGGAGAATGCTCCACGCATCGACGCATCCATCATCGCACGAAGCCCATGGCGCCTCGGTGCATCATGCGTCGCACTCTATTGCCTGCTTTGCACGAGCCGGGCGTCGGCGCAAGCGACGGACACGATTCCATCTTCCAGCGAGCTCAAACGACTGAGCGTCGAGCAGCTCATGGAGATCGAGGTGACTTCGGTCTCGAAGAAAACGGAAAAGCTTTCGCAAGCGGCGTCGGCGATCCAGGTCATTACGCGCGAGCAGATTCTCCGCTCCGGCGCAACGAGCATTCCCGAGGCGCTACGACTCGCTCCGAATCTTCAGGTTGCGAAGGTGGGGTCCCATCAGTGGGCAATCACGGCGCGCGGATTCAACAGCATGACCGCCAACAAGCTGCTGGTGCTCATCGACGGACGCAGCGTGTACACTCCATTGTTCTCCGGCGTGTTCTGGGACGTCCAGAATGTGTTGCTCGAAGACATCGATCGGATCGAAGTCGTAAGCGGTCCCGGCGGCGCTGTCTGGGGCGCGAACGCGGTGAACGGTGTCATCAACATCATCACCCGAAGCGCGAAGGACACGCAAGGGGGCTACGCCGAGGCGGGCGGTGGCTCTTCCCCGAACGGCTTTGCGGGCGGCAGGTACGGCGGCGTGCTTGGCTCACGCGTCGCGTATCGTGCGTACGCACAAATCTTCGATCGCGACAACGAGGTCTACGCGAACGGGGATGACGCGAACGATTCCTGGCGGATGGGTCAGGGTGGATTTCGCATCGATGCGCAGCCATCCGTGAGCACGTCGCTCATGGTCAAGGCGGAAGCGTACGGCGGGAACGAGAACGTCCCAACCGGGGGCACCTCCACCGCGAGCGGCGGAAATGTCACCAGTCGCTGGACGCATGCGATCTCGTCGACGTCGGACATGAGCCTGCAGTTCTACTATGATCGCGCGCACTTGGCGAACCCCGAGCCGGAGAGCCAATTCTCTCCAGCTGGAAGATTGACGGATGGTCTCGACACGTACGATCTGGATTTCGAGCACCGGCTTGCGCTCGGCACCCGCAATCACATCGTATGGGGCCTCGGCTACCGGTTCACGCACGATGTAGTCGGGAATTCGCGACCGCTCGGCTTCTTCCCCGCAACACTCGATCACAGTCTGGTCGATGGTTTCGTGCAGGATGAGATCGCCGTACTGCACAATGTCTACTTCACGCTTGGCACGAAGCTCGAGCACAACGATTATACCGGCTTCGAAGTCGAGCCCACTGCCAGGCTTCGATGGAGCTTTGCACCTTCGCAAACGGTGTGGGCCGCGGTCTCGCGCGCGGTTCGCACGCCCTCGCGTATCGATCGCGATCTCAAAGAACCTTCGGAGCTTCCGACGATTCTTGCCGGCAGCGCCGACTTCGAATCCGAGACGCTCATCGCGTATGAGATGGGATATCGCACCGAGTTGGGCTCGAAGGTATCGGCTTCCTTCTCCGCGTTTTACAACGACTATAGCGATCTGCGGAGCCTGAGCTTCACGCCTGCCACGATCATTCCACTCTTCTTTGCGAACAACCTCGAAGGTGAGACGCACGGGGTCGAGCTCAGCGCGACGTATCAGGCGACGAGCTGGTGGCGACTGACCGCGGGGCTGGATCTGCTCAAAGAGCGGCTCCACGTGAAGCCAGGCGAGATCGACATCAACAAGGCGCTGAACGAAACTGCGGATCCAGAGCGGCAGTTCTCGCTGCGTTCCTCCCTCGATCTTCCGCAGCACGTCGAGCTCGACGCGGGCTTTCGCTGGGTGGACACGCTCTACAACAACAACAGCGGCGTTGTCGGAACGGTGCCGAGTTATGCCGACATGGATGTGCGCCTCGGCTGGAATGCCACCACGCGGCTTGGCCTCTCCCTGGTTGGACAAAATCTGCTTCACGATCACCATCCGGAGTTCGGCATTCCTGGTCCAACGCGTGAAGAGATCCTCCGCACCGTGTACGGGAAGGTCACGTGGCGATTCTAACGGCGAGCGTGCGATCAGGCCGTGCGCTTTTTGCCGCGCCCGTGCGCACACTCGCCGTCGTGGTGCTGTTGCTGCTCCCTGGTATGCGCGGAAGCGCGCAGGCAACGCCATCCAGGGAGTACCAGGTCAAAGCGGTCTTTCTCTTCAACTTCACGCAATTCGTGGATTGGCCACTTACTGCATTCTCCTCGGACAGCACTCCACTGGTGATCGGTGTGTTGGGCGATGATCCGTTCGGCTCCTACCTCGACGACATCGTGCGCGGCGAACAGGTGAACAGCCGGAAGCTGACGGTGCAGCGCTATCGGCGGACGGCGGATGTGAAGGTCTGTCAGGTTCTTTTCGTCAGCCGGTCCGAGGAGAAGAACTTTGGAAAGGCGCTCGCTGCGCTGAAGGGTGCCGACGTTCTCACTGTGAGTGATGCCGACGGTTTCGCCAGCGAGGGGGGAATGATTCAGCTCTCGACGGAGAACGGAAAGATTCGCCTCAAGATCAACGTGGATGCAGCGAAGGCATCGAGCCTGATCATCAGCTCGAAGCTGTTGCGATCCGCAGAGATCGTCGCCAGCAGAGACTGACGCATGCCATTTCGAAACACGCCCATCAAGCGGAAGTTGATGTGGATCATCATGCTCACCAGCGGTGCCGTCGTGCTGCTGACGTGTGGTGCGTTCTTCTCCTACGAGCTGCTGACCTACAAGGAGAGGGCATTCCAGGGTCTCGCGACACTGGGCGGGGTACTCGCATCCAACAGCACAGCCTCGCTCGCATTCGACAACGAGGCCGATGCGACGGAGGTTCTCTCCGCACTCAAGAGGCGACCGGAAATCGTCGGTGCGGTGCTCTATGACCGCGACGGCAAACTGTTCGCGAGATATCCGATGACGCGGTCGGCTGACGAGTTCCGTCCGTCACCGGAGGTCGATGGATTCCGGACCCACGGTTCGAATCTGGTTGCATACATGCCGGTCGTGGTGGGAGACAACACCAGGCTCGGCACGCTCTATCTGGAATCGAACAGGCAGGCGATCCACGATCGCCTGTGGCGATACGCAGGGCTCGCGGTGCTCGTGATGCTCGTGTCTCTCCTCGTCGCCTATCTGCTCTCGGCCGCACTGCAGGGACAGATCTCGCGTCCGATTCTGGCGGTGGCGGAGACAGCACGGGCGATCGCGATTCGTGGAGACTATTCCGTTCGCGCGACGAAGGTCGGCCAGGATGAGCTCGGGCTCCTCACGGATGCATTCAATCAGATGCTCGGCCAGATCGAGGAGCAGAACCGGGCCATTCGGGACAGTCACGAACGTCTGAATCTCGCGCTCAAGGCGTCCGGTGTGGGCACCTGGATCTGGGGCGCTCCCAACAAGCACATCAGCCTCGACGAATTCGCGAGCCCACTCTTCGGCTGTCCATCCGGCGTCTATGAAGTCGCGTACGACGTGTTCCTCGGGCTCGTGCATCGGGATGATCGCCAGCGCGTGGAGCGGGAGATGCGCAGCGTGAGCTCGGAAGACGGCAGCTTCGAGAGCAGCTTTCGCGTGGTGTGGCCCGATGGCACCGTTCGCGACCTTTCTGCGCGTGCCAAGGCGTATCCCGGTGTCGACGGCAAGCCCGAGCGAATGACGGGTGTGTTCTGGGACATCACCGAGCGGAAACACGCCGAAGAACGACTGAGGCAGCTCATGGTCGAGCTCGAACGCAGCAACAAGGAGCTGGAGCTCTTTGCCTATGTCGCGTCGCACGACCTGCAGGAGCCACTGCGCATGGTGTCCAGCTACACCCAGCTTCTCGAGCGCCGCTACTCAGACAAGCTGGATGACGACGCGCGCGAATTCATCGGCTACGCCGTCGATGGCGCGAACCGGATGCAGCGGCTCATCAATGATCTGCTCGAGTTCTCGCGCCTGAGCACGCGCGGGCGGCCGCTCGTGCCCATCGATATTGCCGAGGTGCTCGGGGTCGTGCGAGCAAATCTCAGCGTCGCCATAGAAGATGCCCACGCCTTGGTGACGAATGATGACTCGCCGTGGGTAGTCGCCGATGCGGGTCAGATGGGGCAGCTGTTTCAAAACCTCATCGGAAACGCGATCAAGTTCCGCAATGGCGCGCGTCCGCACGTGCACGTGAGCGCGCTCGAGAGCGACGCGCACTGGCAGTTCTCAGTGCACGATAATGGAATCGGCATCGAGCCAGAATATTTCGAGCGGATCTTCGTGATCTTCCAGCGGCTGCACACCAAGGACAACTACCCGGGAACGGGCATCGGGCTCGCGCTCTGCAAGCGCATTGTGGAGCGTCACGGCGGAAAGATCTGGGTCGAGTCGAAGCCGCACGAAGGCTCGACGTTCTACTTCACCATCCCCAAACGCGAGCGTATCGAAACGTCATGACAAATGCGTACGAAGGTCGCCCCGTGGAGATCTTGCTCGTCGAAGACAACGCGGGCGATGTGCGTCTGGCGCGCGAGGGGCTGCGCGAGTGCAAACTGCTCAACAACCTGAG
>Ga0208078_1000074_pt1 | contig 29858 bp, 31 predicted proteins | sample NGESurdeep072012_3_FD_184468 | JGI IMG/M metagenome (GOLD analysis project Ga0208078, IMG submission 184468) | Arctic peat soil microbial communities from Barrow, Alaska - NGEE Surface sample 53-2 deep-072012 (SPAdes) | ecosystem: Environmental > Terrestrial > Soil > Wetlands > Peat ...
TGGATCACCCGCATGGCAAAGGAGCACCGGATGATCGAGCCCTTCGAGAGCAACCAGGTAAGGACGGGCGTCATCTCGTACGGAGTTAGCTCCTACGGATACGACATGAGAGTGGCACCCGAGTTCAAGATCTTCACGAATGTGCTGAGCTCGATCGTGGATCCGAAAAACTTCGATCCGAAATCGTTCGTCGAGTTCGAGGGCGACGTTTGCATTGTTCCCCCCAACTCCTTCGCGCTCGCCCGGTCGGTGGAATACTTCCGGATACCGCGAAACGTCGTGACGATCACCGTAGGTAAATCCACCTATGCCCGCTGTGGAATCATCACCAACGTCACGCCGTTCGAGCCCGAGTGGGAGGGATTCGTGACTCTGGAGATCTCGAACACGACGCCTCTACCCGCAAAGATCTACGCCAACGAGGGCATTGCCCAGGTTCTCTTCTTCAAGGGCGAAGAGGAGCCAATGGTCTCGTACAAGGACAAGAAAGGCAAGTATCAGGGACAGCAAGGGGTGACGCTGCCGCGACTGTAGGAGTCTGGCCCCCGGCTTGCCAAAGCCATTATAGGACGAACCGTAATCAGGAGGTAGCAAGGCTGATGCAAAATCGCGACGGCGTACAAAAGGGTCCTCAGGATCACGCAGAGGGGCAGCACGGCTCAAAGACTCGCGGCAAGATCCTCGAACAACTGCACTCAGGCAACGGTAACGGTACCGCTCCGGAAGCCCCTCCCAATCCGCTCGAACCCTCCAAGTCAATTGCGCATCACAACGCCGCCCACCGCTTGTTCGAAGAGCGGCAGCAACACGACGAGGCGGAGAAGAACAGCGAGAAGACCCGCCTGAACCGTGAGGTCGAGCGCCGACATCTCGACCCGAACCACATTCCCAAGATTTGAGCCTTCGGAGCGGACGCCGACGGGCGTCCGCGCTCGAGCGCTAGGCGCGGGTGCCGATCAGGCGCCCGCGAATGAAGTCCCGGTTCATCCGGGTGATCGTGTCCATGCTGATTTCCTTCGGACACGCTTCCTGACACTCGCCGTGCAGAGTGCAGCTTCCAAAATTCTCGAGATCCATCTGATCGACCATCTCCAGCGCGCGGCGGTACCGCTCGGGCTGGCCCTGAGGCAGTAGTCCCAGATGCGTGATCTTCGCCGCCGTAAACAGCGATGCCGACGCGTTCGGGCACGCGGCGACGCACGCCCCACATCCGATGCAGGCCGCGGCATCCATCGCGCTTTCTACGCTCTCCTTCGGAACAAGAATCGTGTTCGCGTCTTGCGCGCCGCCCGTTGGCGCCGTGATGAATCCACCCGCCTGGATGATCCGGTCCAGCGCCGAGCGATCGACCGTTAGATCCTTGATCACCGGAAACGCCCGCGCCCGCCAGGGCTCGATGTAGATCGTGTCGCCGTCCTTGAAGCTCCGCATATGAAGCTGGCATGTCGCGGTTCCCTTCATCGGACCGTGCGCAACGCCGTTTATCATCAGGCTGCACATGCCGCATATGCCCTCGCGGCAGTCGTGATCGAATGCGATCGGCACCTCGCCGCGCTCCGTGAGTCTCTCGTTCACCACGTCGAGCATCTCGAGGAACGACATGTCGGGGCTGATGTCGTTTGCCTGGTAGACCACCATTTTGCCCGGAGCCTTGGGGCCGACCTGCCGCCAGACGTGCAGCGTGAGGTTCATCACTTGTAGCTCCGCTGCGACAGTTTCACGTTCTCGAAGACGAGCGGCTCCTTGTTGAGAACGGGAATCTTTCCCTCGCCGGCAAACTGCCAGGCGGCGACGTAGGCGAAGTTCTCGTCGTCGCGCAGTGCTTCGCCGTCGGGAGTCTGGCTCTCTTCCCGGAAATGTCCACCACACGACTCGGTTCGATGCAGCGCGTCGAGGCACATCAGCTCTCCGAGCTCGAAAAAGTCAGCGACACGTCCGGCCTTCTCGAGGGCCTGGTTCAGCTCGACGTCGCTACCCGGCACGTTGACGTTGCGCCAGAACTCCTCACGCAGCTCCGGAATCTTCCTGAGCGCGGTCCTGAGCCCTGCCTCGTTGCGCGACATTCCGCAGTTGTGCCACAGGATCTGGCCGAGCTCGCGGTGGAACGACGCTACCGTCCGCTTCCCCTTGATTGAGAGAAATCTCTTCGTTCTCTCCTCCACCTCGTCCTCTGCCGCCTTGAACGCCGCGTGTGTTGTGTCGACCTTCTCCGGCTTGGTGCTCGCCAGATAGTCCCCGATCGTGTTAGGAATTATGAAGTATCCGTCCGCGAGCCCCTGCATCAACGCGCTGGCACCGAGTCGGTTGGCGCCGTGATCGGAGAAGTTCGCCTCACCGGTGACGTGAAGGCCCTCGATGTTGCTCATCAGATTGTAATCGACCCACAAACCGCCCATCGTGTAGTGAACCGCCGGGTATATCCGCATCGGAACCTCGTACGGATTCTCGTCCGTGATCCGCTGGTACATCTCGAAGAGGTTTCCGTACCGCTCCCTGATCACGTCGACGCCGAGCCGCTTGATTGCGTCGGCGAAGTCGAGATAGACCCCGAGTCCTGATTCCCCGACTCCCCTGCCCTCGTCGCAGACTTCCTTCACCGCGCGCGATGCGATGTCGCGCGGCGCGAGATTGCCGAAGCTCGGATACTTCCTCTCGAGAAAGTAGTCGCGCTCGTTCTCGGGAATCTGCCGCGGGTCGCGCTTGTCCCCGGGTTTCTTCGAAACCCAGACCCGCCCATCGTTTCGGAGCGACTCGCTCATCAGCGTCAGTTTCGACTGGTGCTCCCCGCTGACCGGGATGCAGGTGGGATGAATCTGTGTGAAGCACGGGTTTGCGAACGCCGCCCCGCGCTTGTACGCGCGCCAGATCGCCGTCGCGTTGCAGCCCTGCGCGTTGGTCGAGAGGAAGAAGAGGTTGCTGTACCCGCCGGTCGCGAGCACGACAGCGTCCGCGGCGTGTGACTCAATCGCGCCAGTCACCAGATTGCGAACGACGATGCCGCGGGCCTTGCCGTCGATGACGACCAGATCGAGCATCTCCGTGCGTGGATACATGGTCACGCCGCCGAGCGCGATCTGGCGCTCGAGAGCCTGATACGCGCCAAGCAGGAGCTGCTGCCCCGTCTGTCCGCGCGCGTAGAACGTCCGCGACACCTGGGCACCGCCGAACGATCGATTGGAGAGCAGCCCGCCGTACTCGCGCGCGAACGGAACTCCCTGCGCCACGCACTGGTCGATGATGTTCACGCTCAGCTCCGCGAGCCGGTAGACGTTGCCCTCGCGGGAGCGGAAATCACCGCCCTTGATCGTGTCATAAAAAAGGCGATAGATGCTGTCGCCGTCGTTCTGATAATTCTTGGCGGCGTTTATTCCGCCCTGCGCCGCGATGCTGTGCGCCCGCCGCGGAGAGTCCTGAAAGCAGAAGCACTTCACGTTGTAGCCCAGCTCGCTCATCGTTGCCGCTGCGGCTCCGCCGGCCAATCCTGAGCCGACGACTATGATCGTATGCTTCCGCTTGTTCGCGGGGTTCACGAGCTTCATCTCGAAGCGGTGCCTGTTCCACTTCTGGGCGAGTGGTCCGGCGGGGATTTTCGCCTCCAGACGTATGGTCATCGTACGATACCGGCGACTACTGCCAGCGGCACAGCGGTGAACGCAGCCCACACGAGAAGGGCGATCGCGAGCGAGATCCGGTGGTGCAATGGCTGCGGAGAGGGCGGGCTCACGCCAATGCTCCTCACCGAGCTCCACGCGCCGTGGAAGAGGTGCAGTCCCAACCCCAGCATCGCCACGACGTAGAAGAGCGCCACCCACCAGATTCTGAAGCTCGTCACCATGTTCGCGTACACGTCGTCGGGGCTGAAGCTGCCGGCAGGCCTGATCGTGCCGGTCGTGAAGTGCAAAATGTGCAGCACGATGAACACGAGCAGGAGCGCCCCACCCCATCGCATAGTGCCGGAAGCAACTGTCGCGACCTGACGCTCCTGCTTCGTGTACGCGATCGGCCGCGCCGCCCTGCTCTGTAGCGTCAGCTGAACCGCCGCGATGACGTGGAGAATGACCGCAACGACGAGAACGATGCGCAACGCCCAGAGCAGCTCGCCCGTGCTCTTGAGGAAATGCGAGTACGAATTGATGGCCGCGGGCCCGCGGAAAACGAGCAGGTTGCCAAGCGAGTGGAGAATGACGAAGCCGATTCCAATGAGCCCGGTAACTCCCATGACGACTTTCTTGCCAACCATGGAGCCGTAGAAGCCGCGAAGCCTGGCCATCGGCGTCTTACAGCTTTACCGCGGCCATCGGCTCGCGGACGGCGTCCGCGCTTTTCGCCAGGGCATCGCGCTCCTCTCGGGTAAGCTCCACTTCGATGATCTTCTCGATCCCGCCACGACCGATCTTGCACGGAACGCCGAGGAAGAGGCCCGTCATCCCGTATTCGCCTTCGAGCCAGGCGGCGCACGGGAGAATGCGCTTCTGATCGAAAACGATCGACTCGCACATCTGAACCGCAGCGGCCGACGGAGCGTAGTAGGCCGAGCCGGTTTTCAGGTGCTTCACGATCTCCGCTCCACCGCCACGCGTGCGCTCGACGATCGCGTTGAGCTTGGCCTGCGGCATCAGCTGGGTGACCGGAATTCCGCTCACCGACGTGTAGGAAATCAGTGGCACCATAGTGTCACCATGTCCTCCCAGAACCATCGCCTGGATGTCGCGCACCGAGACGTCCAGTGCCTCGGCGATGAACGCGCGATAGCGAGCGGTGTCGAGAACGCCCGCCATGCCAAGCACTCTCTGGCGCGGAAACCCCGTTACCTTCATCGCGACGTAGGACATCACGTCGAGCGGATTGGAGACGACGATCAGGATCGCGTTCGGAGACGTCGTCTTGATCTGCTCGGAGACCTGCTTGACGATTCCGGCGTTGGTGTTGAGGAGATCGTCGCGCGACATGCCAGGCTTCCGCGCGATTCCGGCCGTGATGACGACGATCTCCGAGTCGTGCGTCTCGTCGTAGGTGTTGGTGCCGATGACGCGGGAGTCGAAGCCTTCAATCGGAGCCGACTGCCACTGGTCGAGCGCCTTGCCCTGTGGGATTCCTTCCATCACGTCGACCATCACGACGGTGCGGGCGAGCTCTTTTTCGGCTATGCGCTGCGCGGTGGTCGCACCGACGTTGCCAGCGCCGACCACCGTAATCTTGTTGACCATTTTCTCGTTCTAAGTGTGGAGAGACGTGCGCGAAAGTTACCCGGGCGCCGCTCGGATGGCGAGTCTCTCAGCCGCCGACTTGCGACAGCGCTCGAAGTCCACCGACCTGCATCTGGAGGAGATGGTGCTCCTTCGGCTTGGAGGAGAGCGCGCTGCGAAAAAATGGCTCGAGTGGCAATCCTTCCCGCAGCGGCGAGCGGAGATCGACCTCATCATCACCGAAGAGGCAGGTGCGGAGGCGTCCGTCCGCCGTGAGCCTCACGCGGTTGCAGCTGCCACAGTAGGTGTGCGACATCGGGGTAATGACGCCAACCGTCCCGCGCGCGTTGGCAAAGCGAAAATACCGCGCGGGCCCATTTCCTCGCGCTGGGCCGGCCGCGGGCTCGAGTGGCGCGATCTCTTCAAGCTGCCGCAAAACTTCCTCGCTGGGGACGACGTGGTCCCAGGTGAGCTCCCGCATCTCTCCCACCGGCATCAACTCGATAAATCTTACGTGCCATTCGCGCTCGATCGTCAGGCGTGCGAAGTCGCGGAGCTCATCGTCGTTGATGCCGCGCATGACGACCACATTGATCTTGATGGGCGAGAGACCAGCCTGCTCAGCCGCTGTCGCCGCCGCGATCGGATCGAAGTCGGTGTTTCGTCGCGAGATCTGTCTGATGCGGTCGGGCCGCAGCGAATCGGCGCTCATGTTGACGCGATCGAGCCCCGCCTTCCTGAACGATCCCGCGAGCTCGGGCAACCGCACTCCATTGGTCGAGAGCGAGATGTCCTCGATTCCGGGAATCGACCGCAGCATCCCTACCAGAAGCTCGAGCTGTGGCCGCAATGTCGGCTCACCACCCGTGATCCGGAGCCGTCGCAAGCCGAGCGGAGCCAGCTCGCGGACAACCTGAGTAATCTCTTCGTAGGAGAGGATATCGGACTTGGGAAGCCATTCGAGTCCGGCGGCGGGCATGCAGTACCGGCAGCGGAAATTGCACCTGTCAGTGACGGAGATGCGGAGATACTCGATGCTACGGCCGAAGCCGTCGCGCAGCGTGACGCTCACGTGGTCGCGACCCCTCGCGCTGTGGGATCGACCCACTCGCGGGCGCCATCGGCATAGTGCTCCCGCTTCCAGATCGGCACTCTCTTCTTGATTTCCTCGATCACGAAGCGCGTGCAGTCGAGCGCGGGGGCACGATGAGCGTGGGCCGCAACGATCGCGACGCTCACATCGCCGAGGGCGAGGGTGCCGACGCGATGCTCCACCACGATTCCCATGACTCCAAATCGGTCTTGAGCCTCCGCGAGAATGCTCTCGAGCTCGGACTCTGCCATCGAAGTGTAGGCGGAGTAATCGATTGCGGTCACGCTGCGGCCATCGTTCGTGTCGCGAACGGTCCCCGCGAACACTGAGATTGCGCCGAATTCTGTGGATTGGACCTCGGCCATCAGAGCGGCCGGGTCGATCGCCCGTGTGACTATCGCTGAGCGTCTCATCCGCCCGCCACCGGCGGAATCAGCGCAACCTCGTCCCGGGGATCGACCACCTGGTCGAAGGACGCAAATCTTCTGTTGACGGCTACGCGAGGAGATTCGGGAAGGACATAGGCGCCGGGCAGGGACCGAATGCTGTGGACAAGATCTCCGACGGTGCTGCCCGGGTCGAGAGGGATTTCGAGAGTGGGCCCGCCGAAGCTCTCGGCGTATGAAGCAAATAGCTGCACCGTCACTGTGGACACGTGCGCACTCCCCTCGCCTGCTGTGAAGCTAAGTCCTTATGCTTCCGACATCTGCGACATGTCGACGCCAGCGACGAGGGCTCGCAGCTCTTTAGACGGCTTGAAGACGGGGACAGGTCGGGCGGAAACCTCAACTGGAGAGCCGGTGCGTGGATTGCGCGCCATCCGGGTTTTCCGATTACGAATCTTGAACGTGCCGAATCCTCTGACCTCGATGTTTTCCTGGGTCTGGAGGGATTCCTTGATTGCTTCGAGGAAAGCGTCCACGACGCGAGCGCAATCTTTCTTTGAGATCATCGGCCCAGCGGTGCGTGAAATCTGGGTCGTGACACGCTCGACGAGGTCGGCTTTAGTCATTGAAAAACTCCGTATGGACGCGCGCGAGAGCGCGTAAGTGCTTTGAAACTATGGCTTTACTAATATGGTGTCAAGGCGATTTTGACGCTACCTGATGGCCCCTTTAAGGGCGCTGAGGAACTCCTGGAAGAGTGGCCGGGCGTCGTGGGGGCCCGGCGCGGCCTCCGGATGATACTGGACTCCGAAAACCGGGAGGGTTCGATGCCGAAGGCCTTCGATGGTCCGATCGTTCAGATTGACGTGGGTGACTTCCAAATCCGCCGCACCCTTTACCGACTGCTCGTCTCCTTCGACGGCAAAGCCGTGGTTTTGCGACGTGATCAGGACTCGGCCCGTCTCGACTTCCTTTACCGGGTGATTTCCGCCGCGGTGTCCGTAAGGCATCTTCGACGTCGAGCCACCGAAGGTAAGTCCTAACAGCTGATGCCCCAGGCAAATGCCGAAAATCGGCACTCCTTTGGAGGCCAGTGTTCGGATGATCTCGGGGGCGTACGACACGGCGTCCGGGTCGCCGGGCCCATTCGACAGAAAGATTCCGTCCGGGTCCTCTGCTAGCGCCGCATCCGCGGATGTGTCGGCCGGGACTACGGTTACGCGGCAATCGTTTTCATCGAACAGTCGCAGGATGTTCCGCTTGATTCCGTAGTCGTAGGCGACGATGTGGTGACGCGCCCGCGGATCGCCCCAGCTGTAGCGCTCCCGTGTCGTCACGCGGGACGCGAGATCCAACCCCACCATCGACGGGCACGCGTCGAGCGCCAACCTGCTCGCTTCGTCGGGCTCATTGCCGGCCCCAATAACGCCGCGCATTACGCCGACGGACCTCAAGTGTCGAGTGAGGCGGCGAGTGTCAACATCCTGAATGATCGGGACTTGAGATGCGGCAAGCCAAGCTCCGAGTCCATTAGTGGCGCGCCAGTTCGAGTAGGTCTCGGAGAGCTCGCGAACGACTACTCCGGCGACCTGTGGCGCGTCTGATTCCGGGTCCTCGGCGTTGACGCCATAGTTCCCAATCTGGGGCGCCGTCATCACGACGATCTGTCCGCGATATGACGGATCGGTGAAGACCTCCTGGTAGCCGGTCATGTTGGTCGTGAAAACGACCTCGGCCACCGCGGGTAGCGGGGCGCTGTCCGACCCGGCCAGCCGGCCACGAAAAAGGGTTCCGTCCTCAAGGAGGAGGAACCCCGGCTCAGTAATGCGAGACTCGGCTGCCAACGTTACCGCTTCGGAGTGGTAGCTGGAGGTTTTGCCGTCTTCGTTCCCGCGGGAGCGGTGGTCGCCGGAGCTGGCTCGAGCGGAACCGCAGGAGCTGATGTCGGCGGAGGCGCCACGTTCTGGGGCTGAGCGCCCAGGCCTTTCTCGAGGACCGACCGCGGCGCCGACGTGTGCGTCGACAAGATTTGCAGGACGAAGCAGAGACCGAGGAAGATGCCGCCGCCCCACCAGCTGATCTGGGTGAGGATATTCCCGGCCTGGCGGATTCCGATGAGTGCGTCGGGCGAGGAGCTCGCGCCACCGAAGCTCGCGGCCAGACCGCTGCCCTTTCCGCTCTGAAGCAGAATGGCCAGCATCACCACGACGCAGTCGATAACGAGCAGTACGAGAAGAAACGTGTAAAGCATTGATAGAATTAAGGTTCAGTCCAGCCTTTCAATATCGGCGGCGATGGGAATTCAGTCAAGTCTGCGCCATCCCCCCTGCCTGGTCGCCGGAATAACGATCGATTCCCGTCACGCGTTTTGTCTGCGGTCTAAATCCCGGCGATCGAGAGCCACGAGGACGCCTCGACACTCGCACCTCCAACAAGGAGCCCGTCGACTTCCGGCGAGCCGAGAAGGCTGGCCGCGTTCGTCGAGTTGACGCTCCCTCCGTAGAGTATCGGAATCTCGTCGCCTCGGGTTCCGATCATCTGGCTGAGCTCCGAGCGAAGTACAGTGTGAATAGCGGACGCGTCGCCGGCTGAAGCGGTGAGGCCAGTGCCGATTGCCCACACCGGCTCATAGGCGAGCATGAAATCCACGGAGATGAGATTCGGCGTCTGCGACAATCCTTCGCGCAGCTGGCGGGTCACGAGGCTTTCTGTTTCTCCCGCTTCTCGCTGCTGGATTGTCTCGCCCACGCAAAGCATGAAGGCGAGTTTCGCGCGCGATGCGGCGAGGCACTTCTTCGCGCACTGAGCGTCCGTTTCGCCAAAGACATGTCTTCGCTCCGAGTGTCCCACGAGCACGACGCGCGCACCAGCATCGGCTGCCATCGGCGCCGAGACCTCGCCGGTGAAGGCTCCCTTCTCCGCCCAGTGAATGTTTTGAATCCCGGCGATAACGTCGCTTCGACCGGACGTGGCTGCCGCAACGGTGGGGAGCGAGACCGCCGGAGGAAAGATGATGACAGTGCGATCGGTTCGCGGCTTGTAACCAGCGAGGAACGCGTCCATGAAAGTCTTTGCCGCAGTCGGGCCGTTATTCATCTTCCAGTTGGCGGCGAGAACTGGACGCCTCACTAGTCGGCCTCGTCGAGAATTTCCACTCCGGGGAGTTTCTTCCCCTCGAGGAATTCGAGCGACGCACCGCCGCCGGTGGAGACATGGCTCATCTTGTTCTCGAGTCCTGCTTCAGCCACGGCGGCCGCGGAGTCCCCGCCGCCGACGATCGTCGTCGCGCCCTTCCCCGTCGCGTTCGCCATCGCTTCCGCTACCGCGCGGGTGCCGGCGTCGAACGGCGGCGTCTCGAAGACGCCCATCGGCCCATTCCAGATGATCGTCTTGGCCGACGCGATCGCGCGCGAGTACGATGCGGCCGATTGCGGGCCGATGTCGAACATCGCCTGATCCTTTGGAATTGCGTTGCGCGGGACTGCCTTCGCCTCCCCTGCTCTCTCAAGCGACGGGGCGACAGTCGCATCGTGTGGGAGAGTGAGGCGCATGCCGCCGCGCGCGAGCAGATCCTTCGCCATGGCGACGCGGTCTTCCTCGACCAGCGACTTGCCCGTCTCGAGACCCATGGCGCGATAAAACGTACATGCCATCGCGCCGCCGATCAGCAGTCCATCGACTTTCGGAAGCAGCTGCTCGATGACGTCGATCTTTCCCGAGATCTTGGCTCCGCCGAGTATCGCGATGAACGGGTGCTTCGGATTTGCGAGCGCGCCACCGAGGTACTCGAGCTCCTTCTCCATCAGCAGACCCGCGACTGCCGGCCGCAGGTGCTCGGCCACGCCGACGGTCGATGCGTGAGCGCGGTGCGCGGCGCCGAATGCGTCGTTCACGAAGAAGTCACCCAGCTCCGCCAGCGCTCTCGCCAGCCGCTGGTCGTTCTTCTCCTCACCGCCGAGGAAGCGCGTGTTCTCGAGGAGCAGAACCTCTCCCGCCTTCAGATTCGCGGACGCCTGGAGCGCTTCGTCCGAATCGGTCGACTCGACAAAGTTCACTTTATGGCCGCACAGCTTCTCGAGGCGCAGCGCCACAGGTTGCAGGGAGTACTTGGGATCGGGTTTTCCCTTCGGCCGTCCCAGGTGCGAGAGAATTACGGGACGCGCGCCGCGCTCGAGCAACAGCTCTATCGTCGGCAGCGACGCGCGAATGCGCGTGTCGTCCGTGATGTTGCCATCGTCGTCGAGCGGGACATTGAAGTCGACGCGGACGAGCGCCCGCTTGCCCCGAACCTGCGCGTCGGTGAGATCGCGGACGGATTTCTTTTTCATGATCCGGGCTCGGTCTAGAGTCGCGACCCCATGAAGCGGAGCATGTCGACGCAGCGCGAGGCGTAGCCCCACTCGTTGTCGTACCAGCCCTGCACGGTGACGAGGGTGCCGTCGATGACGTTGGTGGTCTTCGAATCGAGAATGCACGACGCCGGGTCGCCGATGAAGTCGCTCGAGACGAGCTCCTCCTCGGTGTAGCGAAGGATCCCCTGAAGCGGACCCTCGGCCGCGGCTTTCTTGAAGGCGGCGTTCACAGATTCCTTGGTGGCGCCCGCCTTCTCGATCTCCACCGTGAGAATCGTGTACGAGACGTCGGGAGTCGGAACGCGAACGGAGCAACCGTCGATCTTCCCCTTTACCTCGGGGATGACGAGCGAGGTTGCCTTGGCCGCTCCTGTCGTCGTCGGGATCATGGACAATGCCGCGGCTCGAGCGCGCCGCAGATCCTTGTGCGGGAGATCGAGGATCTGCTGATCGTTGGTGTAGCTGTGGATCGTCACCATCGACGCGTGACGGAACCCAAAGTTGTCGCGAATGACCTTCACCATCGGCACCAGGCAGTTCGTTGTGCACGAGGCATTGGACACGATGGTGTGTTTGGCCGAATCGTACTTGTCGCTGTTCACACCCATGACGATGGTGATGTCCTCGCCCTTGGCGGGCGCGGAGATCAACACTTTCTTGGCGCCCTGTGCGATGTGCTTGCGTGCACCATCGGCGTCGGTGAAGCGACCCGTGGACTCGAGGACGATGTCCACGCCGAGCTCCTTCCACGGGAGCATGGAAGGATCCTTCTGGGAAAGGATTTTGATCTCGTCGCCGTCAATTACGATCGAATCCTTCCCTGCCTCGACGTCACCCTGATAAGTGCCGTGCACGGAGTCGTACTTGAAGAGGTGCGCCAGAGTCTTCGTGTCGGTGAGATCGTTCACCGCGACGAAGTCTAGATCCGCGACGCCTTCCGCCTTCGCTGCCCGCACGACCTGACGGCCGATGCGTCCAAATCCGTTGATGCCAATCCTTGTTGCCATTCCTCTGACTCCGTTCGGTTATAGCCGGTCCCCGCTTGCGTGAGCCCGGCCGAAAGTCACGTAACTGATTATCCGCGCACCCGATTCGTACAGCACCTTCGCGCACGTGTTGAGAGTCGCGGCGGTCGTCACGACATCGTCGACGATCACGACGTGCGCGCCGCGCAATTCATCGAGCTGTTGCTCACCGGTGCGAAACGAACCCGCAACGTTGTCCAGCCTTTCTTCAGGTGTCAACCTTGTCTGCGAGCTGGTCTCGCGCGACCGGACGACGACATCTTCCCATACAGGAATGCGCCACCGCCGTCCAAGCCCGCGAGCGATTAGCGCACTCTGATTATAGCCACGCTGGCGCTTTCTTGCTGATGCGAGCGGAATCGGCACGAGCGCCGCTCTCTCGTCGACCACGTCCGGCGGCCAGGAGAGCCGACTCATCCGCTCCGCGATTTCATCCGCGACCGCCGCCCAGCCTTCGTATTTCAGCGCGTGAACGATGCTCGAGGCCGGCTCGACCGGCATCCAGCATACGGACCTCACGGCGCGAACGAACGGCGGGAGAAGATCACACCAGCGGCAGCTCCCGGTCGAAATCGGGTGCCCGCACCGCTCGCATCGCGGCGACGGCAGATGGGGCAATCGCGACCAGCACAGGCTGCAGACAATTCCTGCCTCGAGCCGCGACAGCAACCGCTCACAGGAAATGCAGGCGCGCGGGAGGAGGAGATCGATAACTCCACTGAGATGCTCTCTTAGACCAGACCTTCCCCCTGCGCCGGCTAGAGCAGCGCCTGTCGCATTACCTCGCGATCCGGCTCGATCCCGAACCAGCGCTGGAACGAGAGCGCTCCCTGCTCGAGGAGCATCGGGAGGCCGTCCGCCGCGGGAATGCCCTTTTTTCGTGCCGCTTTCACCCAAGGGGTGCCTCCTCCGGGGCGGTAGACGAGGTCCATCACCGCGGCCGTGTTCGGAATGATTTTCACATCCAGAGGTTGCTCGGCCTCCCGTTGTCCAACGGGCGTCGCATTTACGACCAATGTCGCGTTTGCGACCGCCAGCTCGGCACTCTTTTCTACTCGCGCGACATCGCGAAACCGTCGTGCAAGTTTGGACGCGCGCTCGGGATTGCGCGCGACGATTACTACTCGAGCGTCGAGCCACTGCTCCGCGGCCGCGATGACGGCGGCGGCGGCGCCACCGCTGCCAAGCACGACGATTCGCGCTCCAGCAGTGTCGCCGCCCAGGAGCGCCCGCGCGGCCGCGTCGAAACCGCCGACGTCGGTATTGTCGCCGTACAACCGGTCCGACTCGAACCAAAAGGTGTTCACAGCTCCCACCCGCTCAGCGATCTCGGTGAGCTCGTCGCAACTGGCGTGGACTTTGACTTTGTGTGGAATGGTGACGTTTCCGCCAACTCCGAGGTCCTTCAGCTTCTTGAGGAGCGCGAGAAGGTCCCGGGGCAGGACATCAACCGCCTCATAGAGGAGCGACATCCCGGCCGCGCGAAGTGCGGCATTCTGAAAGATCGGCGAGAGAGAATGGGCAACTGGATGCCCCAGCAAGACGAGCCGTCCCGGATTCTGGGTCACGAGAGTCTCAACTCAGCTGGCGAGGCGGTCGAACAGTTTTTCAAGCTCCCGCTCCAGGACGTCAGCGGTGTGCCGGTAGGCTTCGAGGTCGCCGCCGTAAGGATCCGTTACTCCCTGGTTCGCGGTGCCTGAGGCGTACTCATCTATCACGTGAACCTTTCCCCGCCCTCCGAGCTGCTTCACCTGCTCCACGTGGCCGGGCGTCATGACGAAAATGAGATCGGCTTCCGAGACGATCGCGGGCGTGAGCTTTCTGGCGCGATGAGGGGTGAGGTCGATCTCGCGCTCCATTCCAACGAGGAGCGCCTCGTCGGTGGCGGGGACGTTGTCCCACGCATTCGTCCCCGCGCTCGAGACGTTGAGATCCTCGATGCCCCGGCGCTTCGCGATCTTGCGCGCGAGCGCTTCGGCCATGGGGCTTCGGCAGGTATTGCCGCTGCAAACGAAGAGGAGATTCATGCTCTACGCGTCGCCGACCAGGTCGGGTACGCTCTCCCTCAATTTCGCGGCCGGGATCGCGCCCGGCCGAATGACTCGCGGGAGTCTGCCGGTGCAGTCGACAACGGTCGATGGCTCGGACTCCTTTAGGCGTCCGCCATCGAGAACGCGCAAAGTCCCGCGCGCGATCGCGTCGCTCCACTGTGAGACGATCTGGTCGGCGGCGGTGGCCGGCGGTACCCCGGGACGGTTCGCGCTGGTGGATGTTATCGGATGGCCGTGCGCGAGAATGAGCCGTGCCAGCGATCGGTGCGGCGTCCATCTGACGGCGACACCACCTTCCGGCCCGCGCACTCGGTCGGGCACTCTGTTTTCGCCGCCGGGAAGCACGAGCGTGAGAGGGCCTGGCCAGAATCGCGCGGCAAACGTCGACGCGTACCCGGTGAGGTGAAGCCCGAGGCGCGTGATCATCTCGCTGGCGGCCACGAGCAGCAGAAACGGCTTGCCGGGCGGGCGGCCTTTGAGGTTCACGAGCTGCTGCACGGACCGCTCATCCAGCGCGCCGCCAAATCCATAGACGGTTTCGGTGGGGTACGCGAGTACCTTCCCGGCGGCGAGATGGGCGAGGGTTCCATTGATGGCAGCCTCGACTTCTCCCGGCGACCAGAACGGCACGACCATCGGCTGGGGCTTCATTCGCGGAAGATACTTAGCGCCTCCGCCAGCGCGAAATCATTTTCTTCGGTGATTTTGACCGCACGCTCACTTCCGCGCACCACCACGACCGGCAGCCCGATCTGCTCGCACAGCGCGGAGTCGTCGGTCGCCACGCGATCCGCCTCCCGGGCCTCGCGGTGCGCGCGCTCGAGGATCTTGCGGGGGAAGGCCTGCGGGGTCTGCGCTCTCCACAGCCCGAAGCGATCGACCGTCACGACGACTTTACCACTCGAATCGACGCGCTTGAGCGTGTCGGAGACCGGAAGAGCGGCGATGGCGCCATTTCCCTTCCGGGCCTCTTCGATCACCCGCGCGATCGTCTCGGTCGAGACGAGGGGACGCGCGGCGTCGTGAATGACAACGATCTCGCACTCGACTGGCAGGTCCTCCAGGCCGTTGGCCACCGACTCGCTCCGGTGTCGTCCGCCAACCGAGAGTAGGAGCCGCTCAGCGTCGCTCTGGAATATCCAGGGCGGTGGATCTCCGACGTATTCGCGCGGCAGCACGCAGACCACCATTGCCACGTCGGCCCGCGCCTGAAATGTCTGAATGCTGTGTAGCAACATGGGCTTGCCCGCGACCCACCGGAACTGCTTCAGCTCCGCCGATCCGGTGCGTGACCCGCTGCCGGCGGCGACTATGATGACACCGACGTCGCGGCTCATTTACGCGTGGAAGAGCTGTCGGAACAGATCGTTGACCGTTCGCACGCCGATGATGTCGAGGCCGCGCGGTCCGCGCTTTGGAATTCCCCGCTCCGCCATATATGCGGTCGTCATCCCCATCTTTGCCGCCTCTCCCAGCCGCCGCTCCGCTTGCGATACCGGCCTGATCTCGCCTCCGAGCCCGACTTCTCCGAGAAAGATCGCGGAGTTTGCCACCGGGCGATCGTACACGCTCGATGCGAGCGCGCTCGCCACCGCGAGATCGCCGGCCGGCTCCTGCATCCGCACTCCTCCCACCACATTGAGGAAGACATCCAGCTGGGAGAAAGATAGGCCCGCCCGCTTATCGAGCACAGCCAGCAGCAGTGCCAGACGACGCCCGTCGAAACCGGTGCTGACGCGCTGCGGAGTTCCGTATCCAGCTTTGGCCGCGAGCCCCTGAATTTCGATGAGCACGGGACGGGAGCCTTCGAGCAACGCGGTCACCGCGCTGCCTGATGAATTGTTGAGACGGTCGCCGAGGAAGAGCTCGGATGGGTTCTCGACGGCGATGAGTCCTTCCTCGGTCATCCTGAAGACGCCGATTTCGTCCACGCTCCCGAATCTGTTCTTCGTCGCGCGAAGGATCCGATGCTCGAGCATTCCCTCGCCCTCGAAGTAGAGGACCGTGTCGACGATGTGCTCGAGCGTCTTGGGGCCGGCGATGCCCCCGCCCTTGGTGACGTGCCCAACGGCGAACACCGTCGTCTCCGTCTCCTTGGCGAAACGCATCAGGCGTGCTGCGCATTCCCGCACCTGCCCCACGTTTCCTGGCGCGCCCTCGAGATCGCTGGTGAAAACTGTCTGAATCGAATCGACTACGATCGCATCGAGCCGCTGGGCGCCGGCGGTGGCGATGATCGTCTCGAGCAGCGTCTCGTTCAGGAGTTGGACGTCTTCGGCGGATCCGTGCAGACGCTCGGCGCGCAGCTTCACCTGGAGCGCGGATTCCTCGCCCGACACGTACAGGGTGGAATGACCCAGCTCCTGCAGCCGACCTGCGACCTGGAGCAGCAACGTCGACTTCCCGATGCCTGGCTCCCCACCGACCAACACCATCGACCCGGGCACGATTCCGCCGCCGAGCACGAAATCGAATTCCTTGATTCCCGTCTTGAGGCGGCGTCCCGCCGAGCTCTTGATGTCGCGAAGTCGGGGGGTGGGCGCCACACTGCCGCCTTCGCCCATCGACTTCTGGCCGCCGGCGCGACGGCTCGACGCAGTGGCGGCCGAAGTCTTCGTCGCCATCTCTTCGACCAGAGAATTCCACTCGCCGCAGATGTCACAGCGCCCGGCCCACTTGGGGTGGTCGGCTCCGCAGTTGGTGCAGCGATATACGGTTTTGGCTTTCGGGCTCACTGCGGCGTCAGGCGGGGCGACAGATTCTCGAAGCGGGTGTAGGTCTTGTTGAAGTAGAGATTCACGAAGCCGGTGGGACCGTTCCGCTGTTTGCCGATGATGATCTCGGAGCGCCCCTCGAGTGAATTGCCGTCCTTGTCGGTCGGGCCGTCGTACATCTCCTGACGAAAGATGAACATGACAAGATCCGCATCTTGCTCAATGGCACCTGACTCGCGGAGGTCGGAGAGCTGCGGGCGCTTGTTCTCAGCGGTACGCTGTTCCGGAGCGCGCGACAGCTGCGACAGCGCGACGACCGGAATTCTCAGCTCGCGGGCAAGCGCCTTCAGTGAGCGCGAGATGTAGCTGATTTCCTGCTGCCGGCTTTCGGTGTTGGTCGGGCCCTGCATCAGCTGGAGGTAGTCGACCACCACCATTCCGATGTTGTGCTCCATCTTCAGACGACGAGCCTTGGAGCGCATCTCGAGCAGCGTCATCGCCGGCGTGTCGTCGATCCAGATCGGGGCGTGGCTCAGAATTCCAGCGGCGCGACCGAGTCGCACGAACTCCTCGTCGTGGAGCTTGCCCTTGCGGAGTCTCTGCGCATCGACGCGACCCTCTGAAGTGAGGAGTCGCTGCACCAGCTGCTCCTTGCTCATTTCCAAAGAGAAGAACGCGACTGGAACGTTGTTGTCGAGCGCGGCGTTCTGCGCGATGTTCAGCACGAAAGCAGTTTTTCCCATTGACGGTCGGGCGGCGACGATGACCAGGTCGGACGGCTGGAAACCTGCAGTCAGCTCGTCCAGATCCTTGAACCCGCTCGCCACCCCCGTAATCGATCCGCCGCCACGTTGAATCTCTTCGATTCGTTCCATGGTGGGCCAGAGGAGCTCCTTGATCCTCATGAAGCCTTCAGAACCGCGGCTCTGGTTGACCTCGAAGATCTTGTGCTCCGCCTCGTCGAGCAGCTCCGTCGCCGGCGAGCCGGATTCGAACGCTTCGGAAACGATGGCGGTCGAGACTTCAATCAGCCGCCGCCGCAGCGCTTTCTCACGGACGATCTTGGCGTGATACTCGATGTTGGCCGAGGTCGGAACTGCGTCGACCAAGAATCCGATGTAATCCTTGCCACCGCTCGATTCGAGAGAGCCTGATCTGCCCAGCTCCTCGGAGAGCGTGAGCGGATCTACTACATCACCACGCTCGGAGAGAGAGACCATCGCGCGGAAAATCCGGCGGTGGCCCTCACGGTAGAACATCGTATCGTCGAGGAATTCCGTCGCGCGCAGAATGGCGTCGGGATCCATGAGCATCGCCGACAAAACCGCCTGCTCCGCGTCTTCGGAGTAAGGCGGCCGACGATCCTTGTATGGGTCACGAACGGGGGCTGCTATCGAGTATTCTACGGGCGAGCTTGACATCTTCCCAAGTGGGGCGTTTCCAGGCCGGGTTGCGCAGCAGCGCCGCCGGGTGATAGGTGACGACGAGCGGTATCCCGTGGTACTGGTGTACGAGCCCACGGAGCTGACCGAGCGGAGTCTTTGTGTTTAGGAGAGTTTGGGCTGCGAAGGTTCCAAAAGCAACTATCACTTTCGGCTTAATCAGCTCCAGCTGCCGGATCAAGTACGGACTGCAGGCCGCGACTTCTTCCGGAAGCGGATTTCGGTTTCCCGGCGGTCGGTGCTTCAGCACGTTGCAGATGAACACCTGCTCTCGCGGGAGGTCGATCGCGGCGAGGATCTTCGTGAGCAGCTGACCCGCCTGTCCGATGAACGGGCGGCCCGTCTCGTCTTCCTTTGCACCGGGCGCCTCGCCCACGCACACCAGCTCAGCATGCGGATTCCCTTCTCCCGACACGGGATTCGTAGCCGTCTGGTAGAGGGAGCAGCGCGTGCAATCCTTGACCGCTTTCGCGATCTCCTCCAGGGATTCGAGCTTCCCAATCGCGCCCGGGATCAGCTCCGCTTCCTCCGAAGCTATGACGATTCCTCTCGGGGCAACGATCTCTTTCCTGGCTGCCATCTCGTTCGCGGCTTCAGCGCCTGCCGGGCTGATGGGTTCGGGCGGGAATGCCATCCTCGGAATTGGAGCCGGCGGTGTTGCCCGCACGGTTTCAGCCGGAGGTGGTACCGCTCTCGAGCCCGGTACTGGGGTGTCGACCACCACGCCGGCGTCCTGAAGCGCGGTGCGCCAATCGTCCGGTTGCTCGCCCGCAAGCTGTCGAACGCTGCGCCGCGCCTCGGCGGACGGCGCCGAGCTCCCGGTCGCCCCAAGAAGCCGCATCACGTCTTCGACGTTCAACCCGTCGAGGACGAGCTCGGATTCCCCCAGCTCGCGGCGTTGCTCGAGGTAGCGACGGAGGAGAACTCTAGCGTCCATTCAGCTCCCTTTCGACGCGATCGAGAAGAATCTCGGCGAGGTCGGTCTTCGACATTAGTTCGAGCTCCTCTTCTTTTCCGTCGCGCGTTATCACGGTAACGCGATTTGTATCGACGCCAAAACCCGCACCCGCCTCCTTTGCGTCGTTCAGCACCACGAAGTCGAGCTCCTTGGACTTGAGCTTTTCCTTGGCGTTCCGAATTCCGTCGGTCGTCTCGAGCGCGAATCCAACGATGACACTTGCTTTCTTCCGCCTCGAGATAGTTGATCTAAGAATGTCTTCGGCAGGCTCGAGCACAATTTTGGGAGCGGCCTTTCCCTTTTTGATTTTCTCGGGCGCAACGGTTGCGGGCCGGAAATCGGCTGGGGCGGCGGCCATGATCAGCACGTCGGCAGCCAGAAGTTTTTCCGCGACCGCGCGCGCCATCTCTTTCACCGTGTCGGTCTTCAGAGTCAGTATCTCCGATGGAAGCGGAATGTCGACGTGGCCAACAATCAAGGTCACCTCCGCGCCCCGTCTCCACGCCGCGCGAGCGAGCGCAACGCCCATTTTGCCGCTGCTGTGATTGGAGATGAATCTCACCGGGTCTATCGGCTCACGCGTCGCTCCGGCGGTAACGATGACCTTCTTTCCCTTGAGCGAGGAGTTCGATTCGAGCAGCCGTCCCACGCGGCTCATGATCTCATCGGGCTCTGGCATCCGTCCCGGTCCGCTTCCCTCTCCGACCGCCAGCGGACCTTGGGCCGGCTCGAGAATCTCGTAGCCGATCGACCGAGCGTGCTCGACGTTGCGCTTCGTCTGTGCGTGTGACCACATCCGATCGTTCATCGCCGGCACCAGCAGCACCTTCGAAGTTGCCGCGAGCAAGCAGGCGGTGAGCAGGTCATCGGCGAGCCCGTGTGACGCGCGGCCGACGAAGTCCGCCGTCGCCGGCGCGACGACGATCACGTTCGCTTCGCGCGCGAGGCGGATGTGATCGAGCGCGTGTCCGGGTCCGAAAATCTCGGTGTGCACCGGACGTCCGGTGACCGCCTCGAACGTGATGGGGCCGATGAACTCGCGGGCGCCGCGGGTCATGACGACGTCGACCTCAGCTCCCGCTTGTGTAAGCAAACGCGCCAGCCACACTGACTTGTAGCTGGCGATGCCCCCGGTGACACCGAGGAGGATGCGGCTGCCCGCAAAAGGGCGCGCGGTAATTACTCCGTGCGACGCCGCGGGACCACGCGGTACTCGACCTCACCGTCGGTGAGCTCTTCGAGCGCGCGCGTTGTCAGCTTCTTCTCGCCCGGCGCCGAGCGATCGCGCGGGAACTCATTGAGGACGCGCGCGTACTTGGCCGCGACCAGAACTCCCAGATACTTGTTCGTCGCGTGCTTCGCGACTTCGTTCGGAATGAATACCTGCATTTACTTCCTCGCTGAATAATGATCGATGGCGCGTTGAATCCCGTCCATCAGCTCTTCGACTCGCGCATCGAGTGCCCCATTGCGGGCGCGCTTCAAGCTTTCCGCCTCGATAATGCTCGACACCGCCGCCACGGCGGAATCGATTTCGTCGTTGACGATTACGTATGGGTACAAATCTATCGCCTTTAGCTCGGCTTTGGCACTCTTGAATCGCCGAATTAGCGATTTCCGATCCTCCGTGCCACGGGCCTTGAGGCGCTCCACCAGCACCTCGGCCGAGGGCGGGAGAATGAAGATGAGGACCGAGTCGGGGAACGCGCTGGCAAACTGCTTTGCGCCCTGAACGTCGATGTCCATGATGACGTTTTTCCCGGACGCCAACACGCGCTTCACCTCTGCCCGCAGCGTGCCATACAGATGACCGTGAACCTCCGCCGACTCGGCGAACTTCCGGGCGGCGATGTCACGCTTGAATTTCTGGAGCGATAGGAAGTGGTAGTCTGTGCCGTCAACCTCTCCCGGTCTCGGGGGCCGCGTGGTGCACGAGACGGAGTAGCCGACATCTGGTCTGATCGCCAGCAGCTCGTGAGCTATGGTCGTCTTCCCTCCGCCGGAGGGCGAGGACAGAATGATCGGGAAAGGCATTACTCGAGGTTCTCGACTTGCTCGCGGATGCGCTCGAGCTCTTCCTTGATCGCGATCACGTCCTCCTGGATCTGGGCGTCGCTCGCCTTGCTGCCGATGGTGTTCGCTTCGCGCACCATTTCCTGGAGAATGAATCCCAATCGCTTTCCGACGGGCTCGGCGGTCCGGGATTGCGCGGTCTCGCGGAACGCCGCCAGGTGCGATCGGAATCGATCCAGCTCCTCCGCGACGTCCAGCTTGTCGGCGAGAATCGCGATCTCCTGGGCGATCCGCTGAGGATCGGCTCCAGCCGCGCCGATCAACTCCGAGACGGTGCGCGTAACCCGCTCGTGGTGCTCCTTCAGGCGGATCGGGGCCCGTTTCTCGACTCTGGCCAGCCGCGCTTCCACCGCGTCCACGCGTTCGACGAGGAAAGCGGCGAGCTGGGCTCCTTCGGCGCGGCGCATCGCGATCAGGCCGTCGACCGCTTTGAGGACAATCGCCGCCAGCGCTGCTCCCGCGCCGGGATCAACTTCTTCCTCGCTGGGTGAAGCCACGACATCGGGCAGCCGAAGCACCGTGGCGAGATCCACTTCGCCACCAAGCCCGTGTTTTTTCTGGAGCTCCTTCAGCGTGACGGCGTACTGAGCCAGTCGCACCTCGTCGATGACCGGTCCGGTGCCGGCGGCGCGGTCGATGCGCGCGGTGAGAGTCACGTGACCGCGCGCGATCTTCTGGCGCAGAATCTCGCGGATCTCTCCTTCCCACCGGGAGAAAGCGGACGGAAGCTTGAAGCTCGGGCTGAAGAACCGGTGGTTGACGGATCTGATCTCGACGCTTGCTCGCGCGTCACCAACAGCGCCGTCGGCAGTGCCGAATCCCGTCATGCTGGATATCATGTGAAGTGGGCTATCCTACGGCGCGACAAGGAGTTTGTCAATTCCAGAAATCCCATCTGACACCATAGATCGCGAGGACTCGCGGCATATCGAAGCCCGGTACAACCTGGTACGGGTAGCCCAGGATGTTCCGTTGCTGGTAGCTCAGGACTGCCCGCATGATTCTGATCTCGAGAAGGCCCGAGAGCGTTTTCGCGATGTCCGTCTGCACGTCACCGGCGCCCAGCGGGAACGTGGTGTGCCCGCGGTATTCGAAGATTCCGGCCGCCCGGATCTCGAAGTCGCCCCTCGGAAAGCGCTTGGCAAAGTTGTTCGAGTAGTTGATCTCGGAGCGGCTTTGGTAAAGGGGTTGATAGCGCCCGGCCGTGTCCCATTTGGTAACCCAGGCGTCAATTCCGAAACCTCCGCGAATCGGACCCCGGATGGAAGCCGTCCTCCCCGAGACTCGGCCGGCCTCGGTTGGCAGAAGGAGCGTGTCGTAGACGACCGGCGCTAATCCCGGCCCCCTGTCAGAGGTGATAAATCCGGCTGAAAACCACGGCCCGAACAGCCTGAGCCCGACCTCCCCTCGCGCGGATGTCGTGGTAGGTTGAGCGGACCCGCCGGAGGTCGCCGGGATCGATCGCGCGACGGACCCGGAAAGCGCGATAAATGGCAGCGGCTGGGCGCGAATCCCGGCGTCGGCGTTCGTGGTCTTGCGAAAGCCGTCGTGTTCGACGAATCCGTTCACTACGCCAATCGGGGTCACGAGATCGAGGCGTCCGCTGACGCCGTTGTACTTCGTGCCGCCGAGCGCGCGGAGCCGATCTCCGACCTCGAGTCTCAGGGCGCCGAGTGTGTAGCCCGCACTCAGGTTGTATTGTGTCTCCGAGGCCCGCCTCTCCAGCGTATCGGCCAGTGGTACGGCCGACACATTTCTGTCGGGCCCCGTCGTTCCCTTGAACGCAAGCGACGCGACGGTGACTTGAGCCCAGGGTCCGCTCTCGACGCCTCCCACAGCCGCGCGGATATATGCATCGGTGGTCGTAGCGTCGAGCGAGAGCACGGGGGGGCGCCCAACCACGGCCCGCTCGATGTCCCGTGTAGCGTGGTGGCGGAGGACAAAGGCGTCGAGGCTCCAGCCTTTCTTCGCGATTCCCAACCGGGTCATAAGCGAAAGAGCGTCACCGCTACCGGCGAAGCGGGGGCTCGCCACCCCGAACTGCTGACCGCCAAACTGGAGGACGCCGCCGTTGTCGAACCGCTTTCCGTAGAAGCCGCGGTACAGGTTGGTATCCTCGTTTCCTGTCGCGATATCGACACGCGTGTATGGATCGGTGTTTTCGGCGCGCCAGCTGCGCATGTAGATCCGCACCTCGCCCGCGCTTCGCTCGACGCTCAAGTGCTCGAGCGACCACAGCTGCACGGTAGACAGATCGAGAACGCCGCCGGTTCGGCTGTCGAGATTGTCGATCTCGACGCCGTCGTAGAACACTCTCACCCGCTGGAAATCGGCATCGTAGGTGGCAGTCTGCGGAGTGGCCAGCCAGCCCGACCTGAACGTCGTCACTCCGGGAATGCGATCGAGGAGATCGACGACTGTGAGCGCGCCCGTGGCAAAGAGCTGCGCGCGGTTCCACTCGTACTGCGGCCCGATCTCGTAGAGCGCCGGGTCTGCGAAGCGGCCAATCGGAGGCTTGATCGTATCGGGCTTGACGCGCGCGCTGTCGGGACCCGAATCGGGTTTCGGCTGGACCGGGATCGGGACAGCGCTTGGCGGAGGTGAAACCACCTGTGCTCGGGCCGGAAACGCAGCCGCGTACAAAAGCGCCCCGGCCACGAGGCCGAGGCGGGCTGGTTTGAGCACTGGCCCGAAGGCTCTGTTCAGCGGACTCTCCCGCGAATGAACTCGATGAAGATACCCGTCGGGACGCCGGTCGGTCCTTTGGGGATCGTAACCAGGTCGGTCTCTGAGTAGGCGGTGCCCGCGATGTCGAGATGCGCCCACGGGTATCCGTCCGCGAACTCCTTGAGAAACATCGCTGCGGTAACCGCGCCTGCCGGACGTCCGCCCGAGTTTTTCACATCGGCGACGTCGGACTTGATCAGCTCCTTGTATTCATCCCACATCGGCAGCGGCCAACCCGGCTCGCCGGCTCTCTTGCCTGCCGCGAGAATCTCTGCGATCAGCACATCGTCCGTCGAGAACACACCGCTCGCGCTATGGCCCAGCGCGATCACGCAGGCGCCGGTGAGGGTGGCCGCATCGATCACGACGTCAGGATCGAACCGCTTGGCGTAGGAAAGGCAGTCGGCGAGAACGAGACGACCTTCCGCGTCGGTGTTGATGATCTCGATCGACTTCCCGTTGTGCGCCTTCACGACATCACCGGGATTCATGGCCGTGCCAGACGGCATGTTCGTCGTCGCGCCGATGATGCCGACGACGTTGATGGCGGGCTCCATCTGCCCAAGCGCTTCGAATGTACCGAGCACGCCGGCGCCGCCGCACATGTCGAACTTCATGAACTCCATCCCCTGCGCCGGCTTGATGGAGATCCCACCGCTGTCGAAGCAAAGACCCTTTCCGATCAGCACCACCGGCTTGGTGTTTGGCTTGCCGCCCTTGTACTCGAGCGCGATGAGCTTGGGGTCCTGCGGAGTTCCCTGCGCAACCGCGAGGAACGAGCCCATCTTCTCGGCTTCCATCTCGCGGCGCCCGAGCACGGTGATGCCCATGTTGTAGCGCTTCGCGATGTCGGCGGCCGTTTGCGCGAGATATTCGGGCGTGCAGACATTACCCGGCATCATTGCGAGCCGTCGCGCCAGACTCTGTCCCGAGCCAATCGCCTGCCCGCTCGCCAGTCCTTTGCGGCTGTCGTCGGTATTGCTGGTCAGAATCACTGCCTTCTCGAGCGGCTTTCTGCGCTCTGCTTCCGGCAGCGGGGATTTCAGATCCGGGTATTCCCACGCGCCCGCAATGAGTCCGATGGTGATTGATTCGGTTTCTTCCGGCGTGATCTGTCCGGAGTACCAGACCATCTCGCCGACGCCAAGCCGGTTGGCGTTGCGCGCGGCGAGAGTAGCGGCGCGCTTGAATGCGGCTCGGCGATCGGTCACCGCTCCCATCCCGATCAGGAGCAGGCGTCTCGGACCCTTCGCTACGCCCGTGAGATGAAGCATCTCGTCGCGCGTCCCGCGGAAATCCTTCATCTCGATGGAGCGTGTGAGCGAGCCCTGGGTGGCAGAGTCCAGCCCGGCGATTCCCGCAATGGTCGGGTTTTCCGGAAGCGCGACGACCAGGAGCGAGGTTCCGACTTCGGCCGGATTCGCGGAGTTGATGCTGACTGCGAGCATCTAGCTCTTCATTCCAGCGATCACCTGATCGCCAAACGCGGAGGTCGAGATTTCTGTGGCGCCGGGCATCTGGCGCGCGAGGTCGTAGGTGACGCGCTTCGTTTTGATGGCGTTCTCCACTCCCTTGATGATCAGAGCCGTCGCTTCGTGCCAGCCCATATACTCGAACATCATTGCGCCGGACAGAATGACGCTGCCCGGATTGATCTTGTCCAGGTTCGCGTACTTGGGGGCGGTTCCGTGGGTCGCTTCAAATATGGCCACGCCATCGCCGACGTTGCCGCCCGGCGCGATGCCGAGACCGCCGACCTGCGCCGCCGCCGCGTCAGAGAGATAGTCGCCGTTGAGATTTGGCGTCGCGATCACTGAATACTCCGATGGACGCAGCAGCATTTGCTGAAACATCGAGTCCGCAATGCGGTCGCGAATCACCACGGCGTCGGCGCGCGCCGTCGGTCCGCCCTTCGCCAGCTCCGCCTCAGTCGTGGTGTCATTCGGAAATTTCTCGCGGGCGACTTCGTAGCCCCAATCCCGAAAGGCTCCCTCGGTGAACTTCATGATGTTGCCCTTGTGGACGAGCGTCACCGACTCCTTGTCTTTCGAGATTGCGTACTGGATAGCCATCTCGACGAGCCGCTTCGACCCGAATTCGGACATTGGCTTGATGCCAATTGCCGATTTTTCGCGGATGTCGCTCTTGAACTCCTTGCGCAGGAACGCCGCGATTTTTTCCGCTTCGGGAGAGCCAGCCTTCCATTCGATCCCCGCGTACACGTCTTCGGTGTTCTCGCGGAAGATCACGATATTCACCTTCTGGGGCTCCTTCACCGGAGCGCCGACTCCCTCGAAATAGCGCACTGGGCGAATGCAGGCGTATAGATCGAGCACCTGGCGCAGCGTCACGTTCAGCGAGCGGATTCCTCCACCGACCGGAGTAGTGAGCGGGCCCTTGATGGAGACTCTGAACTCCTGCATCGCATCGAGCGTCTCCTTGGGCAGCCAGTCCTGGGACTGCTTGAACGATTTCTCGCCGGCGAAAACCTCCATCCAGGCGACTTTTCGCTTGCCCTGATACGCTCGCTCGACGGCGGCATCGAACACGCGAACGGATGCGCGCCAGATGTCGGGCCCCGTCCCGTCGCCCTCCACGAATGGAATGATCGGGTTGTCGGGGACACTGAGCGTACCATTCTTGTAAACGATCCCTTCGCCGCGCGGCGGAACTGTTGCGAACTTATACTTCGTCATTGGCTCCCAAAGTCGATGCGAACCGCCAAATGTAGTGCAACAAGGCACCGCACAAAACCTACATTATTCATCAGCATTAAGAGCATGGACAGCGTATTGGCAATAATGTCGCAAACAAGAAGATCTCTCCAAGCGATTTCAATCGTCCTGGTGTCGGTCGTCGCCGGGTGTGGAAGTCCGCCCCGAGTCAACGGCGTCGCCGGCGCTTCTCCCTCTCCGAACGTCCCATGGACGCCTGCTCCGGGCGCTATAAAGCAGGAATCGCTCGTAGTACCCGGCATCGCGGTTGCGGTGCCACCCGATCTGCAGCAGCGGATCCGGCAGCTCACGCTCGTCGATGTCGTGGATCTCGCGTTGCGGAACAATCCCGCGACCCGCGCCTCCTGGGCGCAGGCGCGCGCCGCAGCGGACCTGTTCGGTTCCGCCCGCGGCCAATACTATCCGACGATAGATGGTGCTGGGACAGTTTCTCGCATACTATCACCCGCGACAGGGACACGGCCGGCGGGCGAGCGAACGGAATACGGGCCGTCCATATCGCTCAACTATCTGCTGCTCGATTTCGGCGGCCGCTCCGGCTCGATTGAGAGCGCACGGCAAAGCCTCTTCGCCGCAAATCTCTCACACAACGCGACGATTCAAAACACTGTGCTTCAGGCGCAAGTTGCCTACTTCACGTACATGGCCACCTCCGCTCTGCTGGCCGCCGAGCAATCGGCGATCGCGGAGGCGCAGGCAAATCTCAACGCTGCAACGCAGCGGAACAGAGTCGGGCTCGCGACTATCGCCGACGTGCTTCAGGCGCGCACCGCGCTTTCGCAGGAGCAGTTGAATCTCGAGACGACGCAGGGGAGTCTTCAGGCGGCGCGGGGCTCGCTCGCGTCGGCTCTCGGACTTCCCGCAAATCTTCCGTTCGACCTCGAGCCGGTGGCGGGCGCAATTCCCGTGAGGCCGCTGGCGCAGAGCGTTGACAGCGTCATCAACGACGCGCTACGCAATCGTCCGGATCTCGCGGCGGCCCGCGCACAGGCGGCCTCCGCTGCTTCACAGGTTCGCGTCGCGCGGGCCGCGGAGCTTCCCTCCCTTGCGCTCGGCGGGAATGGAGCGCGGACGTGGTCCACCCCGAGCTCGTTCGCTGGCCCCTCTTACACCGTATCGCTGGGCCTCTCGATTCCCATATTCAACGGCTTCTCGCATCAGTACGACGTGTCAGCGGCCCGGGCACAGGCTGATGCGATCTCCGCGCTCGCCGACCAGAGGCGACAGGACGTAATCACGCAGGTTTTCGTTTCGTACTATTCGCTTCAAACCGCGGAACAGCGCGTCGCCACAGCGGATGAACTCCTCGTCAGCGCTCAGCAATCGGCTGAAGTCGCGGCCGGTCGATATCGCGAAGGAGTCGGGAGCATCATCGATCTCCTGACGGCCCAGACCGCCCTCGCCAATGCCAGAGCGCAGCAGGTTCAATCGCGCTGGCAATGGTATACTTCCCTCGCGCAACTCGCCCACGACGCCGGTGTATTAGGCGTGCACGGCGACACACCATTCCCGTTTTCCGCGGACCCAGCGGTGTCGCGTCCACTTCAGAACCCAGCCAATTGATGAGCACGCGCTCTTTTTCCGCGCGCACTGCCGCACTCGCCCTCTGCGCGATTGCCGCCTGCTCCAAGAGTGATCCTCCGCGGCAGCCTCCCGTTCCCGTAACCGTCACGACGGTCAAGCGCGCCTCGGTCCCGTACATCGTCACGGCCAACGGAGTCGCCGAGCCGATGCAGACCGTGGCGGTTGAGTCTCAGGTCAATGGAATCCTCAACCGCGTTACGTTCGCGGAAGGACAGCCGGTCCAGGAAGGCCAGGTGTTATTCGAGATCGATCCGCGTCCGTACGTCGCCGTTCTCGACCAGGCGCGCGCTCAGCTCGCCCGGGACCAGGCGATGGCGATAAGCGCGCAGCGTGATGCCGTCCGCTATACCGCGCTGGTCAAGGAAGGCTATGTGACCGGCTCGCAGGCGGATCAGGCAGAAGCGAATGCCGCGTCCGCGGTTGCGACCGTAGCCGCCGACCGCGCCAACGTGCAGAAGGCCGCGCTCGATGTTGCCAACACTACGATCCGCGCGCCGATCTCCGGCCGGACCGGAAGCCTCCTCGTTCGCCAGGGGAATCTGGTCAAGGCGAATAGTACTCCGCCGCTCGTCGTGATCAACCAGATCCAGCCTATCCTGGTGAGATTTGCGATCGCGCAGAGTCAACTCCCCGACATCCAGAGATACTATAGGGGCGGCAATGCCCTGCTCGTCCGCGCGACTCCTTCTGAGGGTACGGGTGTGTCGCTATCGGGAACGCTCGCCTTCGTGGACAATAACGTCGATTCAACGTCGGGAACCGTTCTCCTCAAGGCGCGCTTCAGCAATCCCGAAGGGACGATGTGGCCAGGGCAATACATGAGCGTTGCGCTGCAGTTGTACGTAGACGCAAATGCGTTGACGCTCCCGGCCCCAGCGGTGTTGACCGGACAGCAGGGCACATACGTGTACACGATCGACACGGCGGGCACCGCCAGACAGCGTCCTGTTCAGGTCTCGCGCACCGTTGATTCCGTCGCCGTCATCACGAATGGCGTCGCGGATGGCGAGCGCGTGATCGTTGACGGTCAATCCCGACTCATCCCGGGATCCAAAGTCGCGATAAAGGGGGAACGGAAATGACCGCGCTATTCATCCGTCGACCCGTCATGACCGCGCTGGTCATGATCGGGATTCTGTTTTTTGGAGGCGTCGCCTACACGAGACTGCCGGTGAGCGATCTCCCGTCGGTCGACTTCCCAACGGTCCAGGTAAATGCCAATCTGCCGGGGGCCAGCCCCGAGACGATGGCCGCCGCGGTCGCTACGCCCCTCGAGAAACAGTTCTCCACCATCGCCGGCATCGACAACATGACGTCGTCGAGCCAGCTCGGCTCGACCTCGATCACGATCCAATTCTCGCTCGACCGCAGCATCGACGCCGCCGCGGCGGATGTGCAGGCAGCCATCTCCCAGACGCTGCGCAGCCTTCCACTCGGAATTCTCCCGCCATCTTACCGAAAGGTGAACCCGGCCGACCAGCCGATCCTTTATTTCGCGCTGACGTCGAAGACCATGCCGCTCTCGCAGCTCG
>Ga0208078_1000075_pt1 | contig 29727 bp, 33 predicted proteins | sample NGESurdeep072012_3_FD_184468 | JGI IMG/M metagenome (GOLD analysis project Ga0208078, IMG submission 184468) | Arctic peat soil microbial communities from Barrow, Alaska - NGEE Surface sample 53-2 deep-072012 (SPAdes) | ecosystem: Environmental > Terrestrial > Soil > Wetlands > Peat ...
GCGCTCAGTCGTCGGACGCCGCCTCGGGCTGGTGAGAACCAGTCGCATTTGGCCGCGGCGCATCGCCCTCGTCGCCCACTACCGGAAGGTGAAGGGCGTCACCGACATGGGCGAGATGCACGTGGATTACGACGGCTACTTCGGCATAGTCGACGTCGGCGACGGAAAAATGAACGTCGCGGTCGTCGTACCGATGTCGCGCGCGAAAGAGATCGGCGACGACAAGGCCGAATTCCTCGAGCGCTGGATTGGGTCGCGACCGCACCTGGCCGAGCGATTCGTCGGCGCGGAGCGAATCACGCCGGTTCGCGCGACGGGTCCGTTCGCGACTGCTTCGCGCCGCGCCTGGTCTCCGGGAGCGGCGCTCGTAGGCGACGCTGCGGATTTCTTCGATCCGTTCACCGGCGAGGGCATTTACGCGGCGCTTCGGGGCGGCGAGCTTCTCGCGCCCTACCTGGTTGAAGCGCTGGGCCGCCCCGGAAAGGACGAAGGCCGGATTCTTTCCGGATACGATCGGGCGCGCAAGCGGGAGTTTGGCGGCAAATGGAAACTCGAGCGAATCGTCGGCATGGCCATCGCCTACCCATATTTCCTCAACAACGCGGCCAAGGTTCTGTCGCAGCGCAAGGACATGGCGGACCTGTTGGTTGGCGTGGCGGGAGATTTCATTCCTACGAGCGTCGTGCTCAGCCCGCGTTTCCTTTTCAATCTCTTCATTTCTCCGGCATTCAGAAATTGAGCGTCAACCCAGACGAATTTCGGGCGGTACTCGGCAGGTTTCCCTCCGGAGTGACGGTCGTGACGACGAAGGGCGCGGACGGGGCCGACCAGGGCATGACGGTGAGCGCCTTCTGCTCAGTGAGCCTGGAGCCGCCGCTCGTGCTTGTCTGCATCGAGAAGAACGCCTCGGCGTACCCGGCGCTCACGAGAGCGCCGGGATTCGCCGTCAACATTCTGTCCGCCAAACAGGAGCAGATCGCCCGCCGCTTTGCGATCATTGACATCGACAGGTTCGAAGGCGTCGGCTTCACCAGGTCGTCGAATGGGTACGCGATTCTCGACGACGTGGTCGGCGTGATCGAGTGCCGGCGTTTCGCCCTGCATGATGCGGGCGATCACACGATCATCCTCGGTGATGTGGAAGCGACGCGCATCGAGAGCGGGTCGCCGCTCTTATACTACCGCGGCGGTTACGCACAGCTGGAGCATTAGCACGGTGCGTGACATACTGACGCCGCGGCGGGTGAGAGGCGTCGAGATACTCGACTCGCCGGATGTCGATCCGAGAATAGTGACGCGCTCGCTCGCCGACGTGGCGCGCGCCAACGCTTTGTTCGGCGGAACAAGCTCGGCTCTGGACGAAGTGAGGGAAGCATTGAAGGAGGTGCCGCGCGACGCGACGCTGCTCGATGTCGGTACCGGACTCGGCGACATTCCGTGTCGCACGAGAGAGGAAGCGCGCCGGACCGGCGTCGAGCTGACCACCATCGGACTCGATTCGGCGATTGAGCTCGCCTCCGCCAGTCGATCGTCGGTGGACTTTTCCGTATGCGCCGACGCGCTGCGTCTCCCGTTCAGGGACAACAGCATCGACATCGTGATGTGCTCGCAGGTGCTGCATCATTTCGCCGGCAGAGAGGCGGCGGAGTTGCTGCGAGAGATGGATCGCGTCGCGCGCGCGCGCGTGGTCGTGAGCGACCTGAGACGAAGCTGGATCGCGGCCGCGGGTCTTTGGCTCCTGTCTTTTCCCCTTCGATTTCATGCCGTTAGCCGCCACGACGGTGTCGTCTCCGTGATGCGGGGTTTCACGCCGGAGGAGCTCGCGGATACAGTGCACGAGGCGATTGCGCGGAGGCCGGTGGCTCATCGCCGCCGTGCATTTCGAGTGACGACGAGCTGGGCGCCAGTGCATCGATGACCAGGGATCTCGCGCGTCCCCTCGATCTCGGACCGATGCCGCTCGGACGCCCGATGGAAACAATCGACGAGCAACTCGTTCGCGCCCCTGTGGGAACGATGTTTGAATTAGCGAGTAACGTGGATAACTGGCCGGCACATCTATCCCACTACCGATACGTACGATTCCGGAAGCGATGCGCCGACGGTGGCGGACTGGTGGAGATGTCCGCCTATCGCCCGTTTCACATCACCAATACCTCGAAGGGACCGCTACGGGCCAATTGGCCCACGTGGTGGCTTTCCGAGATGTCGGTGAACGCGGCACGCCCGTCGATCCGTTTTCGGCACGTCGGGGGTATCACCAAAGGGATGGACGTCGAATGGACATTCACCCCTGCGACCGGCGGAACGCACGTACGGATCCTGCACGTATGGGATGGGCCGCGTGTGCCGGTGTTCGGAATGTGGGCAGCGATGTACGTGATAGGCCCGGTATTCGTGCACGGTATCGCATCCCGCACTTTGGCGGGGCTGGCGGACGTCGCCGAGCGCGCAACGAACAATCAGCAGTGAATTGATCGTGAATCGAGGAGACAGGTGAAGCGACGCAGAGTTGTAATTACCGGTATCGGCCCAATCACTCCGATCGGAACCACGCTGGATCCCTTTTGGTCCGGACTCGAGCAGCAGCGGTCGGCGGTCCGGTCACTGACCCGCTTCGATCCTTCGGAGTTCCGCAGCCACAACGCGGCGGAGATCAATGACTTCGTTCCGGGCGACCACCTCGACCGCAGGAGCGCCAAGCGGCTTGACAGGTTCGCGCAGTTCTCCGTGGTCGGCGCACAGATGGCGCTCGCCGATGCGAATCTCGACCTCGCGAAGGAAGACCGGGAGCGCGTCGGAGCCAACATGGGTACTGCCCTGGGTGGGATCAGCTACGCGGAAGGCCAACTCGCGGTCTATCTCACACAGGGATTGCGCGCGGTGGACGCGACACTCGCGCTCGCGGTCTTCGGCGGTGCGGCGAGCTGCAACATTGCGATCGAGCTCGGCGTAATGGGCCCGAATTCGACCAACGCCATGAGCTGCGCGTCGGGAGCGATGGCGATCGGCGACGCGTTCAGGCAGATACGCCACGGCTACGCCGACGTGATGATCGCGGGCGGCGCGGAGGCTCCGCTCGCCCCGCTCTGCTTCGGAGCGTTCGCGCTCATCCGCGCGATGTCCACGCGCAACGAAGCGCCTGAGACGGCCTCGCGCCCATTCGACAAGGATCGCGATGGATTCGTGATGGGCGAGGGCGCGGCGGTCCTGATTCTCGAGGAGTACGGGAGAGCGAAATCACGGGGTGCCAAGATCTACGCCGAGGTCGCCGGCTACGGCACGACGAACGATGCGCATCACATGACGGCGCCGCGGCCCGACGGCTCGCAGGCGGCGCGATCAATGCGCCTGGCGCTCGATGACGCCAACGTGTCCGCCGGCGAGATCGGCTACGTCAACACTCACGGAAGCTCGACGCTGCTCAACGACTCGACCGAGACGATGGCGATCAAGCAGGTGCTGGGGGATCAGGCGTACAGGATTCCGATGAGTGGGACAAAGGGCTACTACGGCCACGCACTCGGCGCGTCGGGAGCGATCGAGACTGCGATATGCGCTCTCGCGATCGAGCGGGAATGGCTGCCGCCGACCGTCAACCTGCAGGTTGCGGACAAGGCCTGCGATCTTAACTTTCTGCCTGGAACCGGGCGGAAGGAACGCGTCGAGCACATGCTCACGAACTCCTTCGGCTTCGGCGGAATAAATGCCGCGCTGGTATTGCGCCGGGTGATCTAGCGATCTCACGCGCCGCGGCCCCATCAATCTTGCCGAAGCAGGGGGCAGCAAATGCGGGACGCGTGGCGCCACTTCGCAGCAGAATTCATCGGTATGTTCGCGTTCGTATTCGTCGGAAGCGCGGCGATCATGAGTGCGCGCATGTCGCAGAGCCCAGCCGCCCTGGTCGAAATCGCGCTCGCGCACGGACTGACCATGGCCGTTATGGTAAGCGCAACGATGCGCATCTCCGGGCATATCAATCCGGCGGTGACGCTGGGACTTCTCGTCACGAGACGAATCGAGCCGATGATGGCCGCGCTCTACATCGTCGCACAAATCCTCGGCGCGATCGCGGCGGGGTACGCGCTCAAGGCGACGTTCCCCGAGGCGGTGTTCGTCGCCACCCGCGGCGGCGGGCAATCGATCGCCCTCGACATCACCGGCGGGCAGGCATTCCTGCTGGAGGCCATCGCGACGTTCTTCCTCGTCTTCGTGATCTTTGGAACGGTGGTGGATCTGCGAGGCCCCAAGATCGGCGGTCTGGCGATCGGCTTTGTGATTGCGGCCGACATACTCGCCATTGGGCCGCTCACCGGAGCGTCGATGAACCCGGCACGATCGTTCGGCCCCGCCGTGGCGAGCGGCGTCTATGAAGCCCAGCTGCTGTATTGGTTCGCTCCGATCACGGGCGCTGTGGTGGCGGCGCTTCTCTATGAATTCCTGTTCATGCGCCGCGGCCGGGAGCCCGTCGATCACGGGGAGCTGAGGCCGTAAATCGGACCTCACTACCGACTCATCCTCATCTCGGAACCGGCTCGCGCTTCGACGATCTGAGAGAATTGTCCATCGCGGCACGATGGCCGTGGGGCCGCCGGAAAACCGTTGACGGGCGAAGGCATGCGTAGCCGAGGCGCATCAATCGCGCCGGGACCCAATACAACCCCCACAATCGCTTTATATAACTATATTGACATTCTGTCTATACAACTATATAGTTATATAATACTAGATGGCAATTCCGTAATTCGTGCAAAGAACACCACCGTATGCGACCATCGACCGTTCTTTTTGTCTTGGCCCTCGCGGCCGCCGCCCCTCTCGGCGCGCAGGCGCCGCTCTCACTGGGCCAAGCGTTCCGCCGAGCCGATTCCGCCGCCTATTCCAATCGGACCGCTGGCGGCAACGCCCGTGCGCAGGGTGCCCAAACCACCGCCGCCCTCCAGGGGATCCTCCCCACCGTGCGGACCGAGGCCGGTTACGTGCGGACCGATAATCCACTGGCCGCCTTCGGATTCACTCTCCAACAGCGCGGCGTATCCTCCGCTTCCTTCAACCCCGCGAGCCTCAATTACCCCTCGCCGGCCACCAACTGGAGCAGCGGAGTGGTGGTCGAGCTCCCGATTTTCAACCCTGATGCATGGTTTGGTCGCGCGGTCGCTTCGCGCGCCGCCGCAGCTGCGAAGGCAGGCTCCGGCTGGACCCGCGAAACCACCCGCCTCGATGTAACGCGCTCCTATTTCGGTGCCGTGCTCGCCCAAGAACAGGTGCGCACCCTTGAGACCTCCGCCACCGCCGGCCAGGCCCATGTACGCCAGGCCGAATCGATGGTAACCAACGGACTCGCCACCCGCTCCGACGCACTCCTCGCTTCCGTACAGCTGGGCCAGATGGAGGCCCAATTGATCGGCGCCCGCGGGAATGCCGGCACCGCCCGCGAGCGGCTGGCGCTCCTCCTCGGTCAGCCCGGCGACACTGCCTTCACACTGCCCGACACGCTCCCCTCGGCCGTCCAGATCCGGAACCTGATGACACCTCCGATAAGCGACTCCGCCGCGCGGCTCGACGTGACCGTCGCGCGGCTTGGGCTCGAAGCCGCCCAGCGTGACGTGGGCCGCGCCAACGCCAGATACATCCCGCGCCTCAACGGCTTCGGTCGCTATGACTGGAACAGCCACGACCGAGTCTTCGGCGGCCCCAAGAGTTACACCGTCGGCGTCATGGCCTCATGGTCTCCCTTTGCCGGGGCGTCCGAGATCGCCGAGCGTAGGGCGGCGCAAGGCCGCGCCGACGCCGCACGCGCCATGGCGGAGGCGGCCGACGCGAGTGCGGCGCTCGAGCGGAGCGCGACTCAAACCGAGCTCGCGGTGGCCATCGCCCAGCTCGGCATCGCGGAAGTGTCCGTGACGCAGGCCGCCGAAGCCCACCGCATAGTCGCGAAGAAATACGCCGGTGGCCTTGCCACTATCGCGGAACTGCTCAGCGCAGCGGCCGTCGAGACCCAGACCCGGCTTAGTCTCTCGGAGGCGCGATACCAGGCCATCGTGGCGAATGCGGCTGCTCGACACGCCGCCGGTGCAGACCTGATGGCCCTTACTGTTCTGGAGAATTGATATGCGGAAGCTGATTCCCGTGGTCGGCACGGTCCTAACAACATTCCTGGCTGCGTGCGGCCCGCAGGCAGCGCCTGCACCCTCTGAAAAACTTCCGCTCGCCGGTACCCGGGTGGCTGTGACCGACGCTGTAATCGTCGACGCCTTCGAGGCGTCCGGCACCGCCGAGCCGGTGCGACTCGCCACCTTGAGCACGAAGTTGATGGGGACGGTAACCGCGGTCTCGGTCCATGAAGGCGATCGTGTCGCGGCTGGTCAGCTGCTGGTGCGGCTCGACGCGCGGGATCTTGACGCGAAGCGCGCTCAAGTGGAGGCGGGACTCGCCGAGGCCACCGCAGTTCATCACGAAGGTTCCGTGCAAGCCGCTCGCATCCGCGCCCTCTACGCCGACAGCGCCGCCACGAAGGCACAGCTCGATCAGGCGGAGACGGGCCTCGCGCGCGCCGAAGCGGCGGTGGCCACGTCCCGGGGAATGGCCGCGGAGCTCGCTGCAACCGCTTCCTACGCCGAGGTGCGCGCGCCGTTCGCGGGCATTGTGACCCGTCGCTTCGTGGACCCGGGATCATTCGCGGCACCGGGCGCGCCGCTCGCCACCGTTGAGGACGCCAGCACGCTACGTGTGACGGTGAATGCGTCGCCGGATGCGGTGCGCGGTCTCCGGCGCGGCCTCACGGTCGCCGCCACGATCGGTGACACCGCGGTCCCCGCCACGATCGAGGGAGTGGTTCCCGCGGGCGCCAATCTCTACACGGTCAATGCAATGGTACCGAACCCCGGCGCCCGCTTCCTCAGCGGAAGTGCCGCCACGTTGTCTCTTCCGCGCGGAACCCGCCACGCCATTCTGGTGCCGGCAGGCGCGATCGTCCGCCAGGGGGATCTCACGGGCGTCCGCACCGCAATGGCGGGCCAGGCAGCACTTCGCTGGGTCAAGCTCGGCACCACGCAGCAGGGCGTCCTCGTTGAGGTGCTCTCCGGCCTGGCACCGGGCGACACGGTGTTGGTGGCCGGCGGGACGCGCTGATCATGGGCATCGCCGGACGGGTCGCGCAGGCGTTTCTGCGCTCGAAGCTGACGCCCCTGGTCACCATCGCCTCCCTCGCGGTTGGCGCGCTCGCCATTTTCGCCACGCCACGTGAGGAGGAGCCGCAGATCTCGGTACCGATGATTGACGTGATGGCGGCGCTTCCCGGCGCTTCCCCCACCGAGGTGGAGAATCTCATCACTCGTCCGATCGAGAAGTTGATGTGGGAAATCCCAGGCGTGGAATACGTCTACTCGATGGCGGGTGAGGGAACGACGCTGGTCACGGTGCGCTTCAAGGTCGGTGAGAACCAGGACCGCGCGGTGAGCCGGGTCTTCACCAAGCTCGGCTCGGCAGCGGATCGCTCTCCTCCCGGGGCGATGCCGCCGCTCGTCAAGCCGCACTCGATCGACGATGTGCCAATGCTGGCCCTCACACTTCACGGTGGCGGCTACGGTTCCGACGCCCTCCGGGCCATGGCCGCGCACCTCGCCGACGAGCTCGCCACGATTCCCGACGTGGCCCGCATCGACCTCATTGGCGGTGAGCCGTCGCAACTCCGCGTCACCCTCGACGCCGCCCGCCTGGCAGCGAGCGGCGTGACCCCCGGCGAAGTGATTCAAGCGCTTCGCGCCGCCAACGTCCGGCTTCAGGCCGGCGAGTTCGCCTCGGCCAATCAGGTTTTCCAGGTCTCCGTCGGCGCTCCGATCCGCACCGTTCGCGACGCCGGCGACGTTGTCATTGCCAACCGCGGCGGACCGGTCTACCTCCGTAACGTGGCTACCGTCGTCGAGGCGCCAGCCGAGGCCATCGACTACGTGACCCACGCCGCGCGGGGCGAGAGTGGCGAGCAAGCCGTCACCATCGCCGTCGCCAAGCGGCCGGGCGTGAACGCCACCGACATCGCGAACGCCGCATTAGCGCGGGTCGATGAAGCGAGGAGCCGGCTCCTGCCCGCCAACGTGAAAGTGGATGTCACCCGCAACTATGGCGAGACCGCCAGCGAGAAGGCCAACGAGCTGATCCTGCATCTGCTCATCGCTACGGTCTCGGTCACGATTCTGGTCGCCCTCTTTCTCGGATGGCGCGAGTCGCTGGTGGTGTTGGTGGCCGTGCCGGTGACGCTGGCGCTGACGCTCTTTGTGTACTACGCGATGGGATACTCTCTCAACCGGATCACGCTGTTCGCACTCATTTTCTCGATCGGCATCCTAGTGGACGACGCGATCGTGGTGGTGGAGAACATCTACCGGCACATGCAGATGGGCGATCGCACTCCCGACGTCGCCGCGGTCGAGGGAGTTGACGAGGTTGGCAACCCGACCATCCTCGCCACGTTTACCGTCATCGCCGCCATCCTGCCGATGGCGTTCGTCTCGGGGCTCATGGGTCCTTACATGCGACCGATCCCGGTCGGCGCCTCTGCGGCAATGCTCGCCTCGCTGGCGGTGGCGTTCATCATCACGCCGTACCTCGCGCTCCGCCTGCTCAAGGGCCACGTCGCCGCTGGGCCGCACATGCCCGACCGCGCGCACGAGCCAGAGGAGGCCACGCGCTTCGCCCGGTTCTACGCACGCGTGATGACGCCGCTGATGGACTTCCCGCGCCGCCGCCTCGCGTTCTATGGCGGCGTCGGTGTTCTCCTCGTTCTCTCGATGGGACTCGTGGCCGTCAAGCTGGTCGAGGTCAAGATGCTACCCTTCGACAACAAGTCGGAATTCCAGGTGGTGCTCGACCTGCCGGAAGGAGCGACCCTCGAAACCTCCAACGCCGCGGCGGGGGCGGTGGCGGCTTACCTCCGCACGGTGCCGGAAGTGGTCAGCACCGAGACATATGCCGGCACCTCGGCGCCCTTCAACTTCAACGGCCTGGTGCGGCACTACTTTCTGCGTCGCGGCGCCAATGTGGCCGACGTGCAGGTAAACCTTCTCGCCAAGGGAGACCGCCACCGCCAGAGCCATGACATCGCCGTGGCGGCCCGGCCGGCCGTGGATTCGATTGCGCGTAGCTTCGGCGCCAACGCCAAGATTGCCGAGATCCCCCCCGGGCCGCCCGTGCTCTCGACACTGGTGGCGGAGATTTACGCTGCCGACGACAGCACGCGGCTCGCCGCCGCTGCGCGGGTCAAGTCGGTCATGGAGTCCACCCCGGGAGTCGTGGATGTGGATTGGACCGTGGAGGCGCCCCAAGCCCGGCGCGTTTTCCGTGTGGACAGAGTGCGCGCCGGCGAGGCGGGGGTAACCGTCGAGCAGGTGGCGCAGGTACTAACGATGGCGCTTTCTGGTGCGGACGCGGGACTTGCCAGCGCGCCGACATCACGCGAGGGCGAAGTCATCGTGGCGCGGCTCGACCTGGCTACTCGAAGCGGCGTCGAAGCACTCCTCGCCGTGCCGGTGGCTACGACCCAGGGTCCGACCCCACTGGCGCGGTTTGTCACCGTGGACTCGACCACACGTGCACCGCTCCGGATGCGCAAGAACCTCCGTCCGGTGATCTATGTGACCGGCGACGTCGCTGGCTCCATTGAGTCGCCGGTGTATGCCATCCTCGCGATGAACCACGCGCTCGACACGGTGCGGGTCGGAGGTGCGGCCATCGCGCGCTACAACGCGGCGGCGCCGGACCGGCTGGACGAAACGGCGCTCAAATGGGATGGGGAATGGCAGGTTACCATCGAGGTCTTCCGCGACCTCGGTCTCGCCTTCGCCGCCGTGCTGGTCTTGATTTACGTGCTGGTGGTGGGGTGGTTCCAGTCCTTCAAGGTACCGTTCGTCATCATGGCGCCGATCCCGCTCACTCTCATCGGCATCCTGCCGGGGCATGCCCTCACCGGCGCTTTCTTCACCGCCACATCGATGATCGGAATGATCGCCCTGGCGGGGATCATCGTGCGTAACTCCATCCTGCTGGTGGACTTCATCCAGCTCGCCGAGGCGCGCGGACGGCCGCTCCGCGAGGCGGTTCTCGAGGCGGGGGCGGTACGGTTCCGGCCGATCGCGCTCACAGCCGCCGCAGTGGTCATCGGCGGGATCGTAATGGTGCTCGACCCGATTTTCCAGGGGCTCGCGGTGGCAATGATCAGCGGCGCCATCGTGGCCACCCTGCTCACCATGGTGGTGGTGCCGCTCCTCTACTGGGAGCTGCGGCGCCGGGAGGAAACGACAACGTGAAGATGCTCGTGCTGACCTACAGCGGTGCGGATCCCGACCGGGTGAGCGCTTTGCTCGACGCAGCCGGCGTACCGGGGCACACTTGTCTCGGCGGCGCCCGCGGCCACGGGCTTACCGGTCCGCGGGCCGGCACCCGCGCCTGGCCCGGCGATGTAACCGTTTGCTTCTCCGTGGTGGACGATGTACTGGCGGAAGTCGCCGTCACACGTTGCCGCGCGGCGCAACTGCCCCCTGGCGAGCGGCTGCATATGGCCGTTCTGCCTGTCGACTCGTTCTTCTAACATTGGAGATTTAGATGTGCAATGATGCGCTTATCCGGCGGATCGCCGGATTCTTCGTGATGGCATCGGTGGCGCTGGGGGTCTGGGTGAGCCCCGCGTGGTTCATCTTCACCGTGTTCGTGGGCTTCAATCTTTTCCAGTCGAGCCTCACCGGGTTCTGCCCGCTGGAACGGGTCCTCGGCCGGGCGCGCCTCTTCGGGTGTGAGCCGCGGCGGGGCTGAAGGCTACTTCCGACTGCGGAGAAGCTTCCGCCTTCGGTCGAGATCCTCCTCCAGCCCGCCGCAGACGAGCTCGCACATTTTGAAGACCTGCGGGTCGGTGATGCGGTACCAGCTGGTGGTGCCCTCCTTACGGCGGTCCACATACCCCTGCTGGAGGAGCACCTGTAGATGCTTCGAGACGTTGGCCTGGCCACCGCCCGTGCGCTCGGCCAGCTCCCCGACCGAGCACTCGCCGCGCCGGAGCGCCTCGAGGAGGAGGAGCCGCATCGGCTCGCCGAGCGCCTTGAACCGCTCGGCGATGGCGGACGCGTTGGTGTCACTGAGTTCGATCATGCGAATCCCGGGAAATCACTTTACAACTACATAGTAAATACAACTAGATAGTAATATAAGAATATTTGCCCGTCGGCGCCATCCCCACAGCAGATTCCCCGAGTGGCGCTGCTCGGGCTCGCTCTTTCGCTCACGATGGAGCACGGCTTTCGCGTGGATAGCATTACGTCAACATGTGACGCCACTAACATCCGCCGGGAAGAACCGCCGACGGGCCCAAAGAGATACGTACACGAGGCCGATCAGCGCCGGTACCTCGATGAGCGGCCCTACCACCGCGGCAAGTGCCTCGCCAGAGCTGATGCCAAAGGTCGCGACGGCCACCGCGATCGCAAGCTCAAAGTTGTTGCCAGCCGCAGTGAACGAGAGGGAGGCGGTTGCCTCGTAGTTGAAACCCAGACGGCGCGAGAGCCAGAAGGCGAGCCCGAACATCACTGCAAAATAGACGAGCAGCGGCAACGCGATCCGAAGCACGTCTAGCGGAAGCTCGAGGATGCGGTGTCCCTGCATCGCGAACATGAGCACGATCGTGTAGAGGAGCCCAAGAAGTGCGGTGGGTCCGAACTTCGGCATGAACGTATCGTCATACCACGCGGCGCCCTTCTGCGCGACGAGCACCTTCCGCGTGAGAAAGCCCGCGACGAGCGGGACACCGAGGAAGATCCCTACACTTTTTGCGATCTGGCCAATGGAAACGTGAAGCGTCGTCGTGTCTGCGCCGAACCATTGGGGCACGACGGTGAGGAAAAGCCAGCCGAGTACCGAGTAGGTCAGGATCTGAAAGACGGAGTTGAGCGCGACCAGCACGGCGGCCAGCTCACCGGAGCCGCGGGCGAGCGAGTTCCAGATCAGCACCATGGCGATGCACCGTGCGAGCCCGATCAGCACGAGTCCGTTGCGGTAAGCCGGCATGTCCGGCAGGAAGAGCCAAGCGAGGCCGAGCATTACCAGTGGGCCAAGGACCCAGTTCAAGAGAAGCGACGTGGTCAGGAGCTTCGTATCACGGACGTGCGCCCCGATGGTCTCATAGCGCACCTTGGCGAGCACGGGATACATCATCCACAAGAGTCCGATGGCAATCGGAATGGACACGCCCGCCAGCTTCACCCGGTCGAGCAACGCGCCGAGATCCGGGTAGACCTTTCCGAGGAGAATTCCGAGGGCCATCGCCGCGAATATCCAGAATGGCAGGAATCGATCGAGCGTAGAAAGCCGCTTGAGGATGGGCGCGTCGGCACCGTGTATCGAAAGAGCGGGCGGCGAAGCCGTCGCCATTCAGGATGCCCTAACCTTGGCGCGCGCCTCGGCCTCGACGCGCTCCCGATCCAGCGACTCGATGCCACGGAAACAAGTGCGCACGCAGTTGAGGAGATTTCGGTGCACGGCGTGCTCCGGTTTCGCGAGGCGATAGTGCGCAAACTTCCATTCGCGGGTCGCGTCGACGAGTCCCATCCGGCGCAGGTAGGCCAGATGACGCGACACGGCAGGTTGTGGCAGGCGGAGAATGTCGACGATATCGCAGACGCAAAGCTCCCCGGCTGCGAGGACGCTGAGGATACGGATGCGCGTCGGATCGGCAAAGCCCTTGAAGACCGCGTCGAGGTCATCGACCGTCGGGGCGGCGAGTTCTGACGTCATTGGAGTCGATCGTTCTTTCTTATCATATTCGCTAACACAAGTATAATGTGCATAGGCAAATATGATTCGTCAACGCCAATGACTAGCCGATACCGGTGGTTCCCATGTCCGAGAGAGTGGGTCTCCTCTCAACCTCCGGCAGAAGTTCGCCGCTGCACAGCCGGACGGAGGCGACCGCTGACCGATAGGTAGAGGAGCACAAGCAACGCCTGAAAGAGCATGAGCAGTCCCGCCAGCACCGGCGCCATCTCCATGTCGGCGTTGTTGACGTTGTGGATGATGCCCTGAATCAATCCGCCGGCGCCGACGCAGGCGGAGAGGCCTTCACCGGCGAATAGCGCACCCGTGGCAAGGTCTCCCCAGCGATCGAGATCGCCGCGCAGGTACAGAATCGTGTAAACGCCCTGGATGAGGAGCGAGCCCCCGATGAACAGCACGATGATCGGAACTCGCTGCCACATCGTTGCCCAGGTAGCGATCAGTACGACGCCGCCGGCGCAGTTTGCGATCGACGCGAGCATCACCAGCAGTTTCAACATCAGCGTTCTCCAGAGTGAGTGTTCGAGGGCAACGCGATGCTACGTGGCTTCAAGATAGGCCTTTACTTTGCGCTGTCAAGTACTTTGCCAAAGTACGGTAGTCGCCTCGGTGCACCCGGGCGCTTCAGGCGGGGATCATTTCCCGCTCTCGACCGGTGCGCCCGCCGCCTGCCACGCGCGCCAACCGCCCGCCATCGACCAGACGTTGGTGTATCCCATTTTCTGGAGATTGTCCGTCGCTAGCGCGGAACGGAAACCACCGCCGCAATAGAGAACAAGCTCAGCGTTCTTGTCGGGAACGCGCTGCTCTATGTCGCGCTCGATCACGCCCCTCCCCATGTGCTCGGCGCCGCGCGCGTGTCCCGCCTCCCACTCGTTGTCCTCCCGCACGTCGATGAGCTTCGCCTTTCCACGCCCGAGCTTGCGACGCGTCTCATCGACATTGATTTCGCGGACGCGCGACTTCGCGTCGTCGACGAGCTTGAGGAATTCGGGGGAATGATTCACAGGCCCACCGGGGCGCGCTTGCCGCTCAGCTGCCTGAGTCCCAGCTGAGCGCTCCGACGAGCGATGAGCTCAGCGGTCGCTACCGCCGCCGCGGACAGCGCCGCCCACGCCAGGGCCTGGGACCAGCTATCGCCTTTGTTGAAGCGGGGAGGCTCCTCGTCCTTCCAGGCGCGCCAGCCGCTCTCCAGTCCACGCTCCATCAGCCTCCCCGCCACCATGGCGGCCCCGGCCCCGACCAGGAGCCAGGTCGTTCGCCGCGAATTGCTTTTGCGTCTCACCAGCACCGTCCTCGAGTTGTCCGAAGAAATGAGGCAAGCGCGGTGCCGCTCCCCATTCGTGCTCAAGCCGCTCGCCGAAAACCCCTCTCTCTTCCGATCATTGAGAAACTAGACGTGGCAGCTCGCCAGTCCCCGCTTTTCGAGATAGCGCTGGTGGTAATCCTCAGCCGGATAAAACGTGGACGCCGCGGTGATTTCGGTGACGACCGGGTCGCGGAATCGACCGCTCGCCTGGAGTTGCGCCTTCGACTCCTCGGCCGCGCGCTTCTGCTCGGGCGTGTGGTAGAAGATGGCGGACCGGTACTGGGTGCCCACGTCGGGACCCTGCCGGTTCAGCGTCGTCGGGTTGTGATTCTCCCAAAACACATCGAGGAGCTTGTCGTAGCTCACCTCGGCGGGATCGTACGTCACCTGCACCACCTCCGCGTGTCCCGTTCGTCCGGTGCACACATCCCGGTACGTCGGGTTAGCCAGCGTGCCGCCGAGGTAGCCGACCAGAGCGTCCTTGACGCCGGGAGTGTTTCTGAACGTGACCTCGACTCCCCAGAAACAGCCCGCTCCAAAAGTTGCCAGCTCTGTCACCAGCCCTCCCGCTTTTTCAATGAATTGATGTGCGCGACGTGATGCCGTCCATGCCACGCGTATAGTCCAAGCAACTGCTTTAGTGTTAGTACCCGACCGTGTTCCGGATGCCGAAAAGTACGATTGAAGTCAGCGGGCTCCATCGACCGGAGAAGGGCCACCCAGCGGAGGTGCAGCGCGTCGAGCAGGTCGAGCGAGACTTCTATCGGCACCTTTCTCGAATCGGCGAGCTCGGCCCACGCGGCCTCGTCATACGGTTTGATCGTCGGCTCTTCTTCGGTGAGAGCGAGCTTGAAGCGCGTGTACGCGTTCAGATGGCTGTCGGGTACGTGGTGAACCACCTGCTTCACCGTCCAACCACCCGGGCGGTAGCGCGTGGCGATCTGATTGGGTGAGAGTCCCGCGACTGCGTGCCGCAGCGCACCAGGAGTCTCCGCGATCGCGGCGATCAGCATGGGGTAATCGGCCTCGTTGATCGCCGCGTCGAAATCAAACTTCCCGACTGGATAACGCAGGTCGATTTCCTGAACAGTAGTGGTCATGGCAGTTATGGCAATGAGTTAGGCGATTCGCTCCGGCATGTGCACCGCTACCGCGGATCCGTCCGCGATAAAAGCGGATGCGGGCACTCCGGAGATTATACTTGCAAACGGCTCGTCATAGAATTCCCCCAGCGGCCCCTCGAGCTCCCACCGCGCGTCGGTCCACACACGCCAGCGGGCGTGTTCGACCCGATACTCGATCGTTCCCCCGTTACGCTGTCTCGTGTAACCCCACCTTCGCTCGGAGAGAAACTCTTCGTCCGAGCCGGCTTTTATTTCCTGCGCGGGTCCATCGATGTGGAGCGCCAGGCGGCACCGCGCGCGCGGAGCGCCGAACAGGTATTCGACGCTCTGGAGCTCGCCGTCGGTGTCGACGATTGTGTGCTCCATTGGGACCGTTCGATATGGCTCGTTATAGGTGAGCCTCGCGGTCTCGGCCACGAGCGGGAGCGGTACCATTTCGCGAATGAACACGACTCCCGCGCGCGACTCCTCTCCGACCCGCCGGACGTAGAAGCGGAGGTTCACTTCCTCGAAGTTCTGATGCAAGAGGGCGGGCACGCCCAGTATGCGAGTGTCGAGGAAGAGGAACGCGACGAGACTCACGAAATGACGGCCGCCCCGATCATCGAGCTTCGTTCCCCTCGGAAGGTGGGGCCTGAGGACGCTCGGATCCACCTCGAAGTTGAGCATCGCAACGTAGCGCCAATCCGCGGTCAGGAATGTTCGCGTCACTCGTTCCAGTTCTCCGAGCTTCCAGGTATCGCGGCGGCGCGACGCTTTACTCCGTCAGCTACAGCCTTCGAGCCACTTTACCTCGGGGAGGCGTCCGCCGCGAAACATCGTCACGCGCTTGCCATCAGTCTCGAAGACGAGCGCTTTTCCGGCGCGGGCGCTGTCGCCCAGCACGGTCATGTAGTGACCGCCCTCGATGTACTTGTGCGGCTCGACCTTCACTTCGTCCCCGTAGATGCTCTTTATGCGGTCTTCGGTGTCGCCGACCTTCGCGCCATCCTCGGTGGTGACAGATCCGGTATCGACGTCGATGCGCGCGATCTTGCCCTTCACCACCATCACGCTCACTCCCTCGGGTATGCCCGCGCCCACCGCCGGGAATACGAAGTCGCACTGCGGGTTCATGGTCGGGTTCTCGTTGAGAAGACCCATGTTGACCGCGTCGTCCAGGTTCATGCCGATCAGGATCTGCCCGAGTCCCTCTTCGCTGAGCGCGAGATCGCTGACGCTGTCGCGCGCGGCTCCGTTCGGTCCGCTTCGGCCCTTCACCGCCTTGTCTTCGTTTCTGCCGCACGCAGACGCGAGCAAAGCGAGAACCGTGATGAGCGCGATTGAGCCCAGTATCCGTCGCTGGCTGTTCATTATCGTCCTCCGCCGCCGGCCGCGTGGGCCGAGCGCCGAATAATTAAGTACCCACCTGATGGAATTTCTCCTGGTAGCGCTCGATCGATTCGTTGATGACCTTGGCGGCCACTTCACTCTTCTCCCAACCGACTATCTCCACGCGCTTCCCCTCGAGGTCTTTGTAGATATGGAAGAAATGCTCCACTTCCTTCAAATAGTGCTGAGAAAGATCGGCAATATCGAAATACTCGTGGTAATACGGATCGTGGCAGGGCACCGCGAGAATCTTGTCGTCGGGCTCACCCCGGTCCCGCATTCTGAGCACGCCGAGCGGGCGGCAGTCGATCTGGCACCCCGGAAAAGTAGGCTCGTTGATGCGGACGAGGATGTCCAGCGGGTCGCCATCCTCGTGCAACGTACGGGGAATGAGTCCGTAGTCGCCAGGATAGTGAACCGCGGAATAAAGAACCCGGTCCAGACGAATCATTCCCGTCGCCTTGTCCAGCTCGTACTTGTTCCTGCTGCCGCGCGGAATTTCGATCACCGCCGTCACGTTGTCGGGTGGATGCAACCCGGCCGGCAAATCGTGCCATGGATTGATCACGTGGTCACACGCTCCATGGTGCCCTTGTACTTCATCGGCTCTTCGTCAACGCCAAAATTGCGCTCGGCCAGCTCGGCGACGCGCTCCATCTGGGCGGCCGAGAGGTCCGGCTTGTCCGGCGCCGCGGCGAATTCCCGGAGCTGCTCCAGATCGTAGATATTGGGCAGCGTCGTAACCACTCGCGGCTCGGCCAGCAGCCATTTGAGCGCCGCCTGCCCCAGATCCATCTCGGTTGTCAGAAAATCGAGCGTGCGAATCTTCTTCAGGCCATTGGTGAGCCAGGAGCGCGGACGGTGCCGCCGGTGATCGTTGGCCGGGAACACGGTGTCTTCGGCGTATTTCCCTTCGAGCATCCCCGACGCGTGGGTGACGCGGACGTTGAAGCAGCAGTTGGGGGCGAATTCTCCGGCCGCTTCGATCATCGCGGTCCCGGGATGCTGCTCGAGCACGTTCCAGATCATTTGAATGGTCCCGATGTCGCTCTCCCGCTCGCACAGCTCCACCGCTTCGTACAGCCACCCTATCGCGGGGCCGAACGCAGCACCCCAGACGCCGACCAGCCCTTCGTCCTTCATCTCGCGAAGCGCCCGCCAGATCGCAGGGTCGCGCACGTGCTCCATCTTGATGTTGTGAAGCTGGAGGACATCGACGTGGTCGGTCTCTAGCCGCTCGAGGCACTTGTCGAGCGCGAAGCGCATGTAGTCGCGATCGAACTTCTGCGGCAGCTCGCTCTGTCCGCGGCGCGCCGACTGCGCGGCGGGATCATAGATGTCGTATCCGATCTTCGTCGAGTACAGCACGTCGCCCCGCTTTCCGCCGAACGCACGCGCCAACTGCTTCTCGCCGCGACCATTGCCGTAGGTGTCGGCGGTGTCGAAGAAGTTGATGCCGAAATCCGAGTGAGCCGCGCGGAGCATCTCCACCGCTTCGTCGTCGGTCTTCTCGCCCCACCAGCCAGTGGAGAGGGTCCAGGTGCCGAAGCCGACCTCGCTCGCCTTGATGTCGGTGCCGGGGAACAGCCTATAGCGCATTTTCAGGTAGTTCGTTGGGGAGCGTACAATTTAACCGCGCGGGGACTAGCGCGCCCCCGCCCCAGGCCGGTACGCCCTTCGCAGGCAAACAGCCCACTGCGCTGGCCAAACGATTATTTCAGTTTGCCAATCCAGTCGACGATAGCGGGCGTCAGCTCGGGAACGACGGGGATCGTCGGATCAACGTAAAGCTTCATCTGCACCATGCGGTCATCGGTGTTGGCCGCTCTGAAAACGTGGTTGGCGGCTGGAATCAGCACCAGTTTCGCTGCTGGCTGCGCCGCTTTGAGAGCGCGCGCGTCTGCCTCGCTGATTTGAATGTCTCGTCCGCCCTGGACGATCAGCACCGGAACTTTGACTCTCGCGATCTCGGCGGCCGGATCGTACTTCACCCAGCTCTGCATGAACTTGCGATTCGTCGGCTGCAGCAACGACCTGAGGCCAGGGTGAACATCTCCCGGATCCTCGCCGCGCAGGTACCGGGCTGCTGCCGAGTCCCATTTTACGATTTCCGCGGGTGGAAGCTGTTTGGAGATTTGCTCCCGCAGTACCGGCATGATCGGCCTGCCCGCCCCCGCCATCATCACGATTCCAGCCGCGGGCGCGCCGCGATTCACGGCTTGAAGAACCAGCTCCGCGCCCTCGCTATGTCCGATCAGAACGACCTTCGAGAACCTCCGGTCGGCGACGAGCTTTCTCGCGCCCGCGATTGCGTCGGCGATGAAATCGTCGATCGAGGTCGAGGGCAGATCCACTTTCTGGAGATTGTCGCCGATCACTCGCTTGTCGTAGCGCACGGACGCAATGCCGGCGTTGGCCAGCTGCCAGGCCAGGATGGCGTAGAGATTCGAGTTATTCTGCGCCCTCAACGCCCCGGCGGAATTGCCATTCCGGTCCGTGGGTCCGGAGCCGGCCACGATCAGCGCGACTGGGATCTTGCGACTGTACTTGGCGGGGAGCGTAAGCGTGCCGGGCAGTGCCAGCGTCCCGCTTTGAATCGTGAACGGCGTCTCGATCACGGTTTTCGGGGGAACGGTGTCGATCGCCGCCGCCGTCGCGATCTGAGGTGGACCACCGACTGCGCCCGTTGTCTGACCCCACGCCGGCGTCACAAGGATCGAGCCGAGCGAAAGTGCGGCAAATGAGAAGAATGAAGGGAAGGTGGGCGATTTCATGGGTCTCTGAGAATGGGTTTCGTCACGGAATCACAGCTGCTTCGCGGCCTCGGTGGCGAAGTAAGTGACGATGAAATCCGCCCCAGCGCGGCGGATGCCGAGCAGCGACTCCATCATCACCCGCTCCCTTTCTATCCAGCCGCGCTCGGCCGCGGCGCAGATCATCGCGTATTCGCCGCTCACCTGGTACGCGGCTACCGGATAGCCCGTCTCGGCCTTCACCCGCGAGACGATGTCGAGGTACGGACCGGCTGGCTTCACCATCACCGCGTCGGCGCCTTCCTGGATGTCGGCGAGGACTTCGCGCATAGCTTCCAGCGCGTTGCCGGGATCCATCTGGTAGCCGCGGCGGTCTCCGGTCTGAGGCGCGGACTCGGCGGCTTCGCGAAATGGACCGTAATACGCCGACGCGTACTTCGCCGCGTAGCTGAGGATGGAGGTGTTGATAAGCCCCTCATCGTCCAGCGAATTGCGAATAGCTTGGACTCGGCCATCCATCATGTCGCTGGGCGCAACGATGTCCGCGCCCGCGCGCGCGTGCGAGAGCGCGGCGCGTGACAGCAGCTCGAGCGTCGCGTCGTTGTCAACCTCGCCGTTCTTCAGAACTCCGCAGTGGCCATGGTCCGTGTACTCGCACATGCAGACGTCCGTGATGACGACCAGCTCAGGAATCTCTTTCTTGAGCGCGCGAACTCCCATCTGCACCGCGCCCTTCTCATCCCATGCTGCCGAGCCCGTCGCGTCTTTCGTCTCGGGTACTCCGAAGAGGATGATGCCGCCGACCTTCGCCTTCGCCGCAGCTTCCGCGTCGCGAAGCATCTCGTCGACCGAGGTCTGGTTCACGCCGGGCATAGATCCAACCGGGCGACGAAGTTTTTTCCCATCACGCACGAAGACGGGGAGGACCAACTGCGCCGGCGCGAGATGCGTCTCCCGGACGAGATTTCGAAGGGCGGCGGTCCGGCGCAGGCGGCGCGGACGATATTGCGGAAAACTGGACACGCTTACTCTGGTTGCGGGGCGGGGAGTTTGGATAGTTGACGAAGCTCGACGAGGAGGCTGCTACCCCCGCGAGACCGGATTTCGGCGGCGAGCGCCTCGCCGGTTGACTCGGGAGAGCGCGGGTCGAGCACGCGGGAACCACGCACAATGTGCCTGCCGCTCAGGTCTGAGAGCATACCATATAGTGTAGGTACGCCGCCAGCGTCGCTCACGAGGGCGCCGATCGGGACCTGGCACCCACCGTCGAGGGCCGCCAGGAAAGCGCGCTCGGCCCGCGTCGCCGTAGACGTCGGCTCGTGATCGAGCGGACGCAAAAGTTCTTTCATCCTGGTGTCATCGAGCCGCGTCTGAATTGCGATTGCGCCCTGCCCAGCGGCGGGCAGCCAGTCGGGAGGCTCGAGAAACGCGGTGATGCGTCGCTGCACCTCGAGCCGAATCAATCCGGCGGCGGCAAGAATTGCGGCGTGAACCGTACCGCTCTCGACCTTGCCGAGTCTGGTCGGAACGTTGCCGCGCAGCTCCGCGACCTCCAGATCGGGCCGGCGCGCCAGCAGCTGAGAGCGACGGCGCAGGCTGGATGTCCCCACGCGAGAGCCGGCCGGCAGATCGTCCAGATTCTCGGCGCCCGTTTGCCGATTGACGACGAGCACGTCGCGCGGATCTTCTCGCTCGAGCTGCGCGATGATCTCGAGATCATCAACGGAATCCGTCGGCAGATCTTTCAGGGAATGCACCGCGCAATCGATCTTGTTCTTCGCGAGCGCGACCTCGAGCTCGCGGGTGAAAAGACCCTTCGCGCCGATCTCGCTGAGCGGTTGGTCGAGTTTCTTGTCGCCGGTGGTCTTGAACGTGATGATCTCCGACGCGATCCCACGCTCGAGCAGCGCGCTCTCGACGAGCCGCGCCTGCCGCATCGCAAGCTCGGAAGCCCTCGTGCCGATTCTCACGACGGCGGGATCTATCTCCCGCTTAGAAGGCACTGGAGACCGATGACGCGAGACCGTCGAGCGTTGATTCTTTCGCTTCCACCTTCACCTCGATTCCCGCTTCCCGCAGCGCCTCGGATGTCTGGCCCCCTATTGACGCGGCGGGAACGCGCAGCGCCAGCTCTTCTCCGACAGCGGCGACATATCCCCTCACGGCAGAGGCCGAAGTGAACGTGACGAGATCCACCTTTCCGCCTTCGATGGCTCGCGCGAGCTTTTCCGCGCCCTCGCCGTCCACGATCGAACGGTACGCCTCTATCACCGTCACCTCGGCATTCATTTCCCGCAGGCCCTTCGGTAACACATCGCGGGCGCCCTCCGCGGTTACGTACAGCACCTTGTTCCCGGCGACATCATCGCGCGCGCGCATCATCTCCAGCAATCCCTCCGCGACGAAGCGATTCGGAATCACGTCCACGGTTATGCCGTGCTCGAGCAGAGCGCCCGCCGTCGCGGGACCGACCGCGGCAACTTTGAGCCCGGCGAGCGCGCGCGCATCCCTGCCCCCGCCGAGGAGCTGCTCCCAGAAAATCGAGATCGCATTCTGGCTGGTGAAAATCAGCCAGTCGTAGAGCGACAAGCGGCTGATCGCCGCGCGCAGGGGCTCGAGCTCCAGGCGCACGATCTGTGTCGCCGGCATCTCGATCACGTCGGCGCCGAGCTCGCTGAGCTTTTCGCTCAATGCCGGCGCCTGCTGTGTTGCGCGCGTCACCACGATCCGCCTTCCGAACAGGGGCCGCCGCTCGAACCAGTTCAGCTCCTCGCGCAGCACGACTGACCACCCGATCACGATGATCACCGGCGCGGTGATGTCTTGCTCCGCTGCTTTTGCCGCGAGGGTCTCGATCGTCGCCACGACAGTGCGTTGTTTGGGATGCGTTCCCCACTGAATTGCGGCGGCGGGGATGTCGGAGGGCATTCCGGCTTTGATCAGCGTATCTGCGATGGTGGCGAGAGTCTTCGTTCCCATATACAAAACGAGCGTCCCGCCCGCTTTCGCGAGAGCCGCCCAGTTGGTCTGAGTGCTCGGCTTGGTGGGATCTTCGCTTCCAGTCACGAAGGTCACCGAAGTCGCGAGCGTGCGGTGCGTAACCGGAATTCCGGCGTAGGCAGGCGCGGCGATTCCAGCCGTTATTCCCGGGACGACCTCGAACGGAACCGAGGCGTCGTTCATCGCCTGCGCTTCCTCGCTCCCGCGGCCGAACACGAACGGATCCCCGCCCTTGAGACGCACGACGCGCTTTCCTTCGCGCGCGAGCTTCACGAGGAGCTCGTTGATCTCTTCCTGGGTTACCGAGTCCTTCGACCCGCCACGCTTGCCGACGTAGTAGAGCTCGGGCTTTCCAGTGGTTTTCGCGCCCGGAGGGAGCAACGCAGAATTGGCGAGCGCGTCGTACACGACGGCATCAGCCGATTCGATGAGCTGCTTGCCTCTTACGGTGATGAGACCAGGATCACCAGGCCCGGCACCGACGAGAAAAACTTTTCCTTCCATCATCCCTGCTGCTCCGTTCTCGCCTCTGGTCACAAGCCTACGCGCTTTGCCCACGCCTCGTACTCAACGGGGGAGATCTCCGATGGCTTGATCTCGCTTCTTCCGCCCCAGAACACGTTCGTGTACGAGATCGGAATACCAGCTTCCTCGAGATGCCGGTCGATCGCCACCTTGTGCTCCAGCACCAGCTGCTTGTCGGTGCCGTGCGCCACCGCCATGACGTTCACGTTCGCGAACTCGGGTCCGCCTTCGCGCCAATATGCGTGCGTGAGAATGTGATGGCGGCCGATTTCCTTGCCCGCCTCGATCTCTCTGCCGGCCGGGACTCTCCAATGGAAAAGCGCGTTGTACCTCGTCACCCGCTCTCCGCTGGCCGATGGCTTCACGTGCTCGAGGAAGGTCGAGAATCTCCCGATCACTTCGCGCGCGCTCAATGAGCGAGCGATGCGAATGAAGTCGTCGGGCGACACTCCCGCTTCTGCCGCCCGGCCGCGCCATGGATTGGGCGCGATCTCCTCGACTTGGAATTCACGCTTGAGTGCGGTGAGCACGCGCCACTCCAGCGGGGACAGCTCGACGATGTTGGTGTCGAGAACGCGTCCTGGCTCATCGCTTCTCGAGCCCGGCTCCATGCCGCGACGACGCACGTGCCCGACACCAAGCGCGAACAGGCGCTTCGCGGGCATGATTCGGAACGCGTCTGCGCCGACCTTCCCCGCCAGGAACTCGCAGTGCCGCTGCATCGAGAATCCTTGCGGCACTTTGAGCGTCGTCCACAACCTGTAGATCGAGCCCGGAGTCTCAGCATCGGTCGAGCGAATCACCACGTGCCCCGAAAATGGATCCTCCTTCACCATGTAGTTGAAGGCGGGGTCGAGATTGTCCGCGTCAACGCGCCACGCGACGAGCGCGCCGGGCGCAAGGTTCGTCGCCATCAGCGTCTGCCTGATACGCCTGACGACACCGGCAGACAGCATTGCGCGCAAGCGTTCGATGACCAAGTCCTCGGAGAGGTCGGTCGCCAGCCCAATAGCGGCGAACGGCTCTTCGACGAAGCCGGAGATGCGATCCTCCGACACCGCGAGGATGCGCGCGTTGACGGGATCTGATACCTCCGTCGGAATCGTGGGTGATGCGAACAGGTTGGCCCCCATTATTTCGCTTGCACGCGCTTGCGCCTCAGATAGATGCTCAGTGCGTACGCCGCGTATATACCGAGCGCGATCGTGTAGGCGGCGTGAAAGTACGCTGATGTCTCAGGCATCGTGGTCAGTCCTCGCGGCTGCCGCATCCCTCTCGGCAGCATAGTTATAGCGCGCGCGCACGAATGCGAAATAGAGGAGCGTGAACGACACCAGCGAAAGCATCAGCGTTATCAGCATTTCAATCGGAAGCGACGGTGCGCTCGGCTTTCCCACGATTGGCATTGGGTGCATCGTGGCGAAGAGGTAAACGCTCAGGTGGATGAACGGAATGAGGAGCGCTCCAAGGATGCCGAGGACCGCCGAATAGCGGGCGCGAAGCTCCGGCGACTCGATTGCGCCGCGCAGAACGATATATGAGACGTAGATGAACCACAGAAAGAGCGTCGAGACGAGGCGCACGTCCCACCACGCCCAGAAAGTCCCCCAGATCGGTTTCGCCCAGAGCGGCCCGGTGATCAGGACCACGGTAGTGAAGACTACACCGACTTCGGCGGAGCTTTCCGCGAAGCGATCGAGGCGTGGGTCGCGGAGCCAGAGATAGACGCCGCTCGCGATCGCCACCAGGAAGAATGCGAGAAACGCTACCCACGCCGCCGGAACGTGAATGTAGAAAATCTTTTGCGCTGCTCCCTGCCTTGCCTCGAGCGGCGTGAAGAACACCGCCCGAATGACTGTGCCGATCACCGCCGCGCCGGCGAGGGTGGGAAGCCAGGAGATCTTCATGTCGATGTGAGGGGCATTTCGCGCGATTGCGTCGGCGACGATATGCCACCGACACAACAATTTAAGCGACGCTGCAGGACTGTGCCTGCAAGTAAGCTGTCTTGAAACTACAAACTGAACGCAGTTGCTCTAGTCTTCAACCGTAAACGGGTACGCCAGAGTGCATGCCGCCACGAACACAATGTCGAACGCCAAGAGCAGCTTGAGCCACGCCCCCAGCTCGATGACAGGACGTCCGCTCAATAGCTTCGCCGTCGCCTGCGCCGCGGCGATCACGATCGGCACGAAGAAAGGAAGCGCTAGCATCGGTAGCAGCAGCTCCGCGAGCCGCGTGTTGACGGCCATCGCGCTGAACAGCGTTCCGACGGCGACCAGGCCAATTGCGGCGAGAATGGCGATCGCGATGAGCGGGCCGGCTACGTCGCCCAACCGCAGATTGTAGAAGAGTGCCAGCGCCGGGATCGCGATCGCCTGCACAGCGCCCACGAAAATGAGATTCGCAATCGCTTTTCCGAGGAAAATCGCCTCCCTGCTCGCCGGCGACGCCAGCAACCCGTCGATGGCGTGATCCGCCGTCTCGACCCCGAACGAGCGATGCAGCCCGAGCAATCCGGAAAAGGTGAAGATGACCCACAGCACTCCGGGCGCGAGGTCCGTAGCGGTCACCGCCGTTGGATCCCACGCGTAGTAAAAAATGACGAGCCCGAGCAGCGCGAACACCACGGCCGAGAAGAACGCGGAGCGCGTTCGGAATTCGATCGAGAGGTCCTTGCGGGCGATGAGCCAGGCCGCGGAGAGAATGTCAGCCATTGGCCGCCAGCGCCTCGCGGTACGTAGCTGCATAGGAGCCGGCGTCGATGCGGTCGGCGGAATCGTAGCGCAGGAACTTCCCGCGCTGCATCACCGCCGCGTGCGTCGCGAGCGAGAGTCCTTCGGCGAGATTGTGGGTCACAACGATGATCGCGGCCCCGGACGAGCGCAGCTCACCGAGAAGCGCCGTGAGAGCACGGGCGCCGCTTTCGTCGAGGCCGCTGTACGGCTCGTCGGCCAGCACGAGCTGCGGCGAATGCACCATCGCACGCGCGATCGACACCCGTTGCTGCATGCCGCGGCTCAGTGAGCGGATCGGAGTATCCGCCCGCTCCAGCATCGACATGCGTCGCAGCGAGTCCTCGACGCGAGCGCGGGAATCGCGGATACCATATAGTTGGGCGGTAAATGAGACGTTCTCGCGTGGCGAAAGGGCTTCGTAGAGCATGGTGTGGTGCGAGATGAGTCCGATCCGGGAGCGGGCCAACGGTCCGCCGGGGAGCGGTATGCCCGCGACGCGCGCGCTCCCGGACGTCGGCCTGAGCAGTCCCGCGAGCACGCGAAGAAGCGTCGTCTTCCCCGCCCCGTTTGGTCCGAAAAGCGCCAGACACTCGCCCGGCGCGAGCGAAAACGTCACCCCGGCGACCGCTCGTCTGGATCCGAATTCGCGGGCGAGCTCCGCCACCTCGACTATCGGGGGGGCTGACGCGCCAGTAGAGATTGCAGAGGGCATTCGCCTAGAACTTGCCACTCTGGCGAGAGCGGCGCAAAACGCTATATCCTTGCGACTCCGCCAATTCGGCGGCTACCAACTACTTCGCGCCAATGACTGACATCGATGTCCTTCTAACGGAAACCCGGAAGTTCGAGCCTCCCCCGGAGTTCAGGCTCGCGGCCAACGTCCCGTCGCCCGACATCTACGACGAAGCCGCGCGTGACCCCGAGAAGTTCTGGGCCGAGCAGGCGCGACAGCTTGAGTGGATCAAGCCGTGGAAGAAGGTTCTCGACTGGAAGCCTCCCCACGCGAAATGGTTTACCGGAGGAAAGCTCAACATCTCCGCCAACTGCATCGACCGCCATATCCGGGGAGCACGGAGAAACAAGGCGGCGCTCATCTGGGAAGGAGAGCCGGGTGACAGGCGGACGCTCACGTACTGGGATCTTTACCGCGAGGTCTCGAAGTTCGCCAACGTCCTCAAAAAGCTGGGGGTCCGCAAAGGGGACCGCGTCGCGATCTACCTTCCCCTCATACCAGAGGCCGCGATCTCGATGCTCGCCTGCGCCCGCATCGGCGCCATCCACTCGGTCGTGTTCGGCGGGTTTTCCCCCGAATCGCTGAGCGACCGGATCAACGATTCCAAGGTCAAGGTGCTCATCACCGCGGACGCCGGCTATCGCCGCGGCCAGGTAATTCCCCTGAAGCGCAATTCCGACAAGGCGTTGGAGACGACTCCGTCGATCGAGCACGTGGTGGTGGTGCAGCGTCGGCCCGGCAGCTCGGGAGACGAAGCGTTCGCGGAGATGCTGGAGGGTCGCGACCACTGGTGGCACCGTCTGATGCAGGACGCGCCGCTCAGCTGCGAGCCGGAAACGATGGACGCGGAAGATGTCTTGTTCATCCTCTACACATCGGGGACCACCGGCAAGCCGAAGGGCATCGTCCATACGACCGGCGGCTATCTCACCGGAGTCGCCGCCACGACCAGAATGGTCTTCGATCTCAAGGACGAGGATGTTTTCTGGTGCACGGCCGACATCGGCTGGGTAACCGGGCACTCGTATCTCGTGTACGGCCCGCTCGCCAACGGCGCGACGTGCATGATGTACGAAGGTGCGCCGGACTGGCCCGAGAAAGATCGGTTCTGGGACATCTGCGAGCGGCACGGCGTCACGATCCTTTACACGGCGCCGACGGCGATTCGCGCCTTCATGAAGTGGGGCGACGAATATCCCGCCAAGCACGATCTGTCGCGCCTTCGCCTTCTCGGCTCCGTCGGTGAGCCGATCAATCCGGAAGCGTGGATGTGGTACCGCGAGCACATCGGCGGCAATCGCTGTCCGATAGTGGATACATGGTGGCAGACGGAGACGGGGGCGATCGTGATCTCGCCGCTGCCCGGAATCACATCCACGAAGCCAGGAAGCGCGACGAAGGCGCTGCCTGGTTATAGCGCGGACCTTCTCGATTCCCTCGGCAAACGCATCGATGTCGGCGGAGGACTGCTCGCGCTCACCAAGCCTTTTCCGTCGATGCTGCGCACGATCTGGGGCGACGACGCCCGCTACGTCGAGACCTACTTCTCGAAGTGGCCGGGGCGTCCGGATCTGTATTTCCCGGGAGACGGCGTGAAGCGCGACAGCGATGGATATTTCTGGATACTTGGCAGAGTGGACGACGTGCTGAACGTCGCGGGACATCGTATTGGCACGATGGAGGTGGAGTCCGCCCTCGTCGAGCATCCGGCTGTTGCTGAAGCAGCCGTTGTGGGCAAGTCGCACGAGCTCAAGGGCCAGGCAATCGCCGCTTTCGTCACTCTTCGGGACAAGAGCAAACAGAGCCCGGCGCTTCGCGACGAGCTGAAGGAATTTGTCGCAAAAAAAATCGGCGCGTTGGCGCGTCCGGACGACATTTTGTTCTCCGCTGATCTTCCAAAAACACGCTCAGGGAAAATCATGCGGCGACTGTTGCGGGACATCGCCGAAGGACGCGCGCTGGGCGACGTGACGACGCTCGCGGATCCGAATGTCGTCGCCAGCCTGAAGGATCAATACGAAGACAAGGAGGGGTGATTCCTTATCAGCTCATGGGAGGTGGGGCGACCCTTAATCGTAATGGCCCACACTGGTTTAGCCGCTACACCCGAACAAACCCCGACGCACTTTTAACCTGGCCCGAATGTAGAAATCATTTCAGTTGACTAGTTAAGCAATGGTCGTACATTGAGGGCTTGTAGACGGCCTCAAGTCGTTTGCAGAAGACAGAAGGATCGCGCAAATAGCGCGCAAAAAAAAGAACGGATTTGCCTCTGAAATAAGGGTGAAAACCCCGTTACAGAGACCGGTCCGTTTTCGTCTTATAGGTACAGCAATCAACTGCTAATTGCGTCACTCAACAGCCTTGAAAGGACCGGTTTCAGCCCTCTGGCTGGGTCACCGGCACCATCAAATTTCTTGGAGATATCGAACATGAGAGCGACCCGTACCCTGTTGGCCGCGATGGTGCTCGGAACCGCCATCGGCGCAAGCCAGGCCAGTGCACAGTGCAGCGGCAACGCCGGCACGTGTAACACCACGAATACCGCATCAGTCACCGTTGGCGCGCTGGTCAAGCTCGGAATGAGCTCGGCCACCACCTCGTTGACCAACCCGACTGCCGACCAGGTCGACGCTGCTACGCCTCTCGACAACCCTGGCCCCAGCTTCACGGTCAAGGCAAACAGAAGCTGGACTCTGAAGATCAAGGCTAATCCCGCAGTCGCTGGCTTCTGGGATTATGTCGGATCTAATAGCGGCCAGAAGCCAATTGGCGATCTGGCGTGGGCGACTTCTTCGGGTGGAGCCTACACCGCGATTAGCGCGACTGACGCCAGCTTTACCTCGGGCGCGAGCTCGACGAACGGCACGGCGGCGCAGGCCTTTTTCAGAACGAGCTGGGTGTCTGACTTCACGAGCGCAAGCAATGCTCCAGGTACCTACAGCTTGCCGATCGTCTTCACCCTGACGGCTCCGTAACTGATGCTTAATTCTCGCTCGCGCTCGCCCGAAAGGGTGGGCGTTGAGCGCAGAGGGCGAGTACGGAGATCCGTACTCGCCCTTTGCGCTGTAATAGGGGTGGTGGTCTCGCAGTCCGCGTCCGCGCAGCTGCTGGTAGATCCGCTCGAGGTGACCATGGTCACCGCCGCAACGACCCGCGTGTCGGCCAGCTTCTCGCTGTCGAACACGTCCAACGAGGTCGTCCAGGCGTCGATCACGCGGTCGGACTGGGACCGCGTCGAGAACGGCGACAACCGCTTTCTGCCCGCGGGCTCGAGCGCCACGTCGTGCGGCTCAATGCTCACCGTCTCGCCTCTCTCGATCCGCGTCGAGCCGCATACCTCCCGCATCGTCCGCCTTGC
>Ga0208078_1000076_pt1 | contig 29725 bp, 32 predicted proteins | sample NGESurdeep072012_3_FD_184468 | JGI IMG/M metagenome (GOLD analysis project Ga0208078, IMG submission 184468) | Arctic peat soil microbial communities from Barrow, Alaska - NGEE Surface sample 53-2 deep-072012 (SPAdes) | ecosystem: Environmental > Terrestrial > Soil > Wetlands > Peat ...
CAGCGTCTAGCGTCTACGGCGCGGCGTTCTCGCTCAGCACGCGGATCGCGCGCGCGAGCGTCGCGGCCGCGGGGCGCACGCGCCCGCCCGGCGCACGCAGCCCGATCGGCGTGCCGTAATCGCTCGCCTCGAGCACGATCGCGCCCTTCACCGCGCGCCGGCTGGTCGCCCACGCGAGCGTTCCCCAGATCGCGCTCGCCTGGCTCACCTCTCCGTGCGCCATCGGCAGCCCGCCGGCCTCGAGCACCCAGTGCTCCTTCGGCTCGGGATAGCTGTTGAGCCAACTGTCCGCGGTGCGCATGTGCGCGTCGAGCGTGGCCGCGCCGCCGAGCCAGGGGAAGAGTGTGAAGCCGATCGCGTCGACGGGAGAGTTCGGCGCGGCGGCCCACGCGTAGAGGGCGCTGTCCCGCGCGCCGAAGCCGCCGACGTGTGCGAGCACGCGCACCTTCGGATTCGCCTGGTGCGCGATCAGCGCGGCGTGCCGAAAGTAGGAGATCCAGAGTGCGATCGGGATGCGGCCGAGTGCGCGCGATGCGGCCCCGTTGGGATCGATTGCGGGGACGATGAAGTCCGGATGCAGCGCGCGCACGATGCGCGCGAGATCCGACGCGCGCGCGTCGAAGTACGCGGCCTGTTGTGCGGGTGAGGGCCTGGGCTCGTTCGAGAGGTCGAGCGCGATGAAGAGCTGGCGATCGCCGCGCTGGTCCGCGAGTGAGTGCGCGAGAGAGTCGAGCGACACGTTGCTCGTTCCCTCCGGCGCGATGTAGACGGCGAGCGCCTGCGCGCCGACGGTGTCCGCGAGGTCGAGATCGCCCTCGAGCGCGAGCGGCGGCGGCCCGCTCGTGAGCGTCGGGAAGATCTTGAGGCCGACCGCGAAGTCGCTGTCGGCGCGCTCGGTGAGCCGCTGGCTCGCGTAGTTCGCATAGCTCCGCACCGCCTTGGTCGCCGACGGCACATCGAGCACGATGATCGTTCCCCAGATCGCCGCGAGCACGGCGACCGCGGTGCGGAGCACGGTGCCGGCGCCACGATGGCCGGGCGTCGGCGGCGCGACGATCGGGATGTGGAGGAAGTACGGCAGAAAGAGTGCAAGCGGACTCGCGCTGTACGCGAGTGAGCTCGCATCGGCGGCGGAGAGCGTGAGGATGGGCAGCGGCACGTCGTAGCCGCGATAGATGGCGTAACGCGCGACGGCGACGACCGCGATCACGATGTCGTAGCCCGCGATCGGCGCGCCGATGAGCGGCGCGACCGCGCGCCGCGAGAGCGCGTACGCGGCCTGGATGGCGATCACGATCGCGGTTGCGGGCCACACCCACGCCAGCGTGTAGAGCGCACGCCCGGTGAGCACCGACGTCGAGACGAGCAACACGGTGAGGGCAGGGAGGAGCAGCAGCCCGCACAGCGCGCACAGAAAGGCCATCGAGCGCTGCGTGGATTGCAGGCGCGCCGCGCGGCCGGAGATCGTGAGATTCCAGATGATGACGAGCGCGGAAAGCACGAGGTGCGCCGTGGCGAGCTGCGCCGGCGCGAGGAGTGTGCTCATCCGCGCGCGCGAACCTCGCTGCGCAGCTCCTTCGGCGCGAGGCGGCGAGTGAAGACGTCGAGCGCCTTCTGTGCGTCGCGCGTCGCGGGGGCGAGAATGTCGAGGAGCAGCGTCTCGCGATCGGGGAGCGTGCGCAGCGTGATGTGACACGCGTCGAGGAAGAGCACCGCAGCGACGCCGCCATCAGGGAGCTGGCGCACGACCGGCGCGCCGATGATCGAGAAGCCCGCGGCGCTCGCCGCCGCGATCAAGAGCCCCGTGAGCCCAGACGCATCGCGCAGCGCGGGCGCCGCGACTCCGGTGAGGTCGGCGATGACGTGCGTGAAGGCGCCGGCCTCACTGTGCGACTGCATCTTCGTCATCGCGATCCGCCAATCATCGACGGGAGCGCCCAGCTCGATCGAACGCTACTGCTTCGTGAGGCTGAGCTCTGCGAAGTTGTCGCTGCTATTGAAGACCGTTCCGGAGACACTGTCGGGCGTGACGTACGTTCCCTCGTAGTACTGGGGGTTGTTCCCGCCCGTCGAGCGCATGGTGAAATGGAGAGGCGTCGCAGTCCCGCTGATCGTGAAGGAGAGATCGCCGCCGGAATCCGCGATCCACATCCCCGTGCCCGAGACGCTGTTCCCGCTCTGCGCCGCGACGATCGTGAAGTTGAGGCCGTGCGTCGCGCCGACCCACGTTCCCGCAAACGAGTCCTGAGGCGCCGTGACGTCACTGCCGCAACCCAGCAGCGCGATCACGGACAGCACGAGCATGATCCTTCGCACTTGAAGGCCTCCGACAAAGATGCCTTAACATGTCGAATGACGGCGACGAGCGCAGCACCTGATGCCCACTCTAGAACATCGAGAGCGCGAGGAACGATCTGAGCGAATCGTTCGTCGCGCGCAGGCGCCCGCTCAGCATCCGCACCACCGCCCACAGCACCTTGTACCCGAGATCCCGATTGAACTCGAGCAGCATCTCGAACTCCGAGCGCGAGATCGTCAGCACCGTGGTGCCCCCGTGCGAGATCGCGTCCGTGGACCGCTCGCTCCGGTCGAACACCGCCATCTCGCCGAACATCGCGCCGCGCTTGAGCACCGCCAGCGCCTCCTCACCCGCGCCCGGAATCTGACGGCTGATGCGCACGCCACCTTCCACGATGATGAACAGACGATTCCCCGGCTCACCCTCGTGGAAGATGTACTCCCCAGATTCGTAGCTCTTCGATTCGCACAGCTCCGCGATCTTCCCGAGCTCGTCGGCGGTGAGCGCTGTGAACAGCGGAAGGGGGCGAAGGAGCTCGAGAGTGGCGGACATGCTCTATGGACGAGTGAAGCAGGGCAGATGGTTCTATGTACGTCTCACGCGAAGTCGGGAACACCGGCACGCCCCGCCAGCTCAGGTGAGCCCGACCCGCTTCACGAGATCATCGTAGCGCGGATCGCCGCGAAGCGGTCCGTACCCCGGGTCGAGCTTCAGATACAGCAGTCCTGCCGACCTCGCCTGATACGCACGCTCGAGCGACGCGAAGGCCTTGTCGAGATCTCCCATTGCCGCATAGCCGATTGCGATGATTTCGCCTCGGAGATACTGCCGGTGCGACTCCTCTTCCAGCCGCGCAAGAATCGCTGCCGCCTCATCACGCTGACCGAGCGCGGCGAGCGCGCGGACGATGAGCGCGTCCCACGCTCGTGGCGCGCGTTCGAGCGACTGCGCCCGCCGGTACCACGTGAGGGCACTCTGCGCGTCGCCCTTGGCGAGATGCGCCGACCCAACGTAATGCTGGGCGCGATGACAGATCTCGTCCATTTCCATCGTGCGTTCTCCCTGCGCTATCGCGGCATCGTTGTCACCGTCATACAGGAGAAAGCGCGCCAGCCATTCGCTGTAATGAACCGAGAGCGGATCGAGCACGAGTGCTTTGCGCATCGTGTCGATCGCGTCGTGCAGTCGCCCCACCGACGGCAGCATCGTGCCGTGGACGTAGTGCGCCTCGGCGTAATTGGGCGCTAGCGCCACCGCTCGCGCGAGCTGCACTTCCGCGTCCGCGAATTTCCACTCGTGCCAGCCGAGCACCTTGCCAAGTGACGTGATCGCCTCGGCGAGCTCCGGTTCGCGCTGCAGCGCGCGCTCGGCGGCGCCTTTGGCACGAGGATACGCATCGTCGGGCGCTACCCAATCGTCGGCGAGATTGCACCACGCGTCCGCGATGCCGGCGTAGGCACGCGCGAGTGCCGGGTCCTGCAGCAGTGCCTGCTGAAACAGATCAAGCGACCGCCGCAACGCCGGCTCCGAGAGCTTCGCGAAAAAGAACCGTCCCTTCAGATAGAGCGTGTACGCTTCGAGATTCTTGGTGGGAGCGATGACCTGTCCCTGGTCGCTGCCGAGTCGGAGGGTGAGCGCCGCCACGATCGCGCGCGAAATGTCGTCCTGGACGGCGAAGACGTCCTCGAGCTGGCGATCGTACGTCTCGTTCCAGAGGTGATAGCCGCTCTCGACGTTGATGAGCTGGGCGGTGAGTCGGATCCTGTTGCCGATCTTGCGCACGCTCCCCTCGAGGACTGTCGACACGCCGAGCTTCTCGCCGATCTCACGCACGTCCACTTCCTTTCCCTTGAAGGCGAAGGAGCTGGTCCGCGACGCCACGTGAATTCCGGGCAGCTTCCCGAGCGCGTTGATGATCTCTTCGGTCATGCCATCGGCGAAATATTCGTTCTCCGGGTCGGCACTCATGTTCGTGAACGGGAGCACTGCAATCGCTTTTGGTGCGGTGCGGTGCGCATCGCTCCCTGTCCGCTGTGCTCCCGTGCCGCCGGGCGCGCTGATTCCACGCAGCGCCTCGGCGAAGTCGGCGGCGGTCGGGTACCGGTCTACCGGCGTACGCGCGAGCGCTCGCGAGACGGCAGCGTCCACCGCCTCCGGGACATCCCGCGTGGTGCGCACCTTCGGGATCGGCGACACGAAGCGCTTGGCGATGATCGCCTGCGCCGACACGCCGGTGAATGGGGGTTCCCCGGTCAGCATCTCATAGAGCACGCACCCGAGGGAATACAGATCGCTGCGACCATCCGTTGACAACTCGCCCGCTGACTGCTCGGGACTCATGTACGCCGGAGTGCCGACCGCGAGTCCGGTTTGAGTGAGCGAACGACCTCCCCCGGCGAGCACCTTACCGATACCGAAATCGGCGACCATTGCCGCGCCATCGTGGAGCAGAATGTTTTCCGGTTTGATGTCCCGGTGCACCACATTGTGGCGATGCGCGTAGTCGAGCGCCGAGGCAACCTCACGCGCAATTCGAAGCGACTCGGCGAGCGACAGTTGCCGCTCTCTGTCGAGCCGTTCGCGAAGCGAACGTCCTTCCATGCTCGGCATCACGTAAAACAGGAGACCGTCCGCATCGCCCGAGTCGAACACGGGCAGGATGTGCGGATGGGTGAGGCTCGCGGCCAGTTTGATTTCGAGAAGAAAGCGCTCGGCGCCAATCTCCGCGGAGACTTCGGGCCGGAGCACCTTGAGCGCCACCTCTCGGTCGTGCCGGAGATCGTGGGCGAGAAAGACGACCGCCATCCCGCCCTCGCCCAGCTCGCGACCCAGCGAGTAGCGGCCGGCGAGTGCGGGCTCGAGGCGGGATTGGAGAGTGGTCATCGCGCGGTAACATGCACCCGCGAGAGCGCGAGCGGCAGGTGGAGCTCGTTGGCAGCGGCCGCGGTCGCTCTACCCCAGCGTCCGCGCGAGAGCGTGTTGTGTTTCGCTCACCACTACCCGGCGCTTGCTTAAATTGGAGCGTGCGCCGCTCATCGATGCTCACCATCCCGAATCTGCTCTCGGCCTCGCGCTTCCCGCTCGCCGCGGCATTTCTGGCGACGGATGCGACGCCGGTGCGCGTCGCGCTCATCGGGGCAGCGTCGATCACCGATGTACTCGACGGCTGGCTTGCCCGCCGGCAACAGACCACGCGACTCGGCGCCCTCCTCGACCCGATCGCCGACAAGACCTTCGTGCTCGTCGCGATCTCGGCCTTTCTGATAGCGGGCGAGCTCTCGACGCTCGACTACTTCGTGATACTGCTGCGCGACTTCGCGACGGCGATCGGCTTCCTCGTCGCGTATCTGCTGAAGGACCTCGACCCGAAGAACTTCAAGGCGCGACTGTCGGGGAAGGTGGTGACGGTGCTGCAGCTCGCCACCGTGCTCGCCCTGGTGCTGCACTCAACGCTTCTGCACCCGCTCGTGTGGCTGGTCGGCGCGGCGTCGGTGTGGGCGATCGTGGACTACACGCTGCTGCTCCAGCGCCAGCGCGCCAAGGCGTGAAGCGCGGTACAGGGGGCACCGCGGCAGCAATCGCAATCGCGATGCTCGCCGTCGCGACAGTGGCACGAGCGCAGTCGTCGTCCCCCCGCATCGAGGCCGAGGCGCGCCTCGATGCCATCCTCGCGCATCGCAGCGTGCTCCAGGGCGCACTCGGCGCCGACATCCCGATCTCGCCCGCGATGCATCTCGAGATCGCCGCCGGAGTCGGGCCGTCGTTCGCGAACAGCTCCGGGAGCGACATCAGTGCTCGCGCCGATGCGATCGTGCACTTCCTCATCGATCCGCAGCACCGGATGCGCTGGTCGCCGTACGCCGGCGGCGGCATCGGCGCGCGCTACGAACGTGGGCCCGATTGGCGCGCCGTGGCGATCGTCGTCGCCGGCGTGAACGCGCCGAGATGGAAACATGCGATCCCGTTCATCGAGGCGGGCTTCGGCGGCGGCGTGCGCATAGGCGCGGGACTCCGTCGCGCGCCGTAGAAGCCCCCGGATGAACGAACCCCCACGCCGAAGCGCGGGGGCGGTGGGTCAAAGTGCAGGCAGTTCGGAGATCAGGCTGCGGTCGCGGCGGTTGCTGGCTCGCTCTCGATTCGCGACTTCGGCGGCTGCGAGAAACGAAGGCCCAGCGTGCGGAGCTCGGTCAGCTCCTCCTTCGACAGCTCGTGATAGCGATCCCCAAGGTACGCCATCGTTTCGGTGAACCACTCTTCCTGGTGCTCAGGCGTCGACTGCGGAACTCCACAACGAATCACCTGCTGGAACATCTCATCTCGTGCTTGCTCGAACGGCGTTGGAACGCTCACTTCTTTGCGTCGGGTTCTAATGTTGTTGGCCATGCATCCTGTTGGGTGTGGAAGTCCTGCAAATATAAGCGTTTTCGCTCTGCCATTCCAGCAAAACCGAGCGATTATTAGAGTATAACGCGCATGGAGTACCCCGGCGTTCCAGGCGCGCTCAAATGGCGCGTCGAACCAGCTCATCGATCAATTGCGTGAGCGTTTCGGGTGACTCCTCGGGGACGAGTCGCGCGACCCCGGGCAACTTGACGAGCACGCTCCCGGGGATCGCTCCCTGGAGCCTCTCGCCCATGCCGCTGTCGAGCCACTGATCAGCCTCCCCCCAGACTATTGTCGTCGGAACCGCGATAGTCTTTAGCGCGAGGTCGGCAACGTCCTCCGCCCTCAGTGCCCGCGCCACTTCCAGGAGGTGCGTAACCCCTTCGGCGCCCACATATGGCGCCAGATAACGCGCCACGAGGCGCGCAGGCATGCGCTCCCGGTCCGCCACGCTCCCCTCGAGCACGCGCCTGAGCAGCTGCGCGGCCCCGAGCATTCCCTGCGTCAGCCGAAAGGCGAAGCGCGCTGTCTCGCGCTGCACCACCTTCACGTCGCGCGCCGGGCACTCGTCGAAGCCGACGCTATTGATCAGCATCAGCGCGCTCACACGCGTCGGCCTCGTCACCGCAAGCCGCTGCGCGACCCCGCCCCCCGCGTCGATCCCCACGACCACCGCGCGGGGAATCCTGAGCGCCGTCAGCACGCGGTCGATGTGCTCCGCCTGCGCCGCGATCGAGTAATCGCCGTCGAGCGGTCGATCGGACTCGCCGTAGCCGAGAAGATCGATCGCGAGCGCGGTGTGCCCAGATTCCGCGAGACGCGGCGCGATCGCTCGCCAGAGAAAGCTCGACGTCGGGAAGCCGTGGATGAGCAGCACGGGCTGTCCCCCGTGCCCGAATCGCTCGACGTGCAGGGCTCCGCCGCCGGCCGGAATTCGGAGGATGTCGGCTTGGATGTATTGCTCCGAAGGGGTCGGGGAAAGAGAAAAGTACAGCTTCCGCAAGTTGCTTGCGCAACATCGGACTCCCGGTAGCTTTCGGGAATTCCAGAGCGACGCCAAGGAACGGCCGAGTGTGCGGGTCGTGCTCCATACGAGGCAGCAGCATGTCGGAATCCGAAGAAACGTACGACGACAAACGAGCGCGCATGCTCGAGGCTCTGTTGCGTGAGTTGGCCGCGCGCATCGGCGAGCTTGATGGGCGCGGCGAGCTGCTGCGCTACGCCGGCGAGCTGACCAAGCGCATCGGCGACATCCGAAGCGAGCTGTTTCACTACGAAGTGCGCGCAACATACGACACCCCCGACATCGCCGAAAACCGGCGAATCGTGGGTGACGCCCAAAACAGAAGCGAGAGCCAATGGCAGACAAAGGAATGGACGGCGGACGAGGACGACGATCCGGCGTGGTGAGCAAGCGGCGTGGCAACTCGTCGCAGCGCTTCTACGTCGTAGTCGCACTCGTCGTCGTGGCTGGCGCGATTCTCATCGTGCGCGCCGCGCGTGCGCCGCATCAGCGAGCCAACGTCACCGTCGCGCCGATCACGGCGGCGACGGCCGAGGGCTACCTCATGGGCAACGCGAACGCTCCGGTGCAGATCATGGAGTTCGCGGACTTCGAGTGCCCGGCCTGCGGAAAATTCTCCGTGATCACGGAGCCGGACGTACGCACGCGCATCGTGAACAGCGGCCTGGCGAGCTATCGCTTCTTCGACTATCCGCTGCCGATGCACAAGAACACGATGGCGGCCTCGAACGCCGCCGCGTGCGCCGCGGACCAGGGGAAGTTCTGGGAGATGCACGATGAGCTCTTCCGCAATCAGCCCGAGTGGAACGGCGAGGCCACGGACAATCCGAAGAAGGCCTTTCAGGGCTACGTGAAGGCGCTCGGCATGAACGCCGACACGTGGGAGAAGTGCTTCGACGAGCAGACGCACCAGCCGCGCATTCTCGCCAATCAGGCGGAAGGTGCGCGCCGCAAGGTGCAGTCGACGCCGACGTTCGTGATCGGCACGCGAATGATCCCGGGCGAGATGAGCTACGACGTGTTCAAGGCGTACGTCGACAGCGCAACGAAGGAAGCACCGGCCGCAGCGCCCGCCGCCGCTTCCGCAAAGTCGGACACCACGGCAGCGAAGAAGGGCACCACGAAGTGAGCAGGCGGCAGCTGCTCGTCTTGCTCGCACTGGTTGGTGTTGGAATAGCGCTCTATCTCACGCTGTACAAGGTCGGCGTGATCGGTGTGCTGAGCTGCTCGATCGGCTCGTGCGAGACGGTGAACACGAGCAAGTGGTCGATGCTCTTCGGCATCCCGATCGCGACGTGGGGACTCGCGGCCTGCATCGCGCTGCTCGCGATCGCGATGGTTGGTAGCGCCGAGTCGCGCCAAGCGAGCGTCCCGATCGCGCGCGCGCTCGTCGCGATCTCGGGGTGGAGCGTGCTCGTCTCCGCGTGGCTCACCTATCAGGAGCTATTTGTAATTCACGCCATCTGCATCTGGTGCGTGACGTCGGCGCTGCTCTGGGTGGCGATCCTCGCGGTGAGCCTGGCCGACCTCCGCGCCGTGCAGCGCGCCGCGATTTCGTAGCGGCGCCCTCGAGCCTCAGGGCATCACGAACACGACCTTCTCCGAGCTCCCCGCGTCGATCGCACGATACGCGGCCGGCCCGTCCTCCAAATGGATCTCGCGCACGGCAGCCGGCGGCGGCATCTCGCCCAAGTCGAACGCCTTCCCTATCGGCTCGAGCATCTCGGCGCACGCCTCCACGTCGTACAGGAGCGAGTTCACCCCCACGAGCACGCCGCCTATCCGATAGAGATCGAGCAGCGGAAAGTGCACGTGTCCGTCCTTCGGTGCAGCGATCGTTGCTATCCGCCCGAACTCCGCGATCGCTCCCACCGACGCGTCCACCCAGTATCCCGTCGTGTCGAAGATGAGGTCCGCGCCGCCCGCGAAGTGCTCGCGCACATCCGCGGCGAATTTTTTCGCGTCGCTCAACAGCACGAGCGGCGGCCCCGAGCGGCGCAGCTCGGGCGAGAGATCGGCTTCGCGCACCGCGGCGACGATCTTCGTGGTGCCGAGGATGCGCGCGAGCGCGATCGCGGCGCTCCCCACGGCGCCGACGCCGATCACCACGAGCCGCCGATCCTCGACCACGAGTCCCCCGCGGCGCAGCGCGTTCCACGCGGTGGTGTACGGCACGCCGCAGCTCGCGGCGAGCGCGAACGACAGCGACACGGGCTTGAGCGTCAACCCGCTCACAGGAATCAAGACATACTCCGCATGCGTGCCGTCGTGCGAGAAGCCGAGCTCCGATCCCGTGCCCCACACCTCGCGCCCAATCCACTCCTCCGGTCCGCTCTCTACGACGCCGGCGAAATCGCGCCCCGGCGTGCGTGGCAGCGTCGTGTCGTGAAAGCGCCCGAGCACATTTTTCACGTCGCTCGGATTCAATCCCGCGGCACGCACGCGCACGAGCGCCTCGCTCTCGCCGGGAACGGGTGTGTCCACGTCAACGACTTGCAACGCGTCCAGGCTGCCGAAGCGATCAAAGCGTAGAGCCTTCACAGCACCTCGTATCGATAGAGTTATGCGGTCGTTCTGCCGGATCGAACAAAAAGTTGCACAACAGCGTTTACATGCCGGGTGACACTCCAGTGCCCGAGGTGCCGTATGGACCGTGCAGGCATTGAATGATACAATTGGTGCCGGGAGGAGGGTCTCCGTCGTTTAATAAGTGGGGTAATACTTGGTGGTACGCACCATGCCCACTGAGTACCGGAATTCGCTCTCCACCGAAGCGCACGAACTTTAGAATTGGAGCACAGCATGTTGGGTCGGCTGTTCCCTGAACGAATATTTTCCAGAAAGCTCAATCCGTCCGCCGACAAGCGACTGCGCCTCGCGCAGGCCCGCGCGGAGGAGTCGATCGTGCAGGCCCACGTCGAGAACGCGCTCATGTTCGTAGATAACCTCGCGGAGGACCTTCCCTTCGATCGCGCGATCGAGACGTACGTGCGCGTGATGGGAATTCCCGAGCCGCTCGCCAGCACGGTGGTCACGCGCACCCTCGTCGTCCTCGGCGAAGATCTCGTGCCGTATCACCGCCGCGGCACCGAGGCGAGCACGCATCACGAGGAAACGGGGCGCCCGCCGCTCCGCCTCGACGACGCGTCCGACGCGCGGGTCCGCACGATCCGCCGAGCCTGATTCGCCCGGCGACATGGCCGAGATCGAGATCAAAACCCTGAGCGCCTCGCCGAACATCAGCGAGGCGCTCGGCACGATGTCAACGGACGTCGTCGCGAACGGCGGATCGTGCTCGGCGCGCGGGGGACGGCGACTATCTCGTCGCCACCGTGTCGCTCTTGCTCGACCTTCCGCCGAACCAGCCGCACCGCGCCGGAATACTGCCTAGCTAGGCTCTCTCGTCCGGCGATATCGGCGCTGCCCCCCTGATCACCAACCACAGCACGAGCGCGATCTCGCCGAATGTTGCCGGCTGCGAATACGTGAACACCGTGCTCTGATACGCAGGCCACAACACGCCCGTGAGGCTCAGCGCGACGTAGGCGACGCCGCCGAGCGCCAGCCACACTCCAAGAAAGCGCGGCATGAAGCGCGATCTGTACACGAGCGCGCCAAGCGGGAAAAGCCACACTCCCCACAACATCTCGGCGGCTGTGTTCTGCCCGTCGCGCAGCTTGAGAAAGAGCTCGGCCAGCGCATCGCGCTGCGGTTTGTCGAATACCAACAGGAAGTCGGCGCCGCGCACCATGATCAGCGTGCCGAAGTCGCTCACCACGCCGACGAAGTAGATCAGCGCCGGCATCACTCCGCCGAAGATCACCACCAGCACGGCGAGGTTCCGGTTTACGCCTGCGAACAATCGATAGAAGGCGAGCGTCATGAAGATCAGGACGACGGCGCCCAACAGGTCGGCCGCAATCCCTAAGCGAAAGAGCATCTCGTGCGCGGCGATGTTGCTGACCGTCGCCGTCGCGTTCCCCGTCACGAACAGCTTCGTGGGGATGTAGATGAGGCGCAGCGGGCCGAGGAAGACCAGTAGTAGATACCAGAGTCCGGCGACTCGCCCCGGGTTTCGGGTTGGGCGCACGATCCCTCCCACGCTGTGAGAAGCTACTCTACGCGATTAGTCGTAGATACGGTGGGAGCCGCCGAACTGTTTCGTCACATCGCCCTACCCCTCGATCGACTCGTACTGATCCTTGAGCGCCGCCACCACCGCCGGATCCGCGAGCGTGGTGGTGTCTCCGAGCGCGCGCCCCTCGGCAATATCGCGCAGCAGGCGACGCATGATCTTCCCCGAGCGCGTCTTCGGAAGATCCGCGCTGAAGATGATGTCGTCCGGCTTCGCGATCGCGCCGATCTTCGTCGCGACGTGCTCGCGTAGCTCGGCGAGCAGCTCCGGCGTGGCCTTGATGCCTTCGCGCAGCGTCACGAACGCAGCGATTGCCTGCCCCTTGAGGTCGTGCGCCTTGCCCACCACCGCCGCCTCAGCCACCGCGTGGTGATCGACCAACGCCGACTCGACTTCCATCGTCCCGATGCGATGCCCCGCGACGTTGAGCACATCGTCGACGCGGCCGAGGATCCAGAAGTTGCCGTCGTCATCGCGCTTGGCGCCGTCGCCCGGGAAGTAGAGATCGGGACGGCCGGGCCACTTCGAGAAGTACGTGTTCACGTACAGCGCGTCGTCGCCCCAGATCGTGCGCAGCATCCCCGGCCACGGCTTCGTGATCGCGAGCAGTCCGCCGCCAACGGGAATCGGCTTCGCGGTGTCGTCGAGCAGCTCGGCGAAGATTCCGGGGAAGGCGACCGTCGCGCTGCCCGGAGTCGTTTCCGTGATGCCGGGGAGCGGCGAGATCATGATCGCGCCCGTCTCCGTCTGCCACCACGTGTCGACGATCGGGCATCGGTTGCCGCCGATATTCTCGCGATACCACATCCACGCTTCCGGGTTGATCGGCTCGCCCACTGAGCCGAGCAGCCGGAGCTTCGAAAGATCGTGTTTTTTCGCGTGCTGCTCGCCCCACTTCATGAATGCGCGGATCGCCGTGGGTGCCGTGTAGAAGATCGTGACGCCGTACTTCTCGCACAGCGCCCAGAAGCGGTCCTTCGCGGGCCAGTCCGGCGCGCCCTCGTACATCATGCACGTCGCGCCGTTCGCGAGCGGACCGTACACGATGTACGAGTGCCCAGTCACCCAGCCGACGTCGGCGGTGCACCAGTAGACGTCGCTCTCCTTGAGATCGAAGATCATCCGCGTCGTCGCCGCGCACTGCGTTAGATAGCCGCCGGTGCTGTGGACGATCCCCTTCGGCTTCCCCGTCGTCCCCGACGTGTAGAGCGTGAAGAGAATGTCCTCGGCGTTCATCGCCGTCGCGGGGCGAGTCGGCGACGCCTTCGCCATCAGCTCGTGCCACCACTGATCGCGCCCAGCCTTCATCGGCGCCGCCGCGCCGCCGATCGGCTTCTCCGTGCGCCGCACGACTACGACGTGCTCGATACACGGCGCCTGCGCGACCGCATCGTCCGCGTTCTTCTTGAGCGGAACGATCTGCCCGCGCCGGAATCCGCCGTCTGCCGTGATGAGCACCTTCGCCTGCGCATCGACGATGCGATCGCGCAGCGACTCCGCGGAGAATCCGCCGAAGACCACCGAGTGCACGGCGCCGATGCGCGCGCACGCGAGCATCGCGACCGCGGCCTCGGGGATCATCGGCAGGTAGATCGACACGCGGTCGCCCTTCTTCACGCCGAGCGAGTCGAGCACGGATGCGAAGCGACACACCTCGTCGAGCAGTTGCGCGTACGTGAGCGCGCGCGTGTCACCGGGCTCGCCTTCCCAGATGATCGCCGCTTTGTTCGCGCGAGCTCCGCGCGCATGGCGATCGACGCAATTCACCGAGGCATTGAGCTCGCCATCCGAGAACCACTTCGAGCGCGGCGGTGCCCACTCGAGCACCTTGGTGAACGGCTTCGACCACTCGAGCTCGCGCGCGCACCCCTCCCAAAAGCCTTCGTAGTCCTTCGCAGCGCGCGCGTACACATCGCTCGATGCCACGTTGGCCGCGCGAACGAACGCCTCGGGCGGCTTGAACTTGCGGTGCTCCTGAAGAAGGACATCTATGTTGGTCATGCTTCATCCATTCGGTAGACGACGAGAATATCTTAGCGGGCGGGCTGCGGGATGCCAGCGGTGAGCCCCTCCGCTCGTTGGCTCGCTTGCGTCGTGAGTGCTACACTTTGCAACGTGATTGATGCCGCGGACGCCCTATCGGAACCCGAGTTCCAGCCAGACTACGATCCCGTCCACCGCTTCTCGGCGTGGCTCGAGCGAGCGGGGAAGGCCGAGGCGACCGTCGAGGCCTATCACGCCGACGTTGCCGATCTCGTGCGCGCCTTCGTTCCGCGTCCCGTCGACGACCTGCTCCCCGCCGATCTCTCCGACTACCTGCAGGCGCGCGCGAGCTTCGAGGGGTGGTCGGTGCCGACCGTTCGCCGGCATCTGCAGGCGATCAAGTCGTTCTACCGGTATCTCGTCACCGAAGAGGAGATTCGCGCGCCCGGCCCCGCGGAGCTCCTCGCCGAGCCGGTGCCGGAGCCGCGCGCCCCGCACATCATCGATCCGTCGGATGTCGCCGCGATTTTCGGCTATCTCGAGACTCGCGCGAAAAGCGACGCGGCCGCGGCAATGGATCTCGCGCTCTACGGCATCGCGTACCACGGCGCGCTGCTCATCTCCGAGGCGATCGGCCTCACGCTCGACGCGGTGCGCGGCGGACCATCGGTGATCAAGCTCGACGTCATCGGCAGGCGCGGCGAGGAGAGCCAGCTCACGCTCGACGGCGACGCGGCCGCGTGGATGGGCGCGTGGCTCGCCGTTCGCCCGGCGCCGGCGCGCGAGAGCGACAAGGCCTTCGTCTTCATCCATCCGCGCACGCGGCTGCACACATCGCGGCAGCGCGCGTGGGACCGACTCAAGCGTCTCGCCAAGGCCGCCGGGCTCGATGAGGAAATCGCCGAGCGCATCACGCCGCACACGCTGCGCCACTCGTACGCGTCGCATCTCGCGGCGCGCGCGCTCGACGTCGCCGCGCTCAGAGCCGCGCTGCGCCAGCGCTCGCCGCGCCACGCGAGCAAGTACATCGCGCGCCCCGATCGCGAGCTTCCGCGCGACACGAGCACCGACGCGTGATCACCGCGCAGGGCCTGAGTCGACGCTTCGGCGGCCGCACGGCCGTGCACGATGTCACCTTCTCACTCGCCGCCGGCGACGTGCTCGCGATCTTCGGCCCGAACGGCGCGGGGAAGACGACGCTCCTTCGCATGCTCGCGGGGCTCCTGAAGCCGAGTGAAGGGACGGGAAGCGTCGCGGGCGTCACGCTGCCCGGCGGCGCCGAGCTGCGCGCGGCGATCGGCTACATCTCGCACGCGAGCATGCTCTACGGCGCGCTCAGCGCGCGCGAGAACATCGAGCTCGCCGCGAAGCTCTTCGGCGTGCGCGACCCGCGCGGGAGATCGACTCGCGCGCTCGAGCGCATGGAGCTGCACGATCGCGCCGACACGCCGGTGCGGCTCCTGAGCCGCGGGATGCAGCAGCGCGTGTCGATCGCGCGCGCCACTGTGCACGACCCGCTCGTCGTGCTCCTCGACGAGCCGTTCACCGGGCTCGACGACTCCGGCAGCGCCGCGCTCGGCGCTCATCTCGCGATGCTGCGCGCGACGGGCACCACTCTCGTGCTCGTCACGCACTCGATCGCCGAGGGGCTCGCACTCGCGACGCACGCGGCGATCATGCGCAACGGCGCGCTCGTTCGCCTCGAGAAGGGTGAGGCGATCGATCCAGCTACGTATCTCACCGTCTATCGTGAGCACGTGACGCATGGCGCCTAGCACGCTCTCCGCGGCGTTCCTCATCGCGCGCAAGGATCTCGCGATCGAGTTCCGCACGCGCACCGCCTTTTTCTCGGCAGCGGTGTTCGCGCTCCTCGGCATCGTGATTTTCTACTTCGCGTGGGATCCGACCGCGGTCGCGTCGATCGATCTCGCGCCCGGCGTGCTCTGGGCGATCTTCACCTTCTCGGGGCTCCTCGGGCTGCAGCGCTCGTTCGGCATCGAGCAGGCCGATCGCGCGATCGACGCCCTCCTCGGCGCGCCGATCACCCGCGAGTCGATCTACCTCGGCAAGGCGATGGCGAATCTCGTGTTCGTCGCCGCGGTGCAGGTGATCGCGATTCCGGCCGTGCAGCTCTTTTACGGGGTTCCGCTGCTCGAGAACGCGGCGCTGCTCGCCCTGATCGCGCTCCTGGCCGCCATCGGCCTGGTGGCCGTCGGCACGCTGTTCAGCGCCATGGCGGTGAATACGAAGCTGGCGGAGATGCTCCTGCCGGTTCTTTCACTGCCTTTTTTCGTTCCGGTGGTGATTCCGGCGGCCCAGGCAACGGCCCGTCTAATCGCCGGCCGGCCCGGGAGCGAAATCGTGGGATGGCTTAAATTGCTGGTCGCTTTCGATATTGTATTTGTAGCGGCGTGCACGCTCGCGTTCCCATTCACCATCGAGGAATGACTAGTCCATCATCAGCGGGACCGGCGTCGGGCGCGGCAAAGAGCGCCGGCGGGATCGACTGGCTCTTCCTCGTCGCCGTGCTGGCGATCGCGGCGGCGCTCGCACGCGTGATCTACTACACCCCGTTCGAGGCCGTCCAGGGGCCCGCGCAGAAGATCTTCTACCTGCACCTCCCGGCCGCGCTCGACGCTTTCATGGCGTTCGGCGTCGTGGCTATATCCGGGATCGCGTATCTCTGGCTGGGCGACCTCCGCCTCGACCGGGCGGCGGAGAGCTCGGCCGAGGTGGGTGTGGTTTTTACGACGGTCGTGTTGGTGACGGGTCCGCTTTGGGCCCGCCCCGTGTGGGGAACGTGGTGGACGTGGGACGCCAGGCTGACGCTCACGCTCTTTCTCTGGTTCATTTACGTGGGCTACCTTGTTCTGCGGGGCGCGATCGACGATCGCGCCCTGCGAGCGCGCTACTCCGCCATTCTGGGTATTCTCGGCTCGCTACTAATTCCGTTCATCCACCTCAGCGTCTATCTCTTTCGGACGCTGCACCCCCGGCCGATCGTGATCAAGCCGAGTGCGCCGTCGCTACCGCCGGAGATGCTCACCACTCTCGCGATCTCATTCGTGGCCTTCACGCTGTTCTATCTCGCCTTGGTCAGACAGCGGTATCGCCTGGCGACGGAGCGCGACCTTCTCGAGCTCGAGGAGGGCCGCTGATGCCACAGAACGCCAGCTACTACTACGCTGCGTACTTCGCGGCCATGGGCATCTACTTGGTATACACCATCAGCGTGATGAGACGTCGATTGACTGTCGCGCGTCGTCGGCTTTCGCTCAGGCGCGAGCGCTGAGCGCCGCGGCGATCGCTCCGTTGCTAGAGGAGATCCCCTCGATGCCGGTTCGCACCGGTGCGGTCTATCTCGTGGGCGCAGGGCCCGGCGATCCGGGGCTGCTCACGGTGCGCGGGCGCGCGCTCCTCGCCTCGTGCGATGCGATCGTGTACGACGCGCTCGTCAACCCGATGCTCATCGAGGACGAGTGGCTCGGCCGCACGACCGAGTCCGAGAAGATCTTCGTCGGCAAGCGCGGGGGCACGCCGTCGATGACGCAGGACGCGATCAACGCGTTGCTGTTGCGGCTCGCGCGCGAGGGGAAGAGCGTCGTGCGACTCAAGGGCGGCGACCCGATGGTCTTCGGACGCGGCGGCGAGGAGGCGATCGCGCTCTCGGCGGCCGGGCTGAACTTCGAGGTCGTCCCCGGTGTCACGGTAGGCGTGGCGGCCCCCGCGTACGCCGGAATTCCGGTCACGCATCGTGGCGTCGCGACCTCCGTCACCTTCATCACGGGGCACGAGGATCCGGGGAAGGAGAAGAGCCAGACGGATTGGGCGGCGCTCGCGCGCGCGGGCGGAACGCTCGTGCTGTACATGGGCGTGAGCAGGCTCGCGAACATCGCCGAGGCGCTGATCGCCGGCGGTCGCGAGGCAAGCACGCCGGTGGCGCTCATCGAATGGGGCACGTACCCGCATCAGCGCACCGTGCTAGCGACGCTCTCCACGATCTCCGAGGTTGCCGCCCGCGAGCGCGTGATCGCACCGTCAATCGCGGTCATCGGCGACGTGGTCAAACTGCGTGAACAGATGAGCTGGTTCGACCAGCGTCCACTGTTCGGCCGCACGATCGTGGTCACGCGCGCGCGCGAGCAGCTGTCGCAATTGCGCACGCTGCTCGAGGCCGCCGGCGCCACGGTGATCGAGGCGCCGGCCATCCGCATTCAGTCGCTCGATCAGGAGCCGCTGCGCCGCGCGCTCGCGAATATTGCGTCGTACGGCTGGCTGATCGTCACGAGCCGCAATGCGGTGGAGCTGCTCTGGACGGCGCTGCGCGATGCGGGGCTCGACGCGCGGGCCCTCGCCGCGACGAAGCTCTGCGCGGTGGGCCCAGCCACGGCCGACGCGCTGCTCGCGCACGGGCTCGCGGTTGATCTCATCCCCGACCGGTACGTGGCCGAGGGCGTGATCGAGAAACTGCGCGAGCGTAGCGATGTGAGTGGCGCGCGCGTTCTATTCCCTCGCGCTAGTGGCGCGCGCGAGCTGCTCCCCGCCGCGCTGCGCGAGATGGGCGCGACCGTCGACGAGGTCGAGATCTATCGCGCGGTGCCCGATCTTTCCGGACTCGGCGCGCTCAGCGAGGCGGTCGATGCGGGGAAGGTCGATCTCGTCACCTTCACCTCCGCGTCGACGGTTCGGCACTTTGTCGATGCGCTCGGCCCCGAGCGCGCAACGAAGGTGGCGGGCGCATCGATCGGCCCGATCACGAGCGACATGGCGCGCTCGCTCGGCGTGCAGGTGGATGTCGAGGCTGCGGAGTCGACGATCGCATCGCTCGTGCACGCCATCATCGAACGACTCGCTCGCTAGCGATCGCTTCCGTTGTCTCTCAACTTTCGCCAATGACAGAGCCGGTACGAATCGCGACGCGTGCGTCGGAGCTCGCGCTTCGGCAGGCGCGCATGGTTCAGGCGGCGCTCGAGGCTGGGGGCACGGCGAGTGAGCTCGTCACCTTCAAGACGGTTGGTGACAAGAAGCTCGACGAGTCGCTGAGCGCCATTGGCGCGAAGGGGCTGTTCACGAAGGAGCTCGAGAACGCGCTGTCGGCCGGCAAGGTGGACTGCTGTGTGCACTCGCTCAAGGATCTCCCCACCGACATGCCCGACGGGCTCGCGCTCGTCGCGATGCTGATCCGCGAGGATCCGCGCGATGTGCTGGTGGTGAACGATCGCCTGTTCGCCGAGTCGCTCGACGATCTGCCGCGCGGCAGCCGCGTGGGCACGTCGAGCTTGCGGCGGCGCGCGCAGCTGCTGCATCGGCGCGCGGATCTCGAGGTCGTCGAGCTGCGCGGCAACGTGCCAACTCGGCTGCGAAAGGTGGACGAGGGACAGGTACACGCGGCGATCCTCGCGGGTGCGGGGCTCAGGCGGCTCGATGCCGAGCAGCGCATCGACGCGTGGCTCGATGCGCCGGCGTGGCTGCCGGCGGCGGGGCAGGGCGTGATCGCGGTCGAGGCGCGCGAAGACGACGCGCGCATGGCGGAGCTGCTCGCGGTGCTGCATCACGCGCCGAGCGCCTTCGCCGCGACGGCGGAGCGTTCGCTTCTCGCGGCGCTCGACGGTGGCTGCCAGGTGCCGATTGGCGCGCTCCTCATCGGTGAAGGTGCCGATGCGGTGCTGCACGCACTCGTGAGCGATCTGCACGGGAAGCAGCTGCTCCGCGGCTCGATGGCGGTGGGCACCAAGTCTGCGAAGGAAGTGGGCGAGGCGCTCGCCACGCAGATGAAGCGCGATGGCGCGGCGGAGATTCTCGCGGCGGTGCGCGCCGATACGGCGAAGATCCCGTCGCCGCAGCCGGAATAAGTGGACGCTCCGAATTACTTGACTTGGTCAACTATTAGCCAACCGGCAGTATAGATGCCTTCGTTTCCCGAATATCGCCCGCGGCGACTGCGCCGCACCGAGCCGCTGCGCAAGCTGATCCAGGAGACGCACCTCTCCGCGTCGCAGCTCGTGCTTCCGCTCTTCGTGCGCTCGGGCTCCAAGGTGCGAAAGCCCGTGGGCTCGATGCCGGGCGTGTTCCAACTCTCCGTCGACGAAATGGTGCGCGAGGTCGATGACGCATCTGAGGAAGGCGTCGGCGGCGTCATCCTCTTCGGCCTGCCCGACAGCAAGGACGCGACGGGATCGTCGGCGTGGGATGAGAAGGGGCCCGTGCCCAGCGCCGTGCGCGTGCTCAAGCAGAAATTCCCGCAGCTCGTCGTCATCACCGACGTGTGCATGTGCGAGTACACCGATCACGGCCACTGCGGAATCCTCCGCGATGGCGAGGTCGACAACGACGCGACGCTCGAGCTCCTCTCGCGCGCCTCGCTCGTGCATGCGGCCGCGGGCGCGGACATCGTTGCGCCGAGCGACATGATGGATGGTCGCGTCGGCGCGATCCGTCGCGCACTCGACGATCAGAAGCTCACCAACACCGCGATTCTCGCCTACGCCGCGAAATACGCGTCGGCGTTCTATGGTCCGTTCCGCGAGGCCGCCGAGAGTACGCCGCAGTCGGGCGATCGGCGCGGCTATCAGATGGATGCGGCGAATACCGACGAAGCGATGCGCGAAGTGTGGCTCGACATCGACGAGGGTGCCGACGCGATCATGGTGAAGCCCGCAACTCCGTATCTCGACATCGTCGCGCGAGTGAAACAGGAAACTGGCTACCCCGTTGCTGCCTATCAGGTGAGTGGCGAGTACGCTATGATTATTGCAGCAGCCGAGCGTGGCTGGATCGATCGCGAGCGTGCGATGCTCGAGTCGCTCATGGGCATTCGTCGCGCCGGCGCGGACTTCATTCTCACTTACTTCGCGACGGACGCAGCGCGACTCCTGTCATGAAATTCCGCACATTTCCCGGCACCGGTGTCTCCGTAAGCGAAGTCGGCTTCGGACTCTGGACTCTCGCCACCGGCTGGTGGGGCGACGTCACCGACGAGCAGGCGATCGACATGATGCGCCGCTCCCTCGATGACCATGGCGTCACCTTCTTCGACGCCGCCGACGCCTACAGCAACGGCCGCAGCGAGCATCACCTCGCGGCGGCCTTCAAGGGGCGTCGCAGCGAAGTCGTTTACGGCACCAAGATCGGCTACGACATCTACGACGAAGAGGCGCAGAAGGCCCGTCGCGGACAGAGCGAGCTCCCGCAGCGCTTCGAGCCGAAGTTCATGCGCCACGCCGTAAACAAGTGCCTCGAGCGCCTCGACACCGACTACATCGATGTGCTCCAGCTCCACAACATCAAGATGGAGCACGTGCGCGACCGCCAGGTGTGGGAGACGATGCGCGAGCTCGTGCGCGAAGGGAAAATTCGCGCGTGGGGCGCGGCGTTCGGTCCCGCGATCGGTTGGCTGTACGAAGCGGTGGAGCTCGTGGAACGTGAGCCGGACATCAACACGATTCAGATGATCTGGAACATCATCGAGCAGCATCCGGGCACCGCAATGCTCGACGCCGCGCGCGCACACGCGCCCGACTGCGTCTTCAACGTGCGCGTGACGCACGCCTCCGGGATGCTCGAGGGGAAGTACACCGAAGACACGGTCTTCGCCGAGAACGATCATCGCCGCCATCGCCCACGCTCGTGGCTCATCAACGGCATCCAGAAAGTCCGCACCCTCGACTTTCTCACGAAGCGCATGACGCTCGGCCAGGCCGCGCTCAAGTGGCTGCTCGCTGATCCGCTCATCGTGACGACGCTCCCGAACATCTACGATGATGAGCAGCTCGCCGAGTTCGCGGCCGCGAGCGATCTCGACGATCTCTCGAGTGATGAGCTGGCGCGCATCGCGGAGCTCAACACCACGAACTTCGGCGTCGACGGCGAGAGTCAGTCGTACAAGGGGACAATGCGGCGCGACGATGCGCAGCAACCGGCTGAGGCATCGCGTTGATCCACCCCTGGCACGGCATCCCGGCAGGATCGCATCCGCCGGAGAAGGTCACCGCCGTCATCGAGATTCCGAGCGGCAGCCGCAACAAGTACGAGCTCGACAAGGACTCCGGCCTCTTTCGCCTCGACCGCGTGCTCTACTCGGCCGTGCACTACCCCGCCGACTACGGATTCATTCCGCGCACGCTCGCCGAAGACAACGATCCCGCGGACATTCTCGTTCTCCTGAATGAGCCCACGTTTCCGGGATGCCAGATCGATGCGCGCCCGATCGGCGTGCTGCGCATGACGGACCGCGGCGACCCCGACGACAAGATTCTCGCGGTGCCGAGCAACGATCCGTTCTACGAGGAGTACTTCGACATCGCCGACATTCCCCAGCATTACCTGCGCGAGGTCGAGCACTTCTTCCACATCTACAAGGATCTGGAAGGGAAGCGCGTGCAGACGATCGGTTGGGAGCAGGCGCCGTCGGCGATGCAGATCATCCGCGAATCGATGGAGCGTTACGACAGGAAGTACGTCATCTCGAGCGGACCATGAGGTCGAAGCCATGTGTCCAGGCCATGATGTCGAAAACGATCCTCGGCTCCGATCGACGCTAGCAGGCAGATGAGATGACGGCGCGGCGACAGCGCGGCCACATCATCCACAGCCGGCTGGCCGCGCTCTTGAGCGCGGATCCAGCCGCGCGAAAGCGGTTGCGCGCGCTCAGGCGCGCGCTCGCGGGCGCGCCGCGATGCACCTTCCTCGTGCAGAACGATCCGGATCCGGACGCGATCGCATCCGCGCTCGCGCTTCGTCGCACGCTCGGCTTCTCCGCCGCGCGCTCGCCGATCGTCACCGCGGGACAGATCACGCGCCCCGAGAATCAGCGGCTGATCGCCGAGCTGCACGAGCGCGTGCGTCACGTGCCGATCGAGCGGGTCCCGCTGCTTGCGCCGCTCATCCTGGTCGATGTCCAACCGCCGTACTTCGGCGATGCGCTGCCGAGCGTCGCGGCCGTGATCGATCATCATCCGGCCACGGGCCCATACCGCGCGCGCTTCCGCGACGTGCGCACCAACTACGGCGCGAGCGCGACGATGGCCGCGGAGTATCTCCTCGCGTCCGATGCGGATGGCGTGACGACGCGTCTCGCGACGGCGCTGCTCTACGGCATCGTCACCGACACCAAGTCGCTCTCGCGCGCGGCGAGCGACGAAGATCTGCAGATGTTCGCGCTCCTCTTCGCGCGCGCGGATCACGTCGCGCTGCGACGCATCCAGCATCCGTCGTACCGCCCGCTCGCGCTCAAGCGTTTTGGCGTTGCGCTCGAGCACGCGCGCGTCCGCAACGGACTCGCGTACCTGCACCTCGGCCTGCTTCCGGCGGACCAGGAGCACATCGTCGCGCAGCTCGCCGAGTTCTGCCTCGGCATGGCGGGCGCGGAGATCTCGGCGGTGTCCGGGGTGTTCGGCGGCAAGTTCGCCATGAGCCTGCGCTCGCTCTCGCCGAATGCGAAGCTCGGCGAGAGAATTCGCAAGCGCTTCGGCGCCTTCGGGAGCGCCGGTGGACATCCGATGATGGCCAAGACAGTCGTGCCGCTTCCCGCGTGGAGGAAGGAGCACAAGTTCGTGAATCAGGACGCGCTCGGCCGCAGCATCCGGCGAGAGCTCGTCAAGGCGCTCGCCTCGAAAAGATGACCGGCGGCGCACCCGCTGTTCGACCGCTCGAGATTACGGCGCCCAAACGCGTCGAGGCGAGTGCAGCGCCACTCGTCAAGCAGAATCTGCCTGCGGACGCCGTTCGCCAGCAGCACAAGCGCATCGTCATCTGCGCCGACGGCACGTGGAACAGCACGAAAGCCACGGCCGCCGTTGGAAGCTCGGCTACTACGAACGTGTGGCTCACCTATCAGCTGGTGAAGCCGAAGGCGACGGATGGCACGCCGCAGCTCGCGTACTATCACCCGGGCGTGGGCACTGGCGGCTTCGTCGATCGCGTGTGGGGCGGGCTCAGTGGCCACGGTCTCGATCGCAATATCAAGGATTGCTACCGCTTTCTCGTCGACAACTATCATCGTGGCGACTACGTCTATCTGTTCGGCTTCAGCCGCGGGGCGTACACCGTTCGAAGTCTCGCAGGCTTCGTGCGGAATTGCGGGATCATCGACAACGAGAAGCTGAAGGAAGGGGAGACGATCGATTCTGCGATCGACGAGGCGTTCAGACTCTATCGCAAGCGCGGCGATGAGTCAGCGCCCAGCGCGCAGGAGTCCGTCGACTTTCGTGTTGGGCACTCGCATCCGGATTTCCGAATCACGTGCATCGGCGTGTGGGACACCGTCGGCTCGCTCGGAATACCGGTTGGGCTGCTCGGGCGCCTCACGTCACACATGCGCTACGGTTTTCACGACGTGACGCTGAGCAGCTGGGTCGACTGCGCTTTTCATGCAGTGGCGGTCGACGAGCGCCGGCGTCCATTCGTGCCGACGCTCTGGCTGCAGCAGCCCGACGCGCGCGAGCACGGGCAGCGTGTCGAGCAGCGCTGGTTCACTGGCGTGCATTCGGATGTGGGCGGCGGCTATCCGTGGAAGGAGCGCGGGCTCGCGACTCTCACGCTCCACTGGATGGTCGATCGGGTGAGCACAACGTGCAAGCTCGAGCTCGACCCTGCGGTGCTCGACACGGCGCCGCCGAGCGAGAGTGCGCTGCACGACTCGCTCTCGCTCTGGTATCGCGCGTGGAAGCCGGCGAATCGCACGATCGATGGCGGCCTTGGCCACCACGGTACGCGCGACGACGGGCGGATCACGGGCGAGTGCGTCGACGAAGCGATCGGGCAGTGGCGTGCGAAGTACTCGGCCGCGCCGATGCCCGTGGTGAACAAGCCGTACACGCCGGATAACGTGCTGGAATACGAGGAGCGCATCTCCGAGCAGGCGAGCACGCCGCCCGTGCAACCGCCGGACTATCCGCCGGATTTGCGCGAGACGGGAATTCCGCACGAGCGAGGCTGAGCTACTGCGGCGCTACCTCGTGAAAGGTCAGCGTCGACTCGTGCTGCTGCGTGCTGCGTAGCGTCCACAGCTCGTCGAACACGAGCAGCGACATCCCCTTGGCGTCGTAGAGGCGCATGCGGCCGCTGCCGCGCGATGCGCGCTCGATGGCCGCCTCGGGGCCCGTCACCCAGCGCGGATAGCGATAGGGGAGCTTCTCGATGCGGCACGGCGCGCCGTACTCGTGCTCCAAACGAAATAGCATCACGTCGAACTGCAGCATGCCCACCGCGCCGATCACCGGATTCGGGCCGCCGTCGATCTCCGTGAAGAACACCTGCGCGGCGCCTTCCTCTGTGAGCTGGCGCAGCCCCGCATCGAGCTGCTTCCGGCGCATCGGATCCGTGCCGATGATGCGCGCGAAGTGCTCCGGCGCGAAACGCGGTATGCCCTGATACTCGACGTCGCCGTTCGGCGAGAGCGTGTCGCCGATGCGCAGAGTGCCCTTGTCGACGACGCCGATCACGTCGCCCGGCCACGCCTCTTCCACCGCGCTCCGCTCGCGCGCGAGAAACTGCTGCGGCGCAGGCAGACGCACGATCTTCCCCGTGCGGCCGAGCTTCACCTGCATCCCCGCCTCGAATCGCCCCGAGCACACGCGCACGAAGGCGATGCGGTCGCGATGACGCGGATCCATGTTCGCCTGGATCTTGAACACGAAGCCCGAGAACTCCGGGTTCGTCGGCTCCACGATTCCTTTCGTCGACTCGTGCGGCGATGGCGACGGCGCGAGATCGAGAAACTCCGCGAGAAAGGGCTCGACGCCGAAGTTCGTGAGCGCGCTGCCGAAGAACACCGGCGACAGCTCGCCCGTGAGCAGCGCCGCGTGATCGAACTCGTGTCCTGCGGCATCGAGCAGTCCGATCTCCTGCATGAGCCTGTGGTGCGCATCTTCACCGAGCATCGCGATCAGTGCCGGATCGTCGAGCTCCGAGCTCTGCGCCTCCGTCATCTTCGCGCCGTGATCGAGCCCGCGCTCGAACATCTCGACGCGCTTCCGCCGCCGGTCGTACACGCCCGCGAAGATGCTGTCCCGATAGATGGGCCACGTCACCGGATAGCAGCCGATGCCCAGGTCGGCCTCCACATCGCTGATGAGTTTGAGCGGATCCTCGCCGGCGCGATCGCACTTGTTCACGAAGGTAAAAATCGGCATCCGCCGCCGCTTGCACACCGCGAAGAGCTGCCGCGTGCGATCTTCGACGCCGCGACGATTGTCGAGCAGCATCACCGCGCTGTCGGCGGCCATCAGCGTGCGATACGTGTCCTCGGAAAAATCCTCGTGGCCGGGCGTGTCCAGCAGATTGATCCGGAAGCCCTCGTAGTCGAACTGCAGCACGCTCGACGTCACCGAGATTCCGCGCTGGCGCTCGAGCTCCATCCAGTCGCTCGTCGCATGCCGCTCGGCGCGGCGAGACTTCACCGAACCGGCGAGGTGGATCGCGCCGCCGTAGAGAAGGAGCTTCTCGGTGAGCGTGGTCTTGCCGGCGTCGGGATGCGAGATGATCGCGAAGGTGCGGCGTCGCTCGGTCTCGCGAGCGAGGAGAGTCTCTTCCTTCGTGGTGAGGGGGCCGGTGTCGGGGAGGTCAGTGCTGGGCATCTACACAGAATTTACCATTTCCCGCGCGCGGATTCTCTGCCCGACGGACGGCTGTATCGAACGACGAACGCCCGCGCAGACAAGCCTGCGCGGGCGTCCCGTACATGCACCCCGATCAGCAACTAGAGAGCCTGATTCCCAACGTATTTCCAGTTGTGGTCGAACACATAGGCAAGCGACTTCCCGGGCTCGGTGATCGTGTTGTCCATCACTCCATACGATGCGCCAAGGGTCACCACGTACAGCGTATAGCTCGTCTGCTTCGCAGGCACTTGCGCAAACATGGCTTCCGCCGCCTTCGCGCACGTTGCCTTGTCGGTCACCGGCACGATCTGCGACGGAGTGACATTCGCTATCCCGAGCTGCGTTCGGATCACCGTACCACCCATGGTTGTACGAGTAACGATGGACTTGAATGTGGAAACGAGTCGATCGCTCGTCGCATCCCTTGGTGCGCACGTACCGGTGATGCTTCGCGCACCCCTCGCGCCCATTATTGCAGTTCCAGCCATCACGATGAGCACAGCCGTTCCGAATCGTCGGAGCATTCTCTTCCTGTGGAATGAGATAGGAAAGTCGCGGGACCATTCGATAGCTCGAGTCGGTGGTGAGCCGCATCTGCTTAGCTCACAAGGCCATCGCGCACCGTGATTGATGTGATGCGAATGCTTTGGAATATGTAATGCCGCTCAGCTACGAGTGAGGGGTGAAGTTCGGGGGGGGAAAAATACTTGGATCTGCGGGACTTTTCAGGTGTCGTCCGCCCGAGCGGCGTCGGAATCCGCGAATTGAGTTTCTCGGTGGACACGACCGAGAATCCGAGCGGAAGCTGAAGACTCAGGTTACCGGTGAGTTCCGCCAGAGGCGCGTTTTTGATTGCAGATTACAACGCCGTCGTGTCGCACCGCGTACGCGAACGGCACCGCGCGATGGTGACAACTGGGGTAAGCCCGTGTCTCGGCCAATCGGGGAGCACTGCAACGGGGGCGACGGGACATAGAGAGGGCTCTGAATCGATGGACGAAAGATCGTCCGTGCAGCCCGCCTGTCCAGCTACCCGACCTGTTCAGATTTCCGGAGCCACTTCTGCCTTTCGGACACCGGGATCGATGGTCGCGGTTACACCAGGCGTCCCATGGGAGCCAGAGCCGGCATGGAACGCCCGCGCCCGCGCGGCCGCTCTGACACGCTACCCGTGGTGCGTCACGCGATTCCACCCGTCGCGCACCGCGTCCTTGATGTGCTCCCAAGCGCTCGTTCCACGATGCTCGTACTGATCCCAACCAGTCCGGATCTCCCCCTCGGCGTCAGCCCACGGACGTCCCTGATACTTGTGCGCTGACTCGAAGCCGTAGCGATATGCTGGGCGGTAGTAATCGTACCCGCGGTCTGCGCTCGCATACGGCTGGGACGTCCAGTTCTCGCTCCAGTATCTATCCTCGCTGTCCCAGTCTCCCAACTGCTGTCGCGTGGCTCCAAACCCCTGCGTGGGATTCGCATCTGGTTCCGGCATGACATCCTCGCTCGCTAGTGACGCCCCGAGGGGTGGCAGGCGGCGTGCCAGACCAGCGTCTTACGAACTCCGAACGACGGGTCAGCGCAAATATTTTCGGGATCGAAACCAGGTCACATCGAGCAAGGAGAGTATGCGACATCCCCTCGGCTCCACTCTGCTTGCGCTCGTCGCACGAAATGTGCGACATCGCCTACCACCGCTGATCCAGCGAGTTGCAGTCTAGCTAGCCCCGAGTCACGTGGAGGCACCGACATGTCCTCGCTGAATGCCCTTGACCTGCACGTCGCCCCCGGAGCTACGGCTGCCGAGGAACGACTCGTCTCGCTCTCACGAGCGATCCTCGAAGACCTCTTCGGGGCGCCCGCTCAGCGGAACTTCGCCGTGCGCCTGTGGAATGGCGAGACCGACGTCCCGGCATCACGCGCGGAGCCGCCCTTTACGCTGGTACTCCACGATCCCGGGTCGCTGCGCCGCATGCTGCTCCCCCCGTCGGAGCTCTCGATGGTCGAGGCGTATCTGCACGGTGACATCGACGTCGAGGGAGATCTCGAATCGGCATCGACCATCGCGGACGCCGTCGCCGAGCGCCTTCGCTCGGTGGGCAGCCTCGCTCGGCTCACGCGCCGACTGCTCGCGCTTCCTGCTGGCGGTTCGGGCGCAGTCGTCGACGCGCGTCGCGGACGCGCCCTTGCGCGCGGCCTGCGCCACTCGAAACAACGCGACGCGGACGCGAACCGCTTCCACTACGACACCGGCAACGACTTCTACGCGTTGTGGCTGGACCGCCGCATGGTGTATTCGTGCGCGTACTTCGCTCCCGGCGTGCGCGACCTCGACGCCGCGCAGACCGCGAAGCTCGACCACATCTGCCGGAAGCTTCGTCTCTCGCCCGGCGAGCGCCTGCTCGACATCGGCTGCGGATGGGGCGCGCTCGTGATGTACGCGGCGCAGCACTACGGCGTGCACGCGCACGGCGTCACGCTCGCTCCGCAGCAGGCGGCGCTCGCGCAGGAACGAATCGGGGCGGCTGGACTCCAGGACCGCTGTCGTGTCGACGTGCTCGACTATCGCGACCTGCCGAAGGATGCGCTGTACGACAAGGTCTCGAGTGTCGGCATGGCGGAGCACGTCGGGCGCTCGCAGATCGCGACGTACTTCGATGCCGCGTATCGCCTGACGAAGGAGGGCGGGATCTTCCTCAATCACTGCATCGTCGAAAACGGGCAGTCGCCCCCGGCGACATTTCTCAAGCGACCGCTGCGCTGGACCGCGGACCGGCTATGGCGGCGCAGCGAGTTCATCGACCGCTACGTGTTTCCCGACTTCAACCTCCTGCCGTTGGGCGAGTTGATCACAGCAGGCGAGCGAGCCGGCTTCGACGCGCGCGACATCGAGAATCTTCGCGACCACTATGCGATGACGTGCCGCCACTGGGTGCGGCGGCTCGAGAGCCGACATGCGGAGGCGGCGGCGCTGATCGGCGAGTCGGGATACCGCGTGTGGCGGTTGTACATGGCTGCGGGCGCGCACCAGCACGCAAGCGGAAGCAACGGCATCGTGCAGGTCGTCTTCGCCAAGCCGCAGCGTGACGGCCGCACCGGCCTTCCGATGACACGCGACGACGTGTACGCGCCTCGCGGCTAGAGCATACGAGCGCCGACGCAACTCCTCCCACTCCTTGAGGCCCGGCTTCCCGGTATCTAAGGGATCAGGCATTTGCGCATCCGCTTCGGGTCACGGCCGTCTAACGTCCTGCCGTTCAGCTGCGAACGCACCTGATGAGTATAAGAATGCGGCTACGATAGTTGGT
>Ga0208078_1000078_pt1 | contig 29558 bp, 23 predicted proteins | sample NGESurdeep072012_3_FD_184468 | JGI IMG/M metagenome (GOLD analysis project Ga0208078, IMG submission 184468) | Arctic peat soil microbial communities from Barrow, Alaska - NGEE Surface sample 53-2 deep-072012 (SPAdes) | ecosystem: Environmental > Terrestrial > Soil > Wetlands > Peat ...
GGGAGTGCGCGAGCTGTTCGCGCAGCCACACCATCCGTACACCGAGGGGCTGATGGCTGCGATGCCGCGCGCGGGGACGAAGCGCGAGCGGCTCACGGTGATCCCGGGAGCGGTGCCCTCGCCCTACGAGTGGCCCACGGGCTGCCGCTTCCACGAACGCTGCCCGTACGCGTGGGAGCGCTGCGAGCGCGAGCATCCGCCGCTCTACCAGATCGGCGCGGGGCACGTCTCGCGCTGCCATCTCGCGGTGGAGCCCGAGCGCCGCAACACCCCGCATGTGCCACTCGCCGCGCGCGCCGGAGCGGGCGCATGAGCGCGCTGCTCTCGGTCAAGGATCTCACCAAGCATTTCCCGATCACCGGCGGCGTGATGCGTCGCGTGACCGGCGCGGTGCGTGCCGTCGACGGCATCTCGTTCGACGTCGCCGCCGGTGAGACGCTCGGCCTCGTCGGCGAGTCGGGCTGCGGAAAGACTACCGCCGGCCGCGCGATTCTCCGCCTCATCGAGCCGACGTCGGGGGAGATCATCTTCGATGGCGCGGACGTGCGCGCGCTCGGGAAGGAGCCGCTGCGCAGGCTCCGCCGCCAGATGCAGATCGTCTTCCAGGATCCATTCAGCTCGCTCAATCCGCGCATGACCGTGGGCGCGTCGGTGCGCGAGGGGCTCACGATTCACAAGCTCGCCGAGGGGAGCGCAGCAGATGCGCGCGTGCGTCAGCTGCTCGAGGAAGTCGGGCTGCGCGCCGAGCACGCGACGCGCTATCCGCACGAGTTCTCGGGCGGGCAGCGGCAGCGCGTCGGCATCGCGCGCGCGCTCGCGGTCGAGCCAAAGTTCATCGTGTGCGACGAGCCCGTGTCGGCGCTCGACGTGTCCGTGCAGGCGCAGGTGATCAACCTGCTCCAGGATCTGCAGCAGGCGCACGGCCTCGCCTATCTGTTCATCGCGCACGACTTGTCGGTGGTGGAGCACATCGCCGATCGCGTCGCGGTGATGTACCTGGGCCACATCGTCGAGCTCGCGAACGCCGACGATTTGTACGCACTGCCACTCATGCCGTACACGCAGGCGCTGCTCTCGGCGATTCCGGTGCCCGACCCCGAGGCGAAGCGCGAGCGGATCGTGCTGCGCGGCGACGTGCCCTCCCCCGCGAATCCGCCGTCTGGATGCCCGTTTCATCCGCGATGCCAGCATCCGCAAAAGGACGCGGCGTGCTCGAAGATCGTTCCGCCGCTCGAGCTCAAGGAGCCGGATCACTGGGCCGCGTGTATCAAGCAGCTGCCCACGCGCATCACGTGGCCCGAGCAGCAGGCCGCCGGCGCAACGAAGCCACCCGAGCGCATTATCCCCGTTCGCGCAATCGCGTGACGGGCTCCATTCTTCTCCAGCCCTAGCGCAGGAGCATCGTGTCCGGCGCCGTCGACATCCTCTCAACCGCCGCCGATCGCCCACCAGCGCTCGACGACACCGCACTCTTCGGTCATCCGCGCGGGCTCGGCCTGCTCTTCATCACCGAGATGTGGGAGCGCTTCTCGTACTACGGAATGCGGGCGATCCTCATTCTGTATCTCACGCAGGCGCTCCACTGGAATACCGCGCGCGCGGCGAATCTGTACGGCACGTACACGATGCTCGTCTTCCTCACGCCGTTGATCGGCGGCTATCTCGCCGATCGAATCATCGGCACACGCCGATCGCTCGTCATCGGAGGGATCGTCATCGCGGCGGGGCACTTCTGCCTCGCCGTTAACTCGATGACGATGTTCTACACGGGGCTCACGCTCATCATCATCGGCACGGGCTTTTTCAAGCCGAACGTGTCGACGATGGTCGGCCAGATCTACGCCGACGGCGATTCACGTCGTGACGCCGGCTTCACGATCTTCTACGTCGGCATCAACACCGGCGCCTTCCTCGGCGGCCTCGTCTGCGGCTATCTCGCGGATCAAACGCGCTTCGGCGATCGCGGGTGGCACTGGGGCTTTGGCGCCGCCGGCGTCGGCATGATCCTGGGACTCATCGTCTATGTGATCTTCCGCGACAAATATCTTCCCGGAATAGGCGTTCGCGCGGCCAAGCAGCTTCCCGGCGTCGCCGCGCCGATCGTGGCGAAGGACAGCAAGGTCGCGATGCACGCGCTCATCGGCGTCGCCGCCGGCGTAACGATCAGCGTGCTCCTCGGCGGCTTCGGCGTGCTGAGCGCGTTCGTCTCTGCGTTGATCGGCGCGTCGCTCGCCGTCACGATTCTCGGCTCGCACGGCGAAGAACGGAAGCGCGTGATCGCGCTCTTCATCGTCGCCCTCTTCGTCGTCGTCTTCTGGGCGTGTTACGAGCAGGCGGGGAGCTCGATGAATCTCTTCGCGGCGAACAACACCGATCTGCAGGTCGGCTCCTTTCACATTCCATCCGCCTGGTCGCAGAACGTGAACCCTGCGGTGATCATTCTTTTCGCGCCGGTGTTCGCGTGGATCTGGATGAAGCTCGCGAAGATCGGACGCGAGCCATCGACCGCCGTGAAGATGGTCATCGGACTCGCGCTCCTCGGCTTCGGCTTCGTCTTCATGGTGATCGGCGGTCAACGCGCTGACAACGGCGCGCTCGTGAGCCCGTTCTGGCTCGTCGCGGCATTCACCTTTCACACGTGGGGCGAGCTCTGTCTCTCGCCCGTTGGACTCTCGTACGTGACGAAGATTGCGCCGATGCGCTTCGCATCGCTGCTCATGGGCGTATGGTTCCTCGCGCAGGCCGCGGCAGAAAAAGTCGCGGGAACGATCGCCGAGCTTACGCCGGTGCCTGGTCAGCCGCCCGCGGCACCGCGCGGTGGATTTATCGGAATGCTTCAGCACACCGCGCTCACGAATCACGGCTTCTACACGATCTTCCTCGTGATGGCGCTCGCGGCTTCCGTGCTCATGATCTTCTTCGTCCCAACGCTCAAGCGACTGACGTCGACCGTCAGCACCTGATCGCGCGGAACCTCAGGGCCAGGTAAAGACCGAGTTCGGCGTCACGAGCTCGCGACCGGAGCGCACGTCGCGCGGCTCGCGATAGGTGAAGCGATTTGCATTCGTGAAGCTGACGCGAAACTGCCATCGCGCGCGCAGATCGGGAGACATCGCGCGCGCGATGTCGAGGCGATACGTGATCTTGGAGCCTGGCGGCACGGCGACGAGCACACCGAGTCCCGCGCCGTACTTGAGCGGCGTCGTATCGCCGTAGCCGAGCGGCGCGTCGCCCTTCCACACACGCCCGGCGTCTCCGAACACCGCCATCCCGATGTCGGCCTGATCGCGAATCTTCCCGAAATACCAGCGGTCCTCGAGGCGCATCACGAAGCGGATGTTGCCGGCGTCCGGCGACGCGTGATAGCCGCGCACGCCACCGTCGAGCTCACCGAGCGGCAGCTGCACCGGCACGCGCTGATTCCAGATTCCTGCCCAATCGATGCTGCCGACGAGCGTGTGTGAGCCCATGAGACGCTGATACATCGAGAAGTGTGCGCTCCCGATGACCCCGTCCCACTTGTTGTCCGTATAGCTGTTTCGCCCCTCCATCGTCGCCTGCAGATACGCGAAGGTGCGCTTGTTCCCCGCGCCCGCGTACAGATTCGACGCGAGGAAGATGTCGTCGTCCGTCGACCCCAGCACCTCGAGGCTGCGGCCGAGCAGTGTGCCCAACTGGAATCCCGCCGACATGTCCTGCGCGGCGGTGAGCGCGTCGAAGCGCTCGACGCGGACGAAGTCGATGCTGCGAATGCCCCAGAGCAGATTGAGGCGCGCGTTCTTGTGGCGCTCGAGAATGCGCATGAGCGTGTCGTACGGCACGCCCGGAGTGAGCGCCGGCGGCAGCCCGGGGGTGTCGTCTTCGCTCGAGAGACTCATGCCGAAGAGGCTCAATCGCCCCGGCTGACCCAAGCGGACGACACCACCGATGTCCACGAACTTGCGCGAGAAGTCGATCACCGCCGAGGTGTCGTTCGTGCGGCGGAACGAATAGATGTCCTGGTGATCGAGCGCGATCCCTCGCCACGCGAAGCGCTGCTCGTCCGTGAGAAAGGGATGCTCGGCGCCCACGAGCCAGCTGCTGATGCCGGCGTCGCCGCGCAACGCCTGCAGATCGAGATGCCACGGCTTGCCGAGGAACTGATAGTCGGCGTAGTTGGCGCCGAAGTAGTCGCGATAGACGCCGTGGGCCCAATGCGCGGAAACGTACTTCGCGTCGCCCTTGAAGTTCCCATCGCCGACCGTGAGCGACGAGAGGTACGGACTCGTGGGCGACGTGCCACCCCTGAGGATGGTCGTCAGCTCATCCGTCGTCTGCGCGACGATGATCACGCCGCCATTGCCATCGTCGTACGCGTTCACGGACGCGCTTGCGATGAACGGCTGCGCACGCAGCAGCCGCTCGGACTCGCTGCGACGTCGATCGTCGCACGGCTGTCCGGACTCGACAATGAGAAGGCGGCGAACGACGCCGGGCCTCGTGTTCGCGTGAATGGAGCTGATGATCCCGATCGGCGACTCCCACCACTTGCCGTGGCGCGGATAGTACGGCGGCCGCGTCTGCACCTGGATGTCGCTGATGATCTGCCCCTCGCACTTCACCGCATTCCCCGCCTGCGCGTATGCGCGCGACGACATCGCCGCGCCGAGCCCCGTGGCTGCGAGCGCGATGGCGACACGCCTCGCGAAACCGGAACGCGCTGCTGCGCTGCGCACTAGGGAGTGTCTGCTGGTGGAGAGGCTACTTGCCCATCCGGCGCTTCAAATCCGCCAGACGGGCCTCCGCGTCGGCGTCGCGCGCAGAACGATCCGCGGTGCGCCGGAGCGAATCGAGCTCGGAGATGTTCGCGCGATCGGAGTCGAGCGCTTCTTCCGCCGCACCACGTTCAGAAGGAGCGGCGGAATCCACGCCGCCCGTGAGTCGCTTGAGCTGCGCCGTCATCTCGGCGGTCTCGCGCTCGACCAGCGTGACCTCCTCCTCGAGCGCGGTGAACTTGCGCTCGAGCACCGTGATGCGCTCCGAGTGCTTGCGCTCGAACTCCGCCGCGAGCTTCACCGTCTCGGCGTCGTTGATCCCCGCCGCGAGCTGGCCGCGCCGGCGCACGGTGGCGAGCTCGGTGCGCTCGCGCTCGAGCTGCGCGCTTGCTGCATCACGCGCCGCGCGGCTCTGCGAGAGCCCCACCTTCGCGTCCACGAGCGCCTCGCGCATGAGCCGCGCACGGGTGCGCGATGAGGGATCGTTCAGCATGACGGGAATTTACCCTCCGCCGACGCGTCATCACGACTCATTTTGAAAGCTTCTCTCCGGTGCTGCCGCATCGGGTACGATAGGGAGCCGTTACCGGGAGGCGCAAGCGCGGCGAACGCCCTCGCGCGCTAGGAAACCCAGCGCCACGAAGCCTCGGCGCGGACCTGGCGCATGAGGCGCTCCGGCGAGCTCCCGTGCGGGAACATCAGCGTGTCGCTCACCTCGTTCAGCGCAAGGCGCAGCGCCGCGAAGCGGCTGGCCGCAACGCGCAGCAGCGCGTCGAGTCCGTGCTCCTGCGCCAGCCGATGCTCCGCCGCCAGCGCAAAGCCGCGCCGCCCCATCTCCTCGTAGTAGTCGATGTCCGGGCCCCCGCGACGCCAGCGCTTGTGCTCGATGCGGTCCGGAAACATCCCGCACGACCACAGCGCGTAGTTCCCGAGATGCTGCCGCACGAGGAAGCTCCGCCGCGCATCCGGTGTGTCGACCTCGCCCATCAGCTCCGCGAGCGTGTCGTACATCTGATCGTCCGTCTCCGAGATGCGCTCGGCGCGCCCGCGTGCACCGAAGTGCAGCAGAATCGCCGACACGTAGTCCGCGAGCGCGCGATCCTCCTCGCCAACGCGACGCAGCGCACGCCGTACCACGACGTACCAAAAGAGGCGCACGGAAACCTGCATGCCGATGCGCGAATCGATGATGGCGGGGAGCAGCCGCGGGTCGTCGAGCAGCGAGTCGATCCCCTCCTCGCGCAGACGCACCTCGGCCGCATCCTGCGCGCGCGTTTCCCCGTGCGCGACCAGGCGCATGGCCAACTGTGCATCGTCTCTGGTGAGAGACGCCCGTACGTTGCCGAGCAGCATCCCTTCCCTCCTGTAACTAGAAGGCAATACACCGCGGTGGCACTCGTGATTCGCCCCTCATCTGGGTGACGACTACACGGGCGTCGCGTTACCGGGACACGTGCTCTAGCGCTGCAGCGAGGGCGGAAGGGGGCGGGTTGGAGAGTTCGCGAGCGAGGTTCCGATGTCCATGATCAGGGTCGCCACGCGCGCGAGCTTGTCGTAGTCGATCTTGTCCGGCGAGTCGGTGACCTTGTGATAGTCGGCGTGCAGCCCCGTCGTGAAGAACACGATCGGAATGCCGTGCTTCGCGTAGTTGTAGTGGTCGCTCCGATAGTAGAGCTGTTCGGGATGCGACGGCGCATCCCAATCACGATTGATCAGAAACGGCCGTGGTGACGCGCTGTTCACCGAGTCCACGACCTCGCCGAGCACTCGGCTCTGCCCGTTCGGCGCGGAGCGCGGGCCGATGAGGTAGAGCGAATCGGGATCGTTGCGTCCGATCATGTCCGCGTTGAGCTGCGCGACGATGGAGTCGAGCACCACGGTCGGATGCGACGTGAACCACTCGGAGCCGAACAGCCCGAGCTCCTCGCCCGTGTGCCACACGAAGAGCAGCGAGCGCCTGGTGCGCGGCGCCTTTTGCGCGCGCTTCGCGATCTCGATGAGCGAGACGGTGCCCGAGCCATCGTCGTCGGCGCCGTTCGCGATCGAGTCGCCGTGCACCGCGGGCTGGATCCCGATGTGATCGAGATGCGCGCCGAAGGCGACGTACGTGTGCGCGAGCGCGGAGTCGGATCCCGGAATCACCGCGACGACGTTGAACGCCGGCACGACATCCTGCACGAGATCCACCTTTGCCGAAAACGACTTCCCCTCGAGCACGCGCGTCCGGTTGTTCTGCGGCCATCCAGCGGGAAGGAGCGGCCCCGCATCCTTCGCGGTGCCGAAGATCACCATCGGCAGCTCGCGTGGACCGTCGAGCGTGGGCTGCAGCCGCAGCGATGAGTCGCTCAGCCCCGCCGCCAGCGCTGGGAGCTCACCCGCCTGCCGCCCGGTGAACAGCACGATGATCGCCGCGGGGCGCCGCTCCATGATCGCGCCGAGCCGATCGCCGAGCGAGCGTGGGTCGTGCAGCGATGCGCGACGCGCGGAGTCGAGTCCGGGCGGCGCGTCGTTGACGAACACCACCACCTTGTCCGCGAGCGAGAGTCCAGCGAGATCGTTGCGCCCGAAGCCCGGCGCCGAAAGTCCGTATCCCGCGAACACGAGATCGCCCGCCGCCTCGAGCACGGGCAGCGGAAGCCCTTCGCCGAGCGATGGCACGGGGATGAGATGTGAGCCAACGGGCAGGCTCGTGCGAGTGCTGGTTGACGTCACCTCGAAGCGCGCGGAGCGCACGAAGGTGCGCGAGAGCGGCACGCGCTGGAGATAGCCGCCGCTGTCCCCTGCGGGCGCGATCCCCGCCGCCTTCAGCTGCGCCGCAATGAAGCGCGCGGCGCGCGCGCCATTCGGCGTCTCCGCGCTGCGGCCCAGCATCGAGTCATCCGCGAACGCGAACAGATCGCGCCGAAGCTCCCCGGCAAGAGTCGGAGCCGGAGCGGGTCGAGGCGCAGGGCGACTCTCGGTGCGCGGCGGCGGCGCACAACCTGCGGCGACGGCGAGCAGCAGCACCGCGCTGCGACGCATGAGCAACTCCAACGATGAAGGATGCGTCGCCAGGAGGTGGCAACGTTGCGTACAGGCTAACGAGACGACGCGACCGCGGCAACGTCGGCCTTTCCATTTTGACAATAAGATGACCATCTTCCGTGACTGTACGTTCAAACAGGAACCACGCCCCCGAAAAGGGTATCATTCATCAACATGCTGTACATCTGCATTCCCGCATTCGATGAAGCGCCGACGGTCGGGTTGCTTCTCTGGCGCATCCGAACCGTGTTCGAGGCGCACCCTCGCGAGTACGAGATCATCGCACTCGACGATGGCAGCACCGACAATACGCTCGAAACGCTGCGGCGCTACGAGAAGGTTCTCCCGCTCACCGTGCTGCGCAACGAAACGCGGCTCGGCTACGGCGCCGCGCTCGACACGCTCGCGCGCGCCGCGGCGAAGGCCACGCGCTATCCGCGACGCGACGCGATGATCGTGATGCAGGGCGATCTCACCGACCGCCCGGAAGATCTGCCGGAGCTCGCGAAGCGCTTCGACGGCGGCGTCGACTGCATCGTCGCGGAGGCTGGGCCCTCGCCCGCAAACGTGCCGAAGGAGATTCGTCGCCTGCGCCGCATCGCACCCTGGCTCATGCGCCGCTACGTCAAGGTCGACGGCGTCGCCGATCCGCTCGGCACACTGCGACTCTATCGCATCGCGGTGATCCGCGACGTGATCAAGCAGGCGGGCGATGCGCCGATCGTCGAGAGCGCGGGATGGGCGGCGAACGTCGAGCTGCTCGTGAAGGCGGCGAAGTTCTGTCGCCGCCTCGAGACGGTTCCGCTCGAGCCGCGCTACGATCTGCGTCCGCGCGACACGCGCGTGCGCTGGTTCCCCGATGCGCTCGCGCTCTACCGGTTTGGCGTCGCCCATCGCGCGTTGCGAGCTCCGGCAGCAACGTGACCACGCGTGCGCGACGCGCGCCGGTAATAGGCGTCGTAATCACCATTCTCATCGCGTACGCAGCAGCATCCGCACAGCAGGAGGCGGCGACTGCCCCGGAGGTACCGGCAACTGCCCGGGTCGCCGCCCTCCCTCCCTATGGATTGGGCGAGAAAATGTTGTACGACTTGGCGGTGGGCGGCGCCAAAGTCGGAGTGGGCAGTATGGGCATCGAGGACACCGTCACGATAGATGGCCACGCGACCTATCATTCCGTGTTCGAGATCAAGGGTGGCTTTCTTTTTCTCAAGGTGAACGACATCCTGGAGAGCTGGTTCGAGCCCGGGTCCGCCACGTCGCACCGCTTCTCGCAACATCTCAACGAAGCGAACTACCACGTGGTACGATATTTTGACTTCTATCCCGATCGAGCCCGTATGCACCAGCGCGGAATCGAAGAGCGCGAAAGCGTTCCGGAACCGCTCGACGACGTCTCGTTCTTCTACTTCGTGCGCACCGTTCCGCTCAACGTCGGTGAGACGTACACATACACGCGCTACTTTCGGCCGGACAAGAATCCCGTCATCGTGAAGGTGCTCCGCCGCGAGAAGATCAAGGTCGATGCGGGCACGTTCAACACGATCGTCCTGCAGCCGATCATCAAGTCTGGCGGGCTCTTCGCCGAGGGCGGCGAGGCGCTGATCTGGGTGACGGACGACGATCGTCATATCATGGTTCAGCTGAAAGCGAAAATGCCGGTGCTGCGAACCCTCGAACTCTTTCTCAAATCGTACACTCCGCCAACGATCCCTCCGGAGTGAACAAGCCCGAAGCCGACCTCTCGGCAGTTCGCACCGTTCCGATCGGGCGCCGCCCGAACAAGGTGCGCGCCGAGGAGTTCGCGTCCCCGCCCGCAGACGACCGCTCCTTCGCCGCCTTCCTGGGCGCGCTCCCCGATGTGCTCGCGGCGCGCGATTTTCTCGCGCTCTCGCGCGACATCGCGCGCGCGGCGGGAGAGCGCGGTGTGGTGGTGATGGTCGGTGGCCACATCGTGAAGACCGGACTCGCGCCGATCCTCATCGACTTCATGCGACGCGGGATCATCACGCACGTAGCGATGAACGGCGCGGCGGCGATCCACGACTACGAGATCACGCGCTGGGGCGGCACGAGCGAAGACGTGCAGGCGGGGCTGCGCGAGGGCACCTTCGGAATGGCGGAGGAGACGGGGCGCGAGATGAACGAGGCGTTCATCCGTGGCCAGAGCGAGAGCTGGGGCATGGGCGAGTCGCTCGCGCGCGCCTTCGATGGCAAGGAGCTCGCGCATCCGGAGCTCTCACTCCTCAAGAGCGCCGACGATCTCGGCGTCCCGCTCACGGTGCACGCGGCGATCGGCGCGGAGATCATCCACCAGCACCCCGCAGCGAGCGGCGCGGCGATCGGCGACACGAGCCATCGCGATTTCCGTCGCTTCGCGGCGTCGCTTCCAGCGGTCCATGACGGTGGAGTGGTGCTCAATCTCGGTAGCGCGGTCATCCTTCCGGAGGTCTTTCTCAAGGCGCTCACCATCGCGCGCAATCTCAACGATGGAAAGCCGACCGGCTTCACCGCCGCCGATCTCGACATGCTTCGCCACTACAGGCCGCACATGAACGTCGTGCTGCGCCCCACGGTGGATGGCGGGAAGGGCTACGAGATCACGGGGCACCATGAGCTCATGGTGCCGCTGCTCGCGTGGAGCGTGCTCTCGATGATCGACGCGACGGGCTAGCGCGCGATCAGGCGCCGGACCACTTCTGACGAATGCGCCGCGCGGTATCCGGGCTCAAAACGCGGATCACGAGATACAAGACAAATCCGATACACGCGATCTTGAGGGCGAGAAAAAACAGCCCGAAGAGCACGACGAAGAGAAAGCCGAAAATCCCGAAAATGAACTTCAGGGCGATGAGCCCCAGAATGGCCATGAGGCCGACTGCGAACACGGTGCGTAGCATGACCCTGTTTCTCCCCTTGAGGCGATTGCCCTCCGATTCTGCTTACAATACGACCTGCCGCCGCGTGAGGTTTCAGCCGCCCCCGGCTGGGCTCGCGCGCTCGTGAAGACCGCCGACGTCGTCGTTCTGGGCGGGGGGCTGATCGGGCTGGCCGTGGCAGCCGAGGCCGCGACGCGAGGCGCATCGGTGCTGCTTGTGGGCGAGGCACGGGTCGGCGAGGCGTCGCCGGCCGGCGCCGGCATGCTCGCTCCGGGCGCCGAAAGCGAGGAGCTTCCGAGCGACGCGGTGCGCCGCTTCGCGATCGCCGGCCGAGACCTCTACCCCTCCTTTCTGGCCGCGCTGCGCGACGAGACGGGAGTCGCCGTTCCCTTCGATCGCAGCGGCATACTCGAGCTTACTACCGACGGGGAGCCCTCACATTGCCCCGTTGGCAGCGAGTGGATCGATGCGCGGGCGCTGCGCGAGCTCGAGCCCGGGTTGGCGGAGTTTTCGGGCGCCGTGATGCATCCGAACGATGGCTCCGTCGACAATGTCGTGCTCTTCATCGCGATGAAACGGCGCGCAGAAGGTCGCCGCGCGATCACCCTCGTGAGCGCGGGAGTCCGATCGGTGAACGTGACCGCGGCACGACCGAGAGTGATTCTCGAGGACGGCGACGTGCTCGACGGTGGGTCGCTGGTTATTGCCGCGGGGGCGTGGGCCGCGCAGCTCGGAGGGCTTCCCCGCCCGCTGCCCGTGCGCCCGGTGCGTGGGCAGCTTCTTATGGTGGATGGCGCGCTCACCAACCATGTGATCTACGGCGGCGGCGGCTATCTGGTCCCTCGGCGATTTCCTGGGGAATCCGACCGTTTCGAGGGAACGGTCGTCGGCGCGACAATGGAGGAGGTTGGCTTCGACAACGACACGACCCCCGAAGGGCGCGCACAGCTCGAGGGGATCGCACATCGCATCGCGCCCGCCGCACGGTCGGCTCCCGTCCTCTCACACTGGGCGGGCCTTCGCCCGATAACCCCCGATCGCCTGCCGATCCTGGGTCGCGATCCCGAGATCCCACAGCTGCTCTACGCCTGCGGTCACGGGCGGAACGGGATCCTTCTGGCGCCTATCACGGGGGAGGCGATCGGCGCCCTCGCGGTCGGCGCGCCGAGCGCGTACGATGTGTCTCCATTCGCGATCGAACGCTTCGCCGAGCCGCGGTAACTGGCTATATTTTGATAGCCAGTTAGCGTGACTATCACGATGCAGGTACTGCAGATAGCTTGGGCGTGACGCGTGCGGCACCCGCGCGCGCCGCAGTTTGCGACCAGAGGCGCATGCACGATTCGCTCTACCAGATCATGGGCAGACACTCAGCCCCCGCGCTCCCCGAGCGCAAGCCGGCCTGGCTGAAAGTACGGGCCCCCGGCGGTCCGAACTATCTCCGCATGCAGCAGTTGATGCAGGACCTTCGGCTGCATTCCGTGTGCGCCGAGGCCCACTGCCCCAACATCGGCGAGTGCTGGGAGCATGGCACCGCCACCTTCATGATCCTCGGCGACGTCTGCACGCGTAACTGCGCCTATTGCGCGATCGCGCACGGACGCCCGCCCGCGTACGACATCGAGGAGCCTGCCCGCGTCGCCGCGGCAATCGCCGAGCTCAATCTCCAGCACGCGGTGATCACCTCGGTCGACCGCGACGATCTCCCCGACTTCGGCGCCTACATCTTCGCCGAGACCATCCGCCAGATCCACGCGCAGCTCCCCGACTGCTCCGTCGAGGTGCTCGTCCCCGATTTCCAGGGGCGCGAGGAGTCGATCCGCGCGGTGCTCGACGCCGCCCCAGAGATCTACAACCACAACACCGAGACGGTGCCGCGGCTCTTCAAACGCTGTCGTCCCGGCGGCCGCTACGAACGCGTGCTCGAGATCTTCCGCGTCGCGAAGCGGATAGCGCCGCAGATCCCCACGAAAACGGGACTGATCCTCGGCATGGGCGAGACGATTCCCGAGGTGCTGCAGACGATGCGCGAGCTGCGCGACGTCGACGTCGACATCCTCACGCTCGGGCAGTACCTGCGGCCGTCGGACAAGCATCATCCGCTCGACCGCTACTACACGCCGGATGAGTTCCTGCTACTCCGAAACGCCGGTCGCGAGATGGGCTATCGACACGTCGAGTCGGGGCCGCTCGTGCGCTCGAGCTATCACGCGTGGGAGCAGGTCCAGGCGGCGGGCGTCTGAATGGCCCGCGCGCGCGCAGCAGCTCCCGCCCCCTCCGCAATTCCCGACGCGACCGAGACGAAATCGATGGCGAAGAAAAAGCCAGAAGGCTCCGACGATCCCGCGCTACGCCTCTCACTGCTCCGCGAGATGCTGCTCATGCGGAGATTCGAGGAACGCGCGGCCGAGGCGTACGCGCTCGGCAAGATTGGCGGCTTCTGCCACCTCTATATCGGTCAGGAAGCGGTCGGCGCCGGCGCGATCTCGGTGCTGCGCCCCGATGACTACGTCATCACGAGCTATCGCGATCACGGGCAGGCGCTCGCGCGCGGGATCACGCCTCGCGCGGTGATGGCGGAGCTCTTCGGGCGCATCGATGGCTGCTCGAAGGGGAAGGGCGGCTCGATGCATCTCTTCGATCGCAACACCAACTTCCTCGGCGGACACGGGATAGTCGCCGGCCACATTCCCATTGCGACGGGCGTTGGCTTCGCGATCAAGTATCGCGGCGGCGATCAGGTGTGCCTCTGCTTCTTCGGCGAGGCCGCGGTGAACAATGGCGCGTTCCACGAGGCGCTGAACATGGCGGCGCTCTGGCAGCTCCCGGTGGTCTACGTCGTCGAGAACAATCGCTACGGCATGGGCACGGCCCTCGAGCGCGCGTCGTCCGTGAACGACATCGCCGAGCGCGCGTGCTCGTACGACATGCCGAACGAGGTGGTGGACGGGCAGGATGTGATTGCGGTGCGCGAGGCGGTGTCGCGCGCGGTGGCGCGTGCGCGTGGCGAGAACACGCCTACGCTGCTCGAGGTGCGCACCTATCGCTTCATGGGACACTCGATGTCCGATGCGGTGAGCGGCACGTATCGCAGCAAGGAGGAGCTCGACGAGTACATGAAGCGCGATCCGATCGCGGTGCTGCGCGCGCAGATGGAGCAGCGCGGCGAATGGTCGGACGACAAGATGGCCGCGATCGATGACGAGGTGCGCGCGATCGTCGAGGATGCGTGGAACTTCGCCGATGAAAGCCCGGAGCCGCCGCTCGAGGCGCTCACCGAGGATGTCTACGTCGACACGACGAGCGACACGGACACCGGTGTCGTCGCGGGAGGGCGCTGAGATGGCGATCATCACTTATCGCGACGCGCTCAACCAGGCGCTGCGCGAAGAGATGCAGCGCGACGACCGCGTCTTCATCATGGGCGAGGAGGTCGCCGTCTATCAGGGCGCGTACAAGGTGTCGAAGGGGCTGCTCCAGGAGTTCGGCGAGATGCGCGTGGTCGACACGCCGATCACGGAGCTCGGCTTCGCGGGCGTTGGTGTCGGCGCGGCGATGGTCGGGCTGCGCCCCATCATCGAGTTCATGACGTGGAACTTCGCGCTCCTCGCGCTCGATCAGGTGGTGAACGCCGCGGCGAAGATGCTCTCGATGAGCGGCGGGCAGTTCAACATTCCGATCGTCTTCCGAGGCCCGAACGGCGCGGCCCTGCAGCTCTCCGCGCAGCACTCGCAGGCGTGGGAGTCGTGGCTCGCGCACATTCCGGGGCTCAAGGTGGTCGCGCCAGGCACGCCGTACGACGCGAAGGGGCTGCTCAAGAGCGCGATCCGCGACGACAACCCGGTGATGTTTCTCGAGGGCGAGATGCTCTACAACGTCAAGGGCGAAGTACCTGAAGGCGAATACACCATTCCGCTCGGCAAGGCACAGGTGAAGCGCGAGGGCGATCACGTCACGATCATCTCGTACGGCAAGATGATCAACGTCGCGAATCAGGCGGCGGATCTGCTTGCGAAGGATGGCATTCGCGCCGAGGTCATTGATCTGCTCACGCTGCGCCCTATCGACACGGAGACGATCGTCGCGTCGGTGAAGAAGACGAATCGCGCGGTGGTGGTCGAGGAAGGGTGGGAGATCTGCGGCATGGGTGCGCAGATCGTGGACTACGTGCAGCGCGACTGCTTCGACGATCTCGATGCGCCGGTGCTGCGCGTGCACCAGGTCGACGTGCCGATGCCGTACGCCAAGAATCTCGAGCGCGCGGCGAAGCCGGACGCGCAGAAGACCGTCGCCGCGGTGCGGCAGGTACTCTACCTCGACTAACTGCACGGCATCGGATGTAACGGGAGGATGGCATGGCAACGAAGGTGACGATGGAGGCGCTCTCTCCGACGATGGAGGAGGGGCGTCTCGTCAAATGGCTCAAGAACGAGGGCGACACCGTCGCCAAGGGCGATCTCCTCGCGGAAGTGGAGACCGACAAGGCGGTGATGGAGTTGACCGCGCGCGGCGATGGTGTGCTGCGCGCGAGGCTCGCCGCGGAGGGCGATACGCGCCCGGTGGGTGATCTGCTCGCGATCATCGCGGCGAAGGACGAGAACATCGATGCGCTGTTGGCGAAGGTGCCGGCGGCGGCGGCGGTGCCCGCGGCGGCAACATCGAGCGCGCCGGCTGCGCCCGTCGCTCCTGCTGCGCCCGTCGCTCCTGCCGCGCCCGTCGCTCCTGCCGCATCCGTCACTCCTGCCGCGCCCGTCGCTCCTGCCGCGCCAGTCGCACCCGTTGCCCCCGCCGCACCAGCGCCCTCGGCGCCCGCAACCGGGAACGGCGGCGGACGCTCGCGCTCCTCACCGCTCGCGCGCAGACTTGCGACGGAGCGCGGACTCGATCTCTCCGCGCTTGCCGGCTCCGGCCCGGGCGGTCGCGTCATCCGCCGCGACATCGAAGCCGCCGTCAGCACCGAGCTCTCTGGCGCGCCCGCGGCCGCGCGCGCCGCCGAGCCCGCGTCGCGCACCGCGGCCGCCGGTGACTTCGAGGACGTTCCGCTCACGCTCATCCGCAAGACCATCGCGCGGCGGCTCGCCGAGTCGAACGGCCCGATTCCGACCTTCTTTCTCACCGCCGACTTCGATCTCACGAGCGTCCGCGAGCTGCGCACGCGCATGATCGCACTCGGCGACGAGTTCAAGGTTTCCTACAACGACATCATCCTCAAGGCCGTCGCGACCGCGCTCAGCCAGCACCCCGAAGTCAACGCGCACTGGCTCGGGAACTCGATTCGCCACCACCATCGCGTGCACTTGGGCATGGCCGTCGCGGTGGAAGATGGGCTGATCACGCCGATCATCGCCGATGCAGACAGGAAGCGCATCAGCGAGATCGCGCGCGACTCGCGCGAGCTCGCCAAGCGCGCGCGCGAACGGAAGCTCGCCCCCGAGGAATACACCGGCGCCACGGCCACCGTGTCGAATCTCGGGATGTTCGGCATCGACGAGTTCACCGCGATCATCAATCCGCCCGAGGTCGCGATCTTTGCGATAGGGGCGGTGGGCGACGTTCCTGTCGTCATCGACGGAGCGCTCGCCGTGCGCACACGCGTGCGCATCACGATGAGCTGCGACCACCGCGCCGTCGATGGCGCGACGGGCGCGCGCTTCATGCAAACGCTTCGCCGCCTGATCGAAAATCCACTCATGCTCGTGTTCTGAGCAGATGACCGCCTTCACTACGGGATCGAACTGACAATGGCTTCCTTCGACGTGATCTTCATTGGCGGCGGCCCCGCCGGATACGTCGGCGCGATCCGCGCCGCGCAGCTCGGGCTCACCGTGGGCGTGATCGAGCGCGAAGGACTCGGCGGCACCTGCGTGCTCTGGGGATGCATACCGGCGAAGGCGCTGCTCGAGAGCGCTGCTGTCGCCCATCGCACGCGCCTGGCGAAGGGCTTCGGCGTGAACGTCGGCGAGATCACCACGGACTACGGCGTGGCGATGAAGCGCTCGCGCGCCGTGAGCACGCAGAACTCGAAGGGCGTCGAGTTCCTCTTCAAGAAGAACAAGATCACTTGGCTGCTCGGCACCGGCATGCTCACGGGAAAGAAGACCGTCTCCGTCACGGACTCGAAGGGCGCGGTGACCACGCACGATGCGAAGAAGGGGATCGTGATCTGCACCGGCTCGCGCGTGAAGGGCATTCCATCGATCGGCCTCACGCTCGACAAGGTGAACATCCTCTCGTCGGACGAGGTGCTCGTGCTCGAGAAGGCGCCGGCGACGATGGCGATCATCGGCTGCGGAGCCGTCGGCTGCGAGTTCGCCGACGTCTTCAACGAGTTCGGCACCAAGATCGTGATGCTCGAGACGATGCCGTCGATGATTCCCGTCGAGGATTCGGATGTCGCGGCGGAGCTCGCGAAGAGCTTCAAGAAGCGCGGCATTGAAGTTGTGCTCAACGCGAAGATCGAGAGCACGAAGGTCGGGAAGGGCTCCGTCACGCTCTCGCTCAGCGGTCCCGAGAAGAAGGAGATCACGGTGGAAAAGGTGCTCGTCGCGGCGGGGCGCGCGCCGAACATCGAGGGGATCGGCCTCGAGGCGCTCGGCGTGAAGCTCACCGATCGCGGCTTCATCAAGATCGACGACTCGATGCGCACGAGCGTCGAGGGGATCTACGCGATCGGCGACGTCGCCGGCCCACCGATGCTCGCACACAAGGGCGAGCGCGAAGGGATCGTCGCCGCCGAGGTGATCGCCGGGAAGAACGAGCACAAGGTGAACTACGGCAACATCCCGAACGCCACGTACTGCCATCCGGAAGTCGCGTCGATCGGTCTCACCGAGCAGCAGTGCAAGGAGCAGAAGCTCGACTACAAGGTGGGGCGCTACAACTTCTCGGCGAATGGCCGTGCGCGCACGTCGGGCGAGACCGAGGGCTTCGTGAAGATCATCCGCGACACGAAGTACGGCGAGATTCTCGGCGCGCACATCATCGGCGCGCACGCGACGGAAATCATCCACGAGCTGGCGGTCGCGCGCGAGAACGAGTTCACGGTCGAGGAGATCGAGCTGGCGATCCACGCGCACCCGACGCTTTCCGAGGCGATCGCGGAGGCGGTGCTGGACTCGATGGGACGCGCGCTGAATGCGTGAGATGAGTGTCGGCGCGACGCTCGACCCCGAGCACAGCGCCGAGTTCGCCCTCGCGCCCATGCACGTCGTGCATCTCGGCCTCGTCCCATACGCGCGCGCCCTCGAGCTCCAGCGCACCGTCGCACGCGCGCGCATCAGCGGTGAGATCGCGCACGATGTGCTTCTTCTGCTCGAGCATCCGCCCGTCGTCACCCTCGGGCGCAGCTCGAAGGCGCAGAATCTCGTCGCATCGCCCGCGCTGCTCGCGGCGCGCGGCGTCGAGCTCTTCGAGGCGGAGCGCGGTGGCGACGTCACCTTCCACGGGCCGGGGCAGCTCGTCGGCTATCCGATCGTCAATCTGCGCGGGCACAAACAGGATCTGCACTGGTATCTGCGCCAGGTCGAGGCGGTGCTCATGCACGCGCTAAGCGCGATCGGAATTCCGTCCGAGCGCAGCGAAGGGCGCACAGGCGTGTGGACGGAGCATGGAGACAAGATCGCGTCGATCGGCGTGCACGCGCGCGACTGGGTTACCTGGCACGGCTTCGCGCTCAACGTGTCGACGGATCTCTCGTACTTCGATCTCATGGTGCCGTGCGGGCTGGCGGGAGTGACGATGACATCCGTCGCACGCGAGCTCGGGGCAGGTGCGCCCGGTCTCGCGACGGTGGCCGAGATTGTCGCCGCATCGTTCGGCAAGATCTTCTCTCGCGCGCCCGCTACGCTCGAGCCGGGCGCGCTCGAGGCGATGCTACCGCCGCCCTAGTCGGGCTCATCGCACCGACCCGCTCGCACTATATTTCGGGTCCTGTTCTCCCTCCCCTCCCCGCCCCTGAGCCACCGATCATGCTGACAGCCATCACCCGGGGAGTGAGTGAGACGCTCGCGCACGGCGAGCTCACCTTCCGCGATCGCGCGCCAATCGACATCGCGCTCGCGCGCCGCCAGCACGCCGCCTACGAGGCCGCGCTCATCGCGCTCGGCGTTCGCATCGATCAGCTCCCCGCCGAAAATGCGTATCCCGATGCGGTGTTCGTCGAGGATGTGGCACTGGTGCTCGACGAGATCGCGATCGTCACCGCACCAGGCGCAGCGTCGCGCCGCGGCGAGACCGAGAGCATCGCGCGCGCCGTCGGCAAATACCGCCCCGTGCAGCATCTCTCGCCACCCGCCACGCTCGACGGCGGCGACGTCGTCCGCATCGGCAAGACGCTCTACGTCGGGCTCTCGAGCCGCACCAATCAAAGCGGCATCGACCAGCTTGGCGGTCTGTTGTCACCACTCGGTTACACGGTGCTCGCGGTCGAGGTCGAGGGCGCACTACATCTGAAGACGGCGTGCACGTACGCGGGCCGCGGCATCCTTCTCGCGAATCCCGAGTGGGCCGCCACGAACATTGTTACGGATGTCGAGATCCTCGCCGTGGATGAGCAGGAGCCGTGGGGCGGCAGTGTGCTCGCGATCGGCGACACCCTCGTGATGGCCGCGTCCTTCCCGCGCACGCGCGCGAAGCTCGAGGCGCGCGGCTTCACCGTCGTTCCCGTCGACCTCTCCGAGCTGCAGAAGGCCGAGGGCGGGCCGACGTGCCTGAGCATCGTCTTCGACGCGCCGAATGCCTGACGCGATCGACTTCGCTGCGGAGCTGAATCCGCAGCAGCACGCGGCCGCGACCTTCGGCAACGGGCCGCTGCTCGTCGTCGCCGGCGCCGGCACCGGGAAGACGCGCGCGCTCGTCTACCGCGTCGCGCATCTGCTCGGCCGCGGCGTGCCGCCGCACCGCATCCTGCTCCTCACCTTCACCCGCCGCGCCGCGCAGGAGATGCTTGGCCGCGTTGCACGGCTTGCGGGTGGCTCGAGCGCACGCGTGCACGGCGGCACCTTCCACGCGACCGCGCATCGGTTGCTGCGCGCGTACGGGCCCGCCGCGGGGCTCGCGAAGGACTTCACGATCCTCGATCAGAGCGACGCCGCGGACCTGATGGGGATGTCGCGCGCGGCACTCGGCTTCGGGCAGCGGAAGTCGCGCTTCCCGAAGAAGGAGACGCTGCACCACGTGTACTCGCGTCACGTGAACACGGAGATCCCTGTCGAGGACATACTCCGCGACGATCTCCCGCAATTCAGCGATCTCGCGGCCGACATCAAGCGCGTCTTCGCGGGCTACACCACGCGCAAGGAAGAGCGCAACCTCGTCGATTACGACGATCTGCTTCTCTTCTGGGTCGCGATGCTCGAAGGGTCGCCGGAGCTCGGCGCGCGCATCGCCGCGCTCTACGATCACGTGCTCGTCGACGAGTATCAGGACACGAACGCGCTGCAGGCGCGCATCCTCCGCGCGATGGCGGCGACGCACAGAAACATCACGGTGGTCGGCGACGACGCGCAGAGCATCTACGCCTTTCGCGGCGCCAACGTGCGCAACATGCTCGACTTCCCGAAGCACTTCGAGGGCACGACGGTCGTCGCGCTCGAGCACAACTACCGCTCGACGCAGCCGATCCTCGACGTCACGAACACGGTGATCTCGCGCGCGCGGCAGCGCTTCACGAAGAATCTCTTCACGCAGCGCACTGGCGGCGAAGCGCCGGCGCTCGTCGCGGCGAAGGATGAGCACGAGCAGACGAGCTGGGTGGTCGATCGGATTCTCGAGCTGCACGAGCAGGGGACGCCGCTCCGCGAGATGGCGGTGCTCTTTCGCGCGGGCTACATGTCCGCGGATCTCGAGATCGAGCTTACCAATCGCAAGATCCCCTTCGAGAAGTGGGGCGGTCTCAAGTTCCTCGAGGCCGCGCACGTGAAGGACGTACTCGCCTTTCTCCGCATCCTCGAGAATCCGCGCGACGAGGTGAGCTGGTTCCGCGTGCTGCTGCTCCTCCCTGGCGTCGGCGACGCGACCGCGCGCGCGGCGATCGACCTTCTCCAGGCGCGCCGCTGGGATCCGGAGGCGCTCGCGGAGCTCACACCGCCGCCGCGCGCGCGCGAGGCCTACGCCGCGCTCGTCCAGCTCTTCGCATCGCTCCGTCATAGTAACCACGGAGGCGCCAACGGCGCCGACGATACAATAAACAGGGCGGTGCCCACCGAGATCGCGGCGCTCCGCCGCATGTACGACGCGATCCTGCGCGAGCGCTACGATCGCGTCGAGCCGCGTCTCGCGGATCTGGATCAGCTCGAGATCATCGCGGCGAAGTTTCCCTCGCGCGCCGCCTTTCTCTCCGAGCTCGCGCTCGAGCCGCCGTCCGCCACGCAGGACCTCGCGGGCGGGAGCAGCACCGACGACGATGCGCTCATCCTGAGCACCGCCCACAGCGCGAAGGGACGCGAGTGGGACGCCGTCTTCGTCATCTGGGCGGTGGACGGCTGGTTTCCATCCTCGCGCGCGCTACGCAGCGACGAGGAGATGGAAGAGGAGCGGCGACTCATGTACGTCGCGATGACGCGCGCGCGCCATCACCTCGCCGTGCTCTATCCCCTGAACAGCTATGGCGCGCGCTGGGGCAGCGAGTACACGATCGACCAGCTCTCGCGCTTCATCGACGTCGGCGTGCGCGACCGCATGCGCCGCATGGCCGCGTACCCCGCCCCCGCCCCGATGCTCGCGCCGGAGCAGCCTCCCGGCACGCCGCTCGATCTGCGCGCGCTACTTCGTGGGCGCTTCGGCGCTCCCTGAGGCCACGTACGCGCGCACGGCGGCGTACGGATCCTTCGGGTGCGCCTTCGCGATCCCGATGATGCGCGCGATCGCGGCCGGTAGCCGCTCCCCCGCCCGCTCGTAAATCGCGTCGAAATCATCGAGCCCGGTGCGATACATGCGACGCGACATCAGCGCCGCATTGTCGAGATGCAGCGCGATCGGCTTCTGCGCATCGTAGCCCGGCAGCTGCGGCTCGATCTCGCGAGCGAATTTGTCGCGCGCACCGGTGAACACGATCTCCCGCGCGACAAGCCGATCAGCCTTGCTCGCCGGATGCGCCTTGAACGCCGAGTCGACGCTGTTGTAGACCGCGCTCCAGAAGCGGCCGAGCGTTTTCTGTCGCGCCCAATCCTCGCGCGCGAGCTTGACGGACGCGCTGTCCGCGCGCGCGGCGTAGAACCACTCCGATCCGTGTGCGCCCGCGAAGTTCGCGAATGATTCGTTGAACACCGCCTGCCCCGACGCGTAAAAGGTGTTGTGCGTCAGCTCGTGAATCACCGTATTCACGAGCGACACGCTGTCCTCGTCGAGCGTCGTCGAGAGCAGCGGATCGTTGAGATAGCCGAGCGTGCTGAATGCGGTCGCGGGGCGCAGATACGCGTCGAAGCCATCCCGCGATAGCGCTGCCGCCGCCTTCTTCGCGTCGCGCACGTCGAAGTAGCCCTTGTACGGCACGCTGCCGACGATCGGGAACCACCAGGTCTTGTACGCCAGCCTGTCCTGATACGCGGCGGTGAGCACGACGACCACCGTGTCGTGCTCGATGCGACTGAACGTCGTGAAGCTCTGCTTCGCGGCGAGCTTCACCGAATCGGCGGCGAACGCGCGCGCGGCGAGCACCAGCTCGAGCTTCCGTCGCGTGGGCGCAGCCATTGCGCTGTCGCGCACGAGCTCCGCGATCGGGCGCGCGCGCCAGAGAATCTTCCCCTCCGCCCACCCCGCGCGCACCAGATAGCGCCCCGTGGGCACGAGGGCGAAAAAAGCGAGGACGGCGAAAGCCAAAGCTCCCGCCGTCCTCCGTAAGACACGACCGATCGTCATGTGTTGAATCTACGCGGTTACGGCGTGGGCACCGAGGGTGGGCATGCCGCAGCGCTCGGACAGCGGAAGACGCTCACTTGCGCGCCGAGTGAGCTCGAGAACGATCCACTCGTTGGCTTGAACGTGAGCACGATGTTGGCACCGCTCGTTGGCGCGGTCAGGATGAAGAAGTCCATCGTGCCGGGAAACATCGCCTCGCTTCTCGAAGTGCCTGCACTCAGTGCGAGCGCCACGATGGGAAAGGTGAACTGAAAGTTGCCCGGGTTACGCACGGCCTGCTTCGCGTAAATCGCCCGCAGATTCCGCGACGTGAAGCGATACGCCGACGGAATGGAGCTTCGGGCCACGCCAGGCAGACTATCCGTGTAGAGCGCGAGCGCGAACTCACCGAACAACGTGGGGAACGATGTGCCCGACGCCGCCTCAATGTTCGCCACACCCGTGTTCAACGTCTGATCGAGACTGCCGTACACGAGACTGTCCTTCTGATCGCCGAGCCAGCGCAGGAAGAGCCACGCGCCGCCGCGCTGCACGAGCGTGCCGTCGCCGTTGCCCCAGTTGCTCACCGACGGCTTGTCCGTGCTGTCCGTGCCCGCCGTTGCCAGCAGGTAGTGGTACGAGTTGTAGAGATCCCCAGAGATGAATCCCTGCGACGAGTCCGGGAACGCCTGATCGGGATCCGTGCGCCCCGTCGGTGGAGGAAAGCGATGCTCGTAGTAGCGCGACCCGAGCTCCTCGGCGATGTGGCTCAGCCCTTCGTTGAGCCACGGATCCTCTTCATTGCCAAGGCGGATTATCGCGTGCTGGCCGAAGGAGATCATGTGCTGAAACTCGTGAATGAACGTCGACGGCGTGAGCTGCTCGACCGCGTCCACGCTGTGCGCGCAGCTGAACGTCGCGCCGGGATCTGGCACTAGCGCGTAGAAGATCTCAGCGTCATTCGATGCCGCCGGGAACTGCGTCGGCAAGAGATCGGTCGCGTCGAAGAAGCCCGCGATGTAGCCCTGCGTCGTGCAAATGCTCCGGTCGGACAGCTTGTTGATGAGCGGCGAGAGCAGCACGATCACGCGACCGTTGCCGTCGATGTCCGTTGGCGCGCCGAATGTTGCCACGTCAATCGTGTAGAGATCGAGGTCGAACGTACTGCCGAAGGCGGCGATCTGCGCATCCGTGAATCCTCCGACTCCATTCGCTGGTCCGGGCGCATTCTGCGACTGATAGATGAGCAGATGCGTGCCCGCGTATTTGAGCACCGCGGTGTCGAGTGCGGTGCCGCTGCCGGTGAGCGAGTTGCGCACCTTGAACGGCCTGGTGCTCCCGAGCGCGGGGGGCGTGACGTCGGCGAGCACTCGACTCGCCAGCGGTCCGCGCGCGGCGCCACTCGCGCGAGCGGCGGCCACCAGCGAGTGCTCGCGGCGCCGCAGCATTCCCTCGAACGTCCGCTGCAGCTGTCCGAGATCGGCAGAGGCGCCCGGCGCAACCGGCAGCACGCGCGTCTGCGAGAAGACGACCCGTGCCGCCGCCGCCGACGTTGCAGCCGAGAGCGAGAAGTCGACCGGTGTGAGTGGAGCATTTGCGGTTGCGAATTGCGGCACGACGACGTAGGTGCCGCCGTCCGCGGGAACGGTGAGGCATGGGAGGTCGGCGGCCGCCACGACGCGCGCTTCCAGCGCCGCGAGCGTGAACGTGGTTCCGCTGCATGTCCCCGTTGGCGAGCTCGGTCCCGACGAGTCGGAGCAGGCGGCGACGTACACGAGGAGACCACTTCCGAGCACCAGCGAGGGCAGGAGTTTGCGCATGGCCTTTCACGTAATAAGGAGCCCCGGAGCGCGTCCCTCCCCGCGGGCAAATCGGAAACAGATGTTATGCTTCTATGACTCTATAGACTGTATAGTTCCAGCCGAATTGTAGAAGCGAGCCTGCCGAACCGATAGGCAAGGGTGGCCCGTCAGCATATTATTCGAGGCAAATGTCGACTGGCCGATGGCCAGCGTTGCACCCAGCGTTACACCCTCCGCCGTTCCCTCGCGAGAGCCGTCGCCCAGCGTGAGCCCACCCGCGCGGACGCATCGTACTGCCCCTTCCGGCGCCTGATGTCATTCGTCCATCTCCACTGTCATTCCGAGTACTCGTTGCTGGACGGAGCCAACCGCATCGGCGATCTCATCAGCCGTGCGCTGGAGCTCGAGCAACCCGCACTCGCGATCACCGACCACGGCAATCTCCACGGCGCCTGGGACTTTCAGGAGAAGGCGAAGAAAGCAGGAATCAAGCCGATCATCGGGATGGAGGCCTACGTCGCACCCGGAGACCGACGTGAACGGTCGCGCCCTCGCAACGGCGGCAAGCCGTACTACCACCTCGTACTACTCGCCCGCGACGCGGTCGGTTATCGGAACCTCGTAAAACTTTCTTCGCTCGCGTACACCGAGGGCTTCTACACGAAGCCCCGCGTCGACCGCGAGCTCCTCGCCAAGTACTCCGAAGGGCTGATCGTCTCCTCGGCGTGCATCGCCGGCGAGGTCGCGACGCATCTGCTCGAAGGTCGGCTCGAGGAGGCGAAGAGCGTCGCCAGCTGGTACGCTGACACCTTCCCCGATCGCTACTACCTCGAGGTGCAGGCGCACGACTCCGGCGGCATCCAGTCGAAGCTCAACGCGCTCATTCTCGATCTCTCCGCCGCATCGGGCATTCCCGTGATCGCGACGAACGACGCGCACTTCCTGCGCGACACCGATCACGATGCGCACGATGTGCTGCTCTGCATCGGCCTCGGAAAAGACCGCAGCGATCACGATCGCATGAAGTACGACAAGGGGCTGTACTTCAAGAGCGCGCCCGAGATCGCGTCGCGCTTCCCCGGTCGTCCCGATGTGCTCGAGAATACGCTCAAGATCGCCGACGAGGTCTCCGTCTCGTTCTCGAAGACGTACCACGTGCCGTCGTTCCCGCTCCCGACTGGTGTCGAGACGGAGAACGAGTTCCTCGTGCGACTCTCCGAGGAGGGCGCGAAGATGCGCTACGGCGACCCGCTCCCCGCCAACGTGCGCGAGCGGCTCGACTTCGAGCTCAGTGTGATCACGAAGACCGGCTACGCCGGCTACTTCCTCATCACCTACGACTTCATCAAGGCCGCGCGCGATCGAGGCATCCCCGTCGGCCCCGGCCGCGGCTCGGCCGCCGGCTCACTCGTCGCCTACGCGCTGCGCATCACCGACGTCTGCCCGCTCCGCTTCGATCTCCTCTTCGAGCGCTTCCTCAATCCCGAGCGCGTCTCGATGCCGGACATCGACGTCGACTTCTGCTTCGAGCGGCGCGGCGAGGTGATCGAGTACGTGCGCCAGAAGTACGGACGCGAATCCGTCGGCCAGATCATCACCTTCGGCACCATGAAGTCGCGCGCCGTCATCAAGGACGTCGGACGCGTGCTCGGCTTCACCCCCGCCGAAACCGACGCGCTCGCGAAGCTCATCCCCAATCAGCCGAACTTCTCGCTGACGGTGAAGGAGGCGACGACGCAAATCGCCGAGGTGAAGCAGCTCTACCGGAACGACCCGCGCTACAAGCAGCTGCTCGACTACGCGATCGCGCTCGAGGGGCTCTCGCGCCACGCCGGCGTGCACGCGGCCGGCATCGTGATCGCCCCCGGCCCGCTCGACGAGTACGTCCCCATCTGCACGCAGAGCTCCAAGGGCGCCGGCGGCTCGCGCGACGATGAAGCGATCGTCGTCACACAGTACGACATGAACGCGCTCGAGAAGACGGGGATGCTCAAGATGGACTTCCTCGGCCTCACGACGCTCACCGTGATTCACGACGCGCTCGGGCTCATCGAGGCGACGTCGGGCTCGCGCCCGAATCTCGAGGAGCTGCCGCTCGACGACCCCGAGACCTACCGCCAGCTCCGCGCCGGCCGCACCGCCGGCGTCTTCCAGTTCGAATCGGCGCTCGCCACGGACATGCTCAAGAGCATGCGCTGCGATCGCTTCGACGATCTCGTCGCATCCAACGCGCTCATGCGCCCGGGCCCGCTCGACGCCGGCATGCATCGCGTCTATATCGCGCGCAAGCGCGGCGAGGAGGCGGTCACCTATCTGCTCCCCGAGCTTGCCGAGGTGCTCGCGCCGACGTACGGCGTGATCACGTATCAGGAGCAGGTGATGCGGATCGCGCAGCTCCTCGCCGGGATCTCGCTCGCCGAAGCAGATGTGCTCCGCAAGGCGGTGGGGAAAAAGGACGCCGCGCTCATTGAGGCCGAGCTCACCAAGTTCTCGAGCAAGGCGATCGCGCTCGGCCACGCGCCCGCCGTGATCGAGGAGATCGCTGGGCAGATCAAGACCTTCGGCCGCTACGGCTTCAACAAGTCGCACTCGGTCGCCTACTCGATCATCTCGTACCACACCGCGTGGCTCAAAACGCATTGGCCGGCCGAGTTCATGGCGGCGCTGCTCTCGTCGCAGATCGGCGACGCGGACTCGGTGGTGAAGTACATCAACGAGGCGCGCGAGCTCTCGATCGAGGTGCTGCCGCCGGACGTGAACGAATCCGGCTACAAATTCACCGTGGTCGGCGACAAGCGCGTGCGCTTCGGGCTGGGCGCGATCCGCAACGTCGGCCGCGCCGCGATCGACTCGATTCTGGCTGCGCGCGCCGTGGCGCCGTTCGCATCGCTCTTCGATCTGTGCGATCGCGTCGATCTCCGCCTGTGCAACAAGCGCGTCTTCGAGGCGATGATCTCGTCGGGCGCGCTCGATTCACTTGGCGGGCATCGCGCGCAATTCCTCTCGGCGCTCGACTCTGCGCTGCAGGAGGCGGGGCTCAAGCAGGACGAGGCCGCGAGCGGACAGGGCTCGCTCTTCGGCCTCGCGAACGCGGACGAGGAGCCGCGCCCGCAGCTCTCGCGCACGCTCCCGAACATCTCGGCGTGGAGCGACAGTGAGCGCCTCGCGAAAGAGAAGGAGATTCTCGGCTTCTACATCTCGGGGCACCCGCTCGAGCCGTTCCGCACCGAGGTAGAAATCTTTGCGACGCACAGCGTCTCCAACCTCGGGAAATGGGTCGAGACGCCGATGTTCCTGGGCGTGGTCGTCACCGCGATCAAGAAGCAGGTGAGCAAGCGGAGCGGCTCCGAGTTCGCGCGGTTGACAGTGGAGGATTTTTCGGGATCTTCCGAGGTACTGGTCTTCCCCGAGGCCTGGGCGCTGCTGGGAGATCGCATCAAGCCCGATATTCCCGTACTGTTCAAGGGTGGCTACTCCAAGCGCGATCAGGAGGTGGACAATCCGACGTTCATCGTCGAATCGGTCACTCCGTTCACGGAGCTGCGCGCAACGGGGAACGTCGCCGTGTCGATCGAGCTTGCGGCCGGCGCGCCGGTCACCGCCGACGTGATGCACGATGTTCGCGAGATGGTCGACGCGCACGCGGGATCGGCGCCGATCGAGCTTCGATGGAACGATGGCAAGGGTGGCAGCGCGAGACTGCGCTCGAAGTCGCTCAGGATCGCGGTCACCAACGCCGCACTAACGGATTTGCGCGCCCTGCTCGGCACCGAGCGCGTTCGACTCGTCCGCGGGAGCTGATGCATGAGCACGTCGATAATGGAGTTCGAAAAACCGATCGTCGAGCTCGAGAAGCAGATCGACGAGCTGCGACGCACGGCCGAGAAGCGGCAGCTGAGCATGGAAGACGAGATCGTGCCGCTGGAGCGCAAGCTCGACGAGCTCCGGCGCACCGTGTACACGAGCCTCACGCCGCTGCAGCGCGTGCAGGTCGCGCGCAACGCGCGGCGCCCGTTCACCCTCGACTATCTCCAGCTCGCGTTCACGGATTTCATCGAGCTCCACGGCGACCGTCTCTATCGCGATGATGCCGCCATCGTGGGCGGCTGGGCGCGCCTCGATGGCGACACGGTGATGGTGATAGGGCACCAGCGCGGGCGCGACACGAAGGAAAATCTCAAGCGCAACTTCGGGATGCCGCACCCAGAAGGCTATCGCAAGGCGCTCCGGCTGATGAAGCTCGCCGAGAAGTACAAGATTCCGATCATTACGCTCATCGACACGCCGGGCGCGTGGGCCGGGCTCGGCGCCGAGGAGCGCGGGCAGTCGGAGGCGATCGCGCGGAATCTCTTCGAGATGAGCCGGCTGGAAGTGCCCGTGGTCGCGACGGTGATCGGCGAGGGCGGCTCGGGCGGCGCGCTCGCGCTCGGCGTCGCCGATCGCGTGCTGATGCTCGAAAACGCCGTGTACTCCGTGATCACCGTGGAGGGCTGCGCGGCGATTCTCTGGAAGGACGGCAAGAGCACCGAGATGAAGGAGCGCGCGGCGAAGGCACTGCGCATTACAGCGCCAGAGCTGATGGAGCTCGGCGTGATCGATGAGATCGTGCCCGAGCCCGTGGGCGGCGCGCACGTGAACCACGAGGCGTCTGCGCGCGCGCTGCAGGAGGCGCTCGTACGCAACCTCGAGGAGCTGCGCCGCTTCCGCCCCGAGAAGCTCGTGCGCCGCCGCCGGGAGAAGTTTCTCGCGATGGGCGAGTTCACCGAGTGAGCGTGGCGCCGCATCTCGTCGAGGTCGCATTCAAGGGCAAGCGCAAGGAGTTTTTCCTCTGGGACGGCGAGGATCCTCCGCGCGTCGAGTCGCCCGTCATCGTCGAGGTGGATCGCGGCGAAGACTTCGGCCGCGTGCACGCGATTGGCGAGCGCGCGGCGACGCGTTGCGGCGGATGCGCGCACGGCTGCGGCACCGCGGCGCCCGAGCGCAAGGTGCTTCGCGCCGCGACGCCCGAGGACGAGCGCCGCGCGAACGAGCTCCCCGACGAAGACGAGACGGCGCGCCGCAAGGCGTCCGAGCGCGTGAAGGCGCACGCGCTCGTGATGAAGGTGTCGGACGCCGAGTGGCAGTGGGATCGCAAGAAGCTCACGCTGTACTTCACGGCGGAGAAGCGCGTCGACTTTCGCGCGCTCGTTCGCGATCTCGCGGCGGCCTTCCGCACGCGCATCGAGCTGAAGCAGATCGGCGTGCGCGACGAGGCGAAGCGGCTC